>Ga0335076_10002080_pt1 | contig 19747 bp, 14 predicted proteins | sample Lox_Sample_25_FD_206717 | JGI IMG/M metagenome (GOLD analysis project Ga0335076, IMG submission 206717) | Soil microbial communities from Loxahatchee National Wildlife Refuge, Florida, United States - Lox_Sample_2.5 | ecosystem: Environmental > Terrestrial > Soil > Wetlands | place: USA...
GCAGACCAGCAGCGCCACCAGGATCGCCGCCACCACCGGCACCCCGGCTTCATGCGCATCGCCCATGATGAAGGGCGCCAGCGCGAAGACCTGGCCCACCGACAGGTCGATCTCGCGGCAGATCAGCAGCATGATCTCGCCGCAGGCGATGATTACCGGCGCGGCGACGAATTGCGACAGCGTCTGCAGATTGGCATCGGTCAGGAAGTTGGGGTTCGCCAGCTGGAAATAAAGGACCAGCACCACGGACACGACGAAAACCCCGGCCTCCGGCCGGAGCAGGAAGCCATGCGCGCGGCGCGCGACGCCGCGAGCCGACAGGGCGGCAGGTTCGGTCACCATCGGTCCGGCTCAGCCGCCGATCGGTCCGTTATGCGGCACGATCTGCGCCGCCGCTCCGCTGCCTTCGTAGCGCGTCTTGGTCGTGAGATAGGGCTCGACGCTGTCCTTGGTGACGAATTTGAGGCCGGTGTTGATATTGGCCGGCCCCACCAGCCCGCCCGATACCTTGTAGGCGAACATCTCCATCACCGTGTAGAAGCCTTGCAGGTAGGGCTGCTGGTCGATGGCGAAATCGAGAAACCCGTCATGGATCGCCTCGAGCGACCGCGGCAGCAGATCGAAGCCGCCGCCATGCACGCCTTTTTTCGGCAGGTCGTACTGGCGCAGCACGAGCCCGACATTCATCGTATCGCCGCCGCCGGTGCCGAACATGCCGCGGACATCCTGGTGGCCAAGATAGTAGGCGCGGATCTTCGACAGGCCGACATTGACCGTCGGGTCCGTGGCGATCATCGTCGCGTTGATCTTCGCGCCCGATCGCTTGATCGCATCCATCGCACCATCGACCCGCGGCTGCAGGTTGAGCTGCCCCGGCGTCGCAATGAAGATCGCCACCTCGCCGGAGCCGACGAGCTTGACGATCTGCTCGCCCATCAATTGCCCGGAGAGGAAGAGATCCTGGCCGATATACGCAAGGCGCTTGTTGCCGCTGCCGCGCGGCGCATCGGCGTTGTAGGCGAAGACCGGGATGCCGGCCTCGAGCGCGCGCTCCACCGGCCGCTCGAAGCCTTTGGGATCGACGATGCAGACGGCGACCGCGTCGGCCTTGGCGGCGATCGCCGCGTTCATCGCATTCACCATCTGCGCCACATCGGAGGTTTCCGACCCGGTCCACTGATAGTCGCAGCCCAGAAGCGCGCAAGCATCCTCGATGCCGTATTGGCAGGCGACGAAAAACGGGCTGGTGGTGACGTGGTTGACGAAGACGAACTTCCAGCGCGGATGCGACGGGAAGGGACCGTTCTCCGCAGCGCGGGCGCCGCTCCGCGATGCCGCCAGCAGGGCTGCGACCGAGCCGGCGCCGACGCCCTGCATCAGCGCGCGGCGCGCCAACGATGCTCGAACCATCGCAGAGCGATCCTTCGTCTTCCGGTGCATGGTAATCCCTCCCCGTGGCGGTTTCTTGAAGCCGTCCAACCGCACCGCGGCGGAGTATAGCCGCCGCCCCGGCGCCGGTCACGGGGCGGCTTTCCCTTGCCTTCCGCCCAGCGCTTCCCCAAAGTCGGCGCGCTCGCGTCGCCGCAGGGTGAGAGGATGGCCATTCAGTTCCTGACCGGGGCCGATTCCCGGATGTTCGCACAGCTCTTCATCCTGCTGCAGTCCTTCGAGGAGCTCGGCGCGAGCGCCGCCATCGCGGTATGCGATTTTGGCCTCAGCGCGCCGCAGCGGCGCTTTCTCGAGGAGCGCCGCCAGCTCGCCGCGCTGCCTCAACCGCGCGGCAAGCCGCTCCACCCCTGGTACTACAAATCCGCCCTCATCGACTTCCTGCCGCGCGACGCCGAGGTCGCGGCCTGGGTCGATGCCGATATGGTCATGCTCGCCGATCCGCGCCCCCCTGTGGCCGCGCTTGTCGCCGAGATGGCGAAAGACGGCCAGACCTTCGCCACCTGCGTCGACGATCCGCGCCGGGAGATCGCGCAGTTCCTGGAGGAGATCGAACGCGGTGGACGCAATGTGCGGCCGTTTCGCGAGCTGCTGGCGCAATGGCGCATCGCGCCGCGGCAGTATCCCTACCTCAATTCGGGCTTTTTCCTCGTGAACTCGCGGCGCTGGCTCAAGGATTGGAAGAAGACGACCTTCGAGGTCGATGAGCATTTCCTCTGGGAGCAGAACGCGTTCAACATCACGGCTTGGCGCAATCCCGCCGCCGTGCGCCTCATCGATCCGCGGCAATGGAACGTGCATGGCGAGTCGCTGGCGCGGCTCACGCGGAACGGCGACCGGCTGCTCTGCGAGGATCAAGCGGTCATGGTGATCCACGCCACCTCGTTCGGGGAGCGCCATCACAGCGTCGAGATGACGAGCTGGTCGGTCGCCGGCCGGCCGCAGACGTCGCGCCTGCGCCTCTTCCGCGACCCGGCGCTGCGCGCGCTGCAGACCAGCCTCTTCGATCGCTACGTGCTCGCCAACGAGGCAAGCCTCGTCAAGGGACTCGGTGGTTAGCAAGGTTTGACGGTGTCGAGATGGCTTACGCGGTGCTCCGCCGCTTGTTCGCGAACAGCCTGAACCAGTGGGACTCGATTTCTCCTGGCATTGGTCCGCGATCGGGATAGAGGAGGAGGTCGCGCGGCACGTCGAACTCCTGCTTGAACTCGAAGATTTCCGATGCGAGTCGGCCGATATCCTGGCCGTCATTCGCGAACCCCAAGTTGGTCGGCACGCAGCGATTGATGCAGTTGTAGACAAACAGCGGCGCCGACGCCGCGCAGGTCGCGGCGATCCGGCGAAGCTCGGTCGCCGGGTCGAGAACGTGTTGCAGCACAACGATGCTGTAGGCGCCGGAAAACGCGGCGGTTCCGTTCGCCGCGAGGCGCGCAAATTCACCAGACGACATCACGGAAAACCGGTCCGATGCGACGTACTCGACGGCAAGCCGGCGCATCGAGGCGCTGATATCGACGCCGACGATCTTGCACCCGGTCCGCTGGATCAGCTCTTTTGCCAGTCGCCCGATGCCGCAGCCGAAATCCAGCAGCGTGCTCTGTTCCACCGGCAGCAGGGCTGCGACGATCAGATCAGCCGTAGCGCGGGTCGCGCGCTGCCAGAAATCATCCAGAATGTCCGGCGGAACCGTAAGAATGATCCGTTTTGCATCGGCCAGGCTGCTTTGTTCGAAAATGGCCGGGGTATAAAATATCCGCTTCATTCGGTGCCGGCTCCGTCAGCGGCCGTACCGCAGGTGTCGAAGTATTCAACCGCGGCTCGCCGCATTCTTGTGCCCGGCTCCTAAAGTGGCACATCTTGCGCGAGGCTACAATTTTGAGTTGGTGGTCAGGGCCAGACGCTCTAGCGTGGGACCCGACCCGATCAGTCAAGGGAGAGACGTCATGGCCGGGAAAAACCTGCAAGTGCTGCTTGCCAGCCGCCCGACGGGCTGGGTGAAGGAAAGCGACTTCCGCATCGTCGAGAGCGAGATCCCAAAGCCCGGCGAGGGCCAGGTGCTGGTCAAGACGCTCTATCTTTCGCTCGATCCCTATATGCGCGGCCGGATGAACGACCAGCGCTCCTACGCCGCCAAGGTGGAGATCGGCCAGGTGATGGAGGGCGAAGTCGTCGGCGAGGTGGTGGAGAGCGGCAATGCGAAGTTCCGCCCAGGCGACACGGTGGCCGCCCGCGTCGGCTGGCAACGCTACGCGCTCTCCGACGGCAGCAACATGCGCAAGGTCGACCCGACGCTGGCTCCGGTCTCGGCCTATCTCGGCGTCGTCGGCATGCCCGGGGTCACCGCCTGGATCGGGCTCAATGACATCGGCCAGCCCAAGGCCGGCGAGACGGTGGTGGTCTCGGCCGCCTCCGGCGCCGTCGGCAGCGTCGTCGGCCAGCTCGCCAAGGCGCGGGATTGCCGCGTCGTCGGCGTCGCCGGCGGCGCGGAGAAATGCAGCTTCGTGGTAGAGGAGCTGGGCTTTGACGCCTGCATCGATCACCGGACCGGCGACTGGCAGAAAGCCCTCGCCGCCGCCACGCCTAAAGGGATCGACGTCTATTTCGAGAATGTCGGCGGGCCGCTGCTCGATGCCGTGCTGCTGCGCTGCAATCCCTTCGCCCGCATCCCGCTTTGCGGCATGGTCTCGCAATACAACGCGGTGGAGCGCTACGGCGTGCAGAACCTGATGATGGCGGTCGGCATGCGCATCAGGCTGCAGGGCTTCATCGTCTCCGACAACATGGCGCGCTGGCCGGAGGCGTTGAAGGAGCTCGCCCAGGGCGTGCGCGACGGCAAGATCAAATACCGCGAGAGCGTAACGGAAGGGCTCGAGAACGCGCCGCGCGCCTTCATCGGCCTGCTCAAGGGCGAGAACTTCGGCAAGCAGCTGGTCAAGGTCGCCTGATTGGGCAAATAAGATTGGGTATCAAACAATTTAGCATGCGGATAGTTGCCCGGCGCCGAGGGCGACCGGTATAGTGCCGGCGAAAACGGCCGCGGGTCGAACCCGCCGGGCATCAAAGGGAGGTCGGGGCGATGACGAGCAAGTTCGGGGTTCTGGCGCTGGGGGCGTCGCTTGCGGTAGCGCTGGCGGCGCAGCCGAGCGCGGCGGAGACGGTCAAGGTCGGGGTGATCCTGACCTATTCCGGCCCGGCGGCCTCGCTCGGCGATCAGATCGACAAGGGCATGAGCCTCTACGTCAAGGAGCACGAGAAGGACCTGCCGAAAGACGTTACGCTCGAGCTCATCCGGCGCGACGATACCGGCCTCAACCCGGCGACTGCCAAGCGACTGGCGCAGGAGCTGATCACCCGCGACCATGTCAATTTCATCGCCGGGCTGATTTGGTCGCCGAATGCGTTGGCGATCGCGCCGCTCAGCGCCGAGGCCAAGGTGCCGACCATCTCCAGCAACGCGGCGGCGGTGAATCTGACGCGGCTCTCGCCCTATGTCGCGCGCGTCTCCTTCACGCTGTGGCAGGAATGCCTGCCGTTGGGTCAATGGGCGGCGACGAAGGGCGGCCTCAAAAAGGTCTACATCGCCGTCAGCGACTTCGCCCCCGGCCACGAAGCCGCGGACGCATTCAGCAAGGGCTTCAAGGATGCCGGCGGGCAGATCGTCGACAGCGTCGCCTTCCCGGTCAAGGATCCGGACTTCGTTCCCTTCCTGCAGCGCGTCAAGGACGCGAAGCCGGACGCCGTCTTCATCTTCGTGCCGTCGGGCAAGCAGGCGACGGCGCTGTTCAAGGCCTATGACGATCTCGGCATGCGCACGGCCGGCATCAAGATCATCGGTCCGCAGGACATCGTGCCGGACGAGGAGCTGCCCAACATGGGTCAGGAGCCGCTCGGCGTGATCACCGCCGGCACCTATTCCAATGCCGCGACGCGCCCCGCCAACAAGGCCTATGTCGCCGCGTGGAAACGCGAATACGGCGACAAAACGCCGCCCGGCTTCATGTCGGTCGGCGGCTGGGACACCATGGCGGCGATCTTCGGGGCGCTCAAGGCGACGCAAGGCAATCCCGATCCCGACAAGATCATGGCGGCGCTCAAGGGCTGGAAGAACCCGGACAGCCCGCGCGGCGAGATCATGATCGATCCCGAGACGCGCGACATCGTGCAGCACATCTATATCCGCCGCGTCGAGAAACTGGGCGACCGCCTCGCCAATATCGAGTTCGAAACGCTGCCGATGACGAAGGATCCGTGGAAAGAACTCAATCCGGCGAAATAGGCTTCGGTAACTACCCCCCTCCCCGCCCTCCCCCTCAAGGGGGGAGGGGGACGTGGAAGCAGGGTTAGGGTCGGGGGATACATGCGATGAACGCCGCGCTGTCGGCCGCGATCAGCATCGGTTTTCACGGCCTCGCCTATGCGATGGTGCTCTATCTCATCTCGGTCGGGCTCTCCGTCACCATGGGGCTGATGGGCTTCGCCAATCTGGCGCATGGCGTCTTCGCCGCGGCGGGCGGCTTTGTCATGACCCGGCTGATGAACGCCTATCACGTGCCCTTCCCGCTCGCCGTCGCCGCCGCCTTCGTCACGGTCGCCGCCGGCAGCGTGGTGCTCGAGCGGCTGCTCTATCGCCGGCTCTATGGTGCGGATGAGCTGTCGCAAGTGCTGATGTCGATCGGGCTCATCTTCATGTCGGTCGCCGCGGCGCAGTATATCTGGGGGCCGCAGCCGCAGCCGATGGCGCCACCCGCTTATCTCAACGGCCAGATCGATCTCGGCGCGCGCAGCTTCCCCGCCTATCGCAGCTTCCTCATCATCGCCGGCGCCGTGGTGGTGACCCTGCTGTGGCTCGGCCTCGAGCGCACGCGCTTCGGCGCCCGCATCCGCGCCGCCGTCGACAATCGCCGCATGGCGCAGTCGGTCGGCATCAACACCAGCCGGCTCTTCACCTGGACCTTTGCGCTGGGCAGCGGACTCGCCGCGCTTGGCGGCGCGCTCGGCGCCGACATCCTGGCGATCGATCCCGGCTATGCGCAGGAGCATCTCATCTATTTCCTCATCGTCGTCGCCGTTGGCGGGCTGGGCAGCATCAGAGGCCCGTTTTTCGCCGCGCTGCTGCTCGGCATCGCCGATACCGGATTCAAGTACCTGCTGCCCGAGTTCGGCGCCTTCTTCATCTATGCCCTGACGCTGGCGCTGCTGCTGTGGCGTCCGCAGGGCCTGTTCGGCCGCGCCTGATGCGCGCAACCGCCGGGCGAGAAGCGGCGCCGATCGCCGTCGAGGCGCTGGCGCGCGGCCACAGGCTCAAGGCTTGGGAATTTGCGCCCTGGCTCGTCGCGGCGCTCGCCTATTTTGTGTTTCCGAGCTATCTCGCGCTCGGCTCGCAAATCCTGATCGCGATCCTGTTCACCCTCTCGATCGACCTGATCCTGGGCTATGCCGGGATCGTCACGCTGGGGCAGTCGGCGTTTTTCGGCGCCGGGGCCTATACCGCGGGGCTGCTCGCGGCGCATGGCTGGGGCGAGCCGCTGACCGGGCTTGCCGCCGCCGCGCTCGTCGCCGCGGTGCTGGGGCTTCTCAGCGGCGCCGTCATCCTGCGCACCAAGGGCCTGAGCCTGCTTATGCTCACCCTGGTGATCGCGGCCATGCTGCAGGAGGCGGCGAACAAGGCGGGCAGCATCACCGGCGGCGCCGACGGGTTGCAGGGCATGGCGGTCTGGCCGGTGCTTGGCCTCTTTCCCTTCGACCTCTACGACCGCACCGCCTATCTCTATAGCCTCGCCGTCCTGTTCCTCGCCTGGCTGGCGGCGCGGCGCCTCGTCCATTCGCCGTTCGGCCGATCGCTCACCGGCATCCGCGAAAACGAGGCGCGCATGCATGCGATCGGCTCGCCGGTGTTTCGCCGGCGGCTCATCATCTACACCATTGCCGCCGCCCTCGCCGGCATCGCCGGCGGGCTGCTCGCCGAGACGACACAATATGTCGCGCTCGACGTGCTGGGTTTCGAGCGCTCGGGCTCGGCGCTCATCATGCTGATCATCGGCGGCGTCGGCCGACTCTATGGTCCCTTCATCGGCGTGCCGCTCTACATGATTGCGCAGGACCGCTTTGCCCAGGCCAATCCGGTCTATTGGGATTTCTGGATCGGCCTGCTCATCATCATCGTCGTCATCTTCGCGCGACGCGGGCTGTTGGGTCTGGCCGAGCAGCTGCTGCAGAAGGCCCGGCGCAAGCCATGAGCGCGGCACTCGAAACTGAGGGCTTGTGCAAGAGCTTCGGCGCGCTCGCCGTGGCGAACGCCATCGATTTCCGCCTCGAGCGCGGCGCGCGTCACGCGCTGATCGGCCCCAACGGCGCCGGCAAGACCACCTTCGTCAACCTCGTTACCGGCGTGCTCGCGCCCAGCGCCGGCCGCATCCTGTTCGAAGGCATCGACGTCACGGCGCTGCCGCAGGCGCAGCGCGTGAAACGCGGGCTTGCCCGCACCTTTCAGCTCAACACGCTGTTCCGCGGCCTCAGCGTGCTCGAGAATGTCTGTCTTGCCGTTGCCGAACGGCTCGGGGTTGCCGGCGACATGCATCGACCGACCGGCTCGCGCCGCGCGGTCCTCGACGCCGCCTATGCCGCGCTCGAACGGCTCGGCATTGCCGACGAGGCGCCGCGCCTGGTGCGCGAGCTGCCCTATGGCCGCCAGCGCCTGGTCGAGCTGGCGGTGGCGCTCGGGCTCGAGCCCAAGGTGCTGCTGCTCGACGAGCCGGCGGCGGGCGTGCCTTCGGCCGAGAGCGGCATCATCATCGAGGTCATCGAGAGCCTGCCGGCGGAGATCGCGCTGCTCATCATCGAGCATGACATGGATCTCGTCTTCCGCCTGGCGCGCCGCATCACCGTGCTAGTGCAGGGCGCGGTGCTGGTCGAAGGCACGCCCCAGGAGATCGCCGCCGACCCGCGCGTGCGCGAGGTCTATCTCGGCGACGCCGCGCGGCGATGAGCGCGGCGGGCATCGCGCTCGACGGCATCCGCGCCGGCTATGGCGAGACCATGGTGCTGGAAGGCGTGTCGCTCATCCTGCCGCCCAAAGGCACGCTCGCCGTGCTCGGCCGCAACGGCGTCGGCAAGAGCACGCTGCTCGCCACCATCATGGGTCATACCACCTTGCATGGCGGCACGATCACGCTGGACGGGCGCGAGATCATGCGGCTCGCGCCGCATCGCCGCGCCCGGCTCGGCCTCGGCTGGGTCCCGCAGGAGCGCGAGATCTTCCGCTCGCTGACGGTCGAAGAGAATCTCGCCGTCGCCGAGCGCCCCGGGCGCTGGACCATGGCGCGCGTCTACGATCTCTTTCCCTCGCTCGCCGAGCGCCGCCGCCATTACGGCAACGAGCTCTCCGGCGGCGAGCAGCAGATGTTGTCGATCGGCCGGGCGCTCATGGGCAATCCCACCGTGCTGCTGCTCGACGAGCCGCTCGAAGGGCTGGCGCCGGTGATCGTCGACGCCGTGCTCAAGAGCATCGAGCGGCTGAAGCGCGAGGACGAGCTGGCCATTCTCCTGGTCGAGCAGCATGCGCGCCTCGCGCTGGCGGAAACCGAGCGCGTTCTCATCCTCGACCGCGGCAAGATCGTGCATCAGGGCGAGAGCCGCGACCTCCTCGACGCGCCCGAGCGGCTCGCGGCGCTGATGGGCGTCGAACGGCGAAGGGCGCCGGCCGGCCCCGCCCGCTGATCGGGCGGTTGGGAGATGCGGACTCGTAGGCCAAAGCGAACGCGCTATGCGCGCTTGGCCGAGAGGTGCGGCTCTCGCGGTTGCTGCGCAACCGCTGACGCCGCCGCGGACGAACGCGCTGTGCGCGTTCGCCTTGGGGAGCAGCCTACGCCCCCGGTGTACACCGGGAGCATTCCGCCACACGTGAAACATCCTTCACGATGTCAAAGAGCAGGGGTCGCGGCGATGGTACCACGGCACCCCTCCGCAGAAGCGAGAAGCTGGAAGGCGCGCGGGAGCGGCTCGCGGCGCTGATGGGTATCGGCAGATGAGCTGTCAGCTGTGAGCCATCAGCCACGATAACAAAAACCCCTCCCTCTCCCGCCGCGGCTAGTCCGAACAGTGCGGCTCCCGCGATTGCTGCGCAATCGCTGCCGCCGCCGCGGACGAACGCGCCTAGCGCGTTCGCCTTGAGCTGAGAGTTGAAAACTGACCACTGACAACTCTTCACAGCAGCACATTGTCGATGAGCCGTGTCTTGCCGAGCCAGGCGGCGGCGAGCACGCGTCCGGGGCGGTCGGCGCGTTCAAGCGGCGTCAGCGTGTCGGCATCGCAGACTTCGAGATAGTCGACTTTGGTGAAGCCGGCCTCCGTCAGCGCTGCCGCTCCCGCTGCCGCGCTCGCTGCGACCGCCTCGCCGCGGATGATGCGCGCGGCGGTCTGCGACAGCACGCGGTGCAGCGCCGGCGCGATGCCGCGCTCCGCCGGCGAGAGATAGGCGTTGCGCGAGGACAGCGCGAGCCCGTCCGCCTCGCGCACGGTCGCCACCCCCTCGATGCGGACGGGCATGTCGAGATCGCGCGCGACGCGGCGAACGACCTGCAGCTGCTGGTAATCCTTCTCTCCGAAGCAGGCGAGATCGCAGCGCGACTGCTGCAGCAGCTTGACCACCACCGTGGCCACGCCGGCGAAGTGACCGGGACGGAAACGGCCGCACAGCCCGTCAGCAATCGCGCCGGCCGAAACGCTGGTCGTGAAGTTCGCGGGATAGATCTCTTCGAGGCGCGGCGCATAAAGCAGATCGCAGCGCGACGCCGCGAGCTTTGCCGCATCGGCCGCCTCGTCGCGGGGATAGCGCGCAAAATCTTCGTTCGGGCCGAACTGCATCGGATTGACGAAGATGCTGGCGATGACCCGGTCGGCCAGCGCCGCGGCGCGCCTCGCCAGCGCGAGGTGGCCGGCATGGAGGGCGCCCATGGTAGGCACCAGCGCGACGCTTTGCCCGGCCTGGCGCCAGCCGGCGACAACGCGGCGCAGCGCCGCGACGCTGCGTACCACGGCGATCCCGCCAATGCTGTCTTCGGCGCCCGGTTCCATGTTGCGCTGCACATCTATGATCGCGGCGCAGCCTCCGCAAGGCCAAAGTCGCGGCGCAGCCGCGCCGCGATCTCGCCGACGACGCTCGCCCAATCACCGCGGCGCGGCTGCCGGAAGAGGTGCAAGCTGCGATACCAGGGACAGTCGCTGCGGTCGAGATGCCAGCGCCAATCCGGCAAGGCGCTCAACATCACCCAGCCGGGGCGACCGAGCGCGCCGGCGAGATGCGCGACAGAGGTGTCGACCGTGATCACGAGGTCGAGCAGCGACAGAATGGCGGCGGTGTCGACGAAGTCGCGGATCTCGGCGCTGAGATCGACCAGTCTTTCTCCGGCACCTTGTGCGGTGATCTCGGCAGCGCGGGCACCGACTTGCAGGCTGTAGACATCGATGCCCGGAATGTCGAGCAGCGGCAGCAGCGCCGCCAGGGAAGCAGAGCGGTTGCGGTCCAGGTCCTGCTCGGGATTGCCGGCCCAGGCAAGTCCGATGCGCGGCTTCGCGCTTTGCGGGCCGAAACGCCCACGCCAGCGCTCGAGCGCGGCATCGGGCGCGCGGAGATAGCCATCGGCCGCGGGGATCTCGGCAAAATCATGGGTAAACAGCCGCGGCAAGCTCGCCAGCGGCATGAGGAAGTCGGTCACGGGCCGTTCGTCGCCGACCGCGAAGGTGCGCGCGGCACCCGGCAACTGCGCCAGCAGCGATGCGAGCGGCGGCTGCACTGCGAGGATCACCTCGCCGCCACGGGCGGCGACAAGCGGGACGTAGCGGCAGAACTGGAGTGTGTCGCCGAGCCCTTGCTCGGCATGCAGCAAGATCGTCTTGCCGGCAAGCGGCGTTCCGTCCCAATGATGGGCGGCAAAGAAGCCGCTTTTGGCGCGCGACGTCTTCAGCCGCGACTCGAAGCCTTCCCAACCCTCGGCGAAACGGCCCTCAAGCAGCCGCAACCGACCGAGATTGTGCTGGGCGTCGGCATTTTCGGGCGCCAGCGTAACGGCACGCTCATACGCGGCGAGCGCTTCGGGAAGCACGCAATCGATCTCCCACAGCATACCACGCAGATTGATCGCATCGGAGGAATCGGGAGCAAGGCGCAACGCTCTTTCCGCTTCCTCGCACGCTTCGCCCTCGCGCCGCTGCGCCCATAACAGGCGGCCAAGATTGACGCGCGCCTCGATATAGCTTGGGTCCGCGGCAACGGCGTCGCGGAGCAACCGCTCAGCCTCATCGGTGCGCTTTTCCTCCTGCAGCATCAATCCCAGCAGGGCCAGCGCCGAGGCATGCCGGGGATCGAGCGCGATGGCGCGCCGCAACGTCGCTTCGGCCGCATCGAAGTGTTGGCGCTGTCGCTGCACGGCGCCGAGATAGTAGAGTGCGTCCGCCCAGTCCGGCCGCGCCGCAAGCGCCGCCGTGACGGCGGCCTCGGCGGGATCGAGCCGGTCCGTGTCGAGCAGCAGTGCGCCGAGATTGAGATGCGCCGCGGCGAGTGCCGGCTGGACGCGGATCGCTGCGCGGAAGGATTGCTCCGCCTCCGCCAAGCGGCCGCCGCGGCGCTGCAACAGGCCGATCTCGTTATGCGCGTCGCCCAGCGCGGTATCGCGCTGCAGCGCAGCGAAAAACAGCGCTTCGGCTTCCGCGAGCCGATCCTGCCGGCACCGCACCATGCCGAGGCCGCAATGGGCCGCTGCTGCAACCTCCGGCCGGTCGAGCGCACGCTCGAAATTGGCCGCGGCCTCGTCGAGCCGGCCTTGCTCCAGTTGCAGCCGCGCCAGATTGCAGCGGAGCGTTCCGGCTCCCGGGCTCTGCGCGAGCCCGCGCCGCAACAGCGTCTCCGCTTGCGCACGCTCGCCGCGCGCCTCGAGCAGCAAAGCCAAATTGTTGAGCGCGTCGAGGTGGTCACGCCGCAGCCGCAGCGCGGCGCGGTAACACGGCTCGGCTTCCGCCAGCCGCGCGGTCTGGTGGAGAAAGAGACCGAGCCGGAAATGTGCATCGGCGAGCCGCGGCGCCGCCTTGATCGCCTGGCGCAGCCGCTGCTCGATGGCGGCGAGACGGCCTGCTGGAGGAAGCTGGTTCATGTCTGCATTTTGCGGCGGGGCGCTGCTCGGGGCCTTTGCGTCCGTGACGCGCTAGCGCGCGCTATTGCGGCTGCATACCCCCCTCCCCACCCTCCCCCTCAAGGGGGGAGGGGGCTCTTGCAGCATGAGTTTGCAATCCCCTCCCCCCTTGAGGGGGAGGGTTAGGTGGGCGGTCGATGGTGTGGTCGCCATTGCCGCGCATTTCTAGCGGGACGCCGACTGGCGATCAAACCGAAGCGCTCAGGCCGTTTCCACGGCGAATGCCCGTGACGATTCGCCGGCCGTGTAGAGGCGCCACATCTCGGCAAAGGCCGCCTCGATGGCGCGCGTCTGGCGTGCGGTGTCGAACAGCGTTGATCGCGTCGGTGCATCGGCGAGACGCCGGCGCAGCCCGGCCAGTTCGTCCGGGCTCCGCGCGAGCCGAAGCGCCGTCGCCTCGTACTGGGCAACAGAACTGGTCACAAGCTCGGGCAGACCGACCGCGCACAGAATGCTCCCGGCGACGCGGCTGGCGAAACTGCGACCCGTGCAAGTGAGGAGAGGAACGCCCGACCACAGCGCATCACTCGCCGTGGTGTGGGCGTTACAGGGCAGCGTGTCGAGGAAAAGATCCGCGTGCCGATAGCGTGAAAGGTGCTGCGGCATCGGTTGCTTCGGTGCGAAAACGAGCCGCTCTGGATCGACGCCATGCTTCATCGCCTCGCGACGCAGGTTGACTACCGACGCGCCCTTGCCTTCGAGCAACCACAGCACGCTTGCCGGCACGGCCGCGAGGAGACGCATCCACACCGCGAAAATCGCCGGGACGATCTTGTAGGGATTATTGAAGCAGCAGAAGACGAAGCCCTGAGCGGGAAGTCCGCATTCGACGCGGGACGGCAGGCCCGATGCGCGGCGGGTCGTATCGGTGACCTGATAGCAATTCGGCAAATGCACCAGTTTCTCGGTGTAGAACGGTTGCTCCGAGGCCGGTGCGATGAACCGATCCACGATGATATAGTCGATGAAACTGGCGCCCATGGTGCCGGGGTAGCCGAGATAGTTGACCTGTATTGGCGCAGGTCTCAACGCGAGAATGGCAGTGCGCGCGTTCGTGGTGTAGCCGGCCAGGTCGACAAGGATCGCGATGTCCTCGGCCTGAATGCGCTCTGCCGCTGCGGTGTCCGAAAGCGGATCGAGATCGATGAACCTGTCGAACGCGGCCTTGAGACGCCGACGCATGGCGTCGTCGCGGTCCGGTCCGATCGAAAAGCCCACTGTCTCGAAACGCTCTCGATCATGGCGCTCGAAGAATTCGGCGGCAAGATGGGCCAACGCGTGATTGCGGAACTCCGGCGATAGATAGCCGATGCGCAGTCGCGTTCCGTGATTCGACGGCCGGTGCACGAAGCCCCGCGACGGCGGCACTCGCAGCGCGCTTGCCTGGCGCTGCGCTGCCTCGAGGTGCAGCGACGGATCATCCGAAATAAACAGGAGATTGAAGACGTTGACGGGCTGGCGCTGCCGGACGCCGGCGACGACGCGCGAGCGCAGCTCGGCAAAACCGGTCCAATCGCATAGGCTCTGCTGCAACAGCATCAGATGCGACAGCGCCAGCGCATCGTCGGGCTTCAGCGCGACCGCGCGCTTCAGCGCGGCGATCGCCTCGGCCCAGCGATCTTGTTCCTGAAGTGCAATCCCTAGATTGCAATACGCCTCCGCCAGATCGGGCGCGGCCTCTATCGCACGCTGCAGGAGCCCGATCGCCTCCTCGGTTCGTCGCCGGCTGAAGAGCATGGCCGCGAAATTCACCAATGCGAGGGCGTTTTGCGGATCGAGAGCGAGCGTCTTCCGATAGGCCGCTTCCGCAAGATCCAAATCGCCGGTCGCCTCGAGGTTCAGCGCCAAGCGGTAGTGAGCATCGGCCATATCCGGCTGCAGCTCGATCGCACGCGCAAAGGCGGCGATGGAACCAGAGAGATCACCCGCTTTGCGCAACGCCTCGCCGAGGTTATAGGCGATATTGGCATTGTCGGGGGCGCGCTCGGCCGCGGCCCTAAATAAAGCTGCAGCACCGGCGAAGTCACCACGCATGCCGGCGATGACGGCCAACCCATTCTGCGCCTGTGCATTCGCGGGATCGCGCGCCAGCACGACGCGATAGATTGCTTCCGCTTCCTCCAAACGGCCGGCCTTGTGGAGCTCGAGCCCGCGCGCCAGTGCCGGATCGGTCATCGTCGGCGACGCGCTGCCGGCTTCATCGAGCGCGCGTCATCGACGGTCGGATCCGCTTCCAGCTTCATGCCGAGCTTGACCCGGCCATTTCGTTGCCCCCCAACCCAGCGACCCGGCCGACCGCTTTGCGGTCGGACCCGGAGGGTTCGCTCGCAGAGCGAGCGAATGGGTCGCTCCCCCTGGGCGGAGAGGGGGGTTTAAGGTCGGGGCGTTGATCGCAATCGCCATGCGGCACGTTTCTAACGCGAAGCCGGTTGGTCAGCAAACGGCTCCGGAGTAGCCGGGCCAGCAGCGAATGAGCAAATAAAGACCCGCCAGCCGCGAAGGCTGGCGGGTCATGAAAAGGTTCGTGAGGTTTCTTAGAACTTGAAGACCGTTTCCGCCTCGATCCGGTCCATGTGGCCGCGGCTTTGGGTGTTCTCGAACGGCCCTGCGACCATGCGGACGTAGTGAGTATATTCGATGCCGAGATCGACCTGCGGCACAGGGCTCCAGATCAGGTTGGCTGTCCCGGCGATATGCTCCTTGTCGAGACCGTTCTGCGCGGACGCCAAGGTGATGATCGACGTCGTGTTGACGTTGACCTTCGAATAGCCGCCCATGGCCGTCGAACGCAACTGGTCCGTCCACCAATGCGTGTAGCTGGCATTGGCGCCATAGCTTATGGGCTTCGTAACCGCCGTGTCGTTTGTGACGCCGCCGGGGGCGTCTGAATTGGTCTCGATACCGGCGGCTGAGCCCATATCGCTGAGGTAATGGCCCAGCGCCTGGCCGATCATGAAGCCGCCCCGCAGCGTGTCCTTGCCGAAGGTGTTCAGATGGCCGCTGAGGTACGTGCCCCAGCCCGGGCTGTCATCGTATCTGGCGACGCCGTTGGTGACGACCTGCTGGTTGCGCAGCACACCCGACAGAGCGATGTGGCCCCAAGGCTGATCCCACCGCGCCTTGGCGACGAAGTCCGGATATTTCTGCGCATAGGCGTTAGCGCTACCCGCGACGCCGGAAGCTGCAGCGCCGCCGGCGGTGATCGTGTTCGATAGACCACCATTGTCGACGCCTTCGACGTTCGGCTGCTCGACCGCGCCGGCGAACGACAAGCCGCCGGCCGCCACATAGGTGTAACGGACCGTCCCCTGTCGGTTGGTGAGGCCGTTCATGGTGCCGACCGACGCCGTCGGATCGACCGACTCACCGAGGGCGTCACCGTCGAACCACAGCGACAAGGTTTGACCGCCGAGCAGCGGACCCAAGGTGCCGTAAGCGAGCACCAGACGGGCGTTCCTCGTATTGGAGGCGCCGAAGCTGTTGGAGATGTTCTGCCCGAAGAAGTCCGCCTGGATGAAGGTATCAAGCTCGCCATAGCTGGTCGGCGTGCGGGCATCGAAGAAGAAGCTCGATTGCCGCGGGCTGAAGTTCCAGTTGCCGTGGAGCGACGAGTTCGTCCCACCCCTAAGCGCGATGTCACCGTCACTTATGACGTCCGGAGACACGGTGTTGGTCGCGCCCAGATCATCCATGATCGCCAGCTTGGCGAAGCCGCCGATCTTCAGCGAGGTGTTGGTGCCGGGCACCAGGAATGAGCCCGGGAACGAGCCGCCACCCGGCGCGGCCTGGCCAGCCACGGAGGTGTCGAACCCGGGCGCAGCCTGAGCCACTTGCGCGCTGCTGGGCGCGCCTGCGGCTTGAGACACTTGCGTATTATCGGTGCCGGGCGCCGTTTGAGCGCTCGCCACGGACGCGCCGGCGAACAGCGCGACGACAGCCGTGAGGCTCCCCAGCGCTAGCCCGGCGTTGAACTTGCTGACCTTTCTCATTTGACCCCCAGACAATGCAGTTCCGTTCTTTGGAAGGCGGAGCGCCGTTCCGACCCTGATAAAATCCGTCGAAATACCCCAACAACACAAGCGAAGAGGTTGGAATAGCCGCTGAATTGCCGATCTGTGTGTCCATTGCGCAACACTTTGCCGAGCGCTGCCCGGGGGCTATGTGACCGGCGATGGCATCGGTCGCCGGGTGGAACGGCGCTTCGCCCCGCTGGAGACGTAAAAACCCTATATATATCAAACAATTACGTCCGGTCAAATCGGTCCGAAGCAGCGCCGGGGCGACCGATTTTGGCGGCCGGCGAGACCCAATCCCGCTAATACACAGTACGCCGCATACACGCCAGCGCTGCGCATCCCAGCGACGGGCAAAGCCATGCCCAATCGAACAAATTTCCTCTTCCGCACGCCGATACCCCCTGGCGGCGCCGCGGCGCTGCCGGGAGGGGGGTGCCGCGGGCTCCGAGGCTTCCCATCAGCCTCCTGGTGTCGGTTGTTGGGCGCACCCCCTCGCTTCCTTCCCCCTCAAGGCAGGCTATCGCATATGGATCATCCTCTGCGGAGAGCGGACGGCACCATCAAAGATGGACCACAGAGGCAATGAGGCGGCGAGAAGACCAAGGGAATCGGCGCGCGAAGCGCGCCAATACTTCTTTCCTCATTGCCTCACCGTCTCAATGGTGAATCCCTTCCTGCCGTGGGTGCGGTGACAAACGCAATTGCCCTGCCCTCAAGGAGCCCTCAGGGGGGACGGCGGTCGAGTTGTCGCCGTTGAGCGCCGTCCGAAGGCCCGACCACGACAGATCACGCATCGAGAGCCGGACGCGACAAAAACTGAAGATTGGCGATGCGCAGCTTCTCGGCTTCTTCGTCGTGGATGAACGGCAAGAAAGCATAGCGACGGCCACGCGTGACTTTGCTGACGCAATGCAGAAGCGACGACGAGAAGATGACCGCCGCGCCGATCGGCCCCTTGATCTGCTGTTCACTGAATTCAGGGAATACGAGTCCGCCGCCCTCGAAATCATCGTTCAAAAATAATGAGGCGGCGAAGCGGCGATGCTCCGTTGCTTTCACCGTATTGTCGCGGTGAGCTGCGAAATGACCAACATCCTCCGCCGAGTAGCAAGCGATAAGGTAGCGTTCCACGCGTGAAGGCTTGAACTGAAAGGCCGTTACCATCATCGGGCCGACGCGGCGCGCGATACGGGCCTTGATCTCTTCCATCAAAGCGTCATCGGTGATCGTATAGTCTTTCCGGCGTTTCACGTTGGGATCAAAAGTCTCGACGGCCTTGCCGCCCGTTTCCCGCATGAAGCCGCTCTCGCGCCCGCCATCCCGATTAAAAATGTCAATCAGGTACCGGCAGAGCTCCGGCTCAAAAACATTCGGCAACATGAGGAACGGCGCCTGCACATCAAATCCCGAAGCGCGCGAGGGCGGGGGCAGCTTGTTGAGGAGTGCGAACAATTGCTGCCGCTCGGACCCATCGGGGCGAAATGGAATGACGTCAAGGACGCGCTGCATCGGATCGAGAATGATCCATACCCTGACGCGGCCCACGCCATAGGAGCGCTTTACCGAAGCATCGGCATCCCAAAGGAACGTCAAAGATGGAAAATCCTGGGTCAGATTGAGTTCGGTTCTTTCTGCGGGGTTCGAGGAAATGCAAATGAAGACCAGCTTTTTCTTCTCGAGGAGCTTCCGGTGTTCATGCAGGTCCCGGAATGTCGCTTGTCCGACCGCGTCGCGAGCCTCTTGATAAAAGCACAACACGAGGTAGCGTCCCGGGAACTTGTCGAAGAAGAAGCTGTACGGACCTTGCGTACAGGGCGGCGCCAGATCGCCGCGCTGAATGTGCTCTCTCAGGGCAAATGGATGCGGCTGAGCAACGTCTGCCATGGAATGGTCTCCACTCGCGTCTCGTGAAAATCAGATGCCGCTTGCTTGAAGCAGTGAACGAGCCCTCGGCTATCGTCGTCCGTCCGTGCAAGGCACGGTTCGCGATCTCGCACGCTCGCCGGCGCTCACGCCACGGGCACGGCATCGAAGGCGATCGAGACCCGCGGCTCGGACGAGGTGAAGGGCAAAGTGCGGTGGTAGAAATAAGAGGGGAAGAGCAGCATCAGACCCTCGCGCGGCTGGATGGCGCGCGTCTCCGGCACCGCCTTGCAGGGGAAGCGCTCCGGATTGCCGCCGAATTCGAACCAGCCGGCCTGGCCCTGGCCGGGTGCGCCGATGGGCTGTGGGATCTTCGGGTAATAGACGCCGCTGATATAGCCGGCGTAGTGCACATGCGGATTGAGCGTACCCTCGCCATCGAGCACAGCCGCCCAAGAGGTCAGCTGCCAGCGCCGCGGCGGGTTCACCAGGAAGGGATGCGTCGGGTCACGCTGCGCCAGGGTCCGGATATAGTCCGAAGCCGCGGTCTCCACCATGCGCTCGAACGCCGCCGCCGGCCCTTTGGGCTCGGCGAGGAATTCCTCGGTGATACGCAAGGTGGCGCAGTGATAGCGCGGATCGGTCTTGGGCGGCAGCTGCAAGGTCGGATGCTCGAGCGCATGGCGCGCCAGGGCCGCGTTGAACGCCGTCATGCTGGCAAAGCCTTCGGGTGGCGCCGTGAACTCAATCATCTCGACGAAGCGCTCGAAGTCGACGAGGTAGCGCGCCGCGCTGCGCTCGCCGAGCTCCTCGAGGGCCACCGCCTTGAGACCGAGCGCCTCGATATTGGCCGGCACCAGGCGCAGCCATCGGTCGCAGAGCTCGACCGCTTCGCGCCACAGGCCGCGCTCCATCAGGAAGTCGGCGAGGCTCTGCTGCGCCTTGACCCAGTCGCCCTTGAGCGCCACGGCACGGCGCAGGCAATCGATCGCACCGTCGAGATCGCCGGTCTCATGCAGCGCGAGGCCGAGATTGCGGTGCACCTCCGCCGCGTTCGGCGCCAACGAGACGGCGCGGCGATAACTCGCCACCGCTTCGTCCCAGCGGCGCAACGTGTAGAGAGCGTTGCCGAGATTGGCATGCGCGGCGACGAGATCGGGGCGCAGCTTGGCGGCGCGACGATAAGCGGTCACCGCTTCATCGTGGCGCCCGAGCCGCGTCAGCGCATTGCCGAGATTG
>Ga0335076_10002081_pt1 | contig 19747 bp, 20 predicted proteins | sample Lox_Sample_25_FD_206717 | JGI IMG/M metagenome (GOLD analysis project Ga0335076, IMG submission 206717) | Soil microbial communities from Loxahatchee National Wildlife Refuge, Florida, United States - Lox_Sample_2.5 | ecosystem: Environmental > Terrestrial > Soil > Wetlands | place: USA...
GCCGCTGCTCGAAGGCATCCGCACGGCGCGCGCGATCCCACGCCTGGCGCCCGACCCGGTGCCGACCGCGCTGATTCGCAAGGTCTGCGAGGCGGGCACGTTCGCGCCGTCGGGCGGCAATCGGCAGCCGTGGACCTTCGTCGCAGTGACCGAGGCAGCGCGCCGCGCCTTCGTGGCGGAGCGCTACCGGCGCGCCTTTCTCGAGTACCAGGGGCCGGGCATCACGCGCCTCGACGCCCCCGACTTTCCCGACGCAAAGAAGCGGAACGTGCGCGCGGCGATGTACCTGGCGAATCACCTGCACGAGGCGCCGGTGCTGCTCTTCGTCGCGGGCTGGATGCGCCGCGGCGAGCCGCAGGCGCTCTTCCCGGCCATCCAGAACGTGCTGCTCGCGTGTCGCGCGGTCGGTCTCGCCTCGCCCACCATCTTGCACGTGGCCTTCGGCCGCGAGATCGACGAAGCGCTGGGACTTCCGCCCGAGCGCCCGAGCTGCGCGATGCTGCCGATCGGCTGGCCGCGCGGCCGCTACGGACGTCCGCCTCGGCGCAGTGTCGACACGTGTCTGTTCTGGGAGCGCTTCGACGGCGACGCCGAGCGCGCCGCGTTGGAGCGTTCGAACTGACGTCCACCACTGCGTCGGCTCCCGCTTCTCGCGTCGCGCTCGCGGCGCTGGCGGTCGCGCTCGCGACCGTGCTCGCGTACTGGCCGGTCCATGCCTTCGGCTTCCTCCACTACGACGATCCGATTCGCGTGACCGAGAATCCGTGGGTGGTTCGAGGGTTGTCCGGCTCGAGTATTCGCTGGGCCCTCACCACGCTCCACGACGGTCAATGGCAGCCGCTCGTCTGGCTTTCCCACATGCTCGACATGAGCATCGCCGGGCTCGACCGCCCCGGCTGGCACCATGGGACGAACGTCGCGCTGCACCTCGCGAGCGCGCTGGTCCTGCTGGCCGCGCTCGCGCGCATGACGGGCGCGCCGGGCCGCTCGGCGCTGGTGGCTGCGCTCTTCGCGTTGCATCCGCTCCACGTCGAGTCGGTCGCGTGGATCTCCGAGCGAAAGGACGTCCTCTCCGGCCTCTTCTGGATGCTCGGCCTCTACGCCTACGCGCGTTACGCCGAGCGCCCGAGCGGCGCGCGCTTCGCGGCGGTCGCGCTGGCGTTCGCCTGCGGTCTCGCCTCGAAGGCGATGGTCGTGAGCTTCCCGATCGTGCTGCTGCTGCTGGACGCCTGGCCGCTCGCTCGCTTCCGCCGCGACGGCGCCGCGAGCCTCGTGCGGGAGAAGCTGCCGCTGTTTGCGGGCTCGCTGCTCTTCGCGGCGCTCACGTTCCTGTCGCAGCTGCGAGCCGGCGCCGTGTCGAGCGCGGGTGCGCTGCCTCTCGGGGTTCGCGTCGCGCAGGCGCTGCTTGCGAGTGTCGCCTACATCGGAAAGGCGCTGTGGCCGCAGGGGCTCGCGATCTTCTATCCCTATCCGAGCGTCATCGCGCTGTGGAAGGTGGCGTGCGCGGCGGCGCTGCTGCTCGCGCTCTCCGTGCTCGCGCTGCGCTTGCGAAGGGCGCATCCCTACCTCGCCGTCGGCTGGCTCTGGTACCTCGTGACGCTCCTGCCCGTGATCGGCCTCGTGCAGGTCGGACTCCAGGCCATGGCCGACCGCTACACCTACCTCCCGCTGGTCGGACTCTTCCTCGCGGCGGTCTTCGGCGCGCACGATCTCCTCGACGGCTCCGCGCTCGCACGCCGCGCGCGCGCGCCGCTCGCCCTCGCGGCGGTCGTCGCGTGCGCCGTGCTGACGCGCATGCAGCTCGCCGTCTGGCGCGACGACGTCACGCTCTACCAGCACGCGCTCGCCGTGACGCGCGACAACTTCCTCGCGCACAACAATCTCGCGATGGAGCTCGTCTCGCAGCAGCGCTTCGTCGAAGCGCGCGAGCACCTGCGCGAGGCGCTGCGCATCCAGCCCGGCTATCCCGACGCGCGCAACAACCTGGCCGGCGTGCTCCTCCAGGAAGGCCGCACGCAGGAGGCGATCGAGGAGCTGCGCACGGCGGTCGCGAACAGTCCGGACTACGCGCCGGGTCACCGCAATCTCGCCGCGGTGCTCCAGCAGACCGGACACGGGGAGGAGGCTGCGGCGCAGCTGCGAGAGGCGGAGCGGCTCGAAGCCGCCGGAGGCGCACAGTGAGCGAGCGCGGGCTCAGCGTTGCATGTAGCGGCTGGCGAGCGCGTCCGCGTACTCGTTCCAGCGCGATCCGTCGTGCGCGCGGATCCAGCGGAGCTGCACCTTCGGGTGTTCGCGCGCCAGCGCGTAGAGGCGCTGCACCAGCGGCAGATTCGCGATCGCGCCGGTCTTGCGCTTCCAGCCGCGCTGCTCCCACTGCGGCGCCCAATCGTTCACCGTCTGCACGCACAGGTTGCTGTCGGAGTAGATCGTGGTCTCGGCGTCGACGGGCAGCATCTCGTAGCCCGCGATCAGCGCCGTCAGCTCCATGCGGTTGTTGGTCGTGGCGGGGTCGTGACCGTCGCGCTCGGCGACGATGCGATCGTCGTCGACCCACACGGCGCCCCAGCCGCCCGGGCCGGGATTGCCCTCGCAGGAGCCGTCGGTGAAGACGCCGCTCGTCGGACCCGCGTGGAAGCGCTCGAGCACCTCCTCGGGCGTGTAGAGCGTCGCGCTGCGCGGCACGGCGCGCAGGCTAGCATCGATCTGATGCACGAAGCCCCGTTCACCTTCGCGCTCGAAGGCCGCGACGGCGCCGCGCGCGCGGGTCGCTTCACGACGCCGCACGGCGCCTTCCGCACGCCGGCCTTCATGCCGGTCGGGACGCACGGCGCGATCAAGGCGATGACGCCCGAGCAGGTCGCGGCGACGGGCGCGGAGATCGTGCTCGCGAACACCTATCACCTCGCGCTGCGCCCGGGCGAAGCGCTCGTCGCGAAGCTCGGCGGGCTCCACGCCTTCATGCGCTGGGACGGCCCGATCCTGACCGACAGCGGCGGCTTCCAGGTGTTCTCGCTCCCGCACAAGGAGATCAGCGACCGCGGCGTGCGCTTCAAGAACGAGCTCGACGGCACGGAGGTCGATCTGACGCCCGAGCGCTCGATCGCGATCCAGAACGCGCTCGGCGCCGACATCATCATGGCGTTCGACGAGTGCACGCCGTGGCCCGCCGACGAGCGGCTCGCCGCGACCGGCGTGCGCCGCACGCTCGCGTGGACCTCGCGCTGCCTCGGCGCGCACGCACGCCCGCGCGATCAGGCGCTCTTCGGGATCGTGCAGGGCAGCACCTATCTCCACCTGCGCGAGCGCTGCGCGGCGGCGCTCGTCGGCATGGATCTGCCGGGCTACGCGATCGGCGGGGTGTCGGTCGGCGAGGGACACGCCGAGCTGTGCCGCATCACCGCGCACACGGCGCCGCTGCTGCCCGAGCACAAGCCCCGGTACCTGATGGGCGTCGGGCTTCCGGAGGACGTGCTCGCCGCGATCGGCTTCGGCATGGACCTGTTCGACTGCGTGATCCCGACCCGCTATGCGCGCAGCGCGAGCGTCTTCACGCGCCGCGGCCGCATTCGCCTCTCCAACCGGCGCTACCGCCGCGACGCCTACCCGATCGACCCGTCGTGCGACTGCGCCGCCTGCACGGGCGGCTTCACGCGCGCGTACCTCCACCATCTCTTCCAGGCCAACGAGATCCTCTCCGCGATCCTGGCCTCCGTGCACAACGTCCGCTTCTACGAGCGGCTCGTTGGCGACGCGCGCACGGCGATCCTCGAGCGACGATTCGAGAGCTGGCGCGCGGAGTTCCTGGCGGAATACGCGAGCGCGGGCGCGCGCAGCGAGCCAGAAGGAGACGAGATCGGGCTGTGACCTCGGTCACACGGCCCGGGGCCCCGCTGCCGAAGAGAAGACTGGGAGGGCTCTCTTCGGAGCCGCAATGCGAATCGCCCTCGCAGCCCTCGCTCTAGTCGGTGCCCTGCTCGCTGCGGGCGGCGTCGCGGCCGACACCGACGAGCTGGTGCTGCGGACCGAGCGGCACGTGAGCGAGTTCGCGCCGGACGCGTTGCCGACTCCCTTCTCGCCGTTCCACTCCGTGCGCGCCAGCGCGCTGTCGACGCGCGGGTTCGAGCTCTTCGGCGAAGGCCTCGGCTTCTCGCTCGCCGACGACCTCTCGCTGATGGAGATCGAGGGCGGTGCTGCGTGGCACCTGCTCCACTCGCTGAGCTTGACCGCGAGCTACCGCGTGCTCGACGTCCATCTCGGCGCCGACGCGCAGCTCGGCGCGCGCGCGGGCGGGCGCGCCGACTCCGGCGCGCCCTTCCTCGGGATCTCGCTGGACTTCTGAGTAAGATGGGGCCCTCCCAGGAGGTCCCCATGATCCGCCTCTACGGCATCTCGCAGTCGCGCGCGCTTCGCTGCCTCTGGGCGCTCGAAGAGATCGGTGTGCCCTACGAGCACGTGAAGACGAACTTCACCACCGACGCGAAGCAGCCCGAGTACCTGAAGATCAACCCGAACGGCCGCGTCCCCGCGCTCGTCGACGGCGAGCTCACGCTCTTCGAGTCGATGGCGATCAACCTCTACCTCTCGCGCAAGTACGGCGCCGGCACGCTCCAGCCGAAGTCGCAGGACGACGACGCGCGCGCGGTGCAGTGGAGCGTATGGGTGATGACGGAGATCGAGCCGCCGCTGATGCAGATCTTCCTGCACACGGTGATGGCGCCGCCGGATCAGCGGAAGCCGGAGATCGCGAAGGCGGGCCACGAGGCGATCGCGAAGCCGCTGAAGGTGCTCGACGGCGCGCTGGCGGGACGCGACTTCCTGCTGCGCGACGCATTCACCGTCGCCGACCTGAACGTCGCTTCGGTGCTCGGGCTGCTCGCCGTCGCGCGCTTCGACTTCTCTCCGTACCCGAATGTGAAGCGCTGGTTCGAGGCGAGCCTGGCGCGGCCGGCGTTCGCGCGCGCCCGCTCCAAATAGCGATCAGCGGTACGTCTCTCGGTGTCCCGAGCTGACGCGGCGGCGCGCGCGCTTGAACTTCGCCTTGAGCTTGGCGCGATAGCGCGCGCTCTTGCTGCGATTTCGGTGGGGCAGCGCCTTGGTTCTCTTCACGTCGGCCTCCGGAAGGCGCGGGAATCTAGGGAAGGCCCGCGCGCGCGTCGAGCGGCTATGCTGCCCCGCGGCCCGGAGGCCCCGTGCAGAGCCCGCTCGAGCGCATCGCGGACTTCGATCTCACCGACGAGCAGCGCCTGGTGCGGCGCGCGGTGCGCGAGTTCGCGGAGAAGGAGATCGCGCCGCACGTCGAGCGCCACGAGCGCGAGGAGCGCTACCCGCTCGAGCTGATCCGCAAGCTCGTGCCGCTCGGCTACATCGCGCCGATGATCCCCGAGCGTTTCGGCGGCTCGTTCAGCGACGTCGTGACCTACGGGATCATCTGCGAGGAGCTGGCGCGGGTCGACTGGGTGGTCGCGTCGGTCGTGTCCGTGACCAACTCGCTGGTCGCCGGCTCGATCCTGCGACACGGCAGCGACGCGCAGAAGGAGCGCTGGCTGCCGCCGCTGGCGCGCGGCGAGATCCTCTCGTCGGCGTGCCTCACCGAGCCCGGCGGCGGCACCGACCTCGGCAACTTGAAGAGCACGGCGCGCCGCGTCGCGGGCGGCTGGCGGCTCGACGGCACCAAGGTCTTCATCTCGCACGCCGCGCACGCGGGACTCTTCCTGGTGGTGGCGTCGCAGGACCTCGCGCAGAAGCACCGCGGCGTGACGGCCTTCCTGGTCGACCCGAAGAGCGAAGGCATCGCGATCGGCGAGTTCCCGATGCGGACGCTCAAGCGCGACAACCTGGCCGAGGTCCACTTCGAGAACGTCTTCGTGCCCGACGACGGCCTTCTCGGTGAGGCCGGCGGCGGATTTCCGGTGCTCGGCTCCGCGCTCGACATGGGACGCTATTCGGTGGCGGCGCGCTGCATCGGTCAGGCGCAGCGCTGCATCGACCTCGCGGTCGCCTACGCGACCACGCGCGAAGCCTTCGGCCAGAAGATCGGCGAGTTCCAGATGATCCAGCAGAAGATCGCCGACATGGTCTGCCGCACCGAGGGCGCGCGCGGCGTCGTCTACCGGCTCGGGCGCATGAAGGACGCGGGTGTCGCGCGCGCGAGCCTCGAGGCGTCGCTCGCGAAGCTGATGGCGAGCGAGGCCGCGACGCAGAACGCGCTCGACGCGGTGCAGATCCACGGCGGCTACGGCCTCTCGGCGGAGTACGAGGTCGGACGCCTGCTGCTCGAGGCGAAGGCCCTCGAGTTCGGCGAGGGCACGAGCGAGCTCCACCGCAAGCTGATCGCCGAGCACGTGCTCGGGCTGCGCCGGCAATAGGAGATGGACGCGAAGCTGGCCTTCTGGTGCGCGGCGCTCGCGAACCTCGGGCTGATCCTCGTGTTCGCGTCGCTCGCGGTGCGAGCCGTGCGCCGCGGCGACGTGCGCACGCACCGCCGGCGCATGCTGACGGCGGCCGCGCTCGTCGGGCTCTTCCTCGTCTCCTACCTCGTGAAGCTCGCCGTGCTCGGGCGCGAGGACCGGAGCCTCTGGACCCCGCTCGATCGCACGGTGCTCTACGTCCACGAGACCTGCGTCGCCGCGATGCTAGGCGGCGGCATCGTTGCGGGCTTTCGCGCCTGGCGCTTCCGCGCGCGCCTCGGTCCCACGCTGGCGCTGCCCCGCGAGCTGCCCGGGCGCGTGCCGCACCGCCGCGCCGGCTGGGTCGCGCTGGTCGGCGCGGCGCTCGCCTTCGCGACGGCGGGCGGCGTGCTGGCGGGCATGTTCGCGCGCGCGTCCGGCTAGGGCGGGGACGCGCTAGGTTCGCTCACGCACGGTCGCCATGCTGCAGAAGCTCGCCGCGTCGCTCGTCGCCCTCTCCGCGATCCTCACGACCGGCTGCCACGAGCCGCCGCCCGTCCCGCGCAACCTGGTGCTCGTCTCGCTCGACACCTTGCGCGCGGATCACCTCGGCCTCTACGGCTACGCGAAGCGGACCTCGCCTGGCCTCGATCGCTGGGCCGAGCATGCGTTCGTGTTCGAGAACGCCGTGTCCGCATCGAACTACACCCTCGCGGCGCACCACGCGCTCTTCCAGTCGAAGACGGCCACCGTCGCGCGCGACGCGCGTGACACGGGGCTGACCCTGGCCGAGATGCTGAAGGCGCAGGGCTTCCGCACGGTGGGGTTCACCGGCGGCGGCATGATGACGAAGGTCTCCGGCTTCGACCGCGGCTTCGACTACTGGAACGAGAGCCACGAGATGCTCGCCGACTCGTTGCCCGGCGCGCTCGAGTTCCTCGATGACGCAGCGCGCGGCAAGGAGCGCTTCTACCTCCTGGTGCACTGCCTCGACGTGCACCTGCCCTACGACCCGCCGCCGCCCTACGACACGATGTTCGACCCCGACTACCACGGCACCATCACGGGGCCGCAGACGCGCAACCTGCTCGGCATGCGCAAGATGTTCGAGGGCCGGGAGAGCTACGGCCGTCATCAGTACGACGAGACCGACAGGGACAAGGTGCGCGCGCTCTACGACGGCGAGATCGCGCGCATGGACGAGGTGCTCGCGTCGCTGCTCGCGCGAATCGACGAGCGCGACCTGCGCGACGACACGATGGTGGTCGTGCTCGGGGATCACGGCGAGGAGTTCTGGGACCACGGCTCCGTGCTGCACGCGCACACGGTCTTCCAGGAGCTGCTGCACGTGCCGCTGCTGCTGCGCGTACCGGCGCTCCTGAAGCAGTCGCACCGCATCGCGCAGCGCGTGTCACTGGTCGATGTCGTGCCGACCTTGCTCGAGCTGCTGGCGCTGCCGGCGCCGCCGGGGCTCGTGGGGCATTCGCTGGTACCGCTGCTGCACGGCGAGCCCGAGCCGACGCATCCGCTCTTCGCCGAGGGCTACGCCTCGTACGCGAAGCTCCAGAGCGTGATCGACGGCGACCTCAAGCTGATCCGCAACATCGAGACGCACGCCGTCTCGCTCTTCGATCTCGCGGCCGACCCCGGTGAGAAGAACGACATCGCGGCGAGCCGTCCCGCGGACGTCGAGCGGATGCAGGCGCTGCTCGACTCGACGCTCGGCATTCCGAAGAGCGTGGTGCAGGACCCGATGGGTCTTCCGAAGGACGTCGACACGAAGACGAAGGATCAGCTGCGGCATTTGGGGTATATCGAATAGCAAGCACCGCGAAGCGATGCGCGCAGCGAGCCGCAGGCGAGCGAAGTTCAGAAGATCGACCCGGTTGGTGACGGCTGGTTGCATGCGGAGGCCGCGGCTCGTGTAGATTGGTCGAATGCACCTGAACCTCGGCAGCATCCTGGCCGGGAGCGCCGACCTTCATCCCGAACGCATCGCGGTCCGCCTCGGCGAGCGCGCGCTCCGCTATGGCGAGCTCGACCGCGCCGCGCGCGGCGTGGCGGCGTCGCTGCAGGCGCGCGGCATCGAGCCGGGCGAGAGCGTCGCGCTGCTCGTGCCGAACGTGCCGGAGTTCTCGATCGCCTACTTCGGGATCCTCTATGCGGGCTGCCGCGTCGTGCCGCTGAACGTGCTGCTCTCGGCGCTCGAGGTGGAGTACCACCTGAAGGACTCGCGCGCGCGACTGCTGATCGCGCACCCGGTCTTCGAAGCGACGGCGCGCGCGGGCGCGCAGGCGGCGGGTGTGCCGGTCGTGCTGGCGTCGGGAGCGGGCGCGGACACGCTCAGCGAGCTCGCGGCGGCCGATCCGATCGCGGCGCTCCACGCGACGGAGGCCACCGACACGGCCGTGATCCTTTACACCTCCGGCACCACCGGGAAGCCGAAGGGCGCCGAGCTCACGCACTCGAATCTCTTCGTCAATTGCTCGGTGGTCGTGCCGAAGCTCGCGCCGCCCGGATCCGACGACATCGCGCTCGGCGTGCTGCCGCTCTTCCACTCGTTCGGACAGACCTGCATCCAGAACGCCTGCATCGCGACGGGCAGCGCCTTCACCTTGCTGCCGCGCTTCACGCCGGAAGACGCCTTCGACACGATGGAGCGACACCGCGTCACGCTCTTCGCGGGCGTGCCGACCATGTACTTCGCCCTGCTGCACCACGAGCCGTCACGCGCCTACGACCTGTCGCGGCTTCGCTGGTGCATGTCCGGCGGCGCGCCCATGCCCGTCGAGGTGATGAAGGCCTTCGAGCAGAAGTTCGGAGTCGAGATCCTCGAGGGCTTCGGGCTCTCGGAGACCTCGCCCGTCGCGAGCTTCAACACGAAGGACCGGCCGCGAAAGCCCGGCTCGATCGGCTATCCGGTGTGGGGCGTCGAGATGGCGATCCTCGACGACGACGACCGCCCGCTGCGGGACGGCGAGCGCGGCGAGATCTGCATCCGCGGCCACAACGTGATGAAGGGCTACCTCGGTCGACCGGACGCGACGAAGGAGGCGATGCGCGGGGGCTGGTTCCACTCCGGCGACATCGGCATCCGCGACCCGGACGGCAGCTACCGCATCGTCGATCGCAAGAAGGACATGATCCTGCGCGGCGGCTTCAACGTGTATCCGCGCGAGGTGGAGGAGGTGCTCTACGGGCACCCGGCGATCGTGGAGGCCGCGGTGATCGGCGTGCCGCACGAGAGCCACGGCGAGGAGGTGAAGGCGGTGGTCGTCTCGCGCGACCCGACGCTCTCGCGTGACGCGCTCGTCGCTTGGTGCAAGGAGCGGCTCGCGGCCTACAAGTACCCGCGCCTCGTCGAGTTCGTCGAGAGCCTGCCGAAGGGCCCGACCGGCAAGATCCTGAAGCGCGAGCTGCGACGCTAGTCGGGGAGGTCCCCGTGCTGCCGCACTTCCTGGTGATCGGCGCGCAGAAATCCGGCACGACGTCGCTCTATCGCTGCCTCGGGCGCCATCCAGGGATGGTGCGCGCGCGCCACAAGGAGCTGCACTTCTTCGACCGCGAGCACGCGCGCGGCCGCGGCTGGTACGAGCGGCAGCTTCCCTCGCCGCTGCGCGTGTGGGCGCGCCGGCTCGTCGGCCGACGCACGCTCTGCGGCGAGGCGACGCCCGAGTATCTCGCGCTGCCCGACGTTCCGGCGCGCGCGCGCGCCCTGCTGCCCGACGTGCGCCTCGTCGCGCTGCTGCGCGACCCGACGCGGCGCGCGATCTCTCAGTACCACCACCGCGTGCGATACGACGGCGAGTCGCGGCCGATCGCCGAGCTGCTCGATGCCGAGCTGGCGCGCGCCGCACGGAAGGGCGAGTCGTCGCTCTCGCCGCTCGGCTACCTCGCCCGCGGGCACTACGCGCGTCAGCTCGAGCGCTGGCTCGCGCACTACCCGCGCGCGCAGATGCTCGTGCTCCCCGCGGAGCCCTTCTACGCCGACCCTGCGCCGACCGTGTGCCGCGTCGCGGACTTCGTCGGGCTCGCGCCGCTCGATCCGCGCCGCTACGCCGCCAGCTTCCGCGTGCGCAACGCGGGTCGTTATGCGAGACCGCCCGCCGATCTCGTCGCGCGCCTCGACGACCACTTCGCGCCGCACAACGAGCGCCTGCTCGCGCTGCTCGGGCCGGGGTTCGACGCGTCGAGCTGGGCGGGACGCCGCGCGAGCGCCGCGGCGAGCTCCGACGGAGGCGAGCGCCTCGTGACCGTCTAGCCGCCTGGCATGTTGCAGTTCCAGAGCTGGGTACACCAGCCGGAGGCATTCATGCACTGGACGAAGCCCCTCTCCTGCGGGCTGTCGACGGCGACCTGCGCGGGATCCGTGATGTCCATCTGGGAGAGGCACGTATTGCGCTGATTCTCGAAGGCCTGCCCGAAGCCGAGCGAGCCGGCGCCCTGCCGGTACCAGCTCGACAAGCCCCAGGTGGTGGCGGACGTGCGCGCGCAGGCGCACAGCGCGGCGAGCGCGAGCGCGACCGATGCGGCGATCCGTTTCATGGTGTCTCCCGAACGCCCCCGCTCGCGACGCAGGTCACGGCAACGGCGTGTAGTAGATCCAGGCGTCCTGATCGAGATGCAGGTCGATCAGGCTCTCGTTGATCACGTCGAGGTGCACGTAGACCGGCGTGCCGGCCGGCACGATGATCGCGTAGCCGGGCGGGAAGCTGAGGTTCGTGCTCGTGATGTTCGAGCCGAGGTAGGTGTTGCCCGACGTGGCGCCGTAGCTGAAGAGGCCGGGGCCCGAGTACTTGATGCGGAAGATGCAGCCCGTCGAGTCGACCTCGTTGCACTGGTACATCTCGGGCTTGGTGCTGAGCTCGACGTCGAAGTAGGCGTCGACGTCGACGTCTTCGGCGATCGACACGGCGAGGATCGCGACCTTCGTCTTCGGAACCCACGTGCCGGCGCGGTCCTTGTGGCAGGTCTTGCCCTTGAGGCAGATGCCGGCGGTCGCCTTGATGACCGCCGTGGAGAGCGGCTTGATCGGCTCGTCGGCGCCGTGCGCCGCGCCGGCCGCGAGCACCAGCGCGAGAACCCCCGCGATCCGCCGAGCTGCCCGCATGGATCCCCTTTCTGGAAATGCCGAGCGCGAGTCAAGCAGGTTCGCAGGCCGTCGGGAAGAGCGGCTGCGCGGCTCGTCGTGTCGAGGCGCTAGCTTTCGTCGCCCCGGCCCGGAGGCGCGGCCCTGAACGATCCGACCCCTCTCCTCTTCCTCGCGGCCCTGCTGGTCGTGATCGGCCTCGTCGGCACGCTGCTGCCGGCGATTCCCGGCGTGCCGCTGATCTTCGGCGGCCTGCTGCTCGCGGCCTGGGCCGAGCACTTCCAGTACGTCGGCGCGTGGACCTTGGTCGCGATCGGCGTGCTCGCGCTGCTGGCGTGGGGCGTGGAGCTGCTGGCGACCGGGCTCGGTGCGAAGCGCTTCGGGGCGAGCCGAATGGCGGTCGCCGGCGCGGTGATCGGGACCTTGGTCGGCCTCTTCCTCGGCATCCCGGGCCTGATCCTCGGGCCGTTCCTCGGCGCGGCCGCGGGCGAGCTGCTCGCGCGGCGCGATCTCTTGCAGGCGGGACGCGCGGGCGTCGGCACCTGGCTCGGGCTCGTCGTCGGCGCGGCGCTGAAGATCGCGCTTTCCTTTGCGATGGTGGCCGTCTTCCTGGCCGCGAGGATCTTCTGATGCGAATCGTCGGAGCCGGACTCGGTCGCACGGGCACGTTGTCGCTGAAGCTCGCGCTCGAGAAGCTGACCGGCGGGCGCTGCTACCACATGGTCGAGGTGTTCGCGAACCCCGATCACATGTCCTTCTGGCGCGCTGCGGGCGACGGCCGCACGCCCGACTGGCGCGCGCTCTTCCGCGGCTACGACTCGGTGGTCGACTGGCCGGCCGCGTCCTTCTGGCCGGAGCTGATGCGAGCCTTCCCCGACGCGATCGTGCTGCTCTCGCTGCGCGATCCCGACTCCTGGTGGCGCAGCGCGCACGACACGATCTTCCCATCGATTCGCCGCGCGCCCGCGCCCTTCCGCGAGATGGTCGAGCGCATCTTCGCCGCGCGCTTCACCGACGCGCTCGAGGATCGCGACGCCTGCATCGCGGCCTACGAGCGCCACAACGCCGCGGTGCGCCGCGGGGTCCCGCCGGAGCGACTCGTCACCTGGTGCGCGTCGGACGGCTGGGGTCCGCTCTGCAAGGCGCTCGGCCTTCCGATCCATGCGGAGCCCTTCCCGCACGCCAACTCGACCGAGGATTTCCTCGCGCGCATCGCGTCGATGGCGCCGCCGCCGGGGCGCGACTAGTCGCGTGTGCGACGCCGCCTCGCGGCGCGCGCGAGCGGCACCGCGAGCGGGACGATCAGCGCGACCTCGTAGCCGCGGCCGCACGCGCCGGCCCAGGTCTGGATCGCGTCGCAGCCGCGCAGTCGGCGGCCGTTCGTCAGGCGGCCGGACAGACAGAGCTGCGTGTCGCCGAAGGCGACGCCCGCGTCGGACAACGAGAAGAGCGAGAGCAGATCGAGGCGCCGGTCGCGGTTCACGAAGATCGGCACGCTCAGGAGCGCGGGCGCGCCGCCCGGTCCGAGCGCAAGCGAGCGGCGGTCGACGTTGCGCACGTCGAGCGAAGGCGAGCCGAGAAGTCCCACGAGCAGCGGTAGGGGCTTCGTGATCGACAAGCGGTTGAAGGGATCGCCCGGCTTCACGTCGATCGCGGCGTCGAGCGTCGGGGCGTACTCGGGGCCGAAGTCGGTCACGGCGAGCGGCTCCGTGAAGGGCCCCGGAATCGCGTAGACAACGGTGCCGGAGATCTCGATCTCCGACGACGGGTGAGTCGGCAGCCTTCCCAGCAGAACAGGCCGGCTCGGATCCGCGATGTCGTACACGCGGTCGGCCCCGAGGAAGAGACGGCCCTCAGGCGTCACCTCGAGGTCATAGTCGCTCGGGGCGATCGGCGCGCCGAGCCGCCGCGGATGGGCCGGGTCGCTCACGTCGAAGGCCGCCAGTGTGAGAGGAACAGGCGGTTCGTTGACGTAGAGCACGTGGCCCGCGACGGCGGCCTCGCCGAAGCCGGGATTCGGAGGGGGGACGGGACTCTCGATGCGACCGATCTCGCGAGGCGCGCTGGCATCGGCGACGTCGACGATGCTGATTCCCGTCGAGCTCGTGACGTAGAGCCGGTTGGCGACGATGTCGAGATCGTGAGGAGACTCGCGCGCCACGAGCGGCAGCGAACCGAGGCGCACCGGAGCCGTGGGCACGCTCAGGTCGTAGACCTCGATCACACCGCTGAACGTGCCGACGTAGAGATGCGTACCCGCCCGCGCGATCTCGGTGGCGCTCTCCTGCGGCGGTTTCGCGATCTCGCCCACGACCCGAGGATTCGCCGGGTCGGAGACGTCGAGAATCTGGAGCCCGCGCGTCGGCGATGTCACGTACGCGGTGGTACCGAAGACCTCGATGTCGCGATCGAGCGCGTTGGGGAGACCCGTGCTCCCGATCACGACCGGGTCGAGGGGCGTCGTGACGTCGAGCACGTCGAAGCGGTTCATGCCCGCCGCGTAGAGCCGATCGCCCGCGTGCGCGAGGGCCAGATACGCGCCCGCATCGGTCAACCGGCGCGCGGGAAACTCCGGGACGCGGACGTCGATGGCCCGGAGACTCTCCGACAAGTCGTCGAAGGTCGAGACCGTGGCGACGTGCGCGAATTCGCCCGACACCGCGATGCCGTTCGCGAAGCCGTCGAGCAACAGGACACCGAGCGCTGCCGGGTTCCTCGCATCGGAGACATCGAAGAGCTGGAAGACGAAGCTGTTGAGCGAGAACGGAAGCGGCTCCGCGCAGTAGCCGATCCCGCGCACCACCTGCAGCCGCTCGCAGAGGACGTTCTCGAGCGACGCGACCTGCGCGGGCGCGGCGGGGTTCGTGACGTCGTAGATCAGGAGATCGTCGCCCGGCAGCAATAGCGAGCCCCGCCACACGCCCACGGCGCCGGACGGACCGCCGCCAGCGAACGAGAAGGTCGTCACGAGCGCGGGCGCATCGGGATTCGATACGTCCACGACGGCGACACCGCCGAGACTCTCCGCGAGATACGCGAAGTGACCGTCTCGCACGATGGAGAGCTGCGAGCGCACCGGAAAGTCTATCGGAGTGATCGGGAGCTCGATCCCGAGGAGCTGGCCGCGCGCGACGGGTGCGGCCGGATTCGAGACGTCCACGATGCGCAGCCCGACGTGTGTGACTCCTTCGTCTTCCGCCAGCAGGGCGAGTGGCCCGGCCAGCTCGAGATCGAGGACGTTCCGAATCCCGCCCACAGGGAACATCGCCAACTCGTGCGGATTCGCGGGATCGGAGGCGTCGACGACGTGCAGACCGAACGGGCTCGTGAGAAAGGCGACGTCGCCGCGCGCCTCGACGTGGGAGAACGAACCGGCGAGCTCGCCGAGCTTCGTGTAGCCGGTCTCGGGGTTCGATGCGTCGAAGATCTGGAGTCTCAGGCTGCCTGCGACGTACGCGCGTCCGTTGGCGACGGCCACGTCGCTCGCGTCCGCGAGCACGCCGGCCGGTGTACCGACGGCGATCAACGCACGCGCGCTCGTCGCGGCGAGCGCGATCCACAGCGAGAACACGAGACACAGATGAGCGACCACGGGAGCTCCGGCGCGTCATCCTACGCACGCGTCCCCCACGAGTGTCAAGCGACGAATGGAAGACGCGGGACGCCTGGCTAGTCGCTTGCGCGCTCCTTCTCCCTCTCCGCCCGCTTCGCCTCGAGCTCTGCGAAGCGCTCGCGCGCGACCGAGATGAAGATGCCCTCGGCCTCGGCGCACACGCGGCCTTCGCCGACGACGTGCGCCTTCGTGAAGATCTTGCGGCCTTCCATGCCGACGAGCTCCGCCTCGAAACGCAGCTCGGTGTGGAGCGGCGTCGGGCTGCGGTAGCGGACGATCAAGGTGCCGGTCATGCCGGGCCGCTCTCCGAGCGATTGCACGTAGCCGAGCACCTCGTCGAAGGCCGCCGCGACGAAGCCGCCGTGCACGCTGCCGGGCGGACCCTCGTAGGCGCTGCCGAAGGTCACGAGCCCCTGCGCCGTGCGCGGACCCGTCTGCGACAGCCGGATCGGCGGCGCCAGCGGGTTCGCGAGCCCGATCATCGGGCTCTGGTCGAAGAACGCGCCGACGTCGCCCGCGGTCGCGCTCTCGCCGAAGCCGTGCACATAGCGGAGCTTCGGGTGATTGCGGAGCTGCTCCGCATAGCGTTCGAGACCGTCGGCAGCCCGGCGCAGCTCGTCCTCGGGCGCGTTGCTCGTGACGAGCCGCTCGATCACGAGTCGCATCGCGAACGCAAGCCGGCGTTTCTGCGTCCACTTGACGGGCTCGTCCTTCGCGCCCTCCCACATCTTCCAGGGCTCCCGGGGGAGCTCGTCCTCCGCGCTCATAGACTTTGCGGGGGCCCGACTCCGCTCGGCTTCGCCTTGCTGCGCGCGCCGCTTCGCGGCGCTTGCCCGAACACTTCGAACATCGCCTGTACGTTGGCGCGGATCCGCTCCGGCGAGACGCCGACGCTCGGCGCGTAGAGCAGCGGATCGGCGGTCAGATCCTTCCACTGCGCGAGCCGGTCGCGACCCTCGTCGGGCGTGCCGACGATCGCGATCTCCTCGACGAGCGCGTCGGGCACCGCCTCGCTCATGGCCTTCACGTCGAACTTGCGGAGCGCCGCGCGGCACTTCTCGCCGACGTCCTTCATGCCGTGCAACTCGAGGATCGAGTGGTAGAGCGCGGTGGTGAAGTAGAAGCCGATCTGGTTCTTGGCGTCGCGCAGCGCCTGCTCGCGGTCGCGCCCGAGCGAGGTCAGCACGTAGGGCGCGAGCCGACACGCGCCGGACGCGCGCCCCGCCTTCGCCTCGGCCTCGCGCAGTCCGGGAAGCGTCACCTCGCGGTGCCAGCGTCGCGTCGCGATCGGGTGTCCCACGAGCCCGTCGGCCACCGCGCCGGCGGTCGCGATCATGCCGCGGTTGACGGCGGCGACCCAGATCGGGATGTCGACGCGCGGCGCGCCCGGGCGCGCGTAGATCGGCACGTCGATCTTCCAGTGCGTTCCCTTCCAGCGGAAGCCGCCACCCTTCTGAGCGCGGAAGGCGGCGCGCAGCAGCAGGACCAGCTCCTTCATGCGCGCGGCCGGCGCGGAGAAGGGCACGCCGTACCAGTCCTCGTTCATGCGGCGCGTGGCGCTGCCGAGGCCGAGCACCATGCGGCCCTGCGAGAGCTCGTCGAGGTCCATCGCCGCGCTCGCGTGCAGCAGCGGCGTGCGCGTGAAGGCGTTCGCGATCGCCGTGCCGATTCGCACGCGCGAGGTCGCCTGCGCGATCGCGCCGAGCGGCACGTAGCCGTGGCGGTTGAAGAACTCGATGCTGTACACGCCGTCGAGGCCCGCCGCCTCGGCGGCGCGGGCCATCTCGACGTCGGCCCGCGCGGAGCCGCCGGTGAGGATGAGTCCGATTCGCATGGCTGCACTCTACTCCGATCTTCCTTCGCCTGTGACTCCTTCGCTGTGACCGCCCTTGTCACACGCGGCTGCTGGAATGGCGCGAGAGGAGGACGACCGATGATGCAAGCGATCCCGACCGTTGGAGCCGGCTCCGCTCGCTGCCGCGTCTGCGGCAGCTCCGAGGTGCGCACCGACCGGGTGCTCGACGGCGAGGAGCTGTGGCTCGCCGAGTGTCCGCACTGCGACCACCGCTGGACCGCGCGCGCGGCGCCGGCGCGGTTGCGGAGCGTGGCGCTGCGCGGCGCGCCGCTCGCGATGGAGGAGACCGCGACAGCCGCGTGATCGAGCGCGCGCCGTCCGACGGCGAAGCCGCTCGAGCGCGCGTGTTACGTTCGCGCCGTGCGGCTCGTCCTCTACACGGGCAAGGGCGGCGTCGGCAAGACCACGACCGCGGCGGCGTCGGCGGTATGCGCGGCGCAGCGCGGCTGCCGCACGCTCGTCGCGTCCGCGGACGCGGCGCACAGCCTCGGCGACGTGCTCGAGGAGCGGCTCTCCGCCGAGCCGCGCGAGATCGCGCCGGGCCTCGACGCGATCGAGATCGACGCGCGCGTCGAGGTCGCGAAGCACTGGGGCCGCATCCAGGACTACGTCGTCGCCACCTTCCTCTATCACGGCATCGAGGCCGTGGTCGCGGAAGAGCTCGCGATGCTGCCGGGCGCCGAGGAGATCGTGACCTTGCTCGCGGTCGAGCGGCTGGCCGCGTCCGACGCCTATGAGCACGTCGTGATCGACTGCGCGCCGACCGACGGAGCGCTGCGCCTGTTGACGCTTCCCGAGGTCGCGAACGGCATGCTGCGCGTCGCGCTGCCCGTGCTCGAGGCGGTCTCCGGCGTGGCGGTGCCGCTCGCGCGCCGGCTGGTCGCCGTGCCGCTGCCGGATCGCGACGTCTTCCGCGAGGCCGAGGAGCTGCTGACGCGTCGCCTGGCCGCGCTCCAACGCCGTCTCGTCGATCCCCGGACGAGTGTCCGCCTCGTGCTGACGCCCGAACGCATGGTGATCGACGAGGCGCGCCGCGCCTGGACCGAGCTCGCGCTCTTCGAGGTGCCGTGCGACGCGGTCGTGCTGAACCGCATGCTGCCGCCGGAGGCGACGGAGCTCGAGTTCTTCCAGGAGTGGAAGCGCGTGCAGGAGGAGCGTCGGCGCGAGGTGGAGGAGCTCTTCGCGCCGCTGCCCGTGCTGGAGGCGCCCTTGCAGGACGACGAGGTGACCGGCCTCGAGCGCCTGGCCGAGCACGGGCGCCGCCTCTTCGGCGAGAAGCCGCCGCAGGCGCAGCTCTGCGACTCGCCGCACGTGCGCTTCGCGCGCGACGGCGACGAGCTCGTCGCGTCGCTGCCGCTGCCCGGCGCGGATCCGACACAGATCGACGTCGCAAAGCTCGACGACGAGCTCGTGATCACGATGCCCACGCGCCGGCGCCGCCTGCGTCTGCCGCGCCGCTTCGCCTCGCTCTTGCTGGCCGGCGCGCGGCTCGACGGCGGCTCGCTGCTCGTGCGCTTCGCACCGGGCCCGCCGCGCGCGGAGGCCGGCTAGATGCGCGTGCTGCTCCACACCGGCAAGGGAGGCGTCGGCAAGACGAGCCTCGCCGTCGCGACCGCGCTCGGCGCCGCCGCGCACGGCCACCGCGTGTTCCTGCTCTCGACCGACTCCGCGCACAGCGTCGGCGACGCGCTCGGGCGTCCGGTCGGACCGGATCCCGTCGAGATCGCGCCTGGCGTGACCGCGCAGGAGGTCGCCGCGCAGGCCGAGCTCGAGCGCTCGTGGGGCGCGATCCAGTCGTGGCTGCGCGCGCTGCTCGCCGACGCGGGCGACGCGATCGCGGCCGAGGAGATGCTCGTGCTGCCGGGCCTCGAGGAGCTCGTGAGCCTGCGCGCGGTGCGGGCCGTCGAGAGCGCGGGCATGCACGACGTGTGCGTCGTCGACTGCGCGCCGACCGGCGCGACCTTGCGCCTGCTGCGGCTGCCGGACGTGCTCCGCAACCTGATGGACCGCTTCTGGACCTGGAAGCGCCGCACCGCGCGCGCGCTGCGGCCGGTGGCCGAGCGCGTCGGCCTCGGACGCTTCGTCGCGCCGGAGGTGGTCTTCGACGCGTTCGAGCAGCTCTACCAGGACGTCGAATCCGTGCGCCAGGTCTTCCTCGACGAGGCGCGCACCAGCGCGCGTCTGGTGGTGAACCCGGCGCGCGTGGTGGTGGACGAGACACGCCGCTCCTACGCATACCTCTGTCTCTACGGCGTCGCGACCGACGCGGTGATCGTGAACCGCATGCTCCCGGACGAGATCTCGCGCGGCTACTTCGCGCGCTGGGCGGCGCGCGAGCGCGACGAGCTCGCCGACATCGAGCGCTCGTTCCCGCTGCCGATCCTGCGCGCGCCGCTCTTCCCGCACGAGCTGCGCGGAACCGACGCGCTGCGCGCGCTCGCGCGCGCGGTCTACGGCGAGCGCGACCCGGCGGAGCTCTTCGTGCGCCGTCGCCCGCTGCGTCTGGCCAGGCGCGGCGAGCGCACCGTCCTCTCGCTCGACCTTCCGACCGCGCGCCACGACGAGATCGACGTGTGGGTGCGCGGCGACGAGCTCTGGGTCGGCGTGCGCGACTTCGAGCGCCGCATCGCGCTGCCGGCCTCCGTCGCGGGCCTGGCCGTCGCCGAGACGCGTCTCGAGGAAGGCGTGCTCGAGGTCGCCTTCGAGGCCGCGCCGGCGGCGTCGTGAGCGAAGGCGCCTCGCCGCGCCGCATCGTCAGCCTGGTGCCGAGTCTCACCGAGGCGCTCTTCGCGCTCGGCCTCGGT
>Ga0335076_10002083_pt1 | contig 19735 bp, 18 predicted proteins | sample Lox_Sample_25_FD_206717 | JGI IMG/M metagenome (GOLD analysis project Ga0335076, IMG submission 206717) | Soil microbial communities from Loxahatchee National Wildlife Refuge, Florida, United States - Lox_Sample_2.5 | ecosystem: Environmental > Terrestrial > Soil > Wetlands | place: USA...
AGACGTGCGCGGGCTTGCGCGTCAGTTGCTCGGCGGGCACGACCACGAGCTCGGCGTGGCTCGCCCGCTCGTCTGTCCACCCGAGCACCGGCTCATCGACCTCGAACCCCTCGACGCCGGGCCCGAGCTCCTCGACCACGCCGGCGAGGTCGCTGCCTTCGCCGGACGGGAACGTCGCCGGCCACCGCTCGTGCAGGAGCCCCTTGCGGATCGAGGCCTCGCCCGGGTTGATCCCGGCGGCCTTCACTCTCACGAGCACCTGCCCGGGCCCCGGAACCGGGCGGGGGACCTCGACCACGTTCAGGACGTCGACATCCCCGTATTGATCGAACCGGACCGCGCGCGGCATGTCGCGCAGTTCTATCAGCCCCGCTATGCGCCCAGGTACCGCGCCGGCAACGCCCGCTCCCCGGCCCCGTCGCCGCCGGTCCGCTCCACCCGGTACCCGCGGCCGTGCGGGCGCGAGGCGACGACCTCCTCGAGCTCGGTGCCGGCGAACACGAGCGCGGCGCCGTCGTCCGCCGCCCAGCCGTCCGCGAGCTCGCCAGCGGCCACGAGCCGGGTGAACGCAGGCCGGCGCTCCTCCTCGCCGTCGTAGTGCGGACAGGCGCTGCCGGGGAGTAGCCCAAGCCCGTCGTGGAGCGGCGCCAGCTGCGCGAGGCTGAACGAGTCCGTGACGGACTCGGTGAACCAGCAGTTCATCCCGGCGCTCAGGCCGCACAGCACGACTCCCTCCTCCCAGGCGCGGCGGAGGATCCGGTCCAGGCCGTGTACGCGCCACACCGCGAGCATGTTGGCGGTGTTGCCGCCGCCGACGTAGATCACGTCCTGGGCGAGCACGAACTCCTCGAGATCGCCGACCGTCCGAAAGAACAACTGCAGATCCGTGGGCCGGCAGTCGACCGGCGCGAACGCGCGATAGAACCGGGCGACGTATCCCTCGGCGTCGCCGCTCGCGGTCGGCAGGAAGCAGACCCGTGGATGAGGCGAGCGCGCCAGCGACAGGACGAACGTGTCGAGCAGCGGATTGTCCGGCTCCATCGAGAACCCGCCGCCGCCCATGGCGACCACCCGCTGGGACACGGCGACACGTACCCGGCGACGTCGTAGTGCGAGACGGTCTCCTCGCGTTCGATCAGGTAGCGGTCGTCCTCGGGATAGAACACCGCGACCTCGGGCTTCTCGCCGGCGAACGCCTTGACGGCGTCAATCGACTCCCACAGCGTGAACATGAGGAACTCGGTCTTCCCGTCGACCTCGCGTCGGAGCATCCACGCGCCGCGGTTCCCAGGCGTGCTCTTGTAACCCGCCATGCCGGTCCCGTCCATGTACTCCGCGTAAGCGTCCCCGTCGGCTTGAGCGACGGCGCCGCGCCAGATCCTGGCGATCATCGGGCCTCCTTCGGCTCGGGGTGGACGCCCCGGAGCCTAGATGGTTGCCTCGTCGGCGGTCTCCCGACAGAACCTGCATATCACGACATTTCACGGGACCCCGATCGACCTTGCCGTACTAAGCATGTGGGGCATGCCTAGTACGGCACGGTCCGACCGGAGGCGCTCCGGTGACGCGTTTTACATGCCGGGCGCATCACGAACGGCCGAGGGCCACCGCTCCCCCGCCCTCAGGTGCCCGCCTTTATCCGCCAGGACCGCGAGAGCTCTAGGCCAAGATCGAGATCGTCCCCAACGCGCCACCGCGGCTCCCGGCCCTCTGCGCGGTGGCGGTGTAGCCGGCCGAGGCCGGTTCCTCGGCGCCCGGCTCGTCCCCGCCGGCGCCCGGCCCGCGGTTGTGATCGAGGGCGTGATCGACGAGCTGGTCGAGCGTCGATTGATCGAGCGGAGGCTGACCGCTCGCCTCGCGCCCCTGCTGGATCTTCGTCTGTACGAACTGCACCAGCGCGTCGCGCGAGACGCCGTGCTGCTGGGCCAGCTCGCTGATCGACCCACCCGCCGTCGCACCGCCGGCGGGGGCGACGTTCGCGGTCGGGCCGCTCACTGGCTGGATATGCACGAGAGGTCTGGCGGGTCGGTCGAGTGAGACTCCGTCCATGTGATCGGCAGCGACCCGGCGGACTTCAGCCGCACCGGACGCGGTCTCAGTTCGGTTCGGATTCGAGCAGCAACGCGAGCGTTGGGCACGCGTCCGCGGCGCGACGGGCAAGCTCGACGAGCTCAGGCTCGAGCACGCCGTCGGCGATGATCGGGTATCCCCAGTCATCGAGGCGGACCGCCTCGGGGAGCAGCTCGGCGCAAAGGCCGTGAGCCACGCACTGGACCGGGTTCACCCGGAGCCGCACCGCTACCGCCGGCGTCGCTCGCGGATCGGTGCAGGAAGCACCCCGGGGCCCGCGCATCGGTCGCACGGCCCGCGCCGCGCGTGATCCCGGAACTCGGGCTCGAACGTACGGAGCGCACTCGAGATGAACCGGACGGCTCCGTCGGGGTGCTGACAGACCCCGCGTCGATGCAGATCTCTCGTCCATCGCTCGAGATCGCTCCACGCCGTCGGGGCCGCGTTGCCGGTGCCGAGCTGATGGACGGTGCTCGCGATCGCATCCAGGCCGTGGACGCAGGGTCCGCATTGGCCGGCGCTCTCGGCGGCGAAGAACTCGGCGACGGCGCTCGTCTCGGCGACGGGACAGGCATCCGGCCCGAGCGCGACGACGACGCCGGCTCCGAGCGTGGCTCCGTGCTCGGCGAGCGACTCCCCGTCAAGGCGAACGCCGGGGACCGCCCTCGCCGGCAGCCACGTTCCGAAGTACCCCCCGACGAGCACCGCCGCAAGCGACTCTCGCACGCCGGCGCTTTCAAGCAGTTCGATCAGCGGCATGCCCTGCTCGATCTCGTACACGCCCGGTCCCGCGACGGCGCCCGACAGCGTGATCAGTGCCGACCCCGGGTCACGTGACGTTCCGAGCTCGCGGAACCACCCCGGGCCGTGGCGCACGATCAACGCCATGTGCGCGAGCGTCTCGACGTTGTGCACGAGCGTCGGACGCCGCCCGATGCCTCGCTCGAACGGCCGCGGGCCGAATGTCGGCTTGGCGGCACCGCCGTTCAGGGAGGCCACGAGCGCGCTCTCCTGTCCGGCCAGGTAGCCGGGCTCGAGTCCGACCAGGTCGAACTTCGGGTCGGTCTTCATACGCGCGCCGGTCCGTTCGCGCAGGGCCATGCCCAGGTTGTGGATGCTCCGCTCGTCGTCGGTCGCGACCGCGACGATCGCTTCGCGCGCCCCAACCGCGCGGGCCGCGGCGGCCGCGCCGTCGAGCACCAGATGCGGCACCTCGCGGAGCAGGGCTCGATCCTTCTTGCTCGCCGGCTCACCCTCGGCGCCGTTGGCGACCACGACCGCCTGGCGGCGGCGGGCTGCGACGGCACGGAGCTTCCGTCCCATCGGGAACGACGCCCCGCCGTGGCCGCGAAGGCCGGCCGCCTCCACGATCTCGATCAGCCGCTCGGGCGATGTTCTGCGCAGGTCGGGCTGCGGGCCGTGTACCGCCACGTGCTCGTCGAGCGCGACCATCGGCCGCTCGCCGACCCCGCTCAGGAGCCGCGGCAGCAGGTTGGGGGTCACGGCGGCGGCAGTCATCGCACGCGGAGTGTCGGCCGCGGCGCGAAGTCGCCGCTAAGAGCGACGTAGGGCGTGCGTAAGGGAAAAGTGTGACTGCGCTTAGAGCGGGGGGTAGGCCAGCACGACCGACGTCTCGATCTGGCGGTCGGGGATCGTCCAGTAGCTACTCAGCAGTGCGGTCTTCTGTTCGGGCGTCACGAGCTCGAATCCGTGGCGACGATAGAAGCCGATCGCCCACACGGCATCGGCCCACGTGCCGACCAGCATCCGCTGGTTGCTCACGCCCATCAGGTGCTCGAGCAGCGAGCTGCCGACGCCGCCGCGCTGCCGTCCCGGCATCACGTACGCGTGGCGGATGAGGTCGACATCTCGCACCGTCTGAATTCCCATCACCCCGAGCAGCTCGCCGCTCGACTCATAGAAGCCCCAGAACGCCACGCCCGCGGCGATCTCCTCGTCGAGCTCGCCCGCGGGCATGTACGGCTCGCGCCACCGGTCGGCGGGGATCACGCCGCGGTACGCCTCGGCGGCCAGGTTGACGATCCCCAGGATCGCCTCGCGCTCCTCGTCCCGGCACGGCCGGACGTCGCTCATCGCCCGGCTTCCTCGAGCTGGCGCTCCCGCGCCGCGACCACGACCCGCGCCACCTCATCCGGATCGCTGACCACACGCATCTCGGTCAGGTCCGAGGGGTCGATCCGATGGTCGGCGAGCACGCGTGCGCGCAGCCAGTCGATCAGGCCGTCCCACTCGCCCTCCCCGACGAGGACCGCCGGGAAGTGGCGGATCGTCTGCGTCTGGATCAGCGTAAGCGACTCGAACAGCTCGTCGAGGGTGCCGAAGCCGCCCGGTCCGATCACGAACGCGCACGCGTAACGCACGAACATCACCTTGCGAACGAAGAAGTGGCGGAAGCGGAGCGCGATGTCGAGGTAGTCGTTCAGCCGCTGCTCGTGTGGCAGCTCGATGTTGCATCCGACCGACAGCGCGCCGACGTCCTTCGCGCCGCGGTTCGCGGCCTCCATCACGCCGCCGCCACCACCGGTGATGACCGCGAACCCGGCCCTCCCGACCGCCGCACTGACGTTCCGCATCAGCGCGTAGTGCGGATGGTCGGGAGGCGTGCGCGCCGACCCGAACACGGTTACGGCCGGACCGATACGGGCGAGCCGGTCGAAGCCGAGCGCGAACTCGCCGGCAATCTCACGAATCCGATCGGCATCCGCGGCCCGGTCCGAGGCGGGCTCATCGCCGAGCCAGAGCAGCAGCTCCTCATCGAATGTGGGGGTCGCTTCTACGTGTCGGCCTCTACCAGACGGCGGATCGCATCCAGCGTGCCCATCACCTCATGATCCGGGGCGTCGCCGTGAGCCGTCGCCAGGAACAACGTCAGACGGGAGCCGTCCGCGTCGGCGTCAACCTCGAGCCAGCCGTGGTAGTCGCTCCCGGGTGAGCCCCACTCGATCCGCCTCCGCGCCTCGTCGGTCCGGAACCAGGCGTCGCCCCTCTGGGTGTGGCCCTCGTAGCGGGCCTCGACCCGGACCTTGTCACCTTCGAGATGCTCAGCTGCGGTCAGCTGGGGAACGTACCGCGGGAGGTTGGCCACGTCCGCGAGCAGCGCGAATATCCGGTCGGGCGGAGCGGCCACATGCTCGGTGTGCTCGTGCTCCAAGCTGCTTCCTTCCCGGGGGGACGGGCCTCGTAGTCTATCCGCGCCGCGTTGGGTCAACGGCCGGGAGGCGCGACCGATTACGCTTGGCTCGAGCCGATGGCCGCGACCACGAGCAACTTGACGCTCGGAGAGTGCGTTCCCGAGAACGCGATGTCCGACCCGGACGAGATCGCGCGGTTCTACGACCGGTGCAGCGACCTCATGCGCGAGCTGCTCGACGGGCTGGCCGCGACACCGGATCGCCCGCGTCCGTTCCCGGAGATCGAGGACGCGATCGGTTGGCCCCGGCGCCGGATCGCGTCGGTTCTCGGGGGCGTCTGTCATCTGCGCCGGATGGAGTTCGACGGGCGCCGGCCCTACCACTTCCACGACCCCAAACACGCCGCGTCGCGGCGCTGGGAGATTTGGATGGACGGCGACCAGGCGGAGATCGTCCTGGCCGAGCAGCATCCGTAGCGCCGCTCTCCCGCGGGCGATCCCGTGTCCACGCCCACTCCCGCCATCAGAACCGACGGGCTCACGAAGCGATACGGAGCGACGCTCGCGCTCGACTCGCTTGGCTTGACCGTCGAGCCCGGTGAGGTCTATGGCTATCTGGGGCCGAACGGCGCCGGCAAGACGACCACGATCCGGCTGCTACTCGGGCTGCACAGGCCCTCGGCGGGCCGGGCCGAGCTGTTCGGCGTCGACGCGTGGGGCGATCCCGTCCGCGCGCACGAACGCGTCGCCTACGTCGCGGGGGAGCCGTTCCTGTGGCCCTCGATGACCGGCACAGAGACGCTCGAGTTCCTGGGCCGTCTCCGCGGGGCGGTCGACGTCGAGTATCGCGATCAGCTCGTCAAGCGCTTTCAGCTCGATACGCGCAAGAAGATCCGGGCTCTGTCGAAGGGCAATCGGCAGAAGGTCCAGCTTGTCGCGGCGCTCGCGACTCGCTCGGACCTGCTGCTGCTCGACGAACCGACCAGCGGGCTCGATCCGCTGATGGAGGTGGCGTTCCGAGAGTCGATCGCGGAGGCCAAGGAGCGCGGCCAGACCGTGTTCCTTTCCTCACACATCCTCAGCGAGGTCGAGGCCACCTGTGACCGGGTCGGGATCCTCCGAGCCGGGCGCCTGGTCGACCAGGGCACGCTCGCCGAGCTCAGGCATCTGAGCGCGCAGACGATCGAGGTCACGTTCGCCGGTCCGCCGCCGAAGCTCGATCCGCTTCCGGGCGTCGAGGTCGCGACCGCCGGCCCGGACACCCTCCGCTTTGAGGTCTCGGGCGACGTTGGCCGGTTGATCAACGAGCTGGCCGGGCACCCGGTGACGAGCCTCACGAGCCGCCAGCCGTCGCTCGAGGAGATCTTCCTTCATCACTACGATTCCTCCGATGGCCGTGTCGGCGACGGCTGAGACGGTCCCGGGTCGCGGGTCTCCCGCCCAGGCGGCGCCGCGGCGCTCCGCCGCCAGGCCGGTCTGGCTCCTTGCCCGTCGCAACTTCCGCGACGCCCGGGCCCGGACGATCGGGTTCACCTATCTGTTCGCGGTGGCCTCGATCCTCAACCCGGTTGCTTACCGGCACACCTACTCGACGCTCGCGGAACGGCTCGCGTTCTCCGAGAGCTTCGGCCACAACAAGGCCGTGGTGCTGTTCTACGGCAAGGCGTATGACCTGCTCACCATCGGTGGCTACAGCGCCTGGCGTACCGGGGGGATCCTGGCGATCCTGGCAGCGATTTACGGGCTGCTCGCCGGTGTGCGCGCGCTGCGGGCCGAAGAGGACGCGGGCCGCGCCGAGCTCGTGCTCGCGGCCCCGGTGTCCCGGGGGAACATCTACGCCGGCGCGGTCGCGGGGATCGCCGCCGGGGCGGCGCTGCTCTGGGTCGCGGTGCTCGCGGGCTCGGTGATCGGGGGCCTGGCAGCCGGCGGGTCGGCGTACCTGGCTCTGGCGATCGTGTCGATGGTCCCCGTGTTCGCCGGCGTCGGTGCGCTCGCCAGCCAGCTCGCGCCGACGCGCCGGATGGCGCTCGAGCTCGGTGGCGCGGTGGTGGTGCTGTCGTTCCTGCTGCGGGTGGTCGCCGACACGTCGGGGAGTCTCAGCTGGTTGCGCTGGGCCACGCCGCTCGGATGGGCCGAGGAGCTCCGCCCTTTCACCGGCGCGCAACCGCTCGTGCTGCTCCTCCCGATCGCGGCGGCGACACTGGCGCTGCTAGGCGCGTGGCGACTCGCCGCGCGGCGGGACGTCGGCGCGGGGCTGCTCGCCGCCCGCGACAGCGCCGATCCTCGACTGTGGCTGCTGTCGTCGTCGACGACTCAGGCGCTCCGGGGCGAGCTACCCAGCCTGACCGTGTGGCTCGGTGGCATCGGGGCGTTCGCGCTGATCGTCGGCGTGATCTCGAAGAGCATCTCATCGGCGGGGATCTCCCCGTCGCTCCAGCGGCAGTTCGCGAAACTCGGAGAGGGCTCGATCGTGACCCCGCGCGGCTACCTCGGGTTCTCGTTCATCTTCTTCGTGCTCGTCCTAAGCGTGTTCTCGTGCTCGCAGGTCGCCGCCGCAAGGCACGAGGAGTCCGAGCAGCGGCTGGAGACGCTTCTCGCGCTTCCGGTGGGCCGCCTTCGCTGGCTGAACGGCAGGCTGGCACTCGCCGTCGCCGGCGCGATCGCCCTGGCGCTGGCAGCCGGCGTGTTCGCCTGGGTGGGCGCGGCCACGCAGAACGTCGCACCGACATTGCCGCGGATGCTCTTGGCCGGTGTCAACTGCCTGCCGACGGCGCTGCTGTTCCTCGGTATCGCGGTGCTCGCTTACGCGGTGGCGCCGAGAGCGGCCGCCGGCATCGCGTACGGGCTGGTGACGGTCGCCTTCCTGTGGCAGCTGATCGGCTCGCTGCTGGGGGCCCCCAAGTGGCTCGTCGAGATCACGCCGTTCGCGCATGTCGGATCGGTGCCGGCGCAGCCGTTCCGTGCCGGCGCTGCCGCGGTGATGGTCGCGATCGGGCTGCTGGCCGCTGCGGCCGCGGCGCTGGCGTTCGCCCGCCGGGACCTGACCGGCGCGTAGTTTGCGGTCGAATCGGCGGCGGAACCGATCTCTAGCCGGTTGCGCAGTTGCAACGCGACGGTTCAGCGACGAGACTCGTCATCTCATGCCGTTGTTCGGATCTCATCGCCGTCGTGGCCGTCTCCGCGTGCGGGACCTGGCTCCGGACCGCTACCTCACCGACGGCCGCCGCCTGTTCCGGGTCGTCGCTCGCTTCGTCAACGACGGCTCGATCCTGGTCGTGATCGAGGACTGCGCGACGCTCGAGTCGCGCCCCTATGCGGCGGTCGAGCTGCTGCCGATGGATGTTCGCCCGGTCCGCCGCTTGCGACCGTCGCCGGCCGGCGATCCCGAGCGTCAGGTGACCGAGCCGGCGGTCGCCGCCGTCGCGGGCGCGGACGCGGCAGCCGGCGCCGGATCGCCCGCGGCGTCGAGCGGCTGACCGGCGAGCTGGCCCCCAGCGCAGTCCTCGCAGCGGACGACACGTCGCGGGTTGCGGATCCCGACCAAGCCGAGCACGCCGCCGAGCGCCACGAGCGCCGCCGAGATTCCGATCGCGACCTGGAACGCGTCCACCGACGCCGACTGCACGGCGTGCGCGACCTGCACGCCGGTCACCGCCGGGTCGACCCGGGCGAGCGTCGACTTGCGCGCCTGGGACACCGCGGTCCGAGCCGCTGCCGACAGCCTGACCGCGGCCAGGTTCTGGTCAAGCGTCGAGTTGAACTGTGAGGAAACGACGGCCCCGATCGCTGCGATCGCGATCAGGCTGGCGACCCGGGCGACGGCGTTGTTGACCCCGGATGCGATCCCCGCGTTTCCTTCGTCGGCGTCGGACAGCACCGCCGCGGTCAGCGGCGCCACCGTCGACGCCAGCCCGAGCGAGAACAACAAGAGTGGCGGCAGCAGGTCGGTCACGTAGTCGACGTGGGCGCTGAGCTGCGTCATCCATGCCAGCCCCACCGCGGCTGTCAGCGGCCCGAGTCCCATGAACAGGCGCGGCCCGTAACGGTCCGCGAGCCGCCCCATCCGCTTGGACAGCAGAAACGTCACGATCGTCACGGGCAGCAGCGCGAATCCGCTCTCGAGCGCGCTGTACCCGGCGACCTCCTGGAGGAACAACACGAGCAGGAAGAACGTGATGCCGAGGCCGCCGTACATCGTGAACGTCTGCAGGTTGCCGACCGCGAAGTTGCGCCGCTTGAACAGACCGAGCGGCAGCATCGGCGCGGGCGTTCTGCGCTCGTGGTCGACGAAGATCCCGAGCAGGATCAGGCCGCCGATCCCCGGCCCCCACACCTGAGGGCTGCTCCACCCGACGACGGGCTGGCGGATCAGCGCCAGCACCGGGCCGGCCAGGCCGAAGAACGTGAGCGCGGCGCCGAGCCAGTCGACGCGGGCATGGGACGTTCCCGGCGGCCGCGGCGGCACCGCGATCGACACGATCACGAGTGTGGCGATCACGAACGGAACGTTCACCGCGAAGATCAGCCGCCACGACACCGCGTCGACGAGGTAGCCGCCGGCGAGCGGCCCGATCACCGTGGCGATCGCCGACCAGGCCGTCCACGAGCCGATCGCGCCGCCGCGTTCGTCGCGCGGGAACGCGGACACGATCACCGCCAGGGAGCTCGGCGTCAGCAGTGCTCCGAACGCGCCCTGCAGCGCGCGGCACGCGATCAGGAACCCAATGCTCGGGGCGATCGCGCACAGCAGCGAGACCACCCCGAACCCGCCGACCCCAATCGAGAACACGCGCCGCTCGCCGTACAGGTCGCCGAGCGAGCCGCCGACAAGGATCAACGACCCGAGCGCGAGGAGGTACGCGTTCGAGACCCACTGCTGGCCGGCGAGACCGCCTCCGAGGTCGGCGCGGATCGCCGGTAGCGCGACATTGACGGCGGTCGCGTCCAGACCGGCAACGAACGATCCCAGGATTGCGGCGATCAAAGCCAGGCGCTTGCGCCGTCCAGGCACCCGGCTCACGTTACCTTGCGCCGACAAATCGCCCGACGGCGCCTCCGAAAAATAGAATCGCGCGGTCGTCGACGAGAGACGGAGGGATGAGATGACCCAAGGCGCGACCGCACTCCAGGGGATCTCGGAGCTACGCGGGTTCTTCCGCACCAACCAGACGCCGGTGTATTTCATCTCGCCGATCGCGTTCAACCTGCTCGGGATCGACCGGTGGGTGCGCCGGTTCTACTACGTGAACTACTTCGACTCGTTCGACGGCGGGCATCCGTGCGTGTTCGTCCCGGCCAGGACGCCGCACCCCCAGTTCGGCTCGATCGAAGACGTGTGCAACTACCTGCTCGGGCACAGGGACCTGCCGGCGTTCATGCGCACACACGGGACGGGCGGCAAGGCCGTCTTCGTGTTCTTCGACGAGGAGACCGAGCGTCTCACCGCGGACGTAGGCCTCGACGTCGCGCTGCCCCCGGCCGAGCTCCGCCACCGTCTCGACTCGAAGATCGTCACCACCCAGCTGGGGGAGGAGGCCGGCGTCCCGAGCGTCCCGAACGTCCTCGGACGGGCGACGAGCTATCCCGAACTGCTCGAGCTCGCGGCCTCTGCCGCGCTCGGCGACGACCTCGTCGTACAGACCCCGTACGGCGATTCGGGCAAGACCACGTTCTTCGTCCGCGGCGAGCGCGACTGGAACGCCGACGCCGGCGAGATGGCCGACCAGGAGCTGAAGGTGATGCGGCGGATCGACCCCAAAGCGGTCGCGGTCGAGGCATGCATCACGCGCCACGGCACCGTGGTCGGGCCGCTGATGACCGACCTCACCGGCCATCCCGAGCTGACCCCGTACCGCGGTGGTTGGTGCGGCAACGACATCTTCCCCGGGGCCCTGTCGCCCGCCAACCGCGAACGCGCGCTCGACTTCACCCGCCGGCTCGGCGACCGGCTGGCTCAAGAGCGGTATCGCGGACAGCTCGAGGTCGACTACCTGGTCGACGCGGGCACCGACGAGCTGTATCTCGGCGAGCTCAACCCGCGTCTCAGCGGGATCAGCTCGATGACGAACGTCAGCGCCAGCGCCTACGCCGACATGCCGCTGTTCCTGTTCCATCTGGCCGAGTACCTCGGCGTCGACTACGAGCTCGACGTCGAGGACCTGCGCCGGCGTTGGGGCCGCGACCACCTCACCGACGTGTGGGGGCAGATCATCCTGAAAGAACCCGACGACGGGATCGAGCTGCTCACCGACGCGCCGCGGAGCGGCATTTGGCGGATGGACGACGCCGGTCAGATGAGCTTCAGCCGGCCGGCGGTCGACTGGCATGGCCTCGGCGACGAGTCCGAGGGCTTCTACCTCCGGATCCTCGGTCCGGGCGACTACCGCTACCGGGGAGCGGACCTCGGAATCCTGATCACGCGCACCCGGCTCGAGACGCCGGACGGGCGGCTGACCGACCGGTGCCGGGCTTGGATCGAGGGGATCCGGTCCCGCTTCATCGGCATATCGATCGAGCCGGCCGCGGAGCCGCCGATCCAGGACGCCCTCGCGTTCAAGACGGGCTGACGTTGGCCGAGAGAGACGAGCTGCTGGCTGCGGTCGCGGCCGAGCAACCCGCGATCGAGCAGCTGCTGATCGACCTGGTGCAGGCGCCGACGCTGCTCGGCGCCGAGGGCGCGGGGCAGGAGATCATGCGCGCGGCGTTCAAGGATCTCGGTCTCGAACCCCGAGCGGTGCCGCTCGACGCTGACGCCCTGAGGGCCAATCCGGGCGCCTCGCCGTTCAGCTGGGACGTCGACGGGAAGTTCAATGTGGTCGCGGAATGGGGCCCGGCGGACCCGAGCCCTCCCGGACAAGGGCGGTCGCTGATCCTCAACGGCCACATCGACGTGGTCGATCCCGGACCGCCCGACATGTGGGCATCGCCGCCGTTCGTCGCCCGGCGCGACGGCGACTGGCTGTACGGCCGGGGGGCGGGCGACATGAAGGCTGGGCTGGCCGCGATCGTCGGCGCTGTGCGAGGCCTTCGCCGGCTCGACCTCGGGCCGCTCGCCCCGATTGAGCTCCAGTCGGTCGTCGAGGAGGAGTGCACCGGGAACGGCGCGTTCCAGTGCGTGCTCGCCGGCCGTTCCGCCGACGCGGTGATCGTCACCGAACCGACGAGCCTGACCGTCCAGACCTCCCAGGTCGGCGTGCTGTGGTTCCAGGTGATTGTGCGCGGACGCCCCGCCCACGCCGGCGACGCGCCGATCGGACTGAACTCGATTGAGGCGAGCGTTCCCGTGATCTCGGCCTTACGGCAACTCGAGGCGGAGCTCAACGTGGCGCCCCCGCCGCCCTATGACGTGTACGAGCACCCGATCAACCTCAACATCGGGATGATCCGTGGCGGCGACTGGCCCTCGACGGTCGCCGCCGAGAGCGTCCTGCACTGCCGCCTGGCGCTGTATCCGGGGGCGCGAGTCGAGGAGCTGAAGACGCGAGTAGAGGACACGGTGCTCGCGGCCGCGACCGCGCTGCCCGACGGCTTCACCGCGCGGGTCGTCTACGACGGGTTCGCGTGCGAGGGTTACACGCTCGATCACGACTCGCCGCTGATCGCCGAGCTGTCCGACGCGTCCCAGCAAGCGATCGGCGCCCGGCCGGCGTTGATCGCGTCCACGGCGACGACCGACGCGCGCTCGTTCGGCCTGTACGCCGGGACCCCGTCGGTTTGCTTCGGGCCGCACGCCGAGTCGATTCATGGCGTCGACGAGCGAGTCTCGCTGCCGTCGGTGCTGCAGACTGCGCAGACGCTAGCGCTGTTCATCGACGGCTGGTGCGGGCTGGAGGGCCGACGACGGTCTGGCCGTGTGTAGCGTTGGGGCCATGCCGACCCCAGACGGCCCCGAGCTCCCGCTGCTTCCGGCGCACACGGCGCCGCCCGGCTTCCGGGTCGTCGACGAACCACATCCCGGCGAGAACTGGCGTGAGGCGTTCAACGCGATGTGGCCGGCATACCGAGCCTTCTGGCTGAAGGAGGGCGAGTGGGCCCGTCCGGATCTGAGCACATGCCGGGAGATGCTGGCGAGATGGATGCCGGAGCTCGTGCCGACGTTCGAGCGGCTCGTGGACCTGGCCGACGAGGACCCTCTCGCCACTCGCTTCCTAACGATGTACCGGCCGCCGGGATTCGTCGTCGGGTGCTCGCAGGCTGCGTTCGCCGGCGATGGCGGGCCCGTGTTAGTCCGCAACTACGACTACCCCGCCTCGCGCGTCGAGGGGATCGTGTACCGCACGTCGTGGACGGGGCGGCGTGTGATCGGAATGAGCGATTGCCTGTGGGGCCTGCTCGACGGGGTCAACGACGCCGGCCTGGCCGCGTCCCTGACGTTCGGGGGGAGGCCCGCCGTGGGGGACGGGTTCGGGATACCGCTCGTCATCCGCTACGTGCTCGAGGTGTGTGAGGACGTGCAGGACGCCTGCCGGGTGCTGACCAAGATTCCCGTCCACGCGGTCCAGAACGTCACTCTGCTCGACCGTGGCGGCGACTTCGCGACCGTGCGTCTCGGTCCGGACCGGGAGCCCGAGGTACTGACCGTCCCGGTCGCCACCAACCACCAGCACCGGGGCGACTGGCCCGAGTACGAGCGCGCGGTCGGCACGTTCGAGCGCGAGCGGCGTCTGCTCGAGCTGCTCAGAACCTCGGGCATGACCGGCGACCGGCTCGTGGCGGCGTTCCTCGAGGAGCCGTTGTACCGGGACACTTCGGCCAGCGGCTTCGGAACGCTTTATACGGCCGTTTACTTCCCTGCGTCCGGTCGGGCGGAATACCGTTGGCCCGACGACGTGATGATGTCCCAGTGTTTCGATGATGCAAAGGAGAGGCTATGACCAAAGTCCTGACCAACTTCGTCGATGGTCAGACCGGGGCGGTCGACGGCAAGGAGATGGACCTCGTCGACCCGGTCACCGAGGAGGTGTTCGCCAAGTCGGCCATCTCCTCCGAGCAGGAGATCGACGCGGCGTGTAAGGCGGCGGCCCGGGCGTTCGAGAGCTGGGGCCAGACGACCCCGTCCGAGCGCCAGCTCGCGCTGCTGAAGATCGCCGACGCGATCGAGGCCCGCGCGGAGGAGCTGGTCGCGGTCGAGAGCGAGAACACCGGCAAGCCGAAGGCGCTGGTCCTCTCCGAAGAGGTGCCGCCGATGGTCGACCAGATCCGTTTCTTCGCCGGCGCCGCGCGGGTGCTCGAAGGAACCTCCGCCGGGGAGTACATGACCGGATACACGTCGTTCATCCGTCGTGAGCCGATCGGCGTGTGCGCCGCGGTTACGCCGTGGAACTACCCCGCGATGATGGCGGTGTGGAAGTGGGCGCCGGCGCTCGCCGCCGGCAACACGATGGTGCTGAAGCCGTCCGACACCACGCCCGCGAGCACGGTGTGGATGGCCGAGCTGATGGCCGAGTTCCTCCCCCACGGTGTGTTCAACGTCGTGCTCGGCGATCGGGAGACCGGCGCCGCGCTCGTGGCCCACAAGATCCCGCAGATGGTCTCGATCACCGGCAGCGTTCGCGCAGGGATGGCGGTTGCCGCCTCCGCCGCGAATGACGTCAAGCGCGTCCACCTCGAGCTCGGGGGCAAGGCGCCGGTGGTGATCTTCGACGACGCCGACCTTGCGAAAGCGGCCGAGGAGATCGCGGTCGCCGGCTACTTCAACGCCGGTCAGGACTGCACGGCGGCCACCCGCGTGCTGGTCTCACCGCGCGTCCACGCCGAGTTCGTCGACGGGCTCGTCGAGCAGGCGAAGGGCACGGCCACCGGCGCGCCGGACGAAGACGTGCTCTACGGCCCGCTCAACAACGCGAACCAGCTGAGCCATGTCACCGGGATGGTCGAGCGCACGCCCGGCCACGCGCAGGTCGTAACCGGGGGCCACCGTGCCCGCGACAAGGGCTACTTCTTCGAGCCGACCGTGATCGACGGGCTCCAGGAGGAGGACGAGCTGACCCAGACCGAGATCTTCGGACCGGTCATCACCGTGCAGCCGTTCACCGACGAGGACGAGGCGGTCCGGTGGGCCAACGACGTCCAGTACGGGCTCGCGTCGAGCGTGTGGACGAAAGACCACGGCCGCGCGATGCGCGTGTCCAAGCGGCTGAACTTCGGGTGCGTGTGGATCAACACCCACATCCCGCTCGTGGCCGAGATGCCGCACGGCGGCTTCAAGCACTCGGGCTACGGCAAGGACCTGTCGCACTACGGCCTCGAGGACTACACGCGCATCAAGCACGTGATGAGCCACATCGAGGCATGAGGCCATGAGCAGTACCGGCGAGGTCTCAGCCGCGGACTCGGCGGCGCGGCTCGCGGCGTCCTCGCACACCCCCGAACAGCCGGTCGCGCCGTATCTCGACGCGGTCGTCGAGTACGCGTTCCGAGGCGCCGCCCGCTACCACGTCCCGGGCCACAAGGGTGGCCCGGGCGCCGACCCCGGCGTGGTCAAGGCGATCGGGCCTGACGCGCTCGCCGCCGACGTGCCCCAACTGATCCACGGGATCGATGTCGGCCCGTCGCCGACCCCGTATGAGCGGGCGGAGGCGATGGCCGCCGAGGCCTTCGGAGCCGCCCGCAGCTGGTTCCTGACCAACGGCGCGACCCAGGGGAACCACGCGCTGTGCCTGGCGCTCGCGCCGCTCGGGGCGCGGGTCGTGGTCCAGCGCAACTCGCACGCGTCGGTCGTCGACGGGCTCGTGCTGAGCGGCGGGCTGCCGAGCTTCGTGATCCCCGAATACGACGAGGAGCTCGGGATCACGCACTGCGTGACGCCCTCGACCCTCGAAGCCGCTTTGCGGGCAACCCCCGACGCGCGCGCGGCCTGGGTCGTGTCCCCGACGTACTACGGGATGGCCGCCGACATCGCCGGCCTGGCGGACGTCGCCCACGCGGCCGGGATGCCGCTGGTGGTCGACCAGGCGTGGGGGCCGCACTTCGGCTTCCACGACGCGCTGCCGCCGACCGCGCTGTCGCAGGGCGCCGACGCGATGCTGACCAGCACCCACAAGATCGCCGGCTCGCTCACCCAGAGCGCGATGCTGCACGTCGGGCTGAGCGGCCGGATCGACCCCGAGGCGATCGCGCGCGTCCTGCGCCTGCTCCGCACGACCAGCCCCTCGTCGCTGCTCCTCGCGTCACTGGACGGGGCCCGGCGTCAGCTCGCGCTGCACGGCGAGCAGTTGCTGCACGAGGCGCTTGAGGCGATCGCGGTGGCGCGCGCCAAGCTCGAGACGATCGAGGGGATACGCCTCGTCGATGCGTCGTTGGTCGGGCGCTCGGGGATCGCCGCCTACGACCCGATGCGGATCGTCGTCGACGTGCGCGGGACCGGCTGCACGGGGTACGAGGTGTCCGACGCGCTGCGCCGCTCCTACGACGTCCAGGTCGAGCTGCCGACGCAGGCCACGATCGTCCTGATCGTCGGCCTCGCCGACACCGCCAAGGCTCTGAGGCGGCTGGCCGGGGACATCGAGGAGACCGTCAAGCGGATCGCCAAGCCGGGGACCACCGACGCGATCGTCGGGCCGGCGAAGATGATGCTCGGCGAGATGGCGGTGCCGCCGCGCGACGCGTTCCTCGGCGAGGCCGAGGTCGTCCGGGCCGCCGATGCCGTCGGCAGGATCTCGTGCGAGTCGATCGCAAGCTACCCGCCCGGCGTGCCGCAGCTACTCCCGGGCGAACGGATCTCCGCGGAGATCGTCGCCCACCTGACCGCGCTCGCCGACAGCGGAGCGCGACTCCATGGGGCGTCCGACCCCCGGTTCCGAACGATCAACGTGTTGCGAGAGCTCCGTTAGCGGTTGCGACTGAGAAAAACGGTCATATACACCGCAAATCGCAGTCGCTAACTCTTGCGCATCGCGATCCCCGTAAGGATCTCGCGCACCACTCGCTCGCCCGCCAGCACCGCCGCGTCCGCGGACCCCACACCCGTCGGGATCACCTCGACCAGGTCGGCGCCCACCACCTCCAGCCCCGCCGCCACCGTCCGCGCCGCCCACAGCAGCTCGACGGTGGTCATCCCGCCGGGCTCCGGCGTCCCGGTGCCGCCCGGGATGAACGCCGGATCGAGCACGTCGATGTCGACGGTCAGGAACACCGGACCAGGACCGACCACGTCGATCGTCTCCCCAATCACCTCACGGATCCCGCGGTCGCGGACGTCGTGCATGAACAGGCTCGTGATCCCCTGCTCGGCCTGCCACGAGAACTCCGGCTCGCCCGGCCAGTAGCCCCGCAACCCGATCTGCACGTACCGGCGGGGATCGATCACGCCCTCGTCGACGATCGTCCGCATCACGGTCCCATGCGACAGGATCGCGCCGAACACTCCCTCTCCCGTGTCGGTGTGGGTGTCGAAGTGCGCCAGCCCGAGCGGGCCGTGCTTCGCCGCCACCGCCCGGGCGTCGGGCGCGGTGATCGAATGGTCGCCGCCGATGATCAACGGCATCAGCCCGGCGTCGACGACCTCGCGCACGGTCTCCTCGATCGCGGCATGGCTGACCAGCGGCTGCGCGGGCACCACCGCCGCGTCACCGTAGTCGACGATCCTCAACTCCGAGAACGCGTCGACCTTCGCCTCCAAGTGCGGCCCCGGCGGGCAGCTCGCGGTACGGATCGCACGCGGCGCGAACCGCGCTCCGGGGCGGTCGGACACGAGCTCGTCCATCGGCGCGCCGACGATCGCGACGTCGAACCCGGCGAGCTCGGCCGCGTCCTGGGTGCACGGGACGCCACCGAACGTGAGCGGACCCGCGTAGTCCGGCTTCTCGCCGTACTGGCGCCACCGCTGCATCGGATCGAGCATCGGACGTAAACCTACACATAGGATTCGGGCCGCATGAGTCCAATTCACCCGCTCGATCCGCTCACCGCCGACGAGATCGGGGCCGCTGCAGCCCTGGTCAAGGCCCAGCCCGGGGTCACCGAACGGTGGCGCTTCGCGTCGATCGACCTCAAGGAGCCGCGCAAACAGGCGCTAAGCAACCCCGAGCGACCGCCCGCCCGCGAAGCCGAGATCGTGGGCTGGAACCGCGAAGACGGCGCCGCGTTCAAAGGGGTCGTGTCGCTCACCGAGGAGCGCGTCCTCTACTGGAACCCGCTGCTCCCCGGCGAGCACCCGCCGATGACGCCCGACGAGTTCCACGAGATCGATGCCGTCCTCCGGAACGAACCCGGTGTCGTCGAAGCGCTGAACAAACGCGGGGTCACCGATATGGACCTCGTTCTGTTCGACACCTGGGCCTACGGCGCCGAGCTCGTGCCCGAGCGCTACCGGGGGCGGCGGATCGCCTGGGCCGACGTGTGGCACCGGAACTCTCCCGACGCCAACCCGTACGCGAACATGCTCGCCGGGCTGCACCCGATCGTCGACCTCAACGCGATGGAGTTGCTCGAACTCGAGGACCGCGATCCGGGTCCGCCCCCGCGGATCATGGGCGAGTACGCGCCGGGAGTCGTCCCCGGGCTAACCCTCCGCGACGACGTCAAGCAGCTCGACATCACCCAGCCCGACGGGCCTTCGTTCACGCTCGACGGCCACCTTCTGAAATGGCAGAAGTGGTCGATGCGGCTCGGCTTCAACTACCGCGAAGGCCTCGTGATCCACACGCTCGCGTACAACGACCGCGACAAGACCCGCAAGGTCGCCCACCGGTTGTCGTTCGCCGAGATGGTCGTCCCCTACCGCGACCCGACGCCCGACCACTACCGCCGGACCGCGTTCGACATCGGCGAGTGGGGACTGGGGTTGATGACGACCTCGCTCGAGCTCGGCTGCGACTGCCTGGGCGAGATCACCTACCTCGACGCGGTCCTGCATGACTCGCGCGGCGAGCCACATACGGTCAAGAATGCGATTTGCATCCACGAGGAGGACGACGGCGTGCTGTGGAAGCACGTCGACGACCACACCGGCGCGGACACGAGGCGGATGCGCCGTCTCGTGGTTTCGTTCCACGCCACCGTCGCCAACTACGAGTACCTCGTCTACTGGCGCTTCTACCAGGACGGGAATATCCAGTGTGAGGTCCGCGCCACCGGGCTCATGGTGACCACGCCGTTCGCCGACGGCGCGCCCCCGTTCGGCACCGTGATCGACAACCGCACGTACGCGCCGTTCCACCAGCACTTCATCGTCGCCCGGCTCGACCTCGATGTCGACGGCGAGGCCAACACCGTGTACGCCGCCGAGGCCGCGCCTGTACCGACCGGCCCGGACAATCCTCACGGCCTCGCGCTGACCCAGAAACTCACAAGACTCAGATCCGAAAGCGAGGGCATCCAGGACTACGACTGGGCCCGCCAGCGGACCTGGAAGGTGCTGAACGACAACGTCGCGAACGGGCTCGGCACCCCGGTCGGCTACAAGCTCGAGGCGAGCGCGGCGATTCCGGCGCTGATCGATCCGAACTCGCCGGTGGTCCGTCGTGCGCGGGCGATCGAGCACACGCTGTGGGTCACTCCGTACAACCGGGACGA
>Ga0335076_10002084_pt1 | contig 19734 bp, 24 predicted proteins | sample Lox_Sample_25_FD_206717 | JGI IMG/M metagenome (GOLD analysis project Ga0335076, IMG submission 206717) | Soil microbial communities from Loxahatchee National Wildlife Refuge, Florida, United States - Lox_Sample_2.5 | ecosystem: Environmental > Terrestrial > Soil > Wetlands | place: USA...
GGCGCCGCCGAGGCCCTGGAAGGCGCGGGCCAGGACCAGCGCCGGCAGCGAGCTGCTGAAGCCGCAGAGGACCGAGCCGGCCATGAAGATCACGATCGCGGCGCGGAACACCTGGCGGGCGCCGAAGCGGTCCGCCACCCAGCCGCTGATCGGGATGAACACGGCCAGGCTGAAGAGGTAGGCGGTCAGCGCTAGGTTGAGGTGCAGCGGATTCGCGTCGAACGAGCGCGCGATCGCCGGCAGCGCCGTCGAGAGCACGGTCGAATCGAGGTTCTCCATGAACAGCCCGCAGGCGATGATCAGCGGGACGAGCATCTGCGGGCGGGAGGCGGGCATCGGCGGATCGATAGGGGCACGACTCGGGTGAACACCTAACATAGGGCGGCGACCGCCGCTCCGGCAGGCTGTTTTGCGAAACCGAGCTATTCTCTTTCAGCAGGGCTTCAATAGCAAGCTACCGAATTTGGCCGTTGCCGGGGCGTTGCCGCCGGGACATTGTGCCGCAATCCCGTGCCGGCCGCCCCCGCACCAGGTTTTGCCGATGCCCCACCGCCCCACCCGCGCGCTTGCCGGCGATGTCTGACTTCCCGGCTGCCGCCAGACTGCGCCCGTTCGAGCCGCTGCTGAAGCTCGCCTTCGCCGTCACCGTCCTTACGGTCATCGTGCTCAGCCTGCTGCCGGGCCGCGACCTGCCGCAGGTCGGCCTCTCCGACAAGCTCGAGCACGTCATCGCCTATGCCGGCATGGCGCTGACCGGCTGCCTGGCCTTCCCGCGGCTGCCGGCCTTTCTGCGGCTGCTCGTCCTGCTGCCGGCGCTCGGCATCGCGCTCGAGTTCTGCCAGATGCTGGTGCCGGGACGCTCGGCCGAGGTCGCCGATGCCGTCGCCGACACGATCGGCGTGCTCCTGGTGATCGTTCCGGCGCTGGCCCTGCGGGCCTTGTCCCGGCGCGGCCGCTGAGGGCTACTGCTCGGCGGCGGCGTCTCCCGGGTCGCCGTCGAACGTCGGGGCGACCGGCAGCACGGCGGTGCCGTTCAGCGGCCCGATGATCTGGGCGCCCATCTGCAGCACCGGGCAGTTCACGCGGTTCGCCAGAATGACCGCCCCCGTGTGCGAGGAGGGCGCGAAGGTGATGACGCTGGCGAAGCCGGCCGTGGCGCCGTCCTTGCCGATGACATCGACGCCGTTCGCCAGCTTGTGCATCTGCCAGCCGAGTCCGACGCCGGAATCGTGCGGGCCCGGCCGCCGCCATTGCTGCAGGGCCGGCAGCACGGAATCGAGCGGCGTCTTGGCTTCCCCGAGCTGGTAGTGCAGGTAGCGCATGAGGTCGGCCAGCGTCGAGTGGAGCGCGCCGGCGCCGTTCATGGCCGGCCAGCTCGGCAGGCCTTCGCCGGCCTCCGTGCCGTTGGCGCGATAGCCCCGGGCCAGCCGCTTTTGCCGGGCCGGATCGAGCGCGATCATGGTGTCGTCCATGCCGAGCGGCCCGGCGATCTGGTTCGCGATCAGGTCGTCGATGTCGCGGTTGGCCTTGCGCGCGATCGCCAGGGCGAGCATGCCGTAGCCCAGGTTCGAATATTCGAACTGCTGGCCCGGCGCACGCGTCAGCTTGTAGCTATTGAGAAAGGCCCAGGCCTTCGGCGGCTGCAGGTGCGAGGTCTTCGCCACCGGCACGTTGCGCGGGAGGCCGGCGGTGTGGGTGGCGAGATCGAGGAGCGTGATCGGCGTCCCCTGGTAGCTCGGCACGGTGATCCCTGCGGGCGCGTAGTCCTGCAGCGGATCCTCCAGGCGCATGACCGGGCTGCCGGGCGTCTGTGCCGTGGCGCGCTGGTCGGCGAGCGCCAGCAGCGTGGCGGTGAAGGTCTTGGTGATGGAGCCGATCTCGAACTCGGTGTCCGCCGTGGGCGCGCCGATGTTGCCGGTGTCGCCGTAGAATTTCAGCGCCTGCTGCCCGTTCTCCTCGATGCCGACGGCGATGGCCTTGCACTTGCCGCCGGCCATGGCGCCCTGGGCGGCCTGGTCGGCGAGCGCGTCGAGAGACACCTCGACCTGCAGCGCCGCGTGAGTCGCGGCCGTCGCCGCGAGCAGCAAGCCGATGCCGAGAAGGCCGGCCGCGACTCCAAGCCGAGATCGATGGTTGTGCATGAATGTCCCCGCGCGAATCGGCGCGCAGTCTCCGCTGGCAGGACTCACGGCGCAAGAGGGCAACCGGTCGCGCGCAGCGTCCAGTGCTGCGGACTGCGGCGCAGCTCCGTCAGCGACAGCGGCTCGATATCGATGCGCCAGAAGGCGGCGGGCGGCGCGGCCAGAGCGTGAACGATGGCGGCGCGGATGATCGCCGGATGGGTTATGGCGATGCCGTGCCCGCGCTCGCCGGCGCGCGCCTCGAGCCATGACGCCACACGCGCCAGGAGGTCGAGCAGGGACTCGCCGCCATGCGGTGCCGCCGCCGGATCGCCGAGCCAGGCGGCAACTGCCGCCGGTTCCGCGGCCTGCAGGTCGGCAAGCCGCCGTCCGGCCCAGCGCCCAAAGTCGCAGTCGCGCAGCGCCGGCTCAGGCGTCGCCGCGAGCCCCAGCGCTTCCGCCGTCTGCCGCGCCCGCAATGCCGGGCTCGTCCAGACGCGCTCCGCCTGCGGCAGTCCGGGCGCCCGCTCCGGCGCGCCCGCCTCGATCGGCTCATCGAGCGGAAATGCCGCGGCCCGAGTCGCGGCTGTGGCGGCGTGGCAGATGAGCGTCAGTCGGGTGGTCATGCAATCTCCGGCTGCATGGACGCGTGATGGCGATCCAAGCCACTTGCGAGCGACAAGGGCAAATGCATGGGCTTCGCTTGACACCCCGCGCGTCGGTCCCTACCGTGCCCTTCTATCTTGCGACGCGGGGAAGCCGGTGAAAACCCGGCGCGGTCGCGCCACTGTATTCGGACCTCCGAGAGTCAGACCCTCCATCGCATAGGGCATTCGAACGGGACGCACGATCCCAAGGAGATGTCGCCATGATCGATACCACCCTGAAGCCGGTTGCCGGGCCGATCTCGATCCCCGTACGCGAGATCGCCCCCTGGCTGCTGTTCGGCCTGCTTCTGCTGCTCGCGCTCTATTTCGTCGGGGTCGAGGAGGGCGCCACCTCCGTCATCCCCGGCATGTACGTGCATGAGTTCGTGCACGACGGACGGCACCTGCTCGGATTCCCCTGCCACTAGGGGACGCCTTCCATGGTCAGGAGTCTGTTGATACGCGGCATGATCGTCGGCGTGATCGCCGGGCTGCTCGCGTTCGGCTTCGCCAGGGTCTTCGGCGAGCCGCAGGTCGACAGCGCCATCGCCTTCGAGGACCAGATGCATCAGGCGATGCACATGGGCGCCGAGGCGGAGATGGTGAGCCGCGAGGTGCAGAGCACGATCGGCCTCTTCACCGGCGTCGTCGTCTACAGCGCCGCCTTCGGCGGGCTCTTCGCCCTGGTCTTCGCCTACGCCAGCGGGCGCATCGGTAATGTCGGACCGCGTGCCACGGCGGCGATCCTAGCGGCTGCGGTGTTCGTCGCCATCGTGCTGGTGCCGGCGCTGAAATATCCGCCCAACCCGCCGGCCGTGGGCGATGCCGACACCATCCGCTTCCGCAGCGGCATGTTCTTCCTGATGATGGCGATCTCGGTCGCGGCCATGGCGGCGGCGTTCGCCGCGGCGCGGCGGCTGGCCGGACGCTTCGGCGGCTGGAACGGCGCGCTCATGGCGGCCGGCGGCTTCGTCGTGGTGGTCGCGGCGGCGCTCTGGCTGCTGCCGGCGATCAACGAGGTGCCGGAGCAGTTCCCGGCAGTGGTGCTGTGGCGCTTCCGCGTCGCCTCGCTCGGGATCGAGCTGATCCTGTGGACGGTGATCGGCCTGCTGTTCGGGGCGCTGACCGAACGGAGTCTTGCCGCGGGTTATCGCGGACATCCGCGGCCAGCGCTGTCGTAACGGCCACGACCGCCGGCTACGGCTCCTTGTGCAGGCGCAGGACGGTGCAGCCGTGCAGCGTCTTGTCGGCGTTGCCCTTGCAACTGCCCCAGATGCCCGCCTTTTCGCTAGTGAGCCAGACCGTCGGCCCGAGGGGATCCCAGTCGTAGTCGATCACGCGGTCGTGGAGATCGACCGTCGCGGCGGTCTTCACGGTCTTGACGGTCTCCGTGAGCGCGATCTTGTCGCCAGCAAAGCGAACATCGACGTCGCGCGCCGCCGTCTTGCAGGCGTCGTCGATCGGCGCCGCATTGTCGACGCGGTAGTAGATGGAATCGCCGAGCACCAGCGGAGTCTGACCCTGCAAGCCCGTGAGGTCGGCGCCGTCGTGCGAATATTGCCCGGCGACGAGCGCGAACGGCTCGACCATGACCTTGTCGCCCGCGGCATCGCAGGTGACCCGCAGCACCCGCAGCCCGACATCGGCGCGAGCCAGCGCGGCCGCCAGGATCGCAAGGACGGCCAGCAAGACAAGCATCGATCGACAGTAGGGCATGATTCCTCGCTCCGGTCGGGTATTTAAACCCGGTACGTGCGCCGTGGTTCCGTCGGGTTCTTAGTGAAGGCAGCCGTCATCCCGGTTCGGCCCGGCATAGGGCTCAGGCAAGGGTAGGCCGATTTCCTTGCTCAAGGCGAGGTCGGAGTTGCAGTAGGGCGTCGCCGACCGGACGGTCTCGACGAGGTCGAAATAATCGGGCGGCCACCCGAACAAGCCATCCTCCCGCCGCACGAGGCGATAGAATTCGATATCGACCGGCACCGGATCGATGGAACTCGTGGCATTCCCCAGATCGCGCGTTGCAACGATCAGTAGAGTTGCCGGCTTCCCATCGACGAGCCCGTGCGCGAAGCGCACGCTCGACACGGCGTCTTCCACGGTGTGCGGACTGTCGTAGACGACCTCGCGTTCGAGCTCGTCCGGTTTGCGCTGCACGGTCACGACGTTCCACTTTCCGCGACCGGATGGTGACTGAAGCATGACAAGAAACAAGTCACCGCCATGGGCATTGCCGTTGTCGCGCCAGCCCCCGACAATTATCGCCGGCCGCCCGTCGCCGGCGAAATCGTCGATCTCGTTCACCCCGTTCCGAATGGGGATGACGGACAGCTTGGTGATCTCGCTCGGCGCAGCAGCAAGCGCCACCGGGAGGCTCTGTGCGAAGCAGAGGGCAACGCTCACGGCACAGGACAGGAGTCTCACCATCGGTCTATCGCCAGGGTGCTAGAACGATCTGCACGGCGCCCTGATCGTCGCGCAGGACGATTTGCTCCCCGTCCCGCTCGAAGTACCGTATGCCCGAGAGGGCCTTCTCAACGAGCGCCTCCTGCTGAAATATCTGACGCAAATCGCCTGGACACGAGCCGAACAGAGCGGTCGAACCCGCGGCAACAGTCAGGCGACTGCCAGACAGGGTATATTTGCCTACGAGGCCGCGGCATCCCGCCGTCCCGTCCAAGTAGCCGCCAAAAAAGGTGATGTACGGCGGAATACCGCCGACGCTGTCGGGCGTGACAAGGCGCTCGCCGTCGAAATAGGACGTGATCTGCCACTTGCGATTCTCAGGTCCGGCGGGCGGCAGGCGGGTCAAGGAAATGAGCGATCGATTGCGACCATCGAGCAGGGTCAGCGTATCGCCATGCAAGTCAACGCGCGCTGCCTTGCGGAGCCTTGATTCGAAATCGACTGCCAAAGGCGGACGGGATCCCTTGCAGGCCAAAGCAGAGTCCGCGGACCGTGAGACGCTCAATATCCCCGCGTTGTAGTGAAAAGGATACAAGGCGTAGGAGCAGGGTGTGGCGAAATCGATCGAGAAATTCGTGATTCGGACCACGCCAGCATCCTTGCCTGCTTGAGCGGCATCGATGCGCGCGAGACGCCAGAAAGTGTTGCCCAGGTTGGAAAGATTGGCATCGGCTCTTGCGGGGACCGCCCCGATCAGCAGACAAGCGGTCAGCAAAAGCTGACGCGAGAAGCGGCACATCGGGAGCATCTCCGGAAGCGATATCAGGTCCCGCAAAGTGGTGAGCTGTCTCGCTCACGAGGAATCATATCACGTTCGACGCTTCGTTGAGCCGCCATGTGGACTTCGCGGACGCCGCGATCAGCGCTGATCGGCGTCACGCCGCTGCCAAAGGGTTGCCCTAGTTCGGCCTGATTCGGTATTCAGGCTGTCGGTCGGAACCGCCCGCCGCGTTCGGCGGGCCAGCAGCCTGGGGTGCAGCCATGACAATCGGAACCATGCGTCGCGCGGGCCTGCTGGCCGGCATCACGGCCGCCGCCATTGTCGCCGGCATCGGCGGCGCGGCGGCGCAGGAGACGCGGGTCACACAGCAGGATCAGACGGCGGTGGCCGTCACGATCTACAACGAGAACCTGGCGCTGGTGAAGGACCGCCGCAAGGTCCAGATCGATGCGGGGGCGCAGGCGCTCGCCTTCGTCGACGTCAGCGCGCAGATGCGGCCGGAGACGGCGCTCCTCCATTCCGACGGCGGCAAACTCGGCGTGCTCGAGCAGAACTTCGAATTCGACCTGCTGACCCCCGAGAAGCTGCTCGAGGAGTCCGTCGGCGAGACCGTGCATGTCGTCAAGACCAACCCGCAAACCGGCGCCGAGACGACCGAGGAGGCGAAGATCCTGAGCGTTGCCAACGGCGTCGTCCTCAAGATCGGCGAGCGCATCGAGACCAACTATCCCGGCCGCATCGTCTTCGATCGCGTGCCGCCGCGGCTGCGCGCCCGACCGACGCTCGTGCTCTCGGTGCAGAACGACAATGCGAACGAGCAGCAGGTCGAGCTCAGCTATCTCACCGGCGGGCTCGGCTGGAAGGCCGACTACGTCGCCGAGCTGGCGGCCGACGAGAAGACCGTCGACCTCTCCGGCTGGGTCACCCTCACCAACACCAGCGGCACCGCCTATAAGGACGCCAAGCTGCAGCTCGTGGCCGGCAACGTGAACGTCGTGCAGCTGATGATGCAGAAGGCCATGACCATGGCGGAAGCGGCGCCGGCGCCGGGGCAGCCCGCCATGGCCGAGGAGCAGGCGTTCGAGTACCACCTCTACACGCTTGGGCGCCCCACGACCATCGCCGACAACCAGACCAAGCAGGTGGCGCTGCTCTCCGGCGCCGGCATTCCCGTGACGAAGGAGTATCGCTTCGTCAACGTCACCAACGCCTTCAACTACCAGATGGCGGAGAGCGCGCGCGTCAATCCCACCGTGCGGCTCGCCTTCGACAACGAGGAGGCCGACCATCTGGGCGTGCCGCTGCCGAAGGGCGTGGTGCGCGTCTACAAGAACGACTCGTCCGGCCAGGCCATCTTCGTCGGCGAGGACGCCATCGACCACACGCCCAAGGGCGAGACGGTGCGGCTCAGCCTCGGCCAGGCCTTCGACGTCACCGCACAGCCGAAGCAGACCGAGTTCGAGCAGCTGAGCGACCGCGTCTTCGAGACTGCCTTCGAGGTCGAGCTCAAGAACGCCAAGAAGGAGCCGGTGACGGTGACGCTGGCCGAGCAGTTCCCGGCCGAATGGAAGATCCTCGACGAGAGCCACCCGCACGAGAAGGCCAACGCCTTCCAGGCCGAATGGAAGGTCCCCATCCCGGCCGAGGGCAAGACCCTGTTCAAGTACAAGGTACGCGTGACGTATCAGTGAGGAGCGGCGGTGAAGAGTCACCGCTGGAGCCCCCTCTCCCGCGCAGCGGGAGAGGGCTAGGGTGAGGGTGCGTAGCGATGCGGCGCGGGTTTCGACAGGTGTCAATTCGCGTCACACTCATCTCGGCATGCTTGGCCGGAAACACGGCGCACGGTACCGACGAGAATAGATTCATATGCACAGTATTGTCGGACCAGCAGAAAGGGACTGTAATCACATTCGATACCGCTTCCCGGCTGCTGAGATGGGGTGATCTCCGTCCATACGAGATGACCGTGACCCGTCGATCGTATGATCCTCTCGAGATCCGGGCCGAGAGTCGCAGCCAACCAAAAATGGGGCTGCACATATGGGCCATTCCCGATGCCATCAGGTTTCAAGCGAACGCCGAGGACTCGCTGTTCCAGGGCACTTGCGAGCGCCACTGATGCGCATGCGCATTTTTGAGGTCCCCTCTCCCGCTCCGCGGGAGAGGGCTAGGGTGAGGGTGCGTAGCGATGCAGACGCAGAAGGAGCGGGCTCGCGCACTGCGGCGCACATCGACGAGAGCCGAAACCCTGATGTGGGCACAGCTTCGTGACCGTCGATTGGGCGGCTGCAAATTCCGTCGCCAACGCCCCGTGGGCGCGTACTTCGCCGACTTCGCCTGCATCGAAAAGCGGCTCATTGTCGAGCTCGACGGCGAAGCGCACGATTTCACGGATCAGCGCGATCTCGTGCGCGATCGGCGACTCGGACGAGATCGATACCGGGTGCTGCGGTTCCGGAACGAGGATGTGCAGCGCGACCTGCAGGGGGTACTCGACACAATTCTGAAAGCGCTCAGCGAGTCATAACGCCCGCTACGCACCCTCACCCTAACCCTCTCCCGCTGCGCGGGAGAGGGGACTCTAACGGGCGTGCGTGTCCTTACGCCTTCTCGACCTTCAGGACGGTGCCGGCGACGCCGGTGACCTTGACCTTGGCGCCGGCGGGGAGGTCGGGGCCTTCGGCGCGCCAGACGCCGTCGGCCACCTTGACCTTGCCGACGCCGTTGACGATGGCGTCCTCGAGGTCGAAGACGCGGCCGACATATTGCGAGCCGCGGCGGTTGAGCGTGGCGTCGGCCGTCTCGATCGGGTTCTTCAGGATGTAGTAGCGCGCCGCCACCACGCTGAGGATGGCGAGCGGCCCGAAGATCAGGACCTGGACCTCCCAGCTCAGGCTCGGCGCCAGCAGGGCGATGCAGCCGGTGACGCCGGCCGCGATGCCGATCCACAGCAGGAAGAAGCCGGGCGTGATCACCTCGATGATGACGAGGGCCGCGGCCAGGATCCACCAATGCCAGAACTGCAGCTGCGTAAAGGCGTCGGCCATCATGGCGTTGTCTCCTCTCCTCCTCTTCAATTCCTGCCGCTGTTACCGGAACTCAGCGCCTGCTTCGCGAGTTCGGCGATGCCGCCGATGGCGCCGATGACGCCGCCCGCCTCGAGCGGCATCAGGATCAGCTTCTGGTTAGGCGCCGCCGCGACGTCGCGCAGCGCCTCGATGTATTTCTGGGCGACGAAGTAGTTGAGCGCCTGCAGGTTGCCCTTGGCGATCGCCTCCGACACCATGGCCGTCGCCTTCGCTTCGGCCTCGGCCGAACGCTCGCGCGCCTCGGCGGTGCGGAACGCCGCCTCGCGCTGGCCTTCGGCCTGCAGGATCGCCGACTGCTTCTCGCCTTCGGCCTTGAGGATGGCGGCCTGGCGGAAGCCCTCGGCGTCCAGGATGTTGGCGCGCTTGTCTCGCTCGGCCTTCATCTGGCGGGCCATGGAGTCGACGAGGTCCTTGGGCGGCGCGATGTCCTTGATCTCGATGCGCGTCACCTTGATGCCCCAGGGCTGCGTCGCGTCGTCGACCACCTTCAGCAGCTGGTGGTTGATCTTGTCGCGCTGCGAGAGCAGCTCGTCGAGGTCCATCGAACCCATGACGGTGCGGATGTTGGTCATCGTCAGGTTGACGATGGCCAGCTCGAGGTCGTTCACCTCATAGGCCGCCTTGGCCGCGTCCAGCACCTGGTAGAAGCAGATGCCGTCGACGCTCACCATGGCGTTGTCCTTGGTGATGACCTCCTGGGTCGGGATGTCCAGGACCTGCTCCATCATGTTCATCTTGGCGCCGACGCGGTCGAAGATCGGCACGATCCAGTTGAAGCCGGGATCCAGCGTGCGGGTGTAGCGGCCGAACCGCTCCACCGTCCATTCGCGACCCTGCGGCACCGAGGCGACGCCCAGCCAGACGACCAGGACCGCCAGAACAACCAGCACCAACACGAGAATGCCAAACGCAGCCATCGTCAGTCCCCCTCTGTTTCCAGCCACGCCGCGAGTTAATTAACCATAATTCAGTAAATTCGCATTAATGAACTTGATACGAGTTAATTTCATCTGATAGATGGTGTTGCCAGGCAGCTACTGCAATCCCATCCGCTTGACCCCCGGCAGCTCCGCGATCTCGGCGCCGCCCGGCGCGGCGTCCGACCGGTCGTGACCGACCTGCAGCTCCTCGATGCGCTCGGCCCGCTTGCCGACCTTCTCGGTGGAGATGCGGATCTGCCGCAGATCGTCGGTCGCCTGCTCGAAATGCCGCTGCAATTTGCCGGCTCGTTCGTCCAAGCGGGCGACATCATCCAAGAGTCGTCTTAATTCCCCCTGAATGATGTGCGCCTGCTCACGCAAGTGCACATCTTTCAGCACGGCACGCACGGTCGTCAGCGTCGCCATCAGGGTGGTCGGCGAGACGATCCAGACGCGCGCCCGGAAGGATTCCTCGACCAGCGCCGGGAAGGTGGCGTGCAGCTCGGCATAAACCGCCTCGCTCGGCAGGAACATGAGGGCGGAATCGGCCGTCTCGCCCGGCACGATGTACTTCTCGGCGATGGCCCGCACATGCGCCTTGAGGGCGGTCGCGAACTGCCGCCGCGCCTGGGCGAGGGCGGCTTCGTCCTTGGCGTCGCGCAGGGCGTGGTAGCTCTCGAGCGGGAACTTGGCGTCGAGGGCGAGTGCTCCGGGCGGGTTCGGCAGCTGCAGCAGGCAATCGACCCGCGCGCCGGAGGCGAGCGTGGCCTGGAAGCTGAAGGCGGAGGGGGGCAGGGCGCTCTGCACCAGGTCCTGCATCTGGATCTCGCCGAAGGCGCCGCGCGCCTGCTTGTTGGCGAGGATGTCCTGGAGGCCCACCACCTGGGATGAGAGCGCCGTAATGTTCTTCTGGGCGGCGTCGATCACGGCCAGCCGCTCGCGCAGGTCGGTCAACGACTTGGTCGCCTGTACGCCCTGCTCCTGCAGGCGGTCGCCGACCCGCTTGCCGAGCTCGGCCAGCCGCTCCTCCAGGTGGCGGGCGAGCACCCGCTCCTGCGCCTGCATCCGCTCGGCGAGCGCCGCCTGGGTGGCGGCCTGGCTGTCGGCCATCTGCGCCAGCCGGCCCTGGAGCTCGGCCACCGCCTGGGTCAGCGGCGCCGTGAACCGCTCCGGCCGCGGCCGGCGCAGCAGCAGCACGAGGGCGAGCAACAGCAGCGACGCCGCGACGGCGAGGCCGCCGAGCACGGCGGGATCCGACAGCAGGCGCAGGTCGATCGAATTCCAGGTCATCGGCATGAGGTCTTCGGGTATTCGTTCATGATTCCCCCGCGAAAGCGGGGGTCCGGCGCAACCGCACCGTCACTCGCCTGGACCCCCGCTTTCGCAGGGGGATCACGCCGAGTATCGCGCCAGCTGAGTGAATTCCATGCCGCACAATGAGGCTCCAACCGGCGACTCTCGTACCGGTCCCGCCTCTCCTACAGCGATTCGCGCTTCCGCGAAATGGCCGAACCGGCCGCGGCTTGACGCCGCCGGGCCACGGCCATACCTAGACAGCGTTCCGCACAGCCATGGCCAAGCTCGACATCATCATCGCCCCCGACCCGCGCCTGAAGGTGACGTGCGCGCCGGTCGCCAAGGTCGATGCGTCCATCCGCAAGCTGATGGACGACATGCTGGAGACGATGTACGCCGCGCCTGGCATCGGGCTCGCGGCGCCGCAGGTGGGCGTCGCCAAGCGCATCATCGTCGTCGACGTCGCCCGCCAGGACGAGCCGCCGCAACCCTACCGCATGGCCAACCCCGAGATCGTCTGGGTCTCCGAGGACGACATCGCCTACAACGAGGGCTGCCTGTCGCTGCCGGAGCACTATGCCGACGTGACCCGGCCGCGGGCGGTGCGTGTGCGCTACCTCGACCACGAGAACGAGATCCGCGAACTGGAGGCGGAGGGTCTGCTGGCCACCTGCGTGCAGCACGAGATGGACCATCTCGACGGCATCCTGTTCGTCGACCACATCTCCGCCCTCAAGCGGAACATGATCCTGCGCAAGCTGGTGAAGGCGAAGAAGACCGGCGTCTTCGAACGCGACCGCGAGCACGCGCTGTAGGTCGCCGGCGCTTGATCGTCGCGGCGCGCTCAGTCGGCCGCGGGCAGCGGGCTGCTGAGGCCGGGCGGTGCCTTCTGCCAGTCGTAGCCGTGGCTGCCGAGATCGTAGCCGAGCTTGAACAGTTCGTTCATGTAGTGCTGGTCGAAGGGTTCGGGGAGCGGCACGTTGAAGGTCGGCGGGATGTAGGCGAGGTTGAAGTCGACGCCGTCGCGCTGCGCCGTCGCATAGATGCGGTAGAGGTCGCCCACGCCCTGGTTCTGAATCAAGGACGAGACGGCACGCCCGACGATGGGGAGTGTCTGGCGCTGGGTATCCGCCCAATCCGGATCGAGGCGCCCGTTGCGGATGATGTAGAGGTGCCGCTCCCGGACGATGCCGTACTGCTTCGACAGTTCCGCCAGCTTCAGGGCCGGCGGATAGGCAAAGACCTGGGCGCTGGCGCCGCCGTCGACGTGCATCTCCTGGTAGGACTTCCCGTTCACCTGCACGTCGATCATCATCGGCGGGAAGGCCCCGGGAATGGCGGCCGACGCTACCAGAATCTTCTGGACCAGTTCGAGCGCATGCGGGTTGCCGCTGGCCGCAACCTTGGTGACGTTCCAGATGACGGGGCGACGGGCATCGAGGTTCGTGGTGCCGATCGCCAGGACGCGACCCTTGGCATTTTCGGCGGCGATGTCCTGCAGCATCTGCGGGGTGACGTAGCGGGCCACGAGCTTCTTGAGGGGTTCGTTGTCAGCCATGGCGTCGTTGAATATGGCCGCCAGCGTGCCGCGTTCCTCCAGGACGTCCTTGGCGCTGATCGTCGTGTAGACTGCTTTGAGCTGATCGTCGTATTTCGGGCCGAGGAAAGCGAAAGGCGCGGTAAGCGCCCCCGTGCTGATCCCGGTGACAACCTTGAATTCCGGCCGGGTACCGGCGGCCGTCCAACCGAGGAGCAGGCCGGCGCCGAAGGCGCCGTTTTCGCCGCCGCCGGAAATGGCGAGAAAATTTGATGGCGGCATCGGACCCGTGTGCCCGGCCGCGATCCACAACTGCACCTCGCGGTTGTAAGCCTCCAAGCTATCCTGAGTCATCGAGGCGAGGTCGTCCTTCTGCCAATAGCGGATGCCGGTCATGCCGTCGACGACGGCCGCCGCCTCCTCGTTCTCGGGCACGGCGCTCAGCCGCACGGGAGTGGCACAACCCGCAAGCAGGAGAACGACGCACAGTGCGACAAACGCGGCCGCCGTGCGCGACCAGGGGCGTTCTTCGGAAGCCGCCGCCGGAGGCAGCGCGGCACGACAGAACAGGCTGAGCGATCGAGTGGTCATGGAATCATCCCCGCCAACATTACCGCCGACGCGGCGCCCGATTCCGCCGGGTCTTGCACGCCCGCGAGATCCTGAATTCTCCGGATCGGCCACCGGATTGCAAGTCATGCTTTTGCGTCGCGCCATGGTCGCAAACGCGGGCGCGCCCGTCCAGACCAACGGCTGTCGACGGTGCGGTCACTTCGACTCTGCCGTCTTCAGCCGCGCGGCGATCTTGGCGACGCTGCGGTCGAGCACCTCGGAAGGCTGCTTGCCCAGCGCCGCGCACAGGCGTGCGAAATAGTAGGCGACGTCGCCCAGCTCGTCCGCCGCTTGTTCAGGGTTCCATTGCCCATCGCGCAGGCGTTTCTTCACCACGCCTGCCAGTTCGCCGGACTCGCTGGCAAGACCGATGCAGAGGTAGGACAGGAGGGCAGCCTCCGCCCGAATCGGCGGGCGACCGATGGGAATCCTTGCCGCCCATTCCGCATAGCGATCGATGTCCATGGTCAGTCTCCCTCGACGCCTCGTGCCGGCGCCGCAATTGCCCGCTTGCCGCTCGGCGCAGCAAGATCGAAGATCACCGTTGCTCCGGCGAGAGTACCGCCGGAGCAACGGTCGCGATGCATCAAACCAACCGAAAAACCTGAGGAGGCGATCATGAAGCGTCAACTGTCCCGTCGACCCCCACCGATGGCGGGCGCGATCCTGGCTTTCTGCCTGCTGGCGTTCGGCGCGGGGCAAGCCGCTGCCGATGCGCTCGACGATGTCGCCAAGGCGGGAGTCATCAAGATCGGGATCTTCGAGGACTTCCCGCCCTTTGCCTCGCTCGGCTCGGACATGAAGACCGAGGGCTACGATGTCGACATGGCCGACCTCATCGCCAAGGCCATCGGCGTGAAGGCCGAGCTGGTCGGCATCACCGGCCAGAACCGCATCCCCTTCCTCGTCGAACACAAGGTCGATGCGCTGCTGAGCATCGGCTACAGCGACGAACGCGCCCAGGTCGTCGACTTCACCGCCCCCTATGCACCGTACTACATCGCCGTCATGGGCCCGCGCGACCTCGACGTGAAGAACGCGGCCGATCTCAAGGGCAAGACCATCGCCGTCAACCGCGGAACGCTGGAGGACACCGAAGTCACGAAGGTCGCGCCGGAGGGCGCCGAGATTCAGCGCTACAGCGACTACAACGGCGTCATCTCCTCGTTCCTCTCGGGCCAGGCGCAGCTGATGGTGGTCGGCAACGACGTCGGCGCCACCATCCTCGCCAAGCAACCGGCGATCGAGCCGGTCGAGAAGTTCCAGCTCCTGACCTCGCCGTCGAACATGGCGGTCAAGAAGGGCGAGACCCGGCTGCAGCAGAAGCTGAACGACGTCATCGCGGGAATGCGCAAGGACGGCAGCCTGAACGCCCTGGCCGTGAAATGGCTCAAGCAACCGCTGCCGAAAGACTTCTGAGCCCGCGATGGGATATCAGTTCGACTTCGGCGTGCTGGCCGACTATTTCGGCCTGCTGCTGAAGGGCATCGGCGTCACCCTCGGTCTGACCGCGATCGCCGCCACGCTCGGCCTTGCGCTCAGCATCGGCGGTGCCGTGACGGCGCGCGCGAGCCTCAAATGGGCCCGCGCGCTGGTCGCGCTCTATGTCGAGCTGATCCGCAACACGCCGTTCATCGTCCAGCTGTTCTTCGTCTTCTTCGGGCTCCCCAGCCTCGGCCTGCATCTGAGCGCGTTGCAGGCCGCGGTGCTGGCCATGACCATCAACCTGACGGCCTACTCGATCGAGATCGTGCGGGCCGGGATCGAGGCGGTGGCGCCCGGCCAGCGCGAGGCCGGGCTCGCCCTCGGCGTCGGGCCGGCGAGCGTTTTCTTGTGGGTCATCCTTCCCCAGGCCATCGCCAACGTCTATCCGGCCCTGGTCAGCCAGATCGTCATCACCATGCTGGAGTCGGCCGTGGTGTCGCAAATCGCCGTCACCGACCTCACGCACGTCGCCGATTTCATCCAGTCGCGGACCTATCGCGCCTTCGAGACCTACTTCGCGATTGCCGTCGTCTATCTGGCGATGTCGGTCTGTCTGCGCTGGCTCTTCGCGCGCGCCGGCCGCCGCCTTTTCGCCGGACGCGCGACGACATGATCAGCCTGCCGCTCTCCGATATCTTTGCCTACCTGCTGCTCGCCGCGCGCTGGACTCTCCTGCTGTCGGGCATCGCCTTTCTCTTCGGCGGCATCGGCGCGTTGCTGTTGCTGCTGTGGCGCTATGTCCAGCCGCGGCTCGGCGCCCGGGTGGCCCGGCTCTACACCGAGTTGTTCCAGGGCACGCCGCTGCTGCTGCAGCTCTTCCTGGTGTTCTTCGGCCTGCCATTGCTCGGCGTCGAGGTCTCGCCGCTGCTCGCCGCGGGCGTCGCACTCACGCTGTACTCGACGGCCTTTCTTTCGGAGATATGGCGCGGTTGCGTCGACGCCATTCCGCGCGGCCAGTGGGATGCCAGCGCCAGCCTCGGCCTGAACTTCCTGCAGCAGATGTGGGACGTCATCCTGCCGCAGGCGCTGCGCATCGCCATCCCGCCGACGGTCGGTTTCCTGGTCCAGCTGGTCAAGAGCACGGCCCTGGCGTCGATCGTCGGCTTCGACGAGCTGACCAAGGCCGGTCAGATCGTCACCAACGCCACGTTCCGGCCGTTTACGGTCTATGCCTGCGTCGCGTTCATCTATTTCGCCCTATGCTATCCGCTCACGCTCTGCGCGCGGACCCTGGAACGCCAACTGGCCAGATCCCGATAGCCGAACCGGTCAGGAATCCGCCCATGGAATCCCCAGCGTCCTCTCAGCCCGCCGAGCCCGCGCCGCCGATGATCGAGCTGCGCAAGGTGAACAAATGGTACGGGTCGTTCCAGGCGCTGAAGGACGTCTCGCTCGTCGTCCGCAAGGGCGAGCGCATGGTCATCTGCGGTCCTTCCGGCTCCGGGAAATCGACCGCCATCCGCTGCATCAACCGGCTGGAGCAGCATCAGGACGGACAGATCCTGGTCGAGGGCATCGAGCTGACGCCGGATTTCAAGAACATCACGATGATCCGCCGGGAAGTCGGCATGGTATTCCAGCAGTTCAATCTGTTCCCGCACCTGACGGTCCTGCAGAACCTGACCCTGGCGCCGCGGCGGGTGCGCAAGCTGTCGCGCCAGGAGGCCGAGGGGCGCGCCATGCGGTACCTCGACCGGGTCAAGATCTCGCAGCAGGCGCAGAAATATCCGAGCCAGCTCTCCGGCGGCCAGCAGCAGCGCGTCGCGATCGCCCGCGCGCTGTGCATGGAACCGCAGGTCATGCTGTTCGACGAGCCGACCTCGGCGCTCGACCCGGAAATGATCAAGGAGGTGCTCGACGTCATGATCGAGCTCGCAGAAGAGCACATGACCATGATCTGCGTGACCCACGAGATGGGCTTTGCCCGCACCGTCGCCGATACGATGGTCTTCATGGATCATGGACAGATCGTCGAGACTGCGCCGGCGAAGGAGTTCTTTGCCAATCCCAGGAACGAGCGGACGAAGCTGTTTCTCAGCCAGATCCTGTCGCACTGACCGATTGCCGGCGCGCCTTCGCTGCGAAAGCCCGAATCGTTGCCGATCGCCCGCCGCACCGTCCTCTGCCTCGGCCTCTCGCAGCTCACCTGCTGGGGCATCAGCTATTATCTGATCGGCGGCTTCGGCGACCTGATCATCGCCGATCTCGGCTGGAGCCGCTCGGTCGTGCATGGCGGATTCTCCGCGGCTCTCGTCGTCATGGGGCTGGTGTCGCCGCTCGCCGGCCGCTGCATCGACCGCTATGGCGGCCGCCCCGTCATGGTGGTGGGATCGCTGGTAAGCGCTGTCGGCTGCGCCGGGCTCGGCATGGCGCACAGCCTGATGGCCTACTACGCGGCCTGGCTCTGCCTCGGCCTTGCCATGCGGCTGACACTCTACGACGCCGCCTTCGCTGCGCTGGCGCGGATCGGCGGGGTGCAGGCGCAGCGGCCGATCGCACAGATCACGCTGCTCGGCGGCCTCGCGTCGACAGTGTTCTGGCCGGTCGGACACCTGCTGGCCGATGCCGTCGGCTGGCGCGGCGCGCTCTTTGCCTACGCCGGCTTCGCGCTGCTGACGATACCGCTGCATCTCGCCATTCCCGCTGTCGGCGGCGAACGCGCTCTGGCGCCCCGGACCGAGCGGCCGGCGCTGGCGGCGAGCCCGCGCAAGCGCGCGGTCGCCGCCGGCCTCTACGCGCTCATCGCCACGCTCGCCAACTTCCTCAACTCCGGCATGTCCGCGCACATGATCGCGATCCTCAGCGGACTCGGGCTCGCCGCCTCCGCCGCGGTCGGGATCGCCAGCTTGCGCGGCATCGGCCAGTCGCTGGCGCGGCTCGGCGAGGTGCTGTTCGGCGGCCGCCTGCATCCGCTGACGCTCAACCTCGGCGCCACGCTGCTGCTGCCCCCGTCCTTTGCGGCCGGCCTGCTGAGCGGTGCCTTCGCGACGGCGGCGATCGCGTTCGCCTTCCTCTATGGCGCCGGCAACGGCATCCTCACGATCACGCGCGGCACGATGCCGCTCGTCCTCTTCGATCCCCGCAGCTACGGCAGCCTCGTCGGCCGGCTGCTGGTGCCGAGCTTTCTCTGCTCGGCGGCGGCGCCGCTCCTCTATGCCCTCGTCATCGAGCGGTTCGGCAACGCCGCCGCGCTCGACCTCTCGCTCGCCGCGGCCGGCGTCACCTTTGCCGCCGCGCTCGCGCTCTATCTGGGCTTCGGCCGCCGCGGCACGTCGACCGCGGCCGAGACATCGGCAGGGCCCTGACGCCGCGTTGCCGCGCGGCGCCGGGGCGGCGGCTCCTGCATCGCCGCCGCCTCCGCCAGCAGCCACTCGCGGAATGCCTGCACCAGCGGCCGCTCGGCGGTGCGGTGCGGCGTCACGATCCAGTAGGCGAACTGCGGCGGCGCCTTGAGCGTGAGATCGAAGGGGCGCACGAGGCGCCCGGCCGCGAGGTCGGCATGGGCGAGGCTGGCATCGCCGAGCGCCACGCCCTGGCCGTCGATGGCGGCCTGGATCGCCATCATGCCGTGGCCGAAGTGGATGCCGCGCGTCGGGTCGACGTCGGTGACGCCGGCCGCCTGCATCCACATCTGCCAAGTCGGCCAGGTCTCGCCCAGCGCCTGCCAGTCGACATGGATCAGGGTGTGATGGCGGAGGTCGCGCGGGTGGCGCAGCGGCCGCTTGCCGCGCATCAGTTTCGGGCTGCAGACCGGCGTCACGGTCTCCGCGAACAGGCGGTCGACGCGCAGCTCCGGATAGCTGCCGGTGCCGAAGCGCACGCCGATGTCCATGTCCTCGCGCCCGAAATCGGTCAGATGGTGCGACACCTCCACGCGGACGTCGGCCTCGGGCGCCTGCTCCAGGAATTTGTTCAGGCGCGGCACCAGCCATTTTATGGCGAAGGAGGGCGCCGCCGTGACGCTGAGCCGCGGCTTGCCGTCGGTCTCGCGCAGCCGCGCCACGGCGCGGCCGATGCCGGCGAGCGCCTCGGCCACCGCCGCGCGCAGGATTTCGCCGGCCGGCGTCAGCTGCACGACCCGGCTCGTGCGCCGGAAGAGCGGCACGCGCAGGCGGTCCTCGAGCTCGCGCACGAGATGGCTGACGGCGGCCGGCGTGACGGCGAGCTCGTCGGCCGCGCGCGTGAAGCTCAGATGCCGCGCGGCGGCCTCGAAGGTGCGGAGCGCACCGAGGGCGGGGAGAGGCGGCGCCATGGCTGCATCTTCAAGTCAGGCTCATGGATGCGTCAAGAACGTTTCGTTTGTCGCCGCGATTTTTCGCACCAATTATGGAAAGCAGGTCGGATCATCGGATAGCAGAATTTGAAGGAGAGTGGCATGACCACGTCCCGTTGCACGGCCACAGCCGGCGTCGCCTGGCCCGACGCGCGCCCAGCCCGGGGCGGCCTCGCCGCTTTCCTGGCGCTGCTGGCCGAGGGCTGGCACCGCCAGCAGGCGGTCCGCACGCTGGGCGCTCTGGACGACCGGCAGTTGCGCGACCTCGGCATCGAGCGTGGCCAGATCGAGACCGTGGCCGACGCGCTGATCGCGACGCGGCGCGCGCGTTCGCCTTAGCCCTGGCGCGCCGGCAGGCGCGGCTTGTCGACCCCGGCGAGTTCGCAGAGGGCGTCGAGCACGGCCGAGAAGTCGGCGCGCCCGTAGCCGCGGGCGCGGGCGGCCGTGAACATCTCGCGCGCCGCGGCGGCGACCGGCACCGGCACCTGCGCCGTCTCGGCGGCGGCGATGATGAGCGAGAGATCCTTGTGCGCGAGGTCGATGGTGAAACCCGCGGTTGTGTCGCCGGCCA
>Ga0335076_10002085_pt1 | contig 19731 bp, 19 predicted proteins | sample Lox_Sample_25_FD_206717 | JGI IMG/M metagenome (GOLD analysis project Ga0335076, IMG submission 206717) | Soil microbial communities from Loxahatchee National Wildlife Refuge, Florida, United States - Lox_Sample_2.5 | ecosystem: Environmental > Terrestrial > Soil > Wetlands | place: USA...
CCAAAACCACGATCGAACAGGTCCGGCAGATGACGCGCGGGATGTTGGCCGACCGCTTCAAGCTGACCACTCATATGACGCAGAAGAACATGACGTTTTACGAGATGACGGCGTCAAAACCGGGGCTGGCGCTGAAGCCTTCGACATCGGCGGCGCCGCTGCCGAGCGACGAGAAGTTGGCCGAAGTGACCGGACGCCGGCCGCGTCTGGCCAAGGACGGCTTCCCGGACATCCCCGCCGGGGTGTCCGCTCTGGTGGAGCTGAACGACCGCTCGCGCATGGTGGAATTTCATCGGACCATGGCATGGCTGGCGCGGCGGCTGGCGCGAGATCTGAAACAGCAGGTAGTGGATGCGACCGAGCTGAAAGGCGAATACGATATCGATCTGCGGTGGGTCAACTCGCCGACGCCGGACCCGGCCGGGCCCGATTTGATCGAGGCAGTGCGGACGCAGTTGGGCATCCGGCTGACGCCACGCAAGGGCCCTATCGATATCGTGGTTGTGGATCATGCCGAGCGGGTGCCTTCGAGAAATTAGAACGGACGGTCAGTAGCGGAAGATATCGGCGACTTTCAGGGTGCCTGAGATGCCCGGGGAACGGAATCTCCGCATCAGCCGGATACGTGACGGTGCGTCCGTCGGTAGTGGTGACCTTCACCTGACGGCGGTCCGGATCGACCACCCAGAATTCCTGCGCGCCATTCGAGAGACCAATGCGCTCTTTCTCGAAGATCTCGACAGCGGTGTTGCTCGGCGAAAGTACTTCGATGACCAGGTCGGGAGCGCCGCGGATATTGTCTTCCGGATCGGCCTGCTGGAATCGGTTCCACCGAGGTATAGGCGACGTCCGCGACCCAGAGCGCATTCTCCGCGAGCGGATGGTAGGCGACCTCAACGTCGACGTAGCTCCCGATCGCCACAAGCGGCTCCAGTAGCTTGCGAAGATTCCGTTGAATCAGCGAATTCTTCAACGTAGGCCGGGTCGCCGCAACAACCTCCCCGTGACGGAGTTCGTGGTAGACCGGTGCGGAGTCTTCGGGGAGCCTGCGAAATTCTTCGGCCGTCATGAGGCGCGTAACGGACGCCATAACCGAAGTGTCGCGTCACTCGCTCCAGGCGGTGTCGTACCAGCGAAGGATGTGGAATCCCGCGCCTTCTTTGGGGTTCAGGTACTTGATTTGTGCCGCCACGGTGCGGCGGAGATCAGAGAGTTTTCCGTTGGGGAGGCGAAGGCGGCCGGTGGCGCGGATGGTGACGATGGAAATGCCTCCGACACGCAGGGGCGCACCCGAGATTCCGGTGGCGCCGATGAAATCGGCGAGGGCTTGCTGCGTGAACGGGGCAGTCTGCCGCCGCTGCAGGATCATGGCAATAACAGGCGCCGGCACACCAATGGCGGCAAGCGTGGCCGGGCTGGCGGTGTTGACGTCCACCATGCCGCCCGATCCGTAGACGGTGACGCAATCGGCCAGGCCGGGCTGGCGGACAAGGACATGGTCGCTGTTTAGGCTTTCCGAGACATCGGGACTCCCGGAGGGGGCGGAAAACCCTCCATAGTAAATTTCGGGGGTCATCCCTTTGACCTGGAGCAGCTCTTCGGTTTCCTGAAAGGGCTGGTGGACCGGCACAAAGGGCGGTTTCTGGGAAAGATAATACCCATCGAACGGTCCGCCATCAGGTGCGGGCGCGCGCCAATCGGCGATGGCGGAGGCGATTTCGGCGGCGCGCGCAGGGTCCACATTGAGGGCCAGCAGCAGACGGTCGAGGGCCGCCGGAGGGGCTGAATTCAGGTCGATTTTAGCGGTTTCAGGAATGAACTCGACGAGCGCGTCGCCGCTGTCGAAATGGTATCGGATTGCGATGGAGTTCGGGGGAACCGGGGGATTATCGGGGATGCCGATGGACCAGAACAGCTCCAGCGCAGCGCGTTCGACAGCGCCGCGAGCCAGATAGTAGGCGCGGAGGCTGTCGACCGACGTGGAGGCGCGGTCGGTTTCGCCGCGGACGGTGAGGGCAAGGGAGAAGGCGATGGCGGCCAGCGCGGCGGAAAGCCACATCACAGCGAGAAGGGCGCTGCCACGGCGGGAGACGTAGCGTGGATTGGGCTTACTTGTCCTCATATTTCATGTCCACGGAACGGTGAAGATACAACGGCGCGGTCACGGTAATGGGCTGGAGCCGGCCCGGGTCGGGCTCGATCGGCGCCATTTCGATGCGGATGGCTTGCGGCCAGCCGCGGCCAGTGGCGGTGGCGCGCCACATCACGGGACTGGCGGCGGTGCCATCGCCGGTGAGGTAGCTGAAGCGGCAGACGGAGAGCTTATCGGCCAGAATGAAAGAATCGGGTCCCGCCGCCACGGCGGGGAAGACTGGCACACTGATGCCCAGTTCGGGATCGGGCGCGATCGCGGTGCAGAACTTTCCGGCCACCATGGGCGAATAGGGAATCTCATTGACCACCAGGCGCAGCCCCTGACCGTCCTTGCCGGGAATCACCAGGAATTCGAGCACTTGCGGATGGCCGCGCGACCCTTCCTGGAGCGAGAAGGCGGAGATCATGCGCATTCGCTGCGGTTCGGCCTGGAAGAAATTGAAATGGAGATTGGCGAGGCTGGGCTGTCCCGTACAAGGCGGCGTCGCCGGGATGAGGCCTTCCAACTCGTCCTGGAGCACTCGCTGCGCGCCGGTGACGCGGCGGTTTTCCATGAGCCTGTCGTTGGTTTTCGAGTACGCCATAAGGCCGGTGCGCATCACCAGCAGCATGCCGAGCGTCAGCAGGCTAAGGAGGGTGACGGCGATCAGGACCTCGATGAGGGTGACGCCGGCGGTGGAGCGGGAGCGACTCATGGCGCCGACCCCGCGGGATTGGGATTGTAGATGTGTTCGCGGAAGCCTTCGAGGGTGAAGGTGCGGCGCTGGTCGCCGGACATCCACCAGACCTGGAGCAGAATGCGGTCCAGACCGACCTTTACGGGAGAGCTGCCGGGCGGGACGATGAATGGCGTGATCTGCGCCTGCCATCCGGCGTCGACGCCGCCGGTCAGGTCGGGATTGAAGTGCTCGCTGGTGGCGATGACGGCGGGGGCGGAGACGAGGTCGTTCATGCGGAGGCGGGCAAGCTGGACGACCCGGTCGTATTCGCGGACGCGGGCGGCGTTTCGAACGGCTCCGGAGATGCCGGTAAGGAGTCCGACGACCGCGATGGACATGATCAGGGTGGCGACGATCATCTCCAGGAGGGTGAAGCCGCGGGTGGGGTGGTGCTTGGGGGGCAGGCTGGCAGCCTGCGGCCGATTTCTAATCGGCCTGGCCGGCGGCGATGTGGGGTCAGTTGCGCTGACGACCTTGCCAGGCACAGAACTTGCCGGCGAGTCGATGGTGTGCAAACCAGAGGCAGGCGGACTCCCAGTCCGCCGCAGGGTGCCAGCCTGCCCTACAAAGAACGGGGTCATTCGCCGGCTCCGACTGGGTCGACGTGGGGGAAGCCGGTCATGGGATCGAGCTTGATACGGCGGCGGGAGCCATGCTCGTTGGCGATTTCGATGGCCATTCCGGGGATGGCGGAGCCGGGAAGAAGAACAATGCGGCGGACTTCGTCACCCTGGATCGTGACGCCCGTGGGCATGGGGAGTTCGCGGGTGAAGCCGGGCTCGCTGGAGTACAGCTTGAGCCGGTTTTCCTTGGGGGAGATTTCGATTTCGATGGCCTGCTGCAGGCGCTCGGAGCGGTTGACGGCGGCATTGAGGAACGCGGCGATGGAATCGGAGGCGGTGCGCAGGCGGACGCTGTCGAGACCGGCGGTGACGGAGGGCGCGGCCACGGCGGCGATGAGTGCGATGATACAGACCACCACCAGCATCTCGATGAGGGTGACACCGCGGCAATCAGCCGCCGATGAACGCCGATGAACGCCGATGGCAGACATGGTTCGCCGACCTTGGTTAGTTGCTTCTCCAGCTCACGATGTCGGCATTGATGCCATCGCCTCCGGGCTGGCCGTCGGCGCCCATGCAGACGATGTCAGGGTTGTCGCCATGCTCGCCGGGGTATTTGTAAACGTAGTCGTGGCCCCACGGGTCCTTCGGCACGTCCTGCTGGATGTAGGGGCCGGCCCATTGTCCCAGGTCGCCGGGCTTCTCACGAAGAGCCCGCAGGCCCTGCTCGGTGGTGGGGAAAAGGCCGGTATCGAGTTTGTACGCGGCGAGCGCGGTCATGAAGCTGGAGATGTCGGCGTGCGCTTTGGTGACGCGGGCCTGGTCGCCATGATGCAACATGTTGGGCACCACCAGCGCGGCAAACAGGGCGATGATGGTCATCACCACCAGCATTTCGATTAGGGTGACGCCGGCTTGAGCCCGGCGAATCGAACAGTGTCGGAACTTGTTTTTTTTCATATGGCCACGTCGTTGATGCTCGTAATCGCCAGCAGCATGCTCAAAATCAGACCTCCCACTACGACACCCATCACCAGAATCACGATCGGCTCGAAGACCGCCGTGAAGCGCCGGATGGAGGCTCGGGTATCATTTTCGTAAATGTCCGCCATGCGGGCAAACATCTGGTCGAGCCGGCCGGTCTCTTCGCCCACAGTCAGAAGATGGGCGGCCAGGGGCGGAAAGACGGCGGCTTTACGCAAGGGCGCGGCGATGCCTTCGCCGCGCTTGACGCCGGTGGCGACGATGGTCATCGCGGCGGCGATCATCTTGTTGTTCAGAGTGGCGGCGGATATTGCGATAGCTTGCACCAGCGGCACGGTATTGGCCACCAGCGTCGCCATGGCGCGGGCGAAACGCGCGGTTTCGGCTTTCAAAAGCGCGTCGCCCAGGAGCGGAATGCGCAGGCGGTAGCGGTCCCACCAGATTCGGCCCTGCGTGGTGTTGGTGTAGACGCGCCAGAAGATCAGCAGCGCCGCGATGGCCGAGAGCGCCATCCACCAATACGTGCGCACGTAGTAACTGGCGTCGAGCATGATGCGTGTGGGTGTGGGGATCTTGATGTGGCCATCGGCGAAGATCATGGCAAACCGCGGCACCACGAAATACATCAGGATGCAGATGGACCCGAGGCCGACCAGGCTCAGCAGGACGGGGTAGACCATTGAGGAGATGATGTAGTTGCGCAGGTCGTCGCGGGTGCGCTCAAATTCTGCGAGGCGCTCGAAGATGGCGGCCAGCGATCCCGAGGCTTCGCCCGCCCGGACCATATTAGTGTAGAGGTCCGGAAAATAGTCGGGATGCGTGCCCAGGCTGTCGGCGAGCGTGCGGCCGCTCTTGAGGACGCGGAGAACGTCGAGGACGATGGCGCGGAAGGCGGCCTTCTCGGTGAGCTCGGCGGTGATGGAGAGCGCGCGATCGAGCGGAACGCCGGCGCTGAGCAGCGTGGAAAGTTCCTGAGTGAAAAAGAGAGTGTCGCGCTTGCGGCCGCCGGAGAAGGAAGGGAGTTTGAATTCGGTGGAGGAGCCCTTCGGCGCGGTGCCGATGTAGACGGGCGTGAGGCCTTGCTTGCGGAGCTCGCGGGCGATGAGTTTTTCGGTCTCGCCGGTGAGGCGGCCGGAGCGGACTTTGCCGTCGGAGGCGACGGCGCGGAAGAAGAAGCTGGTCACGGGCGGGCTCCGGATTGGCGGGGCAAGTTTGTAACTTGCGGCCGATTTTTAATCCGCCTGTCGGCCCGCCGCACGTATCGGACTTGTCCTGACGCGTCAGGAGGCCGATTAGAAATCGGCCACAGGTTGCAAACCTGCCCCACATGTGGCCTTTCCATCATCACAATTCCTGTGTGACGCGCATCACTTCCTGAACCGTAGTGACGCCGTTCGCGACTTTGACCCAGCCGTCCTCGCGCAGGTTGCGCATTCCGTGGCGGCGGGCGGCCTTGGTCAGGACACCGGCGTCCTCATTGGCCATAATCAGCTTGCGCATTTCGTCGTCCACATCCATCAGCTCGAAAATGCCCATGCGCGAGGTGTAGCCACGGCCTCCGCATTCTTCGCAGCCGGCGCCGCGGAAGGTCTTGACGACGTCGCCTTCGGGCGAGATCGCCGTGCCCGCGGAAACCTTGCAATGCTGGCAGATCACGCGCACCAGGCGCTGCGCGAGCACCGCGACCACCGAACTGGTAATCAGATAATTCTCCACTCCCATGTCGACCAGACGCGTGATGGCGCTGGGCGCGTCGTTAGTGTGCAGCGTGGAAAAGACCAGGTGGCCGGTAAGGGCGGCGCGGATGGCGATGTCGGCGGTCTCGCGGTCGCGGATTTCGCCGACCATGATCACGTCGGGGTCCTGGCGCACGATGTGGCGCAGGCCGCTCGCGAAGGTGAGACCGATTTGCGGATTTACGTGGAGCTGGTTGATACCATCCATCTGGTATTCCACCGGGTCTTCGATGGTGATGATTTTCTTGTCGGGCAGGTTGATGCGTTTGAGCGCGGAATAGAGCGTCGTCGATTTTCCGCTGCCGGTAGGACCGGTAACCAGGAAAATTCCATGCGGCAGGCTGCAGTAGTGCTCCATGCTCGCCAGCATGCGATCGTCGAAGCCGAGGCGGCGGAGGTCGTAGAAATCGCCGGCGGAGCGATCGAGCAGGCGCATGACCACGCTTTCGCCATAGAGCGTCGGCAATGTCGAGACGCGGAGATCGACTTCGCGGCCGAGGATTTTGATCTTGATGCGGCCATCCTGCGGCAGGCGGCGTTCGGCGATGTTCAGTTTCGCCATCAGCTTGAGGCGCGAAATAATGGCGGCCTTCAACTCGCGCGGCGGCGTTTCCTGGTTGTAGAGAACACCATCGATGCGGAAGCGGACGCGGAATTCCTTCTCGAACGGCTCGATGTGAATATCGCTGGCGCGCTGCTCGACGGCTTCGGCGATCATGGCGTTGACCAGGCGGATGACCGGCGCTTCGCTGGCCATGTCGCGCAGGTGTTCGAGATCGGCGGTGGCTTCGGCGTCTTCGCCTTCGGTGACGCCGGTTTCGCGGTCGGCCTCGCCGTAGTGTTTGTCGATGGCGTCGAGGATTTCCTGTTCGGACGCGAGCACGGTCTCGACATCGAGGCCGGAAAAGCCCCGCAGCGCCGCCACGGTCTCAAAATCGAGGGGATCGGCCATGGCGACGGTGAGCTTGGAATCGACCAACGCCACGGGATAGGCTCGCGACTGCCGCAAAAAGCGGTGCGAGAGGCCCTCGATTTCGGGCGACGCGGGCGGCGCGCCATCGACGGTTACAAGAGGAATGCCGAGCTGATCGGAGATCGCTGCCAGCACATCGCGCTGCGCGACCAGCCCCATATCGACGAGAATTTTGCCGAGCTTATCGCCGCGCTCGTGCTGCAATTCGAGCGCGCGCTCGATTTCATCGGGCTGCACCTTGCCGCGTTCGAGCAGAATTTCGCCGATGCGGGCATAGCGCAGATCGCCGGGATCGGATTCGGGCGAATGGACCGGCGTCACCGCGTGGTCTCTTCCTTGATCTGGCCGGCGATGGCGGACTTGCGGTCGGCGGACATGAGAATCTGCACAGGCAAGCCGGCGGTGTTTTCCCACGGCCGGTACAGGAGGCGGACAGCCAGGACGATGCGTTCATTATCGGGCATGATGTCCAGGCGCTGCGCGGAGGAAGACATCATGTCGCGCATGGCGGCTTCGAGGACGCGAAGCTGTTCCAGTTTTCTGGCGTGAAATTGAGCCTTTTCGCTGTCGGTGAATTCGTGCCGGAAGAGCGGATTGGCGCCCGCGATGATGATGAGGTCCAGTTCGGCGGTGAAGATCATGCCGGTTCCCTGTACGTACAGGCCGCGCGTGGGGCCAATTACCTCGAAGGGTTCCTTGCCTCCGGGGCTGGCGAGTTTGCTGTCGAACTGGCGTTCCAGCGTTTTTACGATATCGAACGAGAGGCGCGGCGGATCGATACTAATGGAAGCCGCGGGGCGCGCCGGAGACGCGAACTGGGCAAGTACTGGAAACCCGGACAGGAGCAGAATAATGGGCAGGCGTTTCATTGGGAATCTCCATAGCCGTCTCGCAGGGAATTCTGGGCCTTGCGGTTGGCGCGGTCGAGATCGTCTTCGTAGGAGGCCTGAAGCAGCCGGCGTTCCTGGCGGTCGCGTTGCTCGATGTCCTTGACCAGTTGTTCGGTGCGAGCGCGGTACTGCGATTCGATATCGGTGACGGCGCGCGAGACGCCGGCCTCGACGCGTTGGCGGATTTCCGCGTCGGAAATAGTTAGCACGGGAGCGGGCGAAACCGGTTTGGGCCGCAGAATCGGGGAAACGACCAGCGCGACGGAAAGCATGGCCGCACCGGCGAACACCAGGCGCGAACCGGATGACCAGAGGGCCGCGAGCGCCCGCCGCCACGGCGAAAGCTCGAAGACCGGGTCGGAGACGAAGGCGATGCGCTGCGGAATCTCTTCATCGGCCAGGGAGGACAGCGCGGTCCGGGTGAGACGGAGCCGGTCCAAGTCCTGGCGGCAGGCGGCGCAGACCTCGACGTGGTCTTCCACCTGGCGCTGTTCGGCGGCGGTCAGCTCCCGGAGGAGAAAATCGCGTAAATCAAATGGTGAGCAAGTCATCAGACACCCCGTGTTTCCAGGGGAGCCAGTTCCGCTTTCAGAAGATCGAGCGCGGCATACAGACGGGACTTGACGGTAGAGACGGGACAATCCAGGATTTCGGCCATTTCCTCGAACTTGAAGCCTTGATAAATCTTGAGCACCACGGCTTCCCGCTGATCGGCGGAGAGGCGGCCCAAAGCACCGGCGACGGTGAGGCTTAATTCCATGGGGAAGACGGAACTTCCCCCAACGGTGATGCCGGTTTCGGCTCCCCGCGGCTCCAGCTCTTCGACATCGGCTTCCGGCCGGCGGCGGCGGAACATGGAATAGGCTTCGTTATGCGCGATACGGAACAGCCAGGCACCGAACCGTGCGCGATCGGTCAGCTTGCGGAGATTCTGATAGGCCTTTAAAAACACGTCCTGCGTCAAGTCCAAAGCGTCTTCGCGGTTGCCGGTGATGCGGAGGAGATAATTATAGACACGCTTCTCCCAGCGGGATACGAGGAGGTTATAGGCCTCCACGTTGCCTTTGGCAGCCCGCTGAATCAGGTCAGCATCTTCGACCGCCCGAAAGATCAAACTCTGGCTCCTGGTCTGTAGACGCACCGCATCCCCAAAAAGACGGACGCGGGTAACTTTCAGTGTAGCGCGGGGTTAGCGGACGGGAATAATGCCGGAAAGCTCTCGGGCAGCTCTCGTTCTCGTGCTCCGACCATTGGCAATGATTGACAATCCTGCTACTCAACAGATGGAAACCCCGCCGGCACGATCGAAGTCGCCTGAGTACTTTACGAAAGCCGCGATTTCCCAGCCCAAATCCCAGAACTGTACCGGCGGTAATGAATTGACGAAATTCGGGTCGACCCTATTTCTTCCACACCTTCCCCGGCCGCGCGATGGCGTACATCTCGGCGCCGATGCGATCGAACAATGCTCCCTGGTCCTTTCCTTCGGTGTACAGATCGAAGTGGGTCTTGCCGGGAAGGTAGGTGAAGTGCGCGTCCCCGCCCAGGCGGTTCAGAACGGCTTCGAACTGATGGGCGGGTCCGTCGAGATAGAACGTATCCGCAGTTCCCACGATCACATGAATCCGGCCTTTCAAATCCTGCCCGTGCTGCGCCCAGGTTGACTCCACGATGTGCGCCAGGTCGTAATGATCCCGCCAGTACGCGATTACCCCGGGGTTGACCGCGCCGGTTTTCCGGTCGTACATCGGCTCGGGCGCGCCACTGTCGCTTTTCGGGGAGAATACCCAGTCGAACGAGGACATTTGTCCGCCATACGGACCCAGGACCGCCTCCAGCTTCGAAAACTGCTCCAGAGTGGCCACAACCTTTCCGTTTTCGCGCATGATCGGCCACGGGGAGCCATCGGGACGCTTGTAGATATTGGCGTTGGGAAGATATAGATCAGGCCCGGTGAAATTGCTAAAGATGCTGGGGTCGGGGGATGTGGACCAGGTTCCGCCGAAGATCTTGGGGTAGTTGATTTGAAGTTGCAAGGTCGCCCAGCCGCCGCTGGAATGGCCGTTCAAAAATCGGCCCTTGACCTGGGCGTCCATGCGGTATTTCCGTTCGAGATGGGGAATGAATTCGGTGGTGAGGGCCGCTCCCTGAGGTCCGTTGTTCACGGAATCCGCAAATTCATGAGTGCCCTGAGGAACGGATTCATCGAGCATCACCCAGATCATCGGAGGCATTCTTTGCTGTTCCATGCGGTCGCGAATGACCAGGCCGCTGAGGAGGCACAAATCGAGATTGCCGCCGAACCCGTGTGTCCAGTACACTGCCGGATAGCGGTCTGCCGATGCGGAATTGTAGCCGGGCGGCAGAACCACCCACGCCCGAACCGCGACCGGATGTCCCCAGAACCGGGTTAGCAAAGGGCTCACCCACTCCTCTTTTTGGGCGATCGGCTCCTTGGACTGACTGGCGCGCACGCGTTCCATCGCCCGGGCGATCACAGCCGCGCGCGGACTCGCGGCGGGATGCTGGTCCAGTGTGAGCGACGGCTCGGGACCCGCTCCGGGCGTCCAATGCGGCAACGAGAGCACAACGCTGATCCAGTCTTGCGGGCCGCGTCCGCTATAGGAGTAGGAGTGATCCGTATCGAGCACCGCCTGAACCTCGTAATCCCCCGGAGGAATCGTGGAAAACGGCTTGGGGAAGGCGGTTTCATCGAGGTTCACCTCAACCGATGATCCCGGCGCAAGGTCGTGGACCTCTTCGCCGGCCACCCAGGTGGCTTCGGGATGAAACTCATCATTGCTGACTTCCTTGTCGCCGGTTCCATGTTTGAGGAAGATCAGCAGCCGTCCATTCAGCGGCGCGGGCACGGAGGCACCCGCCTGGACCCTGAAGAACGTGTGCGGTGATGACGCGCCGGACGGCTGCGCTTGCAAGGAGCCGAAGGCGGCTAACGCCAGAGCAAGTACGGAACGACAGGACGCGAGTCTCTGGTGCGGCACCCTTAAACTATACTGAAACGGCCATGGCGGCGGGCAAGTCTGCTACGCCCCAGCGGTGGATTCGCGCGCCACCAGGGTCGGCTCGATCAGCACCATTTGCGGAGCTTTTTTCCGCTTCGAGGTGATCCACTTCATCAGAATCTCGGCGGCCTGGCGTCCGATGGCGGTGCTGGCCTGATCGACGGTGGAAAGCGGCACGCGCAGCAAATCCGAATAGTGCACGTTTCCGGCGCCGATCACTTTGATGTCCGCGGGAATGCGGATTCCGTTTTCCAGGATGGCTTTCATGGCGCCGGCGGCGACCGGGTCGTTGTAGCCGAAAATTCCGTCGGGACGGGGGGAAAGACGTAGCAGGCGGAGCGCGGCTTCGTAGCCGCTGGCGTCGTCGGTAGCGGACACCACGAACGATTCCGGCGCCTCGATGCCCGCGGCGGCCAGGGCCTTGCGGTAGCCGCTCAAGCGTCCGACGCCCGGAGTGGTCTGCGGACTGGCGATATGCGCGATCCGCCGGCATCCGCGGGCGATCAGGTGCTCCGTTGCCAGCCGTCCGATGGCCTCGTCGTCTGCGCCGACATACGATGCGTTGCGGCCGGGAAAGTTGCGGTCCACCAGCAGGTAGGGCACGCCGCGCGCCTCAATGCGCTCGAAAATCTCCATCGAAGAAGCGTGCTGCGCCGAAGCCAGAATCAAGCCGTCCACCTGGCGCGCCAGCAGGCGGTCGATTTCGCTGGTCTCCACGCTGGAATCTTCTTCGGAATTGCAGATGACGACGTCGTAACCGAAGGGGCGAATCGTGGTCGAAATGCCTTTGGCGATTTCCGCGAAGAAGGAGTGCATCAGGTCGGGCACCACCAGCCCGATCATATAGGTTCGCCGGCCGGCGAGGCTGCGAGCCACCCAATTCGGCTGGTAGTTGAGTTCCTTGATGCGCGCGAGCACGCGTTTGCGGGTCTCCGCGCCGACGTCTGCACATCCGCGGACAACCTTCGACACGGTCATAACCGAGACATTCAAGTCCCGGGCGATGTCCTTCAAGCGGACGGGCGCATGAGTCGGAGTAGGCATTTTTCAGGGCCTTAGAAGCACCATGGTACTGGAAATACCAAGCTGCTACAATTCCCTAAACCACCTATGGTCGGTTTATGACACCACAACAAGTCTACTATTGTTCGGAATGCGGCCGGCAGACGCCTCCGGAGGAACTGGCGCGCTTCGGCGACCGCCTGGTGTGCTCCTACTGCAAGAACACCTACGCGCAGAAACTCCGCGAAGGCGTGGCGCCGATGACCGCCATGCAATATGGCGGGTTCTGGATGCGATTCGTGGCCATGCTGATCGATGGAATCATTCTCGCCATCCCCATCGGCATCCTCGAGGTCGTGGTATTCGGCGCCATGGGAATGTCGATGGCGCGGCTGGGTGACAATCCCAACCCGGAAGACGTGTTCGCCATGTTGGGACCGTTATTCGCCATGATCGGCCTGGTTTCCTTGATCAGCCTGGCTCTGGGCGTTTCCTACGAGACCTTTTTCGTGGTGAAGTACGGGGCGACGCCGGGGAAGATGGCGTTGGGACTCAAAGTAGTTCGGCCGGACGGAACCATGCTGACGATGGGCCGGGCCGCCGGCCGCTATTTCGCCAAAATGCTGAGCGGCATGATCATGTATATCGGCTACATCATGGCGGGGTTCGACGACGAGAAGCGCGGCCTGCACGACCGGATTTGCGATACGCGGGTGATCAAAGCCAGAGGATAAACCGGCGAAATGCCTGTACCGTGTGCCCGATGCAGCATGCCGCTGCCGAAATGGGAATTGTCTTCCGGCGGCGTTGCCACGTGCACATCCTGCTCGTCCCGTAACACGCCGCGCGTCTATCCGGCGGCATTCGCGCCTGCTCAACCGGCGCTCGGGGAGACAGCGGTGGAGGGGGAGGCCGCGTGTTTCGATCATCCAGGCAATCGCGCGGTAGCTTCGTGCCTGCATTGCGGGCGATTTGTTTGCCAGCTTTGCGCGGTGGAATCGCCGGCGGGGGTGCTGTGTCCCTCGTGCCTAGCCGCGGGCGTGCAAAAACCCAGCCCCGTCTCGGCCGATGGGCGCTCGCTCTACGACACCTGGGCGCTCTGCATTCCTTTTCTGCTGCTCCTCATCTGGCCGCTGACGATCCTCTCGGCTCCCGCCGTGATCGCGCTGGCCATCATGAAGTGGAAGGCGCCCCTCAGCCTGGTGCGGCGAAACCGCTGGCGTTTCGCACTGGGGCTAACGGTGGGGACGCTGCAGGGCATCGCGTGGGTATGGCTGATCGTGTACCTGGTGGCGAAAGCCCGGTCGAGTGGCTAAATGGCGCAGGAACGCATCCGCTATCGACGGCTGCCCGGCAAACGCCGCGGGATTCTCATGGGATCGAGCGTGTGGATGGGCCCCGACCATCTGCTGCTGGTGAAGTCGTCCCGATTTCGCGAGGAATACAAGCGATTCTACCTACGTGAGATTCAAGCGATCGTTGTGGCCGAGGCGCCGCGCTTCCATATTTCGACGCGCTCGCTGCTGATCGGGGCGGTCTGGTCGTTCGCCTTTTTTACGTCACTGGGGTACGGGATCGGGTCCGGCAAGCCTGCCCTGGCCTGGGTTTCCGGCGGTATCGGCGTTGCCCTGGCTCTCGCGTGGGTCTACATTTCCTCGGTCAGTAGTTGCCGCTGCCGGCTGTTCACCGCCGTCAGCTCGGAGCCTCTGCCTTCGATTTACCGCACTTGGACCGCGCGCCGCTTCCTGGAACAAGTGGAGCCGTACATTGCGCAGGTGCAGGGCGTGATCGAGGGCAGTTGGGTGGAGGCGGCCGAGGAGCGGCAGATTGGTCCGCTGGCGCCGGGCAGAATCGCGCCGCAGCCGGCCGCCGTCGCCGATGCGGCCTCGATGCCCGCTTCCGCGCCGTCCGAGCTGTTCCTGCAGTCGCCCGGGATGGTCCTGCTGCCGGGTGAGGCGCCGCCGCCCGTGGTCGGGCTGGGCGCAAATCTGCCCACGCGCGAGGCACATACGCGCACGCTTCCGGCGATGCTCCTGGTGGTGAGCCTGCTGCTGGGCGGGGCGGCGGAACTGCTGTCGGTCCGGACCGGAGTAGTGGTAGCGCGTTGGATTATCGTCGTCTCGATTGTGCTGCAGGGAGCCGCTGCGGTCGGGGTGATGGTTCAGTATTTTCAGGGCGGCCTGCGGCCGGCCATGCGCAACCTGGCGATCGTCATGTTGGCGGCGACCGGCATCTGGTATTATGCGGTCCAGATAGCCGCGGGGATGGCCATGGGCATGGAAAACGCCCGGCATCCCGAACGCACATCCGTGAATCTGCAAGAGAACCAACTGGCGTTCACCAACTTCGCCTGGTCGCGCGGCTCGGCCGGCGTCATTAACCTGCTGCTGGGGTTTGCGGGCGTCATTATTCTATTGCGCGGAGACCGCTCGAACCAGCCGGTGTCCTTCAACGTTTGAGCGGATGGGCAACCAGTGAGCTTATGAACGGCGTCGGATTACAGCAGCGATGTTGGAACCACGATTCGCGCGAGGCCGTGTGCCGCTGCCTGGCATGCGGGCGCAGCTTCTGCCGCGAATGCGTGACCGAACACGAGTCGCGGCTGGTGTGCGCCGGCTGCTTGCGGAAACTGGTGGAAGCCGCGGCGGAACGGCGCGGGCGAATGCGCCGCATGGCGTCCACGGCTTTGATGCTGGCAGGGCTGCTGCTGGCTTGGGGCGTTTTCTTTGCCGCGGGTGAAAGCATGATCGCCCTTCGGGAACACGCGGAGCGCGCGGAATGGCAAAGCAAGTAGAACGATCCAACCCGGTGGCGCTTCTGGAGGATGCCGCGCACCTGCTGCGCCAGGCTCCTCTCGATGTGATGCTGCGCCACTGGATCGGCAGCGTGCCATTCGCGCTGGGAGTGCTGCTGTTCTGGGACGATCAAAGTCATCACAACTCCGACGCCCGGTGCGCGGCCGGGGCGCTGATTCTGGCAATTCTGCTGATCTGGATGAATTGCTGGCGCGGGGTCTATGCCGGCCGGCTGCACCGCCAGTTGAGCGGCGCGCCAGACCGGCCGTGGGACGGCCGGCGGGTGCGAAACCTGATCGCCGGACAGTCGTTTCTCGCGGGAGCCAAGATGCTGCTCCTTCCGATCTCGCTGCTGGCGATTTTTCCATTCGCCACGACGGTGGCTTTCTTCCGCAACACCGCCGTCTTTGCCGGCCGCGCCGATCTGGACCCGCTGGCGCTGATAGCCAAGGCTCGCCGCCTGTCGAAAATCGACAAGTTCCAATGTTGGATGCTGCAGGCGCTGATTCTGCTGTTGACTATCGGGGTCTGGCTGAATGTCGGGGTGGCCTGCATCATTCTGCCGTCGCTCATCAAGATCCTGACAGGATACGAATCCATCTTCAGCCGCAGCGGCGAGAGCTTCTTCGAGAATCGGCTGTTCCTGATGGTTACGCTCGGCCTCACCTGGCTGGTCTTCGACCCGTTCCTGCAGGCGGTGTACACACTGCGATGTTTCCAGGGCGATTCGGTAGAAACGGGTGAGGATTTGCGGGCCGGTTTGCGGAGGGTGCGGGCGGGGGAGAGCGAGGTCGAGGAAGGCAGCCGGCAGACGACAAACAACGATCGTCTGCCCCACGTCGACCGGAACAACCGTCGTCTGCCCCAAGCCATGGTAAAGGGCGCCGTGCTTCTCGCCCTGCTCGAAATTCTCGCGCTGCCCATACGGGCTGCCGACGCGGTCGCGCCGAGCGATCTGCAGCGGGCGGTGCGCGCAGCCATGCAATCGCCCGAATACAGTTGGCGCATTCCACCTCCGCCACAGGCCGCGTCCAACGCTCCCTGGATCATTCAAGCGACGGAACGCGCTCTCCGCGCCATCGAAAATGGCATCGACTGGGTGTTTGACCATTTGATGCGGCTGTTGCGCTGGATTTTCGGCGGCCTGAATATCGGTCCTCTGCCTACGGGCGGCACGGCGCCGTCGGCTGCGTTGCATATTGGATTGTGGCTGCTGGCGGCGGTGACGGTGGCGCTGGCCGGGATGGTGATCTGGCGCGCGCTGGCGAACCGGAAGAAGATGGCGAAACCGGCACCCGTCAAGACTACGGTCGTCCGGCTGGACGACGAAGGATTGACCGCGGATCGCCTTCCCGAAGAAGGCTGGATCGAAATGGCCGAGCAGGCCAGGGCCGAAGGGAATCTCCGGCTGGCGTTGAGGGCTTTTTACCTGGCTAACCTGGCGTGGCTGGGCCGGCAGGAGTTCATTGGCATACACCCCGGCAAGACCAATCGCGAATTCGAACGCGAGCTGCGGCGCCGCACCCAGGCAAATCCGGAAGCTCGCGAGTTCTTCTCGGCCAACGTGCTGGCCTTTGAACGCGCCTGGTACGGGCTGCATGAAGTTTCCGAAGAGAACCTGACGGAGTTCCGGCGGCGGTACGACCAAATCAAGCGCATCCTGAGCGCGGGCCTCCTGGACAAGGCGGCGGGGGCGGCTGCATGATCCGCATTGTCCGAGGGATGCGGCCGTGGATGCTGATGACCATGGTCGCCGCGATATTCGTCGGGGGCGTCATCGTGATGTTTAACCAGCAATTCGCCGCCGGCAACGTCTACCCCGAATACTCTTCGCTGCGCTCCGATCGCATGGGCTCGAAGCTGCTGTACGACAGCCTCGCGCGGCTGCCCGGAATCACGGTCGAACGGAATTACACGCCATTCCAGTTTCTACCGCGAAATGGCGTCACGCTGCTGCTGCTGGCATACGATCCGGTGCAGGCGAACTGGGCAGATTTGCCCTTCATCAGGCCGGTGGAAGCCGTCGCCGCCCGCGGCAATCGGGTGGTAGTGACGATGCAGCAGCGCCCGTACACGACACTCAGTCAGGCGAACTTCGAGCAGCCCCCCGACCAGGGTCCGCTCAATATCAAGAAGAAAAAGGCCAAGGACGAGCCGCCGCCCGACCCTCCCATACATCAAAAGTGGAAGGTGAAATTCGCCTACAAGCAGGAAAAAGGCAACGAGCATCCCTTATATTTCGCCGAGGCCGACGGTTGGACCGTGACCGATCGCGCAGGCGATCGCATACTCGCCATCGAGAAGAGCTTCGGGCAAGGCAGCATCGTGTTGATGGCGGAAAGCGCCGGCTTCGACAACGATTCGGTAGTTTCGCTGGATGGAATGGACCGGATCGCGTCGGCTCTCGGATCGTATCACCGAGTCATTTTCGACGAGCAACATTTTGGGATCGAGGAATCGGGAACCATCGTGGGCATGGCGCGGCGATTCGGCCTGTCCGGACTCGCCATCGGATTGGGGCTGGTGGCGGCCCTGTTTATCTGGCGCAACGCATCGAGTTTTCCGCCGCCGGCCGCGGTACGCGCTCCCGATCGGTTTTCCGGCCGGACGTCGCATGCCGGTCTGCTGACTCTGCTCCGGCGCCACATTCCGCAGGCCGACGTGGCCGCGGTCGCCTGGCGCCAGTGGCTGAGCGTCAACCGCCATGAAGTGACGCCCGAACGGCTCAAGAAGGCCACGGAGATTTCCGAGAGACCCGGAGCGCCGCTGGAAAAGGCACGCGAGATTCAAATCGTACTGCAGGCGAAAGGAGAACTTTGAACCTCCAACAATTTCAATCCGTCATGGATACCGCGATGTCCGGTATCCGCAAGGTGATCATCGGTCAGGAAGAGGCCATCCGATTCTCCATGGTGGCGGTGCTGTGCAATCAGCACGCGCTGATTGAAGGCGTGCCCGGACTGGGAAAAACGCTGCTGGCGCGTACGCTGGCGGCGGTGCTGGGCTCGGACTTCAAGCGCATCCAGTTCACACCCGACCTGATGCCGGCCGATATCACCGGCACCAACGTCTTCAACCTGCAACGCAACGAATTCTCGCTGGTGAAGGGTCCACTGTTCACGACGTTTCTGCTGGCGGATGAAATCAACCGCGCGCCCGCCAAGACGCAATCCGCACTGCTCGAAGCCATGCAGGAGCGGACCGTCACCATCGACCGGGAAAGCTACCGCCTGTCGCCCAATTTCACGGTTTTCGCGACCGAGAACCCCATCGAAAGCGAAGGCACGTATCCGCTTCCCGAGGCGCAGAAGGACCGCTTCATGCTGAAGATCAACATGACCTGGCCGGCCGCGGAAGAAGAACTTTCGCTGGGTCGCCGGTCGCTGGGGGCGGACGCGCCGGAATCGGTGCTGCTGCGCGGCGAAGTGACTCCGTGCCTGGTGGAGGCCGACCTCGCGGGATTGCGGGAAGCGCTCGAAACCGTTCAGGTGAGCGACGCGCTGGTAGATTACGCGGTGCAGATCGTGCGGCGGACCCGTACCGATGATGCGATTCTGGTGGGCGCCGGACCGCGCGCCACGCAATCGCTGTTGCGGTCGGCGCGCGCGTGGGCGGCGTTATCGGGGCGGGACTTCGTGAGTCCGGATGACATCCGATCGATCGCGCTGCCGGTGCTGGAGCATCGTCTGCTGCTGCGTCCGGAGTCCGAACTCGAGGGTGTACGGGCGAACGAGGTGCTGGATCGGATCCTGCACGAAGTGCCGGTGCCGCGATGAGGTTAGGCTTGTTTCCGTGGGGCAGGTTGGCAACCTGCGGCCGATTGGCAATCGGCCTAACCGCGCCCAGTGACAGTTCCCGCTCTGCAAATCGAATCCCGCGCGCATTTCCGGGCCGGTGCATAACCGACCCCACAAAGTCCGGCCTGCACAACAGAGATGCCAGTTCATGCAACTGGGGAGCGGTGCCAACGGAATGATCGCTCCTGCTCCACGATTGATCGTTGTCTCCGCCGCCGTGGCCTTGCCGCTGGCGGCGCTGGCGGGCATGTTTTCCAACTTGTTCCTGGGTTGCGTCGCCGGGTTGGTGCTGTTCGCGGCGTTCGTCTTCTTCGACGCCGTCGAAGCCTATAAGCGCGCCGACAAAATTACGTTTCGCACCTCGCCATTCGTCCGGCTCACCAAAGACGTTCCGGCGAATTTCGCGGTGATGGTGGAGAATCGCGGAGGCAGGGAGATCAAGATTCGCATGGGAGGAAATCTGCCGCCTGGGGTTGAGACGGATCAGCCCGTGCTCGATCTCGCCGCCCCCGGCGGCGCGGCTCAGGTCACCTGGCCCTGCACCGGACGGGCGCGGGGCGATCATGCACTGCGCGAGTTGTACCTGGAATCCGGCTCGCCGCTGGGACTGTGGATGGCCCGCGAGCGCCGTCCGGTCGATTTTTCGTTCCGCGTGTACCCCAACCTGCGAGACAAGGCGACCGCCGCGCTGTTTCAGCGGACCGCCACCGCCGGACTGCGCATGCGCCGCCAGGTCGGCAAGGGCCGGGAATTCGAAAATCTGCGCCAATACATGCCGGGCGACAGTTTCGAGGATATCCATTGGAAAGCCACGGCCAAGCGCAGCTTTCCCGCGGTGAAACTGTACCGCGTGGAGCATGCGCAGGAGGTTTACGCAGTCATCGACTCCTCCCGTCTGTCGGCGCGCGAAGGCATCCTGGAGAGCTTTGTCGACGCCGCGCTCCACCTGGTGCTGGTGGCCGAAAAAATGGGCGACCGATTCGGCCTAGTCACTTTCAGCGATCGCACCCACAAATTCGTCCGCGCGCGCAACGGCATGGACCACTTTCGCCTTTGCCGCGAGACCATCTACAACCTCCAGGCACAACGTGTGAG
>Ga0335076_10002087_pt1 | contig 19723 bp, 11 predicted proteins | sample Lox_Sample_25_FD_206717 | JGI IMG/M metagenome (GOLD analysis project Ga0335076, IMG submission 206717) | Soil microbial communities from Loxahatchee National Wildlife Refuge, Florida, United States - Lox_Sample_2.5 | ecosystem: Environmental > Terrestrial > Soil > Wetlands | place: USA...
CTGCCCTCTCGCGATTTTGCTCAAACGATTGCCTAATACGGGGGAGACTCTAGGGAGACTACAGCCATCGCTGTAGGGGCGCAATACAGTAAACACCGTAGATTCTGTGGAAAGCCTCTTCGGGCTGGGTTTCTTAGCGCTGGATGCCCGAGCGGAGAACGGGAACTCGGCAATCCTTGCTCCGAGCCGAAATCCTGGGCGGGCAGTTCTCCGAACTTTTTTCTTGACCCAACTGCGGCGGGTGCAGCTGCATCGAAGATGCCGCGACCCAATACGACCAGATGATGGGAAAATTATTGCATGAAACTTGCGGTCTCACTTGCTTTGCTCACTCCATTGCTTGCGCCGGGCACGCTTCTGGCGCAGAGCGAAAATCACAGCCCACAAAAGTCGGATGGAGTGTCCCGAACCCGAATTTACAGCTAATACTGGATGTGCGTGCCTCCGGCTCCGGACTAGCATCCAGCAATGGAGGAATCGGCGATGAAATTATTAGGCTTGCAAAAACTGAACGGCCTCGTAGCAGTGGCGGCAATTGCCCTGATTCTGCCGGCTCTGTGCTTTGCCGAGGACAAAAAGGACGATAGGTCCGATATCGATAAGCGGATCCAAGCCTCCGCCAACGTGCTGAACGAGATCATGGGTACGCCAGACAAGGCAATTCCCGATAAAGTGATGTCCGATGCAAAGTGCATTGCGGTTATCCCGTCGCTTGTGAAGATAGCTATAGGGTTTGGCGGCAGCCATGGCAGAGGCGTGGCCACTTGTCGCACTGACCACGGCTGGAGCGCACCCGCGCCGATTACCATAACCGGCGGTAGCTGGGGTTTACAGCTGGGAGGGCAGGCGATAGATCTGGTGTTGGTGATTACGAACGACCAGGGCATGCAACATTTGTTGCAGAGTAAGTTCAAAATCGGCGCGAGTGCTTCGGCGGCCGCTGGACCGGTCGGCCGTGATGCAGGCGCTGACACCGATTGGAAGATGAAAGCCGAAGTTCTAACCTACTCGCGCGCACGCGGAGTTTTTGCCGGAGTCGATCTCAGCGGTTCGGCGATCACGCAGGACAAAGATGAGACTCGCATTCTGTACGGGAAGATGGAACCTTTTAGCGACATTCTGAACGGCAAAGTAGCTCCTCCCACTTCCAGCGATCCCTTCCTGGCAACAGTCAGGAAGTATGCTCATCAAGCGAAGGAACAGGGGGAGCTAATACTGCCTCGTTTTTGACAGTAGCTGTTTAATTTCGAAGTCTTCCTTGCGGAGATGAACATGCCTGAGAAAGAGACGATTGAACGGGCGCAGGAAGACGCACGAGAAGGGAAGTCGCCAAGCACGCAAGCCGGAGAATTTGTGCGTGAGGAGATGGAGCACATCCGGGAAGGAAAGCATGGCGCCCGTTCCACCAAGCAGGCAATCGCGATAGGCCTTTCGAAAGCGTGCCGAGCCGAGGTGACCTCCTCCAACACAAATCGTCTCGGCGCGGACGCAAAAACAGACAGGGCATGATCTTCGCGCAGGGAAGAGTCATTCCCGGCGGCGGCCATCGCAACGACGCTTCTCGGGCCACCAGCCGCGCTGCGACGAGAAGGGCACAAAAGCGCAGCCTCACGAAGTGCGCTATCAAGACAGGCGCATAGCGCTGCTCAACGGCGTGGCTCCGCAGCGCGACAGCAATCGGCCGCCAAAGCAATCCGCACCAAAGCAAAGAGAGGCCGCAGTCAGGCGGCACGCAAGGCTGCGCGCACGAGGAATCTATAAGGCAAGGAAGAACCGCATAAACGCTCTTATCTTGGCCTACCCGAGTAGGGATGCGTCTATTTCCGGTCTTGCCCGCAAACGGCTCGAAATCTCGTTGCGCTTCCTGCGGTCCGCCCTCAATAAAAGCAAGTTCCCACACTCGGGCCCTTCGGGTTCGCTGTAAGCAAATTTCCATCTATCACAGAAAAAATTACCTGTGACCCCTATTACTGCCGAGCTAAAGTTCCTCACACCAGAGACTTATGAGTTTGGCACGGCCAGTGCACTAGCTCAGGTTGAGGAAGAACAAGAAACCGGGATTCCAGCTGTCACCATGTTCTGACGAGGAATCCGCGCCGAGAGAACGCGCATCGAACTTGACAGTGACACGAGTCTGACGAACCGACTCGGGCAACTGGCAGCTATTTTTGCGTCGCCGGGAGATCGCGCATGAAAGGTTTACGGATACTCATCGCGGATGACCACGAAGTGGTGCGACACGGCTTACGCTCGCTTCTTCAGGGACATGAGGGATGGGAGGTCTGTGGCGAGGCTGCGGATGGACGTGAAGGTCTGGACAAGGCCCGGCAGCTAAAACCCGATGTCGTAATTCTCGACATTGGAATGCCGAATCTGAATGGTCTGGAGGCGGCGCGGCAGATTTTGCACGAGGAGCCGCGAACCGGGGTTCTCATTTTGACCATTGATGAGTCCGAGCAACTTATGCGAGAAGTTCTCGAGGCTGGGGCACGCGGCTTTCTGCTCAAGTCTGACGCTGCCCGCGACCTGGTTGCGGCGGTCGAAGCCTTGCAGAATCATCGCACGTTTTTCACCTCACGCGTTGCCGACCTTGTGCTGAACGGATATTTGAATGGAAAAACACATACCCTGCCGGAGGTGCCGAGGAACCGCCTGACTCAACGGGAACGTGAGGTGGTCCAACTCTTGGCCGAGGGCAAGAGCACAAAAGAAGTGGCAACCGTGCTCGGCATGAGCGTTAAGACCGCGGAAACTCACCGTTCCAACATTATGCGCAAATTGGATCTGCATTCGGTAAGCCAACTCGTTCTTTACGCGGTGCGCAACAACATCGTTCAAGTCGCGGTCCCCGCCGAGTCAATCTCCGACAGACACTCCGCCTAAGGTTAAAACCTGTCCCCATTGGAGCGTGGGCTACATAAGTTGCCGGTTCCCGACTACGGATAAGACTGGATTGTTAAGTCCCCCCGCGAAAGAAGAACTTATACCCAGTGGACATCGCTAGGTCAAAAAGGGCCATCAGAAGAAGCGAGCATGCCTGTGCCGGTCAGAATTCTTATCGCCTGCTGCAGTACCTCGCCCCGCGAGACCATAGCCGAGATTCTGAGAGGCTGGGGGGCCGATGTTGTCTTTGCAGCCAACGTGGACGAAGCGCAGAAAATACTTAATGAACAAACCATGTCGCTGGTTTTCTGTGAAGCCGACATAGTGAATGGAACCTTCCGCGACCTGCTTGACGCTATATCCAGGTCCCGGGCCGCTGCGCGCCTGGTGGCGCTCGTTCACGATGAAGGTGGCTATCGCAAGGCGATCCAGGCGGGCGCGTTTGAGGCCATTCCGATCCCCTGTCAGCGTTCGGACGTTCAGTGGGCCGTTATCCGTGCTACGCGCCGTTAAGCTCGAGACGAAGAACTTACCGCGCAAGCCTCCGAAAATCTCTTTGCTCGCCTACAGCATCGCCCGGATTGCCACTAGCATTTGGCTGGCCTATGGTGGGACTAACCTCCCCAAGGCGAGCGCCAGGATCTCCAGGGAGTGAACGGGTTCTGACGCTTGCCTCCCTACCTCCCAATACCCGACCCTAACGGTGCAACCAGACACGAAGAGCTGAAAGCAGCTGCTCAGTATTGACTGGCTTGGCCAGATATTCGGAAGCGCCCGCTTCCAAACACTTTTCGCGGTCTCCTTTCATGGCTTTGGCGGTTAGGGCAATGATAGGCATGCGCCGGAAAAGGGCGTTCTGCCGGATGGCTTGCATCGTGGCATAACCATCCATTTCCGGCATCATGATGTCCATGAGCACGATGGCGACGCCGGGAGTGGACTCCAGCGTGGCGATCGCTTCGCGCCCTGTGCCGGCCGTGAGCACGCTCATCCCACGCCGTTCCAGTACGCTGCTGAGCGCGAAGATATTGCGCACGTCGTCGTCCACGATCAGCACGCGCTTACCGGTCAGAGCGTCATCGGAATGATGCAATCTCTCGAGCATTTTCTGTTTCTGCACCGGTAGATTCGCGACCACGCGATGGAGGAAGAGCGAAGTCTCATCCAGCAGCCGTTCCGGAGACTCGACGCCTTTGACGACGACACTTCTAGCGAGCGTGTGCAGGCGGGCGTCTTCTTCGGGCGACAGCTCTTTACCGGTGAACACGACCACGGGAAGATCATTCAAAGCACGGTGATCGCGCAGATGCTCGAGAATGTCGAAGCCTGAGACATCGGGAAGGCGCAGGTCCAGCACCGCGCAGTCGAAGGTCTGCTGGCCAAGCAGCGTGAGCGCCTGCGCGCCGGTGGCGGCGACGGTCAGGTCGATATCGTCGTGACCAAGCAGTTCAGTAATGCTCAGTTGCTCAGCCGGATTGTCTTCCACTACAAGCAGGCGTTTGTGGCGCGGTGATGCATATTCCTTCAGCCGCGCCATCGCCGCTTCAAGTGCGTCAGGTGTGGTGGGTTTAGTGACGAAGGCAAATGCGCCCCGGGCCAGCCCGTGATGCCGGTCTTCGTCGAGCGTCAACATCTGGACGGGAATATGGCGTGTTGCCGGGTTCTGCTTCAAATGGTTGAGCACGGTCCAGCCCAGCATGTCCGGCAGAAAAACGTCCAGAGACACGGCGGTCGGCGAGTAGTCGCGGGCCAGCGTGAGTGCATCAACGCCGCGTTGCGCGACCAGGGTTTTGAAGCCTTTGTCACGCGCCAAGTCGCATAAAATGCGAGCAAAATGGGGATCATCTTCGACGATGAGCAACACCGCATCGTCAGCTTCGATGTTCTTGCGGTCGTCGGCGATTGGTTCGACCGCGAGCTCTGCTACTTTTACATTGACCCGTTGCAGTGGCATCGTGGGGGCGGTCTTCCTATCCCCCAGACCGACGCTGTCTGCCGCCGGGCCCACATAGGTCTGCGGGAGGTAGAGCGTAAAGGTGCTGCCCTTGCTCGGCTGGCTGCGCAGTTGAATCTCGCCGCCGAGCAGGCTGGCCAGTTCGCGACTGATTGCCAGGCCCAGGCCGGTGCCGCCGTACTTGCGGCTGGTTCCGGCATCTGCCTGCTGGAAGGCCTCGAAGATGATGCGTTGCTTTTCGGCTGGAATGCCGATGCCGGTATCGGCGACCTCAAACGCCACAACAGAAGCGGCTTTACTCAAAATGGGGTGGTCTTCGCTCCAGCCCTCTTTGGCAGCGGTTACCGACAAACGCACGCCACCCATGTCCGTGAACTTGAAGGCATTTGACAAGAGGTTCTTCAGCACCTGTTGCAGACGTTTCGAATCCGTGACCAGGCTGCTGCTGAGTTGCGCATCGGCTTCGACCGAAAAAGTGAGCTTGCGGCTTTCGGCCTCATGACGGAACGGACGAGCCACGGCATCCAGCAGGTTGTCGAAGAACACTTCTTCCGCCTCGACTGATACGGTTCCGGATTCGATCTTAGAAAGATCGAGAATGTCGGTGATCAGGTTGAGCAAGTCGGTTCCCGCGCCGTGGATGGTGCGGGCGAACTCGACCTGCTTCGAGGTCAAATTCCCATCGGGGTTGTCGCTGAGCTGCTGGCCCAGCACAAGAATGCTGTTCAACGGTGTCCGCAGCTCGTGAGACATGTTGGCCAGGAATTCGGACTTGTACTTGGAAGTCAGTGCCAGTTCTTTGGCTTTTTCCTCCAGGGCGCGGCGAGCCTGCTCGATTTCCTGGTTCTTGCGTTCGACTTCCGCGTTCTGCTCAGCAAGTTGCTGCGCCTTCTGCGCAAGCTGTTCGTTGGTCTGTTGCAGTTCCTTCTGCTGGATCTGCAACTCCACGGCGAGCTGCTGAGACTGCTTCAGCAGGCTTTCCGTCTGCATCGTGGCTTCAATGCTGTTCAACACGATTCCGATGCTAGCGGTGAGCTGTTCGAGGAAGGCGAGCTGCAGTTCCGTGAAGCGGCTTAGAGAAGCCAGTTCAATCACTGCCTTTACCCGGTCCTCAAAAAGCACGGGAAGCACGATCACATTGCGCGGCGCGGCCTCAAAGAGACCGGAACGGATCATGACGGCGTTCGGCGGCAGGTCTGCGATGACCATGCGCTTCTTTTCCACGGCGCACTGGCCCACCAGCCCTTCGCCGACTTTCAACCGTCGCAAGTGGCCGTCCTCACCGTCGCTGGCAAATGCCGAGAGCAAGGCCAGTGTGGCTGAGTCCTCAGCTTCCATCTGATAGATAAGTCCTTGCTGGGCATTGACCAGCGGCGCCAGTTCCGAGAGCAGCATGCGACCTACCGTCCCCAGATCACGCTGGCCTTGAAGCATGCCGGTAAAGCGGGCGAGATTGGTCTTGAGCCAATCTTGCTCGGTATTGCGTTCCGTCGTCAGGCGGAGGTTGTTGATCATGGTGTTGATATTGTCTTTCAGTTCAGCGACTTCACCTCTGGCTTCCACCTGAATAGAGCGCGTCAGGTCGCCCTTGGTGACGGCCGTGGCCACCTCGGCGATGGCGCGTACCTGATTGGTCAGGTTGTCGGCCAGCAGGTTGACGTTTCCAGTCAAATCCTTCCACGTGCCAGCAGCGCCGGGAACATTGGCTTGGCCACCAAGACGCCCTTCCACGCCGACTTCACGAGCGACTGTCGTCACCTGATCGGCAAAGGTTGCCAGCGTGTCGGTCATGTTGTTGATGGTTTCGGCCAGTGCGGCCACTTCGCCTTTGGCGTTGACAGTGAGTTTCTGGCTCAGATCGCCATTCGCGACCGCGGTCACGACTTTGACGATGCCGCGCACCTGCTCTGTGAGGTTGGCGGCCATCACGTTGACGTTGTCGGTTAGGTCCTTCCAGGTTCCGGCCACCCCGGGGACTTCGGCCTGACCACCGAGTTTCCCTTCGGTGCCGACCTCGCGCGCGACGCGGGTGACTTCGGCGGCGAACGCGTTCAACTGATCGACCATTGTGTTGATAGTGTTTTTCAGTTCGAGAATTTCACCTTTCACATCCACCGTGATTTTGCGAGACAAGTCGCCGCGAGCGACGGCCGTGGTCACCTCTGCGATGTTGCGCACCTGCCCGGTCAGGTTCCCGGCCATGGCGTTTACGGAGTCGGTCAAATCTTTCCACGTGCCGGCCACACCCGGTACGTTGGCCTGCCCGCCGAGCCGCCCTTCGCTGCCGACTTCGCGGGCCACGCGCGTGACTTCAGCCGCGAACGATCGCAACTGCTCGACCATCGTATTCAGCGTTTCTTTAAGCTGGAGAATTTCCCCGCGGACATCGACAGTGATCTTCTTGGAAAGGTCGCCAGTGGCGATGGCCGTGGCCACTTCAGCGATGTTGCGAACTTGCCCGGTCAGGTTGCTGGCCATGAAGTTCACATTGTCAGTGAGGTCTTTCCAGGTTCCGGCCACGCCCGGAACCTGCGCCTGTCCACCCAGCTTGCCGTCCGTTCCGACTTCGCGGGCCACGCGCGTCACTTCTCCGGCGAACGCATTCAGCTGGTCCACCATCGTGTTGATCGTGTTCTTGAGTTCGAGAATTTCGCCTTTCACATCGACCGTGATCTTGCGTGACAAATCGCCGCGAGCGACTGCAGTAGTCACTTCGGCGATGTTGCGGACTTGCGCCGTCAGGTTTCCGGCCATGGAGTTGACGGAGTCGGTGAGATCCTTCCAGGTTCCGGCCACGCCGGGGACATTGGCCTGACCACCCAACCGCCCTTCGCTACCGACCTCGCGCGCCACGCGAGTCACTTCGCCAGCGAATGCGTTGAGCTGGTCGACCATGGTGTTGATGGTTTCTTTGAGCAGCAAAATTTCGCCGCTGACGTTCACGGTGATTTTTTTGGAAAGATCGCCGTTTGCGATCGCCGTAGAGACTTCGGCGATGTTGCGCACCTGATTGGTCAGGTTGCTGGCCATGGAGTTAACGGAATCGGTGAGGTCCTTCCAGGTTCCTCCAACGCCGGGAACAAGGGCCTGCCCGCCCAGCTTGCCGTCCGTTCCCACTTCGCGCGCCACGCGAGTGACTTCAGAAGCAAAAGACCGCAACTGGTCGACCATGGTGTTGATCGTGTCTTTCAGTTCGAGAATTTCGCCTCTTACGTCGACGGTGATCTTGCGAGACAAATCGCCACGAGCGACCGCCGTGGCCACTTCAGCGATGTTGCGAACTTGCCCGGTCAGGTTGCTGGCCATGAAGTTCACGTTGTCGGTCAGGTCTTTCCAGGTTCCGGCCACGCCCGGAACCTGCGCCTGTCCACCCAGCTTGCCGTCCGTTCCGACTTCGCGGGCCACGCGCGTCACTTCTCCGGCGAACGCATTCAGCTGGTCCACCATCGTGTTGATCGTGTTCTTGAGTTCGAGAATTTCGCCTTTCACATCGACCGTGATCTTGCGTGACAAATCGCCGCGAGCGACTGCAGTAGTCACTTCGGCGATGTTGCGGACTTGCGCCGTCAGGTTTCCGGCCATGGAGTTGACGGAGTCGGTGAGATCCTTCCAGGTTCCGGCCACGCCGGGGACATTGGCCTGACCACCCAACCGCCCTTCGCTACCGACCTCGCGCGCCACGCGAGTCACTTCGCCGGCGAAGCGGTTGAGCTGATCGACCATCGTGTTCAGAGTTTCTTTGAGCTGTAAAATCTCGCCGCGCACGTCCACGGTGATTTTGCGGGAAAGATCGCCACTGGCGATGGCAGTTGCCACTTCGGCGATGTTACGCACCTGCGCGGTCAGGTTGCCGGCCATAAAGTTGACGTTGTCCGTGAGGTCTTTCCAGGTTCCGGCGACGTCAGGCACCTGCGCCTGGCCACCGAGCTTGCCTTCCGTCCCAACTTCGCGGGCCACGCGCGTGACTTCCCCGGCGAATGCGTTCAACTGGTCGACCATCGTGTTGATGGTGTTCTTGAGTTCGAGAATTTCGCCTTTCACGTCCACTGTGATTTTGCGCGACAAATCGCCGCGGGCCACCGCAGTCGTCACTTCAGCTATGTTGCGGACCTGCGCCGTCAGGTTTCCGGCCATCGCGTTGACCGAATCGGTCAGGTCTTTCCAGGTTCCGGCAACGCCGGGCACTACAGCTTGGCCGCCGAGCTTGCCTTCGGAACCAACTTCGCGCGCCACGCGAGTGACTTCAGAAGCGAAGGAACGCAGCTGGTCCACCATGGTATTGATGGCTTCTTTGAGCTGTAGAATTTCGCCGCGCACGTCCACGGTGATTTTGCGCGACAAATCGCCGCTGGCCACCGCCGTCGCCACTTCGGCGATGTTGCGCACCTGCCCGGTGAGGTTGCTGGCCATCGAATTGACCGAATCGGTCAGGTCCTTCCAGGTTCCTGCCACGCCCGGAACGAGCGCTTGACCGCCGAGCTTGCCATCGGTGCCCACTTCGCGGGCCACGCGCGTCACTTCGGCGGTGAAGATGCCGAGCTGCTGAATCATGGTGTTGACGATATTGGCCGAGCGCAGGAACTCGCCTTCCAGTGGCCGGCCGTCGACATCCAGCCGCACGGTTTGAGTCAGGTTGCCCTGCGCGACCGCTGCGATCGCGCCCGTAACTTCCGCTGTTGGCCGCAGCAGGTCACCAATCAGCGTGTTGACGGAAACCTCCATCTCACCCCAGGCTCCACGCGACTCGTGGAAGCGAGTGCGCTCTCTGGTTCTTCCTTCTTTACCCACCGCCTGGCCGACGCGCTTCAGTTCGACCGCCATGTGCTGGTTGGCGGCGACGATATCGTTGAACGTGTCTGCAATTTTCCCGGCAATCCCTGTCCATGAACCGGGAAGGCGAACAGAAAAGTCGCCATCGCGAACCGTCTGCAGGCTGGATAGAATTGCTTCGAGATCCTGGTGCGACACTGCTTGGCCATCGGAGCGAGAGTGGCCGTTAGTTTTGGCGCGCGCTTCCGATTCTGCTTCCCGCTTAAGTGTCGCAACGCTGGATTCTCCCGGCTTGACGTTTTCTTCCGCCGACTGACGCGTTTGAGATTTCATGGCCTGCTTCTCCGCCGTATGGTGCTTTTCCGGATTAGGAAAAAGACGACAACTCTAATTTCGTGCTATTGGCTCTAGGTTGCGGATTGCCTCCGCGAGTATTCTCAAGATCGCGATTGGGCGAACCCCGTTGTCAAATTGTCAATCCGAGGAAAGCAAATAATTGGTAGTCCCGCGCGAGGCTATTGTTATCACAGGGGGTGAGGGATGGCTCTACAGTTATTCCTGTATAAAGTGGGGAAAGGTGAGAGACGCCTGCCCGCAAAAAGGCACAAGAAGAGATCTGCGTCGCGATTACCTGCGGGATACTTTGTCTTGGCGCAGCTCGTCCAAAACAGGCAGAAAGCGGGCTGGACGTGCAGACACGGTTACCACGGTGTTTTCCTTCCTCGAACGCCTTTCTGCTAATCGCCGGAGGGAAGGAGAGAGTCTTCGTGGGCGGACATGATCTCCGGAACCATATTGGTTGACGGGCACTCGCCCAGAATCGGCTGACAGGCTGCATCCGGACCACGTTTTGGACGCACCTGAGGCTTCATCTCCGAGAACTGCTCCTGCTCCGTCGACCCGTTCAGCGCGGTGGTCGACGCCAGGCCTCCGGAGATCACCTGGGTGAGCGCGTCGAAGTAACCCGTGCCCACGAAGCGCTGGTGCTTCACGGCCTGATACCCATATTCGGCTTCCCGGCTGAATTCTTTTTCCTGCAGGCGAGAATACGCAGTCATGCCGGCGTCTTTGTAACCTCGGGCCAGCTCGAACATGCTCAAGTTGAGAGCATGGAATCCGGCGAGAGTCACGAACTGAAACTTGTATCCCATCTTCGCCAATTCCGTCTGAAAGTTGGCGATGGTTTCATCATCCAGTTTCTTTTTCCAGTTGAACGAAGGCGAGCAATTATAGGCCAGCAGTTTGCCGGGATACTTGGCGTGAATGGCGGCGGCAAAGCGCCGCGCCTCTTCGACGTTCGGTTCGGAGGTTTCGCACCAGATCAAGTCTGCATACGGCGCATAAGCCAAGCCACGCGCGATGGCAGAGTCTAAACCTCCGTGAATGCCGAAGAAACCCTCTGCCGTTCTTTCGCCAGTGAGGAATTCGCGGTCGCGCGGATCGATGTCGCTGGTCAGGAGATGAGCGCTGTTGGCGTCGGTGCGCGCCATGATGAGGCTGGGCACGCCGAGCACGTCGGCCGCAAGGCGGGCGGCGATCAATTTCTGAATCGCCTCCGAAGTCGGCACCAGGACTTTGCCGCCAAGATGTCCGCATTTTTTCGCGGAAGAGAGCTGATCTTCGAAATGCACGCAGGCCGCGCCGGCCTCGATCATTCCTTTCATCAGCTCGAAAGCATTCAAGGTGCCGCCGAATCCGGCTTCGGCATCGGCAACGATGGGCGCCATCCAATACATGCCGTTCTTTCCGTCCAGATGATGAATCTGATCAGCGCGCAGAAGAGCGTTGTTGATACGGCGAATCACGTTAGGAACGCTATCCACCGGATAGAGACTTTGATCGGGATACATGTGCCCGGAGTCGTTCGCGTCCGCGGCAACCTGCCAGCCGCTGAGGTAAATGGCCTTGAGGCCAGCCTGCACCTGTTGCACCGCCTGATTGCCGGTGAGAGCGCCGAGCGCCGGCACAAAGTCTTCGTGGCGAAGCAGCCACCAGAGACGTTCTGCGCCCAGCCGCGCCAGCGTGTGTTCGATTTGAATGGACCCGCGCAGCTTCAACACCTGCTGACTGGTATAAGGGCGCTTGGTGCCAATCCAACGGGGATTGGCGTGCCATTCTTTGGTCATTTCTGCTGCGCTCAGTGGGTGCATGGTCATGGACGTCCTCCGGTTTATTTCCGACCCTGGATCAGTAAAGCGCATGGGCGCGCAGGCTCCAAACTGGATCGTCCGTATTGGATAAGTAGTCCGTTTCGGACTAGCGTGCATGCGGCATTCTCCAGGCCCGCATTTAGAATGATCAGCATGACAACAACCACCGCCCTCCATAGCGAAGTCGAGACCAGAATTCTTACCCTGGAAGCCACTGGATTCTTGACGCGATTGGCCCGCCAATTTGAGCCGCGCCGCCAGGAGCTTCTGGCCCGGCGTCAAGCGCGTCAGAAGCGGATCGATGCCGGAGAGATGCCGGACTTTCTCCCCCAAACCGCGGCGATCCGCGAAGGAGAATGGAAGGTCGCTCCCATCCCGCACGACTTGCTCGATCGCCGTGTCGAGATCACGGGCCCAGTCGATCGCAAGATGATCATTAACGCTTTGAATTCCGGGGCCAGCGTGTTCATGGCCGATTTCGAAGATTCGAATTCACCCACCTGGCAGAACAACCTTGAGGGTCAAGCTAATCTATGGGATGCGGTCGAGGGCTCCATCAGTTATGTGAGTCCGGAGGGCAAGGTCTACCAGCTCAATGATCATGTTGCGACGCTGATGGTGAGGCCGCGCGGCTGGCATCTCGACGAGTGGCATTTCACCGTCGATGGCCGGCCGATTTCAGGCTCGTTATTCGATTTTGGAGTTTATTTCTTTCACAACGCGAAGCGCTTGATTGATAAGGGCACCGGGCCATACTTTTATCTGCCAAAACTGGAAAGCCATCTCGAAGCGCGCCTGTGGAACGATGTCTTTTGTTTTGCGCAGGATGACCTTGGCATTCCGCGGGGCACAATTCGCGCGACGGTGCTCGTCGAAACCATTCTCGCCGCGTTCGAAATGGACGAGGTTCTCTACGAACTGCGCGAGCATTCGGCAGGCCTGAACTGCGGACGTTGGGATTACATCTTCAGCCTCATCAAGAAATTTCGAAATCGGCCGGATTTCGTGCTGCCTGACCGTTCGACAGTAACCATGGACCGGCATTTCCTGAAGTCATATGTAGATCTCCTGATCCAGACCTGTCACCGCCGCGGGATTCACGCCATGGGCGGCATGGCGGCACAGATTCCGATCAAGAATGATCCCGAGGCGAATGAGAAGGCGCTGGAAAAAGTCCGGCAAGATAAACTTCGCGAGGTCCGCGCCGGCCACGATGGCACCTGGGTAGCTCATCCCGGGCTGGTGCCGATTGCCAAAGAGATTTTCGACGCACATATGAAGGAGCCGAACCAGATTGGCCGCCGCCGGGAAGATGTTCACGTCACGGCCGGAGACCTGCTGACGGTTCCGGACGGCAAAATTACCGAGGAAGGTTTGCGCTGGAACATCGATGTGGGCTTGCAATATCTCGAATCCTGGCTGCGTGGCTCGGGCTGCGTGCCGATCTACAACCTTATGGAAGATGCGGCAACCGCGGAAATCTGCCGCGCCCAAGTTTGGCAATGGGTAAAACACGGGGCCAAACTCAGCGACGGACGTGTGGTCACGCAAGGACTGGTGCGAGAGATCATCACCGAGCAGAAAAACAAGTTGAAGGGCAGCCGAATGGCCGAGGCCGCCGGACTCTTCGACCGCATGATGACGAGCCCAGATTTCGCGGAATTTGTGACCTTGCAGGCTTATGATTACATCGAGTAGGGCACCCTTGTAATCCTCTCGAGAAATGAACTGCCGCTCCGCTGAGATCCCGGATGAATTTCTAGCGCAGCTCAAGGAAGACTTAGTCTGCCGCCGGGTGGCCCGCGGCTTGTCGCGCCTCGAAGAACACAACGAACTCTTCACGGCATTCGATCCAGAAAAGAAAAACGCTGGTCTGTTCGCCGGTTACCTTGCTCAATGGGTGGACGTCGGCTTCCAACGTCCCGGGCTGGTCAAGGAGATCGTCGCGCGATTTTCCAAAGAAGTGCGGGCACGCTTGCCCCTCTGTGAATACCTGCATCTGCGCATGGCCGAAGGCATGGTGGCGATGGCGGAAGAATCGAAGGATGAAGCCATCCGGCATCTCGAATTTGTGCTGGGTCTCGAAGAGGAAACCGATGACAAAGAAGTGATTTCGATTGCCAATTTCTGGAAGGGGCGTTGCCTGCGCATGAAGGGCGAGTACGACCAATCGTTGGCCTTCGCGGTGAAGGGCAGGGAACTCGCCTCCGAACTGGGACACAAACCGATGGCGGCCGTGATGCGGGTTCTGGAAAGCTGGCTGTTTTTTCAGAAAGGCAATGCCAAACAGGCGATCGACATTCTGCAAGAAGCCGAATCGGTTCTGCGGAAAACCGACGACTATCTGACATTGGGTAACATTCATTCTTCTTACGGCAGGATTGCGCGCCGGCAGGGCCGCTACCAGCACGCCATTGACAATTTTGGCGAGGCCATCGAGTTATACAAAATGCGCGATCCGCGGCACCGCAACGTGGCCCGCTCCCTCAACAACATGGCTTACGTAAAGCGGCTGATCGCTCTGCAACTGCGCCGCAAGATCGACAGTGAGGCTGCGCGGCGGCGCAAGGCGGCGATGCGCGGCCGCTCCGGCAACGGCCAGGTGAAGTCGCACTATCGGAATCGATTTGAGCAGTTGCGCCGGGAGGCCCTGGCCGAACTGGATGAAGCCGCCGCGATCTACGGTCAGTATGAGAATTATCACGGTCTGGGCAGCGTGAACCTGAATTACGCGTATCTGTACCTGGATAATGGCGACCTTGACCATGCGCAAGCGGCAGCCGAAACCGCCTTTCGCCTCGGCGAAGAGAAACGCGACTCCATTCTTATGGCGCGGGCGCGGCTGCTGCTTTGCATGATTGAAAACGGCCGGGTTGAGGAGGGCATCGGAGAAAGCACGGAGCCGGGAAGCCACGCGCGCCTGGCGCAGGATTACTCGCAGGAAGCTGTCGACTTGGCCAGGCACACGCAAAACCGGCGGTTGCTGGCGCATACCCTGATCTGGCAGGGGTTGACACAGTGTAACCGCTTTTTCGATGATCCCGATGCCGCGCGAAGCTGTTATGACCAGGTCATCGCACTCAGTAAAGAAGATCATGCAGACAGCGCCTGGGAAGACTTGCAGGCGCTCAAGGCGAAAGTCCTTCGCAGCGGGAGCGTGAATCCCACGCTTCGTGCATGGTCGCAAGGATCGGTCGGAGACAAGACTTTTCAACAAATCAGCGAAGAATTTGCCGAGCTGGTTGTCCCCAAAGTGTGGGAACGGGAAGGCCGCAAAATTTCCCGCGTTGCGGCCCGTTTGTCGATGTCGCCTAAAAAAGTGCGCCGTATCCTCAACCGCGCCAGACCAAGCAAGCCGCGTAGCAGAGATTGATCTCACACCCGCTTGTGATCTTCGGCACAGACCACCCAGTCGACTCGGGTTGCAATAGAGAATTGGGGAGTTTTTTCTATGCTTGATGCCTCCGTCATCGAAGCCGGTTTTCGCCAATGTGCGCCCGAGCAGCTAGGCCATGCGCTGGAAAACTTTCTTCCGAAGGGCGGTACGCGCGCCGAACGGATCGGCGCCATTGAAGCCGGGTTGCGCAGTCCTCTTGGCCAGTCTCTAAGGGAGACGATGGCACGATGGATCGTGGACGAGATCGTTCCCGTGGAGCGACTGGTTCCCGAAGCCTATTTGAAATGGCGTCCTCCGGTTCGGGATTCCATGACGTTCGTCGTGGCGCGGCTCTCGCCTGCCCGTCTTGCTCCGAAGCTCCTGGAGCAGCTTGAACTGCCGGAAAACACGTCGCCGGAGAAAAGGCTCTTGCTGCTGATCGCCAAAGTCCCCGGATTACAGAAGCTGGGACAAGTGATCGCTCGCAACCAGCACCTTCGCCCGGCGTTGCGCAAGGCGCTCGCCCGTCTGGAGAATGGAATTCGAGACGTCAAGCCGGAAGAGATGCGAGCGATTATTCAGAGGGAACTGGCGTCGCAGATAAAGAAATATGAAGTGGTGATTGCACCAAGAATACTGTCGGAGGCCAGCGTCAGTGCGGTAGTCCGATTCCGCTGGCGAAATCCGGAAAGCGGCAAGCGAGAACGCGGCGTCTTCAAGATTCTGAAGCCACACATTCCGGAATATTTTGCGGAGGACATGGATTACCTGCAGGGACTGGCGCAATACTTCGGTGATCGGCATCACACATACGGATTTCCCGCACACTTGATTCCGGATACTTTCGAGAAAGTTCGGCGGTTGCTGCGACACGAAGTGAACTTCGGGCGAGAACAGAAGACACTGCTCGAAGCGGGAGAGCTTTACAAAGAGATATCCGGAGTTCGGGTTCCGCGTTTGATTCGCCACCTGTGCACTCCGGGAATCACTGCGCTCAGCGAAGAGCGGGGAGTCAAGGTAACGAGCGCGGCGGCCCGCATGCCCAAGGAGCATCGCCGTCAAGTCGCTGAGCAGGTGGTAGAAGCGCTGGTGGCTATCCCTCTTTTGGCGGAACGGGAAGATGCAATTTTTCACGGTGATCCTCACGCCGGCAATTTGCTCTACGACCGGCACACGAGCGAGCTCGCCATCATTGATTGGGCATTGCGCGAGCGCCTTGGCCGCGAGCAGCGCCGCCACCTCGCACTGCTGTTTCTGATGGTGAGCTTGCGCGATCCGTTGGGTACGTGTGAGGAAGTTCTCGCGCTCAGTCAGCGAAGAATCAGCATCGCTTCCCGGCGTGGGCAGGCCGTGCGCGAGGCCGTCACGGCATTTCTTGATGAACTGCCCGCAAAGTACATGCCCAGTGGTGCGGATACCATGGGGCTCCTGGAAAAGGTGGCGCTGAAAGGGGTCAGATTTCACGGGGCACTCGTCATGCTCTCCAAGGTGATGGTCACGCTCGACGGCATTCTGAACGACATCGGAGGCGATGGCAGCGGCATGGGCGCCAGCATTGCAGGCCACGTGGCCCAGCATTGGATCAGCAATCGCAAGGCGTTCCGTTCGCCGCTGCGGGCGCGAGACTGGATCACGCTCCAGTGCAGCGCGTTGCTCTATCCCAGCCGTCTCTGGCTGAAGTACGAGCGGAACTTGCTCAACCGCTGGCTGCCGGCGAAGCAGTCAGCGGCAAGCGCGTAAGAGAAAGCTAAGGCTCATCACGTTCCGGAAGGTCGGGCTGTTCCGCTGGTCGGAGCACATAGATGACCCACGGCGCAAAGCTCGTCTCGTTTACCCAATGATGCGGTTCGTCACCCTTGGCTAGCGGCTTGTAGGTCGCAACTAATCCCAGGCCAGCGGCGGCGTACACCTGACGGTAGGATTCATCAGTCCAGAGAATGTCTTCGGCCGGCCTTCTGTCAGCCAATTCCGTGGTGATGATCTTCACGGTGTCGCCGGAGCGCGCGAGTCGGTTCTCCGGAAAATCCTTGGTCGAGAACGAGGCCCATTCGTGGATATAGATGTCGGGAGATGAAACGACACTGACAATTCTGCCTGTCGCCTTCAACAACGCTCCCAGATCATGGAACAACCGCACCTTGTTCGCGAACCCGGGGATATTGTCGAAGGTGAAAGCCGAGAGGACTAAATCGTAGGCTCCCGTTTGAAACTCGCCGATATTATCTCCCTTAGCGAGCCGATAATCGCCATTGGGGTCCAGTTCCCGCGCTTTTGCAATCATCTGCGGCGCAATATCGACACCCGCAACATCAAAGCCGAGGCGCCGCAGAAATCGGCTGGAACGCCCGGCGCCACACCCGAAGTCAATGGCCCGTTTTCCAGTGACGTGATCATGGAAAATGGAGGGAAGATCGCGGTAGGCGAGGTAGTAGGTGTTGGCGAATTCAAGTTGCGCATACGCCTCGGCGCGGGCCGCATCTTCGTAGCAGTTGGTGAAGGCCATCAAAACCTCCCGCGGCAATCGCGATTCAGGTGGTTAACGTCTCGGCTGCCGGCGGAATAAAACTCATGGCCCGTTCAGCCAGGGCCGTGATCGTCAAACTGGGATTAACACCGAGGTTTGCCGAAACCACCGAACCATCGCAAATGTACATGTTCTTATAGCCGAAGACGCGATGCCCGGAATCGACCACGCCGTGCTCGGGAGAGTCAGCGATCACACAGCCTCCGATGCAGTGGGCTGTGCCCGGCACGTCGAACAGGATTTCCGGCAGCATGCTCATCCCAGTGCCTCCGGCAATTTCGGCGAATTTCCTGGCAAACTTGTTGGCCTGCGGGATGTAGGTGGGGACCTTGTTTCCCCGGCTGACCAGAAATTTCCTGAACGGCCAGAACCAGGGACGCTGCCAGCCCATTTCAATCTCACCCTCCAGTGCCTGCATGCAGAGCAGAATGATTGCCTCTCTCGCCCAGCCCCAGGGACGGAAGAGACGAAACATCTTTAGAGGATGGCGAAGCAGCGAGCCCAGTACGCCCCTGAACCAGAGGGCGATGCGTCCTGAACCTGGACGGCCATCGGTCAACAGTGTGGTGAGAAGGCTCATGGTGTCAGACCCGCTCGGGTAGCGGACGGCTTCGATGTGCGTGTGATCGTCGATGTAGATGCCGCAGCCGATCGCGATGCCTTGCGAGAAATCTTCGCGGCCGCCCGGTACTCGCGCGCCGATCAACGATTCGGAATTAGTCCGAACGTGCTTTCCGAGCTGATCGCTGATCGCGGGCAAAGACCCTTTTTCCTTGAGATGGAAGAGAAGCTCCATCGTGCCCAACGAAGAAGCAGAAAAAATTACGGAGTGACATTTGAACTTGTGCGGCTCATGCTGTAGCCAGTGGGTGGAGTTCACCGTCGAAACTTCGTATCCCATACTTCCATCGCACGCACCATTTGCCGGCTTGACGTCGACGACTTTGGTTTCGGCGAAGACCCGCGCGCCGTGTTTTTCCGCCAGATATAGATAGGTGAGATCAAGTGTGTTCTTAGCCCCATAGCGGCAGCCCATGATGCAACCGCCGCAGGCCACGCAGGTGGTTCGCTCAGGACCTTCGCCGCTGAAGAAGGGATCAGGAAAAGTTTGGCCGCGAAGTTCTGCGGTTGATGATTGAAAAATGCCCACGCGCGTGCGATAGAAAGTGTCGCCGCAGCGGACGGCTTTCGCTGCTTTCTGCAAAAGCAGGTCGGCAGGCCCGAGGATCTCATTCTGCGTTACGCCGAGCATTCGCGAGGCAGTCTCGTAATGCCTTGGCATTTCGGTTTTCCAGCCAGCCAGACCCGCCCACGAGCCGGCCTCCCATACTTTCTCTGGTGGCTGAAGCAGCGTGCCGGCATAAGTGATGGACCCGCCACCGACGGCGCAGCCATGAAGGATGGTGACGTGGCGGAACAGCCTCATGTTGAAGAAGCCGCGCAATCCCAGCTTCGGACGCCAGAACCAGCGATGAATGGACCAGCTCGTGCGCGGCAGGTTAGCCGGCGTCCAGCGGCGTCCCATTTCCATGACCGCGACCTTATAACCTTTTTCTGTCAGCCGATGAGCTGCAACGCTCCCGCCGAAGCCGGAGCCGATGACGATAAAGTCGAAATCGAAATGGCCGTTGTCGCTTGCCATAATTAAATGCTTCCGTGCAGTGCGATTTGCACCGGAGAAGTGAATTTCCTGCGCTGGACTTTTCTTAGCGAGCGAGCTATGGTCGCTGCGCCGTGCGAAAGCTGCCAGAAGTCGAAGAGGCCAAAGTGCTGATGACCGAGGCGATGGATTGGTCGGTGTTCACCTGGTTGTTTGAGAAGCGCCGAGTCAGAGAAGTGGCTGACCGGGCCAATGCTGCTCTGGACGGGTTGAATGAAAAGGTTAAATCGCGCTGGAGCGCGGAAGTAAAAGCCGCTTACAGAGAATTGACTAAAAGAACGAAACGACAACCAGGCGAATCTGGCAAGGCGACTGATTGCGAAATAGAGTTGTTCGTGAAGAAAGTGGAAGAGGCAGACGATGCCGCGCGCCGCGCGAGAACGGACGCCGAGGACACATTTGACGA
>Ga0335076_10002088_pt1 | contig 19723 bp, 14 predicted proteins | sample Lox_Sample_25_FD_206717 | JGI IMG/M metagenome (GOLD analysis project Ga0335076, IMG submission 206717) | Soil microbial communities from Loxahatchee National Wildlife Refuge, Florida, United States - Lox_Sample_2.5 | ecosystem: Environmental > Terrestrial > Soil > Wetlands | place: USA...
CAGGATGGTGGCGTTCAATCTGTGGGAGCAGTTCGTTGAGATTGTTGCCGGCGGCGAGCGCCGCGATGTGAAATTGGTGCGGTAGGGATTCAACGACGTTGATGGTTTGACGGCCTATCGAGCCCGTCGAGCCGAGAATCGCGAGCGTTTTCTGAGACATGGCTATAGCTTCATCTTAGAGGATGTTGCGGGTAGGGGAAAGTGTGGGGTGCTCGGAACGAATGCGTGTCACTCCGTCCTGTACGGCGGTCGCGCCCTCGGAATCGCGCGCACACGGCGGTCGTTAGGGAAGATGCGGGTTGACCAGCACTAGGTAATACCAGATGACCGGAATGCACAGAATCAGCGCGTCGATGCGATCGAGAATGCCGCCGTGGCCCGGAAGCAGACCGCCCGAATCTTTTACGCCGGCACTGCGCTTGCAAGCGGATTCGAGCAGGTCACCCATTTGTCCGGCGATGTTGCCGAACGTGGCCATGAGGAGTAAGTGCAGAATGGAGACGGAAGGAAGCAGGTAATGGAAACCGTAGGCGACCGCAAGGGAGCCTACAAGTCCACCGACCGAGCCTTCCCAGGTTTTCTTCGGGGAGATGCGCGGGGCAAGAGGATGTTTGCCGACCGCGCGACCGACGAAGTAGGCAACCGTGTCGGCGGCCCAAGTGATGACCAGCGCAAAGAGGAGAAGGAAAGGGCCATGAAACGGGATGGCGTCGAGCCGGACCGCGAACGAGAGCGGAAACGCGACCAGGAAAAGGGCGGAAGAAGAAATGCCGGCGGAGGGCAGAGATTCGACGAGCGGACGGCGGGTGAAGAGCGTAAGCATGGCGAGGCCGAGAAGGAAGATGAAAAAGATGGAAAGCGGTGAGGATTTGTCTAGGGTGGCGTATGCATCCCAGTCGATGCGATCGCTCCGATATTCGCTGAACAGGTGCAGTTCGCGTGAGGCGGTGAGCCATTGGGAGAAGATCATTGCGAGGGAACAGGCTATCGTCCAGAGGCGGTAGGCGCGGTGGCCAATAGCGTCGCCTAGAGCGAAATATTCCCAGAGCGCGAGGACAGTGATGACGGCGGTGGCAATAGCAACGGCCCACGTGGGAGTGAAGAGGACGACGCCGACAACAACGGGAATGAGAACGAGGGCGGTGAGAACGCGGGTGAGGGTCATCGAGGAACGGAATCCTTTGTCATGTGACGCAAGGATAGCAGAGAACGAGAATGGCGAGAAAAGGCAGGTGTTGTTAGCGGGAGGCAGTGCGAGCTGGCGGGGTGATGGCGCCGTAGCGGCGTTCGCGTTTCTGGTAGTCGAGAAGGGCTTCGAGAAAACGGACGCGGTTGAAATCGGGCCAGAGGGTTTCCGTGACGAAAATTTCGGCGTAGGCAATTTGCCAAAGCAGGAAGTTCGAAACGCGCATTTCTCCGCTGGTCCGGATCAGCAGATCCGGGTCAGGCAGACCTCCGGTGTAGAGATGCCGGGCGAGATCTTCTTCGGTAATGGGCGATGGCGGGGTGTGCCCGTTGCGCGCGGCAAGAATCGAGTTCATGGCGTCGACGATTTCGGCGCGGCCCCCGTAGTTAAGAGCAATGTTGAGAACCATTCCCGTGTTCTTAGCGAGGGCCTCGGTGGCTTCGCGGGTGTCTTTCTGGACGGCTTCGGGAAGCTCCTCGATGCGGCCAAGGAAACGCATGCGGATGTTGTTGCGCTGCAGGAGCGGCATCTCTTTGCGGATGTATTCACGAAGGAGTTGCATGAGGAATTCAATTTCGGTCTTGGGGCGTCGCCAGTTCTCGACAGAGAAGGCGTAAAGCGTTAGGGCCTCGATTCTGAGCCGCGCAGAGGTTTCGATGGCAATACGGGCCGTTTGTGTGCCGGAGCGATGGCCCATGGCCCGGGGGAGATGCCGTTTCTGGGCCCAGCGGCCGTTGCCGTCCATGATGATGGCGACGTGGCGGGGAAGCCGTTCCAAATCGAGCTTGCCGAGGAGTTGAGCCTCTTCAGCGGTGACAGGACCGAGGGTTTCGGGGGAAACGGAATGGAGAGACGGGGACACGATGCGGTTCCGGAGCAATCCTCTTTACGGCGCAAAGTTAACACGGGTAAGGCCGAGGAAGCAAATGGGAATAAGGTGTAGATGGCCGCAAAGGTAAGCAACGGCGGGAGGAACGGCGGGCGGAATGCGCGGAGCGATGATCACGCCGGAGGCGGATGGAACACCTGATAGAAGGATTGGAACACGAGAACAAGGGTCAGAATAATCATGGCGACGGCGGTGATCCAAGCGACCAGGTTGAAGAAGAAGCCGTTGGTGTGCTCGCCCATCAGGTCTTTGCGGTTGACCAGTAACAGAATGAAGATCACCACGATCGGGAGCCAGATGCCGTTGCCAACCTGAGAGAAGATGAAGATTTTCCACAGTGGGGCATTGGGAAGAAGAATGATTCCGGCGCCGACGACGATGAGGATGGTGTAGAGCCAATAGAAGGCCGGGGCTTCACGGAATTTGTGGTCGAGGCCAGCTTCAAAGCCGAGGCCTTCGCAGATAACGTGGGCGGTGGAGAGCGGAAGGATGGTGGCGGCAAAGAGCGAGGCGTTAAGTAGGCCGAAGGCGAAGGTGTAGGCGGCCCAACGTCCGGCCAAGGGTGCCAGGGCTTTGGCAGCTTCTCCGGCGTCGGTGATATTGGTTTGGCCGTTGGCGTGAAGTGTGGCAGCAGTACAGATGATGATGAAGAAGACGATGATCATGCAGGAGATGGAGCCGAGAAGGACGTCGAGGCGGGCCTGGGGGTATTGGCGAGGGCCAACTTTTTTCTCGACGAAGCCGGCCTGCAGGTAAAAGAACTGCCACGGGGCGATGGTGGTTCCGACAAGCGCCGTGAGCATGATGAGGTAGCTGGTGTCGAAGTGGATGGTGGGGATGACGGTCATCCGCGCGGCGAGCAGCCAATCGGGACGCGAGAACACGGCGGAGAAGAGATACGTCAGATAGAAAACGCACGCGACCAGAAAGACGATTTCGACCTGACGATACGTTCCCTTGAGCACAAGAATCCAGACGAGCACCGCGGCGATGGGCACAGCAACATATTTGCTGATGCCGAAAATCTCCATGGCTGCGGCGATGCCAGCAAATTCAGCCACGACGTTGCCGAGGTCCACCAGGAAGCCCACGATCATCACAAAGAAGGTGGAACGGAAACCGAATTCTTCGCGAATGAGGTCGGATAGGCCCTTACCTGTGATCACGCCCAGGCGGGCACACATTTCCATCGTAACGTATAGCGCGATGGTCATGGGAACGAGCGACCACAGCAGCGTGTACCCGTAGGCGGATCCCGCTTGCGTATAAGTGGCGATACCCCCGGCGTCGTTGTCGACGTTGGAAGTGATGATGCCAGGCCCAATCACCGCAAGGAACAGGAACAGCCGGTGGCCCCACTGATTCATGCGCGAAAAGCTGTGGAAGACGGAAGCGCGGAGACGGTCGATGCGGGCGTTGAGAGAGGCGAAGGTCATGACGGAGAAGTGGCGATTGGCGAGCGGCGAGTGGCGAGCGGCCTTGGTTGGGAGACAGCATATGAGGATCGAAGAGAGATTCCTCGCGTTCCCCTGAATGGCGGGGATTTTTGATTATCGGCAAAGGGAACGGTCATACGTTCACCAAGCGGGAGACTACGTCGTCTACGGTGACCACACCGATGGGACGGCGATCATTGTCGAGGACGGTGAGCATGCGGAGATTGTACTTGTCGAAAAGTTCGAAGACGTCCTTCTCACTGGAATCGGCCGTGATGGAAACGAGGGGGTCGGTGCGCAGTTCCGTCATATGCTGCTCCGGCACGGCAAGCAGGATGCGCGCAATCGGGACGGTGCCGGCGAAATGTCCCAGGGTATCGAGCAACACGATGGTGTCGAGCTGTTCCAGATTGAAATCCTGCTTGCGCAGCCAGTCCAAAACCTCATCGCGGGAGATCGACTCGCTGACAAAGGCAAATTCCGTGTTCATCATGCCGCCCGCGGTCGAAGGATCGAAGGCTAGCAGTCCACGCACTTCGCTCGCTTCCAGGTTCGGCATTTCCTCCAGTAACTCCTCAGAGGTTTCTTTGGGCAGATCGGCAAGGAGATCGGCTGCGGCGTCGGGAGCCATTTCCTCGATGATGTCGGCGGCCTTTTCGGGGTCGAGCCTTTCGACGATCTGCGTGGTAAGACGTTCGTCGAGTTCAGCGAGAACGGCTGCCGCGGTTTCTTCGTCGAGAGAAGCGATAATGCCTTGACGCTCGGCGGCGGACAACTCCTCCATCATTTCGGCGAGGTCGGCGGGGTGTAGGTCCTCAAGCTTCTCGTGCGTGATGCGAAGTTTGACGCGACGGAGCGGGTCGGGCTCGATCAGGTTCACGAACTCCCACCGAATCGAGCGTTGCGGAAGTTTGGATTGGAGCTTGCGGACCAGCCCGGACGGAGCAATCCCCTGCAGCAAGCGGCGGACCGCACCCGGCACGCCGACGTCGACTTGAGCGACGCGAAGTTCCACGTGGGCGTTGGTACGAAATTCGGCAAGGTCAACGTCGTTCACGCGAACGACCTTGCGGCCGGAGGTGTCAATGATCTGCTGGTCCAGAAGATCCTTTTGGACGGCGAGCCAACCTTCGTTCGGTTGATAAGTGCTGAGCCCGCGCTCGGAGACATTCAGGTCGAGGCGGCCGGGAGCAATGCTGGAGACCTGATCGTAATGAGCAACCAGGGGCTGAAAGCGCCCGCGAGAAATGAGAAAGTGTGAGACGCGATTGGGAGCATCGGCAGGCTCGATAAAGAATTCACGGACGCGCCCGACATAACTGGAGGCGGAATCATAGACGACGGCGCCCATGAGTTCGGTGGCGAAAAGCATCGAGAGCTAGCTCCCTTCTGCCGGTGGATGTGATTCCGGCGAATTTGACCCAGAGCAGCCAGAAACGGAGCACGTAATGCGCCAAACTTAGCGGCTGGCAAAAGGCCAGACGGTGACGGTGGTGGCCGCGCAGGGAAAAGATTAGCCGCGCTGGCCACATTCCCGTCGAGTTTCATCGCACCAAAAATGAAAAACCCGCGAAGGTTAAAACCACCGCGGGCAGGCTCATCCGGAAATGACCACTGTCTACCCGGGAGGCAATTCTCTGGCGGCCGCGGATCGGAAACGCGTCCCCTGGGAAACGCTGCCGATGCGTGACCGGACGAGGGGCGTCGCGCCGGGAAGAATAACCCGACCAGCGAATCCTGAACTCGCGAGCCCTTCAAAAGCGAAGGCGAGCGAGGGGCGGACCGTCACCCTGTAGAAGCACGGGTGAGGTACGAAATCGCTAGACGCGCTCATCAGAAAGAAAGCACTCCGAGGGTAGGAATAAACCGTGGTGCGCGGGGTTGTCAAGAAGAAAGACGGTAAATTCCGGAAAAAAGTTCGCGAACGGAAAAATTATTTGCGACCCGACGAATGGACAAGCCCAGTCACAGTCACCTGGGCTTGGGGAAGAGCATGTTCGAGGGCTGCAGACCCTGCCGCTTGCAGTCGTCCAGATAGAGGACCAGATAGTTCTTGGTGATGAAGTCCCGGGGGTGAAAGCCGAGGAGGACGGCGGCCTGGTCAATGGCTTGGTGGGGGCCCTCGAGCTCGACAAACGTGCCGATAGGAGTTTCGTCGAAGTCGATGAGGAGCGCGGCCGCCCATTTGTAGCGGGCGGGGAGTTTATACGGCGTACGAAACTTCTCGTAGCGGAACCAGCCACGGAGTCCGAGGCCTTCGAAAATGCGCTGAAGCGTGGCGGTGGAGGCTTCGGGAAGCGCGGTTTCCAGTTCCTCGCGCATTTTATAGCGACGGTCGGCCGGAGGAGCGGCGGGACCGATGGCGAGTTGTTCAGGAGGCGACTTGAAGGTCAGGAGGTAGCGCTGGGCAGAGGATTTGGAGACGGACTTCTTCCCTGTCGTCTTCGCTTTGGCGTCGGGCGCGGGCGATTCCGTACGAATGCGGAGAAGTTGGCCATGCTTGGCGAGGCCGCCGTCGGGCGTATCGAAAAGCAGATTGCTCTCGTGAACGCGCGGCGAGGCGGGTTTGGCACCGAGTTTCACGAGGGTGCGGAGGAAGGCTTTGGGATTGTTGATGGGAAGTTTGATTTCGATTTCGGGAGGCATGGTTTTGAACGTAAGAGGATAACAGAAGTGCGGGTGGGCGTGGAGGACGTGCGGAGGGGGACGCGAGAGGCAAGTCGCAATGGTTGAAGAACGACTCGTAGGGTTACAAAGTCAGCCGCGCCGTAACCAGGGCGCAACCACTGCGGCTTCAGCCGCCGAGAGCCCGTTTGTTAGTTCTCACACGGACTCTTTACCCTGCCAAACTGCTTGTTCGATCCCGCGCTCATGGGAGTGCTTCGGGGATTTCCTCAGGGTCGCCGATTGGGGGAAGAGCGACGATAGGATAGGATAGCGACGATGGGTTGTGGGTGTACGGGAACGGTTCACCGCGGCAACCCGTGGCGGGGCAAGCGTAGGATTCGCGGTACCCGGGCCGCTGCAGAGATTCCGACAATTGCGAAGAGGTCAGCGTCGATTGAGGAAATCGAGCGGGACAGCGTCTATTTGACAGGATTTGCCGAGGAAACCCACGGTTGATGGGACAGGGGAAACGCATGGCACGGAAGGCGATCGAGGGCGGGGCAGACGGCTGGCCCCGAGAGGTGAGAGGTGCGGCTGTGGGAAGCGCTGGAGGGGGAAGTCTGCAGGCACCGTTGGCCGAGCGCGAGGCAGTGGAACACGTGATTCACGGCGACCGTCGCGTGGATTACTATGCGTGGATGAAGAACAAAAAGGATCCGCGCGCGCGGGCGTATCTGGAGGCAGAGAATGCTTTCGCGGAGACGCAAATGGCCGGGACGGAAGCGCTGCAAGAGAAGTTATATCAAGAAATGCTGGGGCGGATCCAACAAACCGACCTGAGCGTGCCCTACCGCTTGCGCGGGTACGAATACTACACCCGGACGGAAGAGGGGAAACAGTATCCGATTTATTGTCGCAAGAGGGCGACCGGAAGCGAGAGTGGGAACGTTTTAGACGATCCGCAAACGGTCGGGAGCGAAGATAAGTTGCTGGCGCAACTGCGCGCGGAGTTGCGCCAGGGATTCGGCTCGGCGGAATTTGCAAAAAATGAGGCGGCTGCTGACGCCGAAACGGCAGCTTCAATGACAGAAGAATCTAAGGAAAAGGACGCAAGGAGCGCCGAGGAAATCTTGCTGGATTTGAATGAGCTGGCGGTCGGCCAAACCTACATGGGGCTGGGAATTTTTGAGGTGAGCGACGATAACCAGTGGCTCGCCTACGCCACGGATACTACCGGCTATCGGCAGTATTCGCTTCGGGTGAAGAAGCTCAGCACGGGCGACGCACCGGCGATCGAACCACAAGAGGAGGCGCGCGGGAGCTTTCGGCTGGACCGAGTGACCAGCGCGGCGTGGGCGACAGATGGGCGGACCTTGTTTTATGTGACGGAAGATGAGGTGACAAAGAGGTCGAACCAGTTGTGGCGGCATGTATTCGCCGAGGCAGGCTCCGTGGCGGAGGGGGCGCCCGCGGCTGGTGGACATCATAACGTTGCGAGTGAGTTGCTGTATGAGGAGAAGGATGAACGTTTCCGCATGGACGTGGAGCGGAGCCGCAGCGGGGCGTATTTGTTTCTGGTGGTGAACTCGCACACGACAAGTGAGTGCCGGTATTTGCGAGCGGATATGCCGGCAGGGTCGTTTCAGTTGATCGCAGAGCGTGAAGAGGAGCATGAGTATTACGTGGACCATCATCCCGGAGGAGCACGGGACGCCGCGGGTGGCGTGTTTTTTATCCGCACGAACAGCGGAGGAAGAACGTATCGGTTGGTGACCACGCCAGTCCAGGATCCAGGGCGGGCACGGTGGCACGAAGTGATTCCGAATCGCCCGAGAGTGATGGTGGCCGGGCTGGAGGCGTTTCGAACACATCTGGTGATTACCGAGCGCGAAGACGGCTTGCCCCACTTGCGCATCGTGGACTTAACGAAGCAGGCCTCCAGTGCATTGGCGGCGTCAGAGCGCTTGATGTTTTCGGAGCCGGCGTACAACGCGATGCTGGGAACGAATGCGGAGTTCGATAGCGACTTGGTGCGCTTTCAGTATGAATCGATGGTGACGCCGCGTTCGGTGTATGACTTCCAGGTGCGAACGGGACGATGGATTTTGCGAAAGCGGCAGCCGGTGCTGGGGGATTTCGATACGGCGAATTACGTCAGCGAACGGCTGTACGCGCGGGCGACGGATGGAACGTTGGTGCCCATTTCGCTGGTGCGGCGGAAAGACACGATGCGGGACGGCAGCGCGCCGCTGCTGCTCTACGGCTACGGCAGCTACGGACTGGCGATGCCCGTGGCGTTCAGCTCGAACCGGTTAAGTTTACTCGATCGCGGGATCATGTACGCGATTGCGCATATTCGCGGCGGTGGCGAATTGGGTAAGCCATGGCACGACGCCGGACGCATGCACAAGAAGATGAACACGTTCACGGACTTCATCGCGTGCGCGGATTTTCTAGCCGCGAAGCGGTATACCTCGCCGGACCGACTCGTGATCGAGGGCGGGAGCGCAGGCGGGTTGCTGATGGGCGCGGTCGTGAATCTGGCGCCGGAAAAGTTTCACGCGGTGGTCAGCCATGTGCCTTTCGTGGATGTGCTGAACACGATGCTGGATGCGACTTTGCCACTGACGGTGGGCGAATATGAGGAGTGGGGCAATCCGGAGACCGTGGACGACTATTTCTATATGAAGCAGTACTGCCCGTACACGAATGTAGAGCGCAAGGATTATCCGCGAATGCTGGTGAAAACGGCGTGGAACGATAGTCAGGTGATGTATTGGGAAGCCGCGAAGTATGTGGCGAAGTTGCGCTCGATGAAAACGGACGGGAACGTGCTCGTCTTGAAGACGAATATGGGAGCGGGGCACGGCGGCGCCAGCGGCAGATATGATTTTTTGCGAGAGATTGCGTTCGATTACGGGTTTATGTTGCGGGAATTGGGAATGGAACTGCAAGGAACGGAAACCTGACGACTCGATGAGCGAAGCGACAACACCGTTGATGCAGCAGTACAACGCCGTAAAGGGCAGATATCCGCACGCGTTGCTATTGTTTCGCTTGGGTGATTTTTACGAACTGTTCTACGAAGACGCGATGATCGCGTCACGGGAGTTGCGCATCACGCTGACTTCCCGGAATCGGGAGAAAGGCCAGCCCATTCCGATGTGCGGGGTGCCCTATCACGCCGCCGACGGCTATATCGCGCGGCTGATTCGCGCCGGATATAAGGTCGCGATTTGCGAGCAGATGGAGCAGCCGGGTCCCGGGAAAAAACTGGTGCGGCGGGAAGTGTCTCGCGTCATCACGCCGGGAACCGCGACCGATGTGTCGGTGCTGGACGCGCGTGAAAACAATTTTCTGGCTGCTGTGGCCCACGACGGAGCAGCGCGAAAAATCGGCCTATCGTTGGTGGATCTATCCACCGGCGAATTCCTTGCCACGGAGTTCGAAGGGACTCGCGCGGAAGAGGAGTTGCGCGACGAATTGCAGTTGCTGCGGCCCAGAGAGACGCTACTTGCCCGCCCGCAACAATTATTCGAAACCGCGAAAAATACGCTTCTCGACGGCGCCGGCGGCGTGGAAACTCGCCTCGAGGATTGGATCTTCCAGCGGGACTACGCCGAGCGCATCTTGCGGGAACAGTTTGGTGTGGCCGAGCTGACAGGCTTCGGGCTGGACGCGCATGGTCAGGCCATGTGCGCCGCGGGCGCGGCCGTGCATTACCTGCGCGAAAATGCGGCGCGCGGGGACGATGCCCCGAGCGTCGAGGCCCTTCAGCACCTCGATCGCATCCGGTATTACGAACAGCAGGACGCCTTGGTGCTGGACCCCGTCTCGGTGCGGAATCTGGAGTTGCTGTCATCGATTTTCACCGAGGAAACGAAGAGCAGCGGCCCAACGACGTTGATCGCCGCGGTTGACGCGACGGTAACGGGCATGGGGGCGCGATTGCTGCGCTCCTGGGTGTTACGGCCGTTGCTGGATGTGGACGCGATCGAAGCGCGGCTGGACGCAGTCGAACACTTGCTGAAGCAGACGGTGGTGCGCGGGGAAATTCGCAAAGAACTGCGCGGGATTCAGGATTTAGAGCGCTTGACAAGCCGCATCACGTTGGGCCAGGCGACACCGCGGGAACTGGTGGCGCTGCGCAAGTCGTTGGCGCAGTTGCCGGTGGTGCGGCAATTCACGGGCGGCCAGGCAGAGCATCGCGGGGGAGCGGGTGCCCAGGGAGCCGGAATTCAAGCACGAGGACTGTTAGCAGACTTGCATCTAGAAATCGACGAACTGGCGGACGTGCGGGAATTGCTGGAGAAGTCCATCGCCGAAGAACCCCCGGCACTGGCCAGCGATCCGGGAGTGATTCGCTCAGGCTATTCGAAGGAGCTGGATGAGTTAAGGGATTTAAGCCGTCACAGCAAGGAAATTATCGCGGCGATGGAAGATCGGGAACGAAAGCGGACGGGGATCGCTTCGTTAAAGATCCGATTCAATCAGATTTTTGGCTACTACATTGAAATTTCGAAGCCAAATCTGCACCTGGCGCCAGCGGACTACGAGCGAAAGCAGACGTTGGTGAACGCCGAAAGGTTCACCTCGCCGGAGCTGAAAGAGTACGAGCGAAAGATTCTGGCGGCGGATGACCGGATCGCAGAGATCGAGCGGCAACTGTTTGTCGATATTCGGTCGAGTATTGCGGCGAAGGCCACCCGGCTGCGCAGGACGGCCGGCGCGGTGGCGAAATTGGATGTCTTGGCCTCGTTCGCAAAGTTGGCAGCGGACCGCAGCTATGTCCGGCCGGAATTTAATGCGACCGGAGAATTGCTGATCATCGGCGGCCGCCATCCGGTGATCGAAGAGTTGCTGAAGCAAAAAGGCGAGCGGTTTGTGCCGAACGATTTGTGCTTCGAGCCGGGGCGCCAGCAGCTTTTGCTGATCACCGGACCGAACATGGGGGGCAAATCCACATATCTGCGGCAGACAGCTCTGTTAGTGCTGATGGCCCAGATGGGGTGTTTTGTGGCCGCGCGACAAGCCAAACTCCCGATTACCGACCGAATTTTCACCCGCATCGGTGCAAGCGACAATCTCGCACGCGGACGCTCAACGTTTTTGGTGGAGATGAGCGAGGTGGCCGGCATTTTGAATCACGCCACACCGTCAAGCCTGGTATTGCTGGACGAGGTAGGGCGTGGTACCGCGACGTTCGATGGCCTGTCGATCGCCTGGGCGGTCGTCGAGCATTTGCAGAAACAAACCCGGGCACGGACGTTGTTCGCGACGCATTATCACGAGTTGACCGAGTTGGCTGAATTGCTGCCGGCTGTGAAGAACGTGCACGTGAGCGTGAAAGAGACGCCGAGTGAGATTATATTCTTGCGGAAAGTCGAACCCGGAAGTGCGGATAAGAGCTACGGCATCGAGGTAGCACGGCTGGCGGGGTTGCCGCGGAGCGTGGTGGAACGCGCGCGGGAAGTATTGCGGAGACATGAGCAGAGTGAGCACCAACTGAGTGAGACTTTGACGCCGGGTGCGGGTGAAAATGGAGCAAATGGAAATGGGTCGCAGGGAGTGATGTTCACGGCGTTGGATCGGACGGTAATCGAGAGATTGAAGGCGACAAATCTGGATGAGCTGAAGCCGATTGAGGCCTTGAATTTGTTGGCTGAGTTAAAAAGAGAGGTTGCTGGGGAGTGAGAGGTTTTCAGCTTTGAGCTTTCAAAAACAAGACGCACGGTGGTCCTGGTCGCGAGCGGATAGGGGAGGCCGCGTGCAGCGCGTCCAAGTGATCGTGCGGTCATGGGGTCCCTCATGCTGGACGTCCACCAAGAGGAGCGAGGGTAGGCGATGCTGGTGATCGGGATGATGAGTGGGACTTCGGCGGACGGGATTGATGTGGCGCTCGCGGAAATACATGGCGCACCGCCCAAACTCAACAGCAAACTGGTGGCGCATGCATCGCGGCGCATGCCGGATGCGTTGCGCAAGGAAGTGCTGCGGATTGCGGAAGGGGCCGCGTGCACTTCGGGGGATATCAGCCAACTCAATGTTCGTCTCGGCGTGGCGTTTGCCGACGCTGCCGTTGGCGCGTGCAAAGAGTTCCGCGTGGCGCTTTCCCGTGTAGAGCTGATTGGCAGCCACGGCCAAACGATTTTCCATCAAGGCCGGCCGGTGGAATTTTTGGGAAGAAGAACGGCTTCAACTCTGCAAATTGGTGAACCGGCCGTCGTCGCGGCAGAGACCGGCATTCCCACGATTGGTGATTTTCGCGCAGCCGACATGGCTGTGGGAGGTCAAGGCGCACCGCTCGTCCCTTACGCCGATTATTTGCTATACCGCGACGAAAAGATTGGACGTGTATCGCTGAATCTGGGTGGCATCGGGAATTTGACCGTGCTGCCGGCCAATGCCAAACCGTCGCAAGTAGTAGCTTTCGATACTGGGCCGGGCAACATGCTGATGGACGCCCTGGTGTGGCATTTCACCAAGAAAAAGCAGCGGTTTGACCGGGGAGCGCGCCTGGCACGACAGGGAGTGGCCAACGCGCGGGTGTTGAAAGAGCTGCTGCGCGACCCGTATTTGCGATTGGGCCCACCAAAATCGACGGGGCGCGAATACTACGGTCGCGCGTACTTTCAGGAATTGTTGCGCATGGGAAAGAAGTTTACAGCCGATCCGAATGATCTGATACGCACCACCACGGAGTTTACGGTGGCCTCAGTGGTCGACGCACTCAAGCGGTTTGTCCTGCGCAAGACCAAGGTGCAGCAGTTGATCGTCTCCGGCGGCGGGGCGAAGAACCCGTTGATCATGGCACAATTGACCGCGGCGTTGGCACCGATGGAGGTGATGCCGTCTTCGAAATTAGGGGTCCCGGAGGAGGCCAAAGAGGCTTATGCCTTCGCGCTGTTAGCATATGAGTCGTGGCATCGGCGAACCGGGAATTTACCCAGCTCCACAGGGGCTGAGAAAGCCGTGGTCTTAGGAAAGATTTGCTATTGAACTGCGAAAGCGTCTGCGCACCACTGAACGACAGAGGCACGGGAATTGAGCAGAGGTTAACGGTTTCAACGGGTCGCTCATCGAACGAACTATGCAAATCTTAGTGCCGAAGAATCGTGTAGGCAGCGCTGACCCCATCACAGAGTTGTTGCGCGAGGCAAAGACGATCGCCGTGGTCGGTTTGTCGTCGGACCCGATGCGGCCGTCGTATGGCGTGGCCGAGTATTTGCAATCGGTCGGCTATCGGATTATTCCCGTGAACCCGAACGAGGTCGAAGTGTTGGGAGAGAAGGCGTACCCGCGGCTGGAAGATGTGCCGGAGCGCGTGGACATTGTGGATGTGTTCCGCCGTGCCGACGAGTTGGGACCCGTGGCAGACTCCGCACTAAACATCGGAGCCAAGGCGTTATGGATGCAGCAAGGAATTACCAACGGTGCAGCAGCGGCGAAGGCTCATGCAGCAGGCTTGTTGGTAGTGGAGGACGCGTGTATGTTCGTCGAACATAAGCGCAGAAAGTTTGCGCTGGGCGGTTAGGACGGCGCGCCCGGAATTTGTGGAGCGCAGCACTGCCTCGCACATGCCCACACATTCGCACCGTTCACACGCGCGCCGTTAAAAACCGAAGATTTGAAGGTTGCGCTTGCCAGGTAATACTACGGCCAAGAAGCGCCCGTCAGCGGACAGACTGTACTCGCGAATCGCCAGTCCGTGCAGGAGTTGGCGAGGCTCGGGCTCGAGGACAGGAACGATCTGCCCTTTGCGGAAAGCCGTCAGATTCGGAACAGCGAAGCTCACCAGGTCCGCGGATTTTTTCTCGACGGTGCGCTTGATATAAATCTGATTTTCTTCCGCATTCCATTGGACCACACCTAACCCAACACGCATGCGCGCGATGCGGGTGGGATCCTCCAAATCGCGAACCTCCAACACTTCCCGATCGATGAAATAGGCGATTTTGGTGCCGCTCGGAGAGATGGATAGTCCGCCCAAATAACTTTCCAGAGTGGCGAGTTCCTTATTGTCTTGTGCGAGCAGCTCGAGGCGCTGGATGCGCGGCGGCCCTTCCATGTTGCGGTCGCGTTCGATGGCGATGGCCGAATTACTGCCGGGAATGCGCACGGCGGAAGAGAAGGTGCGACCTTCGAAGGCTTTGGTGTCGGGGCCGCCGCCAGTGTAGAGGTAATGGAGGGAGAAAAGCTCGCGCGTGGAAAGTTCATCGCTGAGATAGACGAGGGTGCTGTTGTCGCGCAGCCACATAGGCTGTTCCGCGTCGCAGACCAGGGAATCGGGACCGCGGGGGTGAAGTTCGTGGCCGGCATCGTCGAGGATGAGAAGGCAGCGGGAATCGTCGTGATGTTCGTCTTCGGGATCGACGGTGGTGGTGAAAAGTTGCACGGCGATGAGATGAGCATTGGGAGACCAGGCGAAGGATTCAACCTGATAGGTGAACGGCTTGTCGCCATGGGTGAATTTCTGGCCCTCCAGGATGCGGCGATGCTTGCCATTGGCTTCGGCGATGAAGATGTCGTCGCGCTGCATGTCATATTTTTTGGATTTGAACATGCGGCGAACGGAAAAGACGATGCGGCCGTCGGGAGCATAGGCGAACGCGGTGACTTCCTCATCGATATTGACGACGGGCTTATCGAGATTTTGGGCCCGAGTGGGAGCAGGGAGCAGGAAGACAGCCACACCGAGCAGGCAGAAGCCGATGAGAGGAACCGCGGCCCGAATTACACGGCGAACTGCGTAAATTAGGGGCGCGCTTTGCGCGCGGCAAACACGTGGAGCGAGTCGATGGGCGAGCATTCCTTGACCGTTCCTCACGATAACATGACCACGAAAAGCAGGCGAGTTCCCTGCCCTAGGGTGTTGGATGCATCCCGGTGAATTCAGAGCAGCATGGCTTTTGCACAGGAGTGAACTCCATGAGCTCAACGCGGGTGTCGTCGGGATCGTAGAGGTTGAGCTGCCACTTGCCATCTTTACCGATTTTGGGAGGTTCGAAGCCGGAGTAGCCGCGGGCTTCCAGATCTTTAGCGGCAGCGGCAATGCTGGGAACGCCAAGGGATACGTGGTACATGACGCCGCGAGTGTGCTTATCCGGATTGGGCCCGATGCGGAGCATGTATTCGATCCAGTCGCTGCCGTCGGGGACCTGCAGGGCCATCCAGTTGGTGGCGTCATCAGTCATGCCCCCGTGCCAATAGACGTGGAACCCGAGGAGATCTTTATAGAAGTGATTTTCGGCGTGGGCATCCTTGACGATGATGCCGGCGTGAATGAGCTTGTGGCTGACGGCCGAGGCGGAACCGGTTTCAGGCGCGGTGCGATGCTGTTCGACGAAGACGATTTTGTTGCCTTCGGTATCGGCGGTCTCGAAGAATTTCGTGCCGTCGGGCCAGGAAGCGATGCGATCGGCGGGGACCCCGTTGGCGGTGAGGTATTCGCGCATTTGCGGAAGATTGTCGGTGGCCAGGCCAATTTCGGCAAGGAAGGAACCGCCACCACCCGGCGGGGCCTTGACGAGTTGGATGGACTGGTATTGGTTAACGGCGAAGCTCGAGACGATTTTATTTCCGAACTTGGGGTTGGCAGGAACGAGGCCGAGTTCCTTGGCGTAGAAGTCTTCGGCTTTGGGGAGGTCGGAGGATCTGAAGGTGACGTAAGCGATGCCGAGGAGTTTCGGGCGCGTGGGGGATTCCGCGGCGTAGCAGGCGGTGACGATGAGCGCGATGACAGTGAGAAAGATCGCGCCAGGGATGATTTTGTTTTTCTCGAGCATGCGGGCCCCTGGTGACGAGACGTTGGTTAACGACGTTCCATGTTACACGACGGCGAAAGGTGGTCGAAACGCGTAATGCGAGATGAGTGCGTATTCCGGCTCATTCCTGATAGGCCGCAGCACAGTATGCCATGAGCATCGCCCGAGGTACTTCCCCATGTTCTCACGATCGACACGTCTTGCGTTTGTGTAGCAGCCGCGTTCCGAGGCCGACATCGCGCCGTAGGATGCCGCCCTAGGTGGAGGATTTTTTCTTCAGAGTGGCGATTTCGGATAGTCGGGTACGGAGGCGGGCTTCGAAACCTTGGTCAGTGGGCTTGTAATAGGTGCGGTTGACGAGGTTGTCGGGGAGGCAAGTCATGTCGGTGAGCTTCTGTTCGTAATCGTGGGCGTATTTGTAGCCTTCGCCGTAGCCGACGTTCTTCATCAATCCGGTAACGGCGTTGCGAAGGTGGAGCGGGACCGGATCGGCTTCGGTTTTGCGCACGTCTTCCAGGACGTTGCCATAGGCCATATAAATCGCGTTGGATTTGGGCGCGAGAGAAAGATAGACGGCGGCTTGGGCTAAGGCGAGATGGCCTTCCGGAGCCCCGAGGAAATCGAAGGCTTCTTTGGCGGCAAGAGCAACGGCAAGCGCGCCGGGTTCCGCCATGCCGATGTCTTCACTGGCCATGCGCACCATGCGGCGCGCGAGATAAAGGGGATCTTCACCACTTTCGATCATGCGCGCGAGCCAGTAGAGGGCCGCGTCGGGGTCGGAATTGCGCACGGACTTGTGCAGCGCGGAGATGAGGTTGAAGTGCTCTTCCCCGGCCTTGTCGTAGCGGAGCATTTTGCGCTGCAGAACATCTTCGAGCAATTCCACAGTGATGGTTTTGGAGCCATCGGCGGAAGGGTTGGCACTCTTCGCGCAGAGTTCGAGGGTGTTGTATGCGGAGCGCGCGTCCCCATTAGCGAAGGAAGCAATGCGAAATAGAACTTCATCGGAGACGACGAGATTTTCGTTGCCGAGGCCGCGCTCCTCGTCCGCGAGAGCGCGGCGGAGAAGTTCGACGAGTTGTGGAGTGGTGTGCGCCTCGAGGATGTAGACCTTGGTGCGCGAAAGCAACGGGGAAATCACTTCGAAGGAAGGATTCTCCGTGGTGGCACCGATGAAGAGAATATGTCCGGCTTCGACGTAAGGGAGGAAGGCGTCCTGCTGGGCTTTGTTGAAGCGGTGGACTTCATCGACGAAAACGATGGTGCGAAACCCGCCGCGCGAACGTCTTTCGGCTTCGGCCATGACCTCTTTGATCTCCTTGATGCCGCTGAGGACCGCGCTGAACGAGACGAATTCGCTTTTGGTGAGCCGCGCGATCAGGCGGGCGAGGGTGGTTTTGCCGCAGCCGGGCGGCCCCCAAAAGAGCATGGAGGAAAGATTGTCGGATTCGATCTGAACGCGAAGGGGCTTGCCGCGGCCGAAAAGTTTTTCCTGGCCGACGAATTCGTCGAGCGTGCGCGGCCGCATGCGTTCGGCAAGGGGTTGCAGGCCGGACGGAGTCTCGGGTTCGGGGAGCGCGGAGAAAAGGCCCATTGATACAGTGTAGTTAGTTCGCAGGAGAAAGGCGACGGGGTGTTGAGAGCGACGGATTAATCCAAGAGAAATTCCTCGCGTTGCGCGCCATGCGCCATGAATGACGCGTGCTTTTTCTTGCGCTGCGAGACAAGCGGCGGGAAAGGCCCACGGCATGACAACGCCGCTGCAGAATTATTGTGATCAGGGCCTAGGGATTAGCCGGGACATGTAAAAGTTGAGGAAGGAGTCGGAATTGGAGGAGAGGCACACTTGGGCATTGGGCGTGCCAGGAACGGGGATCGTAGCGCCGTCGGATCCGACTTGGAGCTGTAGGGGCGTAGTGGGGCAAAGGTCGGGGCGGATCGCGTAGCCTACGGCTACCGCGTCAAAGAGCGTGGGCGTCTGCTGGTGCGTCTTGAAGGCCCATTGGTGGTAGAGAACGGTCAAGGCATCGGTGAGTGGAGACCCTACGCTGAAGAGCCGCGCGCGTTCCAGTTCTTCAAATTTAATTTGCGTTGAATCGAGGGGCATGACGTACAGCGGCACGCCAGAAGTGAACACTTTTTCCGCCGCAGGGGCGTCGCAGAGGATATTCCATTCAGGCATTGGTTTGGAGGGAGCCGCAGGATACGGAATCGGGTCGTAGCCGCGATAGACCGAGCCGCCCATTAGCACGATGCGTTTGAGTTTGCGAAAGGTGTTGGGCTCCTTTTCGAAGGCGGCGCCCAAATTCGTTTCAGGACCGATCGCTACCAGAGTGATCTCGCCGGGATGCTTACGAATCTGGTCGAGAAGGAAATCGACAGCGGAAGGAGATTTGGCGTCGACCGGTTCACGCTCAGCATAGTTGGACTGAGAGAAGGTCAGCGTGCCCTTCGCGGGATACTTTTCGGGGCCGGTGGCGACGGGAATTTCAGCGTGGCCCGTGTCGCGGAGGAAGCGCAGGACGAGTCGTGTGCGCAGAGGCGTGTTGCCCCACGCCGTCGTGATGCCAACAACTTTAACCTCCGGACTTTGCAGCGCGAGGGCAATTGCAAAGGCATCGTCAATGTCATCGCCGATATCGGTGTCAATGATCACGAGTTGCGGAGTGTTCGGGATGGCGGATTGTTGCGCGTGGACGGGACGCATGATGAAGAGAGCGAGAAGCAGAAGCGGGAATGCGGACGGCAGAGAGGCGCGAAGGGATACGATTTGCATGATGAGCCTTTGTGAGTTCTCGAAATTGTAACGCGAAACGCGTGCGGGGAGAGAGCTTCGCGGCGTTAAGGCTGGCGACTGGTGCGCTGACGGTACGCCTCATAAAGCACAACTGCGGCAGCGGCTCCGGCATTGAGGCTTTCCACGTTGGTGGCCATGGGAATGTGAATGCGGCTGTCGGCAGAGTGGACTACATCTTCGGGAAGTCCTGCGCCTTCGTTGCCAACGAGAAGGGCGACCGGCTCGCACCATTCGACTTCCCAGGGAGCGAGCGCGGCGGCACCATGCTGGTGCACACAGGACGCCACCGTGCGGATGCCGGCAACCTTCAATTGTGTCAGGAGGATCCCGAGTGCCATCCCAGTGAGCACGGGAAGATGAAGCGAGGCTCCGGCGGAGGCGCGCAGAGCTTTGGGCGCGAAAGGACTGGCGGTGCCGCTCTGGCCCGTCGCGGTGGTTACCACACCAGTCGCTCCGAACGCCGCGGCGGTGCGCGCGATCGTCCCAACGTTGCCGGGATCCTGCACCCCGGCAAGCACGATGATCAGCGGAGCACAGGCAGAGGCCGGAGTAGCGGTCACTTCAGACATTTCTATCGTACGAGGGACAACGAGCACCGCAACCCCTTGGGGCTGCTCCGTGTCCGCAATACCTTCGAAAAGCCTCTCGGTCGTTCGAAGCACCGGAAACGCGGCTTCCGATTCTTTTAGGTAAGGGGCGAGCTTGTCGCGATGCCGTTCGCCGGCATCACTAAAGAGGACCGCTTCGATTTTGCACCCGGATGTCAGGGCTTCTTCCACGAGACGCACACCTTCGACGCCCACGGCTCCGCTGGAAGTAGGAATGCCGCCGCGCAGGGCGATGCGAAACTCTTTCAGCCAGCGATTGTCGCGGCTGGTGATAACATCCACAGTGCTGGGGGCGTGAGATCGGCGGGTAGAAGCCATGGCGAAGGTTGCTCTGTCGCGAGGGTAGCAGATTTTCGCGCTTCGGTGCCAATCGTGGGTCCCAGTTACCGATAAGACGGTGGCCGCACTGGGAGGGACGGTTCGGGAGTAAAATAGG
>Ga0335076_10002089_pt1 | contig 19722 bp, 20 predicted proteins | sample Lox_Sample_25_FD_206717 | JGI IMG/M metagenome (GOLD analysis project Ga0335076, IMG submission 206717) | Soil microbial communities from Loxahatchee National Wildlife Refuge, Florida, United States - Lox_Sample_2.5 | ecosystem: Environmental > Terrestrial > Soil > Wetlands | place: USA...
TGCCCCGATTGCAGCGCGCCATCGATCGTCCCCCTGGCTGCCGCCGTGTGTTCCCCGGCGAGCACGGTACGGCCGATCGGCGCGTTGAACGCGAGATCGGTCTCCGGCCGCCAGCCGAGCCCGGGCGCGGTGTACGAGCCGCGCGTCCAGACCTCCTGCTCCCAGTCCGTCACGAGAGCCGCACCGCACACCTGAAGGTCGGGACGGAGGCGCTGAATCAGCTCCGCCCAGGGCGCGTCCGCACGCTGGTCGCGGCGGATGTCGTGCGCCGTCGACGCGAATGCCGTCGCCGCGGGCGCGCTCAGGTCGTCGCCTGGCGCGACGGAGTTCCATGCCCACCATCGCTGACCGGCCTGGACGCCGCGCGGGCTGGCGCCCGACAGCAACGGAACCGAGGCCTTCACCGCGGTGCCCATCAGGAGGGCGGCCAGCGCGCGCTCGACCGGCTCAGGCCAGCCGAAGTTGCGCCCCAGCTCGGTCAGGTGCAGGAAAGGGACGGCCAGGACGGCGGCATCCGCCGTGAGCTGAGAGCCATCGTGCAGGATGAACGTGACCGAGTCGCGGCCCTGTTCTACCGCCAGGACCGGGCACTCCAGCCGCACGTCATCCCCGGCACGGGCCGCAAGCGCGGCCGCGATCTGCTGGTTACCGCCCGCGACGTGATAGGCGTGATCCAGGTAGGTATGCCGGCCGGCCACCTCCGCGCCTAGCTCCGCCATGGCGCTCACCTGCCGCGGATCGGCCGCCATCGAAGTCGCGGTACGGAGGAACACGGCGTCCGCCGCGTACCCGGGCCCCAGTGCCGACTCGAAAAGCTCTGCCACCGACGCCGTGCTGCCCGCCGACAGGTCGGCGGCGAGCCGGCCGAGAACCCCGGTCAGGTACGCGGCGGTCGGGACGCTCCCGTCTGGGTTCTTGCGCCGGAAGAATGACAGGCCGTGCGGGATGACCGGCAGCCCCAGCCGCGCGCAGAGTCCCAGGGTGACGCTGTCCGAGGGGAAGATGAACTCGCCGCCGCGCTCAACCTGCGCGCCGTTGCCGAGCCGGACGGACCACACCCGGCCACCGACGCGGTCGCGGGCCTCGCAGACCGTGACCTCGTGACCCTTGCGCCGGAGGAGCCAGGCGGCCTGCAAGCCCGCGAGGCCGGCGCCCGCTACCAGAACTCTCATCACGTCCCGTCCGTCCGTGCAACCACGGCCATGGCTACCCTCATCCAAGCGTCGGTCCGCGCCGCCCCGTGCGGCGGGCTCTGAGCTAGGTTGCTCCCATGAGCGAGCCTTCTGCCCGGTACTTCGACACCTCCGGGTGGGATCCGAGCACCGTCATCTCCGGCGGGTCACGGATGATCCCGATCAGCACCCCCGCGGGCCCGTTCCGGGTCTGGACAAAACGCACTGGCACCAATCCCGCCCTGAAGGTGCTGCTGCTGCACGGCGGGCCCGGCGCCACGAGCGAGGCATTCGAGTGCTTTGACACCTGGTTCCCGCGGGCCGGCATCGAGTACTACCACTACGACCAGCTCGGGTCGTTCCGCAGCGACCAGCCCGACGACCCGTCGCTCTGGGAGCTTGACCGGTTCGTCGACGAGGTCGAGCAGGTCCGCCAGGCACTCGGGCTCAGCGCCGACAACTTCGTGCTGCTCGGTCAGTCGTGGGGCGGCCTGCTCGCGATGGAGTACGCGGTGCAGCACCCGGCCGCGCTCAAGGCGCTGGTGATCTCCAACATGATGTCCAGCTGCAGGCTCTACAACGCCTATGCGAATGACGTGCTCATGCCGTCGATGGACCAGAGTGCGCTCGCGGAGATCAAGCGGCTCGAAGCCGAGGGGAAGACCGACGACCCGCGGTACGAGGAGCTGCTGACCGAGCACCACTATGTCCTGCATGTGTGCCGGATGCCGGCCAGCGACTGGCCCGATCCTGTCATCAGGGCATTCAGCCACATCAACCCGGCGATCTACGTGCCCATGCAGGGACCCAGCGAACTCGGCCTCAGCGGCACGCTCGAGAACTGGGATAGGTCCGCCGACCTCCGGCACATCGACGTGCCGGCACTGGTCATCGGCGCGGCGCACGACACCATGGACCCAGGGCACATGCGCTGGATGTCCGAGCAGCTGCCGCGCGGCCGGTACCTGCACTGCCCGGACGGCAGCCACCTCGCCCAGTTCGACGACCCGGAGCACTACTTCCCCGGCCTGATCGACTTCCTCCGGTCGCTGTAGTCCGCCAGCTGGCGCCGGAGCTACCCTGTGCCCCGGTCGTCGGGGGCCTGACCGCTCCGGAACGCTGCCGCTGCCGCCGCGGATCAGGTCGGCCGGCCGCCGAACTGCCATCGGTGCACCTCGACCGCGGCATATCGGTCCGGGGTGAGGATTTCGCGTGCCGCATCGGGTCCGCGCGCCCGGATCAGCGCCGCCGTTCCCAGCCACGCGGTGCCGTCATCGGACAGCAGCGGCCCGTACGCGATCAGGTCGTCCGCATTCTCCGGCACCGCAAGATCGGCCGCCGGTCCTGCGCCGAGGCCGAGGACGAGGTATCTGCGGCCGTCGTCCCGGCCGCCGGCGAAGTCCCACATGGTGCGCCCGAGCACGTCGCGCCAGCGGCGCAGCATCACGTCCCGGTACACGCCGGCCTGGTAGCCGGGCTCGTCGAAGGCGAATGCCCGGGCGGCGGCGGGATCGGGCCGAGCGAGGATGTGCACACTGCCGGTGGGCAGCTCGCCGTCCTCGGTGAGGGTCGGGCCGCGGGCGATCATCTCCGTTGCATACCCGTCCATGTAGGACCAGTGCCGTTCCAGCAGCTCGTCGCGCAGCGGGAGAGAGCCGGGCCGGTCGCGGTGATAGCAGAAGAACTCCACGCGCTCAGTCTTGACCATCACGCCGCGCGCCCGGAGCCCGGCTTCAGTGCAGCTGGCCCGCCAGCTCATGCGCACGGCGCTGCAGCGCCCTGGCCTCCGGGCACGGCACGGCCTTCGCTACCACATCCGCCAGCTCCTGCACGAGAGCAGTCAGCGCGATGACGTGGTCGCTCGGCTCCTGGATCTTGAACTGCGAGAACGGCAGCGCCACGTTGACCTTGGTGCTGGAGTCCACTCGGCCCGGCATGCGCCTGCTCGCGCGCCCGTCCGGGCGGCTGGTGGTTTCTACTGCGGACATTGTCATCACCCTCTACCCCCAGGATGAGCCCGCTGGACGCAGCGCCACCAGAGTCGTTCGGCCCCTTGCCGTGCCGGTCCCGTCAGGCCCGCCCCGCACGGGCCGGCCTGCCGGGCCTGCGAATGGCGCCGACCTTGCCGGGCAGCCGCTCCGCCTCGGACAGCGCCCGGCGCAGCAGGAACTCGATCTGCGCGTTGGTGCTGCGCAGCTCGTCCGCCGCCCACTTCGCCAGCGCGTCGTGCACGGCCGGGTCGAGCCGCAGCAGGATGCTCTTGCGCTCGCTCACCGGGCAGCCCGCCGCATGCTCACTGGTACAGCGAGCCGGTGTTGACGACCTGCTGGGTCGCCTGCTCGCTGCACAGGACCACGAGCAAGTTCGAGACCATCGCTGCCTTCCGCTCCTCGTCGAGTTCGATCACGCCTTCGTCCGCCAGGCGCTGCAGCGCCAGCCGGACCATGCCGACAGCGCCCTCCACGATCCGCTGCCGCGCGCCCACGACCGCATTTGCCTGCTGCTGGCGGAGCATAGCCTGCGCGATCTCCGGCGCGTAGGAAAGCCGGGTGAGGCGCGACTCGATGACCTTCACTCCCGCCGGCCTGACCCTGGCAGCGATCTCCATCGACAGCTCCTGGGTGATCTCGTCGGCGTTGTCACGCAGCGAGAGCCGCCCGGTGCCGCGGCTGTCGTAGGCATAGCTGGACGCGATGTGCCGGACCGCCGTCTCGGTCTGGATCGCGACGAACCTGGCGTAGTCATCCACGGCGTAGATCGCGCTCGCGGTGTCACGAACCTGCCACACGACCACCGCCGCGATCTCGATCGGGTTACCGTCGGCGTCGTTCACCTTGGCGACGGCGGTCTCGTGGTTGCGGATCCTGGTGGACACCTTGATGCGCTTGCTGAACGGGTTCACCCACTGCATGCCCGGCTCGCGGACCGTGCCGCGGTAGTTGCCGAACAGCTGGACCACGCGCGCCTGGCCGTTCACCACCGCGATGAGGCCGCCGTGCAGCACGCTGCCCGCGACGATCACCAGTCCGCCGGCCCAGCCGAGCGCGGCCGATACGGGCCCGCTCTGCCTGCTCGCGTACCAGAACAGCGCTATCGCGGCCGCGTCGGCGGCGATACCTGCCCACAGCACCTTGACACCGCGCGTCGACCAGGCAGGACGCTCGGTTAGCTGGCCGGCGGCCGGAGCTCGCGGCTGCCGCCCCGCCGGGCGGCCCTGGCCCGCTGAGCCCGCTGAGCCATCTGCGCCCGCCAGGCTGCTCGGGCCTGCCAGGCCGGCCAGGCCCGCTGCGCCCCCTGAGCCGTCCGGCCGAGCGGTGCCTGCCGGATCCGCGGTACCTGCCGGGCCAGCTGCAGTCATCCCGACCTCCTGTTGCCGCCTGCTTAGCAATATGATATCAGTTTATGGCCGCGGCCACTGGCACGGGGGCGGCGCGGACAGTTTGGGCTGCCGGACCCAAACTGTCCGCGCCAGGGCCGGGCCGCCGCGGGAAGCAGGCAGCTCCTCAGCCCACCGGCGGGAGCTCCTGGCCGCCGCCGAGCACCGGCCGGAACACGTCGCCGAGGCGGGCCAGCCGTTCCTGAATGGAGCGGATCGTGAACCGGTCCGGCCGCAGCCCGGGGTCGTCAAGCTCGTCCCAGGTGATCGGCGCCGAGACGGGGGCGCCGGGGGCGGCGCGCGGGCTGTAGGGCGCGACGAGCGTCTTGTTGCTGACGTTCTGGGTGTAGTCGAGGCGGGCCAGGCCGCCGCGCTCGCTGACATCCCACTTCCAGCTGACAAGGTCGGGCACGACCGCGCCGATCGCCTTGGACAGCTGCTCCACCCAGCCCCGGGTGTCCTCGAAGGCCAGCCCCGGTGCCACCGGGATCCAGATCTGGATGCCGCGCCTGCCGGTCAGCTTCGGCTGCGCCCGCACGCCGAGGTGCGCGAGCGCGGTCCGGTGCAGCCGCGCCAGCACCAGTACGTCGGCCCAGGTGGTCGCCGTACCCGGGTCGATGTCGATCAGCGCGTAGGTCGGGCTCTTCGGCGCGCGGGCCAGCGCGGTCCACGCGTGCCACTCCAGCGCGCCGAAGTTCGCCGCCCAGACCAGCGCGGCCGGGTCATCCACGACGAGGTACGTGTCGGTCTTGTCCCGGCCCGCGTCCGGGTTGTGCCAGCGCGGCACCCAGTCCGGCGCGTGCTCGGGCAGCTGCTTGTGCCAGAACCCGGTGCCCGCCGCGCCGCCGGGGAACCGGTGCATGTTGAGCGGCCGGCCGGCGAGGTAGGGCAGGATCACCGGCGCGACGACGGCCGCGTACCTGACCAGCTCCCGCTTGGTCACCGGCGGCTCGCCGTCCCGGCCGGGAAACATCTCCTTGTCCAGGTTGGTCAGCTTCAGCTGGCGGCCGAATACCTGCCAGGTCCCGTTCCGGCCCAGAGCCGCCAGCGCGGCGAGCTCTCCGGCGTCCGGTCCGGCGATGCCGGGGACATCCGGCCCGGGCCGCAGCGACACCGACGCCTGCGCGGCCGGCAGGTCGGACCGCCACATCCGGTCCGGATCGGCCTTCACCTCGTCGTTGGTGCGGCCGCTGAGCACCGAGCGCGGGTGGTCCTCCGGGTCCCAGCCGGGCACCGCGTCATCGTCGTCCTTGTGCAGCAGCAGCCACTGCTTCTCCCCGGCACCGCTGCGCACCAGGATCAGCCTGCCGCGCAGCTTGTGCCCGGAGACGTCCACGTGCAGCTCGCCCGCGGCGACCGCCGCGGCCGGGTCGTCGGTCTCGTGCGGCTCCCACGTCCCGATGTCCCAGACGATCACGTCACCGCCGCCGTACTCGCCCTTCGGGATCACGCCCTCGAACTCCAGGTACTCGATCGGGTGATCCTCGACGTGCACGGCCAGCCGCCGTGCCTTCGGGTCGAGGGTCGGCCCGTTCGGCACCGCCCAGCTGACCAGCACGCCGTCGATCTCGAACCTGAGGTCGTAATGCCGGCGCCGCGCCCGGTGCCGCTGCACGACAAACCGCCTCGTGCCCGGAACGTCGGCCCGTCCGGTCTCGGCCTCCGGCACGCCGGCCGGCTCCGGGGTACGGCTGAAGTCGCGCATCGCCTGGTATCTGGCGAGTCTGCGGGGTGGCTGGGCGCGGGCGGCCGGCTGCGCCTTGCCACCCTGGCCGCGGCGGCTGGGCATATCCCGATGCTGCCACGGACCCGGTCGCTGCGGCAGCGCCCGCAGCCGCGGCATTACTCCTCTAAACTCGCTCTGTGGTCTTCAAGCAGGTCGGGGACGGGCGGCCATACCCCGACCACGCACGGAGCGGACGCGAGTGGGCGGAGATACCGCCCCGGCCCGTCCGGCTGGATCAGCTCATCACTACCAAGAACGTGCTGGACCTGCACAGCGTGCTGGCCACCGACTCCACGTTCTACGGCGACCTGTTCCCGCACGTGGTCCGCTGGCACGGCGAGCTCTATCTGGAAGACGGCCTGCACCGCGCGCTGCGGGCCGCGCTGCAGCAGCGGTCGGTCCTGCACGTCCGGGTGCTCGACCTCGACGAGTCGCCGCCCGCAGAGCAGTCGCTGTAGCGTCGGTACCGCCGCGCTGCGCGCAGCGGGTATGAACGTATCGTGATAGGTCGGATCGCGTCCCTGCGCGGCTACCGCCGCTCGTGGCTGCGCGGCGACCTGATCGCCGGCGTCACCGTGGCGGCGTACCTCGTGCCGCAGGTCATGGCCTACGCGACCATCGCCGGCCTGCCCCCCGTCACGGGCCTGTGGGCGGCGCTACCCGCCCTCGTCGTGTATGCCCTGCTCGGCTCGTCGCCGTCGCTGTCGATGGGGCCCGAGGCGACGACCGCGCTCATGACCGCCATCGCCATCGGCCCGCTGGCGGGCGGCAGCCCGGGCCGGTATGTCAGCCTGGCCGCCACCCTCGCGCTGCTGGTCGGGGTGCTTGGCACGGTCGCGTTCGCGCTCCGCCTCGGGTTCGTGGCGGACCTGCTGTCCCGGCCCGTGCTCGTCGGCTACATGGCAGGCGTCGCCCTGATCATGATCGCCGACCAGCTCGGCCGGGTAACCGGCGTCACCGTGTCCGGGCAGCAGTTCTTCGCCCAGCTGAGCTCGTTTGCCCGGCACATCTCCGCGGTCCAGCCCGCGGTCCTCGCGGTCGCGGCCGCGGTGCTCGCGTTCCTGGTGCTCGTTCGCTGGCGCTGGCCCGCCGTTCCCGGGCCGCTGCTCGCGGTGCTGCTGGCGACGGCGGCGGTGACGGCGTTCGGCCTGGCGCGGCACGGCGTCAGCGTCGTCGGCCAGATCCCGGCGGGCTTCCCCGTCCCGCGCGTGCCTGACCTGCACCCCGATGCCCTGCGGATGCTGGCGCTGCCGGCCTTCACCGTGCTGATCGTCGGCTTCAGCGATGACGTGCTGACCGGCCGCTCGTTCGCGCGCCGCGGCGAGACGATCGTCGCCAACCGCGAGCTGCTTGCCCTGGGCGTCGCGAACGTCGGCTCGAGCCTGGTGCGCGGCTTCCCGGTCAGCAGCAGCGCGACCCGCACGGCGATCGCGGTCAGCGCCGGCAGCCGCAGCCAGGCCTACTCCCTGGTCAGCGCCGCGTCCGTCCTCGTGGTGCTGGTGGCCGCCCGGCCGCTGCTCGCACAGTTCCCCACCGCGGCCCTCGGTGCCATCGTCATCTTCGCCGCCGTGCGGCTCATCGACATCACCGCGTTCCGCCGGCTGTTCCGGTTCCGGCGCACCGAGCTGCTGATCGCGGTCGCCGCCTGTGTCGGCGTGCTGGCGTTCAACATCCTCTACGGAGTGCTGGTGGCGATCGGGCTCTCGGTGGCCGACCTGCTGGTCCGCGTCGCGCGCCCGCATGACGCGATCCAGGGCATAGTGCCGGGCCTGGCCGGCATGCACGACGTGGACGACTACCCGCAGGCGCAGACCATTCCGGGCCTGGTGGTGTATCGGTACGACGCACCGCTGTGCTTCGCCAACGCGGAGGACTTCCGGCGCCGGGCGCTGGCCGCCGCGAGACAGCCGGCCGAGCTGCGCTGGCTGGTGATCAACGTCGAGGCGAACGTCGAGGTCGACTTCACCGCGCTGGAGGCCATGGACACCATCCGCGCGGAGATTACCAGCCGGGGCGCGGTCTTCGCGCTCGCGCGGGTCAAGCAGGATCTGCTTGCCAGGCTGCAGGCATTCGGCCTGGCCGACAAGATCGGCGCTGACCTGCTGTTCCCGACGCTGCCCACGGCCGTGGCGGCGTACCGGCACTGGCTCAGCGAGTCCGGTGCCGAGCCAGGCGCACCGGGCGCGCAGTAGCGTCGCCCGGCAGCGGCGCCGCCGGGCGGACCTTCGGCCCTGGTCCGCGCCGCCTGCGCGGGCGGACGATGGGCGTGCGCTATTGCCCGCCGGAGCCAGGTCTCAGGCTCTAGCCGCTGGTCAAGCGGGGTAAGGACATGGGGTGCCCGGCGGTGATCTTCGCGACGGGCAGCGCACGCTAGATGTCCGAGGAGGGCAAGTCCGTGCCGTACCTGCGGGATTTCCTGAGCCGCTTCCGGCCGGCCGGCGCGCCCGGCGCCGGCCGCGCGGCCGTGCCCGCGGACCGCCGGCGCGAGCTCGAGTCCGAGCTCGGCCCCGTCCTGGACCTGCTGGACGGGCCCGGCGCCGAGTGCGCCGCGATGCTCGCCGCTGCGCGCCAGGACGCGGACCAGATCATCGCCGCGGCCAGGGCCGAGGCGGACGCCATCATGTCGGCGGCCGAGCAGCGTGCCGGTGCCAGCGTCGCCGCCCTCGTCCGGGAGCAGGTGGCGGCCGCGCGGACCGAGGCGGCGGCGATCGCGGCCGCGGGCACCGCGGAGGCCGCCGCGATCCGGGACCGTGCGCTACCGCGTGTCCCGCTGCTCGCCGGTCGTGCCGTCGCCCTCGTCCGCGAGCTTGCCGAGGGCGAGAGCGAGCCACCGGGGGCCCGCCCGCCGGGCCGGCTGCCATGAGCGCCGGGTGGGTCGCCGGCACGGTCCGGGCGAAGGCGATGGCCCGGCGGGTGCTCGGGGCCGACACCGCGCGGCAGCTCGCGGCCAGCCCCTCGCTCGCCGCGGCGCAGCACGCGCTGCTGCCGACGTCGCTCCGCGATGCCGCCCAGCCCGGCTTGTCCCTCGCCGCCGCGCAGCATGCCGTCGCCGAGACGATGCTGTGGGACCTGCGCGTGCTCGCAGGGTGGCTGCCACGGGACGGAGTCAGCCTGCTGCGGCTGCTCGCAGCCTGGTTCGAGATCGCGAACGTGGACGAGCTCCTGCAGGCGCTGGCGGATGCGCCGGCCGGGCCGGAGTTTCAGCTCGGGGCGCTCGCGACCGCCTGGCCCCGGCTCAGCGAGTCGCGCACGGTCGTCGAGCTGAGGCAGGCTCTGGCCGCATCCGCATGGGGTGATCCCGGCGGCGACAGTGCCCGCGACATCCGCGTCGCCATGCGGGCCCGCTGGGCCACGCGGGTGGCGACATCGGGTGACCGGACCAGGGCCTGGGCAGCCGCCGCGGTCGCGGTGATGCAGCCCGGCGGCCGGGCGGATCCCGGCATCGCCGACGGCGGCAGGCCGCGAGCCGCGCGCCTGGCGCCTGCCGGCCGCACGCGGCACGGACCGCCCGGCGGGCCGCGCCCGGATGTGACGGCGCCCGGTCAGATCACGGAACCCTGGCTGGCGGAGGCCGACTGGTGGCGGCGGGTCGAGCGCGAGGGTCAGGCACTGCTGCGCTCGGCTGCGGCCGACAGCGGGCCGGTGCTCGGGGCGGTGGCGGTGATGGCGGCGGACGCGCGGCGAGTGCGCGCGGCGCTTGCCTGCGCCGCGCGCGGTGGTGTCGACCTGGCGGCATACGATGCGCTGGCGTGAGTCGGCCGTGCCGGTGCGGATGCAGCGAGTCGCCCTCGTCGCCCCGGACACGACGCTGCGCGAGGTACTGGTGCGGATCGCCGCCGCTGCCGCGATGCAGATCGAGCACGACGGCCGCGCGCGCAAGGCGGTGACGGCCCGCGGCCCGGCGGGCCAGCCCGGCCCGTCCCGGCCGTCCGCACCGCCGCTGATCTCCGCGGCCCCGCCTGACCTCGGCGAGCTTGCCCGCGCGGGCCGTTACGACCTGATCGCGGGCGAAGCCGAGCTGCAGGGCCACGCCGAGGCCGCGGTCCAGCGCTCGGGAGCCGCCGCCCTCGTCGGCTGGGTCCCGGCGGCCAGCCTGCCCGCGCTGCGCGCCGACGTCGCCGGCGTCGGCGGCGCCGTCGTCCCGCTCGCCCGGCCTGCCTGGTCACATCCTCCGACGCAGCTCGTCCAGCACGGTCTCCAGCACGAGCTGACCCCGCTGGTCCAGACGTACGGCACGGTCCCGTATGCAGACCTGGATCCGAGCTGGCTGGCCTGGGCCAGCTACGTCGTCATGTTCGGGATGATGTTCGGCGACGCGGGCCAGGGAGCGCTGCTCGTGGCAGTCGCGGCGGCCCTGCGGGCCGGCTGGCCGGCGCGGCTGCGCAGGTTCCGCGCGGCGTGGCCGTTCGTCGGCGGGGCCGGCCTGGCGGCCACCGCGTTCGGACTGCTGTACGGAGAGTTCTTCGGCCCGACCGGGCTCGTGCCGGCGATCTGGCTGAGTCCGCTGTCGCAGCCGGTGACGCTGCTGCTCGCGGCGGGCGGGTTCGGCGCGTTCCTGATCGCCGGGGCGTACGCCCTCGGCACCGTGAACCGGTGGCGGGAAGGCGGCTGGCATGCAGCCGTGTACGCCCCGTCCGGCGTGGCGGGCAGCTGCGTCTTCCTCGGCGCGGCAGCGGGCGCGGCCGGCTGGCATTTCCGCCTTGGCGCGGTGCTCGCCGCAGGCGTCGTCGTCGCGCTGGCCGGCCTCGGGCTCGCCTTCGCCGGGTTCCTCGCCGAGGCGGGCCGTGGCGGGACCGCGATCACGCAGGCGATAGTCGAGCTCTTTGACCTGGTCGTCCGGCTGGGCTCGAACGTGGTCTCGTTCACCAGGCTGGCCGCCTTCGGCCTCACTCATGCCGCGCTCGGGCTGCTGGTCTGGGAGGGCACGCGTGCCCTGTGGCATCGCGGCGGCCTGTTCATCGTGGCGGGCGTGCTGGTCTTCGCCGCCGGGACCGCGCTCGCCTTCAGCCTCGAATTGCTAGTCGCCGCGATTCAGGCGCTGCGGCTTGAGTACTACGAGCTGTTCTCTCGTGTATTTGTTGGACAGGGAGAGCCGTTCCGGCCGTGGCATGTGCCCGTCGCGCCTGCCGCGCGGGAACAGGTGACAGGCGAGACCGCTCGCCGAATCGATGCGGAGGGGGCACGTCCGTGACTGCTGTCTGGCTGCTTGGACTGCCGGTGATCGCCGTTCCGGCCATCGTGCTGGCCCGGCTCGCGGCCCGCAGGCCGCAGCGCGGCGCCGTGATCTTCGCCGTCGTGGGCGGACTGCTCATGGCGGGAGCCACGGTGCTGCTGCTGGCCGCCCTGTCGGGCGATCCGGCCAGCGCGGCCAGCACCTCGGCGGCCGCCGCCGCGGCGCACGCCGCCAGTTCCGGCGGCAGCAACTCTGCCGCCCTGATCGGCGCCGCGGTGGCGGTCGCGGGCTCGACGATCGGCGCCGGGATAGCGGTCGCCTACACCGGTGCAGCCGCGCTGGCCGCGATGAGCGAGCGGCCTGAGCTGTTCGGCCGGGCGATGGTCGTGGTCGGCCTCGCCGAGGGGATCGCGATCTACGGTCTGATCATCGGCATCATCCTGGTCGGGAAGGCCTGACCGGTGGCTACGGCGGCGGTTATCGGCGCGGCGCTGGCGGTGGAGGGCTACGCGCTGGCCGGCGCCGCGGTGCACCCGGCGGCCACTCCGGCGGAGGCCGCCGCCGCCTGGGACGCACTGCCCGCCGATACCGGGCTGCTGATCGTCACCGCCAGTGCCGTGCGGTGGCTGGCAGACCGGCTGGCCGAGCGCCCGGAGCTGCTGATCGCGGTGATGCAGGGATGAGCCCGGCCGCGGCGGCGGCCCTCGCCCCGGTCACCGAGCGGCTGCGGCGGGATGCCGCGGACCGGGCGGCCCGGCTGCGCGCGGCCGCGCGCGCCGAGGCGGCGGAGATCTTGCAGCGGGCCGGGCAGGCCGCGGCCGCGGCGGCCGACGGCGCTTCGGCCGCCGCGGCGCAGACCGCCGGCCCGGTGGTGGCGGCCGAGCTGCGCCGGGCCCGCGCGGAGGCCAGGCACGCGATCCTCGCCGCGCAGCGGGCGGCCTGCGACGAGCTGCGCAGGCAGGTCCGCGCCGGTGTCGCGATGCTGTCCGCAGAGGCGGACTACGCGCGGCTCGCGCACCGGATCTCGGAGCTGGCCGAGATGGCCGCCGGCCCTGGCGCCCGGCTCTCGCAGGCCCCCGCGGGCGGGGTGATCGCGACCGCTCCTGGCGTGGTCGTGGACTGCTCCCTGGACCGGCTCGCCGACCTCGCCGTCGCCCGCCTGGGCCCGGCAATCAGGGAGCTGTGGACGGCATGAGCGACGAGGCCGCGCGCGTCATCAGGGTCAACGGTCCGCTCGTCGAGGTGACCGGGCTTGCGCACGTGGCCATGTCCGACGTCATCGAGCTCGGCGACCGGCGGCTGCCGGGCGAGGCGGTGGCCGTCCGCGGCGACGTCGCCACTGTGCAGGCCTACGACTACACCGGCGGCCTGGCGCCCGGCCATCCGGCCCGCTCCCTCGGCATGCCGCTGTCGGCGCTGCTCGGCCCGCACCTGCTCGGCGGCATCTTCGACGGGCTGCTCCGGCCGCTCTCCGGCGCGCCCGCCTGGCTGGAACCTGGCGCCATCGGCGCCTCGGCCAGCGACCGGCAGTTCTCGTTCGTCCCGGAAGTCGCCGACGGCACGGCGGTGGCAGCCGGGGCCGCGCTGGGAACCGTCCCCACGGCCGCCGGGATCGGCTACCGGGTGCTGGTGCCGCCGGGACTCAGCGGCCCGGTAGCGGGCCTGCGGCCGCGCGAGTCGGTGCCGGGTGACGCGGTGATCGGCACTGTCGGCGGCACGCAGGTGCGGCTCACCTCGGCGTGGCCGGTCCGCCAGCCCCGGCCCTACCGGGAGCGCCGGGACAGCGACGCCGCGCTGATCACCGGGCAGCGCGTGATTGACCTGCTGTTCCCTGTCACCAAGGGGGGCACCACCGCGGTGCCGGGCGGCTTCGGCACGGGCAAGACGCTGCTGCTCCAGCAGATCACCAAGTGGTGCGACGCCGATGTGATCGTGTACGTCGGCTGCGGCGAGCGCGGCAACGAGCTCGCGGACATGCTGGACGAGCTGGCCGGGCTGACGGACCCGCGGACCGGCGGCCGGCTGGCTGACCGCACGGTGGTCATCGCCAACACCTCCAACATGCCGATGATGGCCCGTGAGGCCAGCATCTACACCGCGGCCACGGTGGCAGAGCACTTCCGTGACATGGGCCTGGACGCGATCGTCATCGCGGACTCCACCTCGCGCTGGGCCGAGGCGCTGCGCGAGTTCGCGTCGCGCAGCGGTGAGCTTCCGGCCGAGGAAGGCTATCCGGCCAGCCTGGCGTCCGCGCTCGCCGCGTTCTACGAGCGCGCTGGCTGCGTGTTCACGGCGGAGGGCCGTCCCGGCTCGGTGACGATCATCGGCGCGGTCTCCCCGGCCGGCGGCGACATGACCGAGCCCGTGACGACGTATACGCAGCGCTTCGTCCGCTGTCTGTGGTCGCTCGACCGTGACCTTGCCTATTCCCGTCATTATCCCGCCGTCTCCTGGGCCGGGTCGTTCTCCCGCGACGACGACGTCGTCGCGGCCTGGCATGCCGGCCACGGTGATCCCGCCTGGTCGCAGCGCCGGGCACGGCTCGCGGAGTTGCTCGCCGAGGCCGACCGGCTCGCCTCCCTGGCGGAGCTGATGGGCGTCAGCGCGCTGCCTCCGCCGGAGCGCGCCACGATCCTGGCCGGGCGGCTCATCCGCGAGGGCCTGCTGCAGCAGAGCGCGATCAGCCCGGTCGACGCCGCGTGCGACAGCCCGCGCGGCGCCGCCCTGGCCCGCGCCGTCCTGAGCGTGTCGGACAAGTGCCTGGAGCTTGCCCGGGCCGGCGTGCCGGCCGGCCTGATCGAGGAGGCGGACTACTCGCCGATCCTGCGGGCGCGCGAGGACGCCGCCACGCCGGACGAGGTGTCCGACCGCGAGCGGGAGATGCTCGCGAGCCTGGACGAGCTGGGCCGCCAGGCGCGCGGCCACGAGCATCCGGGTGCCGGCCAGCCGGACGCCGCAGACCCTGGCGAGCCGGGAAGTGCCGCATGACCGCAGACTGGGCACAGCGCGAGTACACCGATATCACCGAGCTGCGCGGTCCGCTGCTGGTGGTGCGCGGCGTCGCCGGCGTGGGCTGGGACGAGTTCGCGATCATCCGGGACTCCGCGGGCCGGGAACGGCATGGCCTCGTGCTGGAGGCCGACCGGGACCTCGCCGTGGTCCAGGTGCTGGAGGGGACCGCGGGCCTGTCCGCCGCCAGCACGCGGGTCGCCTTCAGCGGCGCGCCGCTGCGCATCCCGGTCGGCCCGGACTGGCTGGGCCGGGTCTGCACCGGGCGGGGCGAGCCGATGGACGGCGGACCCCCGGTCACCGCCGACACGACCGCCGCGGTCACCGGCTTCCCGATGAACCCGGTGGTCCGGCAGCCGCCCGCCGAGCCGGTGCTGACCGGCGTCTCGGTGATCGACGGCCTGACGACGCTGGTGCGCGGCCAGAAGCTGCCGATCTTCTCGGTCGCGGGGCTGCCGCATCTCGACCTCGCCGCCCAGGTCGCCGCCCAGGCGTCGGCCGGCGGCGAGCCCTTCTGCGTCGTGTTCGCCGCGATGGGGCTGACGCACCCGGACGCAGCCGCGGTGCGCAAGGTGCTCGACAAGCGGTCGGCCGCCGGCGAGCTCGTGCTGCTGCTCAACCTCGCCGACGCCCCGGTGATCGAGCGGTTCCTGACGCCGCGGATCGCCCTCACGATCGCCGAGCACCTCGCGTTCTCGATGGGCCGCAACGTCCTCGTCGTCATGGCGGACATGACGAGCTACTGCGAGGCGCTGCGCGAGGTGTCCGCGGCACGCGGCGAGATCCCGGCCCGCCGCGCCTATCCCGGCTATCTGTACAGCGACCTGGCCTCGCTGTACGAGCGCTGCGGGCGGATCCGGGGAGTGCCCGGCTCGGTAACGCTGGTCCCGGTGCTCACCATGCCTGGCGGCGACATCACCCACCCGGTGCCCGACCTGACCGGCTACATAACCGAGGGGCAGATCGTGCTGTCCGCCGAGCTGCACGCGCGCGGTGTCTACCCGCCGGTGGACGCGCTCTCGTCCCTGTCCCGGCTCATGCGGCACGGCGCCGGCCCCGGCCGTACCAGGGACGACCATCTCGACGTCGCCGCCCAGGCGCTGTCCGCGCTCGCTGCCGCGCGGCGCGCCGCCGAGCTCGCCGAGATCATCGGCCCGGCGGCGCTGAGCGCCTCCGACCGCCGCTTCCAGGAGTTCGACCGCGTCTTCGCGGCCGAGATGATCAGTCAGGGCCGGGCCGAGAACCGCAGCCTCGACGACACGCTGAGCCGGGCCTGGCGCGCGCTTGCCGTGCTGCCGCGCCGCGAGCTGACGATGCTGTCGGCCGCCGCGCTCGACGCCTACTACCCGGCGAGCCCGCCGACGGAGGACGGCCGGCCATGACACAGGCGAAGCTGGCGGTGCCGCCGGGCCGGTCCGGCCGGATCTGGCTGGTCCGCCGGCTGGAGACGGCCCGCCGCGGTGCGGACCTGCTCGACCGCAAGCTCCGCATCCTGCAGGCCGAGCTTGTCCGCCGGCAGGCCGCCGCGGCGGACGCCGCGGCCCGCTGGGAGCACTGCCAGGCCGAAGCGCGCGGGTGGCTCGTGCGCCTGACGTTCCTGTCCGGCGAGCGCGCGGTCCGGCTGGCCGCAAGCGGGCAGGCCGCGGACGTTGCCGTCAGCTACGAGACGACGATGGGCATCCGCTATCCGGCCCGGGTCGCATGCTCCTGCCCGCCGGCCGGCACCTGGGACGGTCCGGTCGCGGCCGGATGTCGCGACGCGCACCGCGCGGCCCTCGCGGCGGCGGCGCAGCACGCGGCCGCCGCGGCGGCGGTGGCCGCCGTCGACAGCGAGGCCCGCGCCACCCGCACCCGGCTGCGGGCCATCGAGGACCGGTGGATCCCGCGGCTGGAGCGGGCGCTCGCGGAGGTGACGTTCACGCTGGAGGAGCTCGAGCGGGCCGACGCGGCCAGGCTGCGGCTCGCGCACGCCGCGGGCAGCCGGGCGCGGCCCTGACCGGGGCGCGGCGTCACGCCACGTCGACCGGCGTGCCGGGCAGCCTGCCCCACTCGGCCCAGGACCCGTCGTATACGCGGACCTGGCCGCGGCCGAGCAGGTAGGTGAGGACGAACCACGCCGTGCTCGCCCGGCCGCCGATCGTGCAGTAAGTGATCAGCTCGCCGTCGCGGTCCAGCCCGGCGGCAGAGAACACCGCCCGCAGCCGCGCCGCGGGCAGGAACGCCCCGCGATCGTCGTACAGGCCGTCGATCGGCTGATGCACCGCGCCCGGCACGTGGCCGGCCCGGCCGCCGGGCTCCGAGCCGCCCGAAGGCCAGAACCGGCTGCCGGCGTACTCCGCCGCGGAGCGCACGTCCAGCAGGGTCGTGCCGGGGCTGCCGATCGCGCGCAGCACCGCGGCGTGATCGGCCCGCAGCCGCGCGTCCGGCTCGCCGAGCGGGTAGCTGGCCGGGGCCGGCTCCGGGGCCGCCGAGCTGACCGGCAGGCCCGCTGCCTGCCAGGTGTCGCGCGAGCAGTCCAGGATCCGGGCGTCGGCGTGGCCGTACAGCTTCATCAGCCAGAGCCCGACGGCCGGCCCGTAGCCGTAGAACACGACCGTGGTGTCCGGGCCGATGCCGGAGCGTTCGAGCAGCCGCTGCACGGCAGCCCCTGGCACCGGCCGGTACCCGGCGTCCCGCAGGTCGGCGTAGATGTTCCACAGCACGGCGCCGTCGACGTGCCAGTCGTTGTAGGCGGCCGCGGTCACGTCCACCTCGACCACCCGCACCGAGGGGTCGCGCAGGCGGGCAGCGAGCCATGCCGGGCTCACCAGCAGGCTGCCCGCCGCGGCTGAGTCAGGGGCTGACGTGGTGGTCACGGGTGCTGTCTTCATCGGTGTCTCCGTTCAGGTGGCTGGCCGTTGTCGCGGCAGTGCCGCGTTCGGTGACCGCGGGCTGCGGTGCGGTGTTCACGTGCAGCCGGAAGATGTCGGGGCGGTTGTAGTGCCCGACGGGGTCCATGTGACGGCGCCCGACCGCGACGTCCCGCAGCCGCAGGTCGGCGATGAGGGTCTCCTCGCGCTGCCGGACCGGGCCGGCGATGATCTCGCCGCTGGGCGCGACGATGACGGAGTTGCCCTCTTCCAGCCAGGGCCCGTTGTCGGCCAGATATCCGGACGGGAGCAGCCGGTCCCGGCCGGGGAAGCTGCGCGGGACCTGATCCGCGTGCAGGACAGGGTTGACCCCGACGACGAACATCCGGTTCTCCCTGGCGATGTGCACCATCGTCGCGATCCAGCCGTCGCCCTCGGCCAGCGTCGGTGCCAGCCAGACCTGGACGCCCTGCGCATAGAGATGAAACCGCGCGAGCGGCATGTAGTTCTCCCAGCAGATGAGCCCGCCGATCCGCGCCTCCCCGGTGTCCACCACCCGCAGCATGGATCCGTCGCCCCTGCCCCACACGGTCCGCTCGGACCCGGTCGGCACGAGCTTGCGGTGACGGCCCGCCAGCTCGCCCCGCGGCGAGAAGTACAAGACCGTGTTGTAGATGGTGGCGCCGTGCGGCTCGCGTTCCTCGACGCCGATGACAAGCCATACCCCGTGCTCCGCGGCAATCGCGGCGAGCCGCTCGGTGGCCGGCCCTGGCACTGTCACGGCGTTGTCCGCCAGCAGCGCGAACCAGTCCTCGTCGCCTGCCCAGATCGGCTGCGTGTCGATCCAGACCGGCGTGCCGGGCACGAACACCTCGGGGAACACGACAATCCGCGCGCCGTCAGCGGCGGCTGCGGCGGTCAGCGCCGCGACCCTGCCGATGGTCGCCTCGCGATCCATCAGCACGCAGCTGGCCTGCACGGCCGCGACCCGCAGCGTGGTCATCGCGCTGGCCCGTCCGCGACATCCGCCAGCGCGAGCCGATCGAGCGCCAGCTCCGGCTCGCCGGCTGGCGCGGCAGCGCCGGACGTGCGCGCAAGGCTGCCTGGCGGCTCGGCCTCTTCCGCCCCTTCGGCCCGGAACGTCGCCGCGGCACGCGGGCTGGCGTCGACGGTCAGCCGCAGCACGTCGCTGCGACTGTAATGGCCCGCCGGATCGAACTGCTGCCGGGACGCCGCGGCTGCCTCGGTGTCGATCTCCGCGCACACGATGCCCTCCGCGCCGATCAGCGGGCCCGCGATGACGTCACCGCCAGGCGCGATGATCGCGGAGTTCCCGCGCGACAGCCAGTCCTCAGTCCCGCCGTAGATCTCGGTCCGGCCGGGCAGGTCCGCGGGCAGGTCGCTGGCCCGGATGCAGGCCGTCACGCCGATCACGTAGGTGCGGCCCTCCTTGCCGATGTGCCGCAGCGTCGGTACCCACACCTCCGAGTTGTCCCAGGTGGGCGCCAGGTAGATGTCGACGCCGCGGGCGTACAGCGCGGCCCTGGCCAGCGGCATGTAGTTCTCCCAGCAGATCAGGCCGCCGAGCCGCCCGAAGCCCGTGCCGATCGTCTGCAGGCCCGAGCCGTCGCCAGCGCCCCACACGAGTCGCTCCCCGCCGCTGGGCATCAGCTTGCGATGCCGCCCGGCCACGATCCCGGCCGGGGAGAAGTGCAGCAGCGTGTTGTAGAGCGTCGAACCGCGCGGGTCCCGCTCGGTGACGCCGACGCTCAGCCAGATTCCCAGTTGCCTCGCCGTCTCGGCCAGCCGGTCGCACGCGGGCGAGCCGATGACAACCGCCTGGTGGTACAGCCGGGAATACAGCTCGGTCGCGGTGGCATCCCACGGCCGGGTCCGCCACACCCAGTCCGGGTAGCCGGGCACGAACGCCTCGGGAAACGCGACCAGCCGGGCCCCGTCCGAGGCGGCCTGCCCGGCGAGCGCGGCCACCTTGGCGATCGTCGCGTCCCTGTCCATGAACACCGGCGCCGACTGAACGGCCGCAACTGTCACCGCCACCATGACCCCTCCTCCGGGAGCTGTCCGATGAAGCCCGCCAGCAGGTCGCTGACGAGGTCAGGCTGTTCCATGTTGATCATGTGCCCGGCGCCGGGAATCGGGCGGTAGGTGGCGGCCGGGATGCGGCGGGCGAGCACGGCCGACATCGCCCTGAAGCACGGCACGTCCCGCTCGCCGGCCAGCACGAGCACCGGCATCGCCAGCGTCTCGAGCGCGCCGAGCACCGGCTGCCCGGCAGGCTCGTGCGGGTCGCCGCCGGTCCAGTGCTGGCCCGGGTAGCCGGCCACCATCGCCGCCAGCTCGGCGGCCAGCCGCGGCTGCTCGCGGGCGGCGGCGAACAGCGGGTGGGCCAGCCAGGC
>Ga0335076_10002090_pt1 | contig 19712 bp, 17 predicted proteins | sample Lox_Sample_25_FD_206717 | JGI IMG/M metagenome (GOLD analysis project Ga0335076, IMG submission 206717) | Soil microbial communities from Loxahatchee National Wildlife Refuge, Florida, United States - Lox_Sample_2.5 | ecosystem: Environmental > Terrestrial > Soil > Wetlands | place: USA...
ACGATCGGCGATGCCGCGCGAGACCTGCATCAGGGCCTCGGCGCGCGCGTGGGTGGGAAGCACACGGGCCTCGTCGAACGTGGCGACGGCGGCCCGTACGGCGTCCTCGGCGTCCGCGTCGGTGGGGACCCCCACCTCGGCCACCAGCGCGTCGTCGAAGGGGCTGAGCACTTCCTTCGTTCCCTCGCCCGTCCGCCACTCGCCGGCCACGTAGAACGGTCTGATCGTCATGGCACCCATCACCCCTCAGAAAGTCGCGTTCCCGGGCCGCCGGCCCGGGAACGCATCGCCTCTGTCCTTTCCCCGGCGCTAGTCGAGCGCCGCCATCACGTGCTTGATCTGCGTGTAGTCCTCGAGCGAGTACATCGACATGTCCTTGCCGAACCCGCTCTGCTTGTAGCCGCCGTGCGGCATCTCGGGCGAGATCATGAAGTGCGTGTTGATCCACACCGCGCCGAACTGCAGCCGCCGGGCAACCCGGAGCGCACGCGCGCCGTCCTTGGACCACACCGAGGACGCGAGCCCGTAGTCGACGTCGTTGGCCCACGTCACCGCCTCGTCCTCGTCGGTGAAGCGCTGCACCGACACGACCGGACCGAAGACCTCGCGCTGCACGATCTCCGCCTTCTGGTCGATGCCGGCCACCACGGTGGGCTTGTAGTACGCGCCCGGCCCGTCGATGGCCTCGCCGCCGGTCAGGATCTCGGCGCCGTAGCCGCGCGCGCGGTCGATGAACCCGGCCACGCTGTCGCGCTGCTTATCGGACACCAGCGGACCCATCTCGGTGTCGATGTTCGTGATGTCGCCGACATTGATCGACTCCACGGCCGGCACCAGCTCGGACAGCAGCTTGTCGTAGATGCCGGCCCCGGCCAGCACGCGGCACGACGCGGTGCAGTCCTGGCCGGTGTTCGTGTAGCCGGCGAACTTCAGCGTCTCGACCAGCTTCTCCACGTCGGCGTCGTCGAAGACGACGACCGGCGCCTTGCCGCCCAGCTCGAGGTGGACGCGCTTGACGGTGTCGGCCGCCGCCGCGGCGATCAGCTTGCCGGTCGACGTGTCACCGGTGACCGACACCAGCCGGACGTCGGGGTGCCGCGTCAGGTGGTCGCCGATCACCGAGCCCCGCCCGGTGATCACGTTGATCACGCCGGGCGGGAAGATGTCGGCGGCGAGCTCGGCGAGCCGCAGCGCGGTCTGCGGCGTGTTCTGCGCCGGCTTGATGATCGAGGTGTTCCCTGCCGCCAGCGCCGGACCGATCTTCCAGGCCATCATCATCAGCGGGTAGTTCCAGGGGCAGATCCCGACGGTCACGCCGAGTGGCTCGCGGCGGATCATGCTGGTGAAGCCCTTCTCGTACTCCCCGGCCGACTTGCCCTCGGGGAGCCGCGCGGCGCCGGCGAAGAACCGGAGGTTGTCGCTGATGAACGGGATGTCGGCCGCCGAGACCGAGATCGGCTTGCCGACGTCGACCGACTCCAGCCGGGCCAATTCCTCCGCGTCCTCGTCGATGGCGTCGGCCAGCTTCAACAGCATCGCCGAGCGCTCCTTGGGCGGAGTGTCGAACCACACCTCGTCGTAGGCCTTGAGCGCCGCCGCGACGGCGCGGTCCGCGTCCTCCCGCGTTGCGACCGCTACCTCGGCGACCGTCTCACCGGTGGCCGGGTTGATGTCGGGCTCGACCTCGCCCGAGCTCGAGTCGGTCCACTCGCCGCCGATGAACATCTGCGCTCTCTTGACTGTCGTGGCCATGCGCCCCCTCCTGTCGTCGGTGCCTGTTCCATTGGTCGCGTGCGCGACCCGAATCCGTGGTCACCAAGTACCCCCGCCCGGCCCGCGGCGCGCGCGTGGCTCCTTCGGGAAGATAACGCTAATCCTTTCGGCGCGCCCGTCGAGGGCCGCCCGGCGAAAGGGCTCGACCCTCCTTGTACGCGGGGGCCAACTCGCGGGCCCGGCCGTTCCTCGAGGGCTCCCCGGACGAGAGGATGTCCCTGGCGCGCAAGGCGAGGAACAGCTCCATGCGATCCCGCGCCGAGGTGAGGTCGCGCCCGGTGAGCTCCTCGACCTTGCGCATCCGGTACCGGAGCGTGTGCCGGTGGACGTACAGCTCGGCGGCGGCGGCCTCCCAGCGGGCATTGCGCTCGAGGAACGCGCGCAACGACGGGACCAGATGGCCGCCGTGGGCGTCGTCGTAGGCGTCGAGCGGACCCAGAACGCTCGAAGCGAACGTCGCGAGCGCCTCGGGGTCCTGCAGGGACAGCAGGAGCTGGTACGTGCCGAGGTCGCGAAACTCCGCCTCGGCGCGCCCCTCGGTCTGGCAGACCTGGAGTGCGTAGCGGGCCTCGCGGACCGTCTGGGCCAGGGCGTCGTAGGTCACGAGGCTCCCGGCGCCCGACATGACCGTGCCGCGAGCGCGTTCGGCGAGCGCCGTGCGAACGCCTGGCAGGAAGCCCTCGGGCGATTCGGGCTGGAGCACCACCAGGGCATACCCCTCCCGCAGGGACGACAGGAACGGCAGCGCTCCTCGCGACAGCGCGTCCTCGCAGATCTCGTCGAGCCGGTCGGCGGGATCCGTCGACACCAGCGCGACGGCGACCACCGGCCGGGACAGGTCGAACCCCAGGCGCTCCAGCGCCCGCCGGCCGTCCGCAGGCGACACGGCACCGGCGAGCAACTGCTCCAGCGCGTCTCCGCGCAGCCGCCGTTCCGCCTCGGAGACCGCGCGCGCCTTGTTCAACTCGATCGCCAGCAGGCTGAGCGCGTGACTCGACACGATCCGATCGAAGTGCGTCTGGGCGTCCTTCTTGCCGACGGCCAGATACGCCTCGATCCGGCCCTGCGAGGACACGGGCTGGACCGCGATGTTCTGCCCGCGATCGACGAGCGTGAGGCTGAAGTGGATGCCCTCCGGGCGCGACGAGCGCAGCTCGCTCCAGACACGGCCGGCGTAGTTGGACGCCGAGGCCGGGACCGCCGCCAGCACCGCGCCGTGCAGGTCGACGAGGACCGCCCACCCGTTGATCGCGCCCGTGAGCGACGACACCACCCCCTCGATGCCCTTGCCCTCCAGCACGGCGCGCGTGAGCGCGTGTTCGGCCTCGAGCGATCGCGACAGGAGGTCGTACTGGTCGGCGACGATCCGGGTGAAGACGGCCTCGGTGATGGCGATGAACGGAAGGTCGTACGGAACCTCGAAGACGGGAAAGCCGGCCGCCTCGGCGGCGTCCAGCACGGCCTTCGGGATGCGCTGGTGCGAGAACCCGACCCCGAAACCCAGCCCGGCGAGGTCGGATCCAACAAGCCGGTTCACGTACGCGCGTTGGCGGGCCGGTGTCTTGCCGATCCCCATACCGGTCGTCAGGAGCAGCTCGCCGCCCTTCAGCCAGGGCGTGGGGTCCTCCAACTCGCTCACGTGGACCCAGCGAATGGTCCGCCGCACGCCCGCCTTGCCGGCGACCGCCGTGAGGGTCAGCCCGGGCGTCTTCAGCAGGTCCGCGACGGAGAGCGACATCGGGCACATTGTACGATTCGTACAAGTCGTCGTACACCCCGGAGAATCGGGGCGGATCGGGCGCGCCGATGCGCCCGGTTGGACGGGCCGTCGGGCTCAGGGGAGCGCCTCGGAGCGGGGCCACAGCCCGCCCCGGACCCGGCCGGTGGCCGGAAGGTACAAAGGGGCCCGGAGGCCTGATTCCGGGCGGCCCTGACGGCACACCGGCTTCGAGGGACACTCAGCCCCTAGCGCATTACTCGACACCGTTCGACCGGCGCGTGCCCGCGCGTGGCCGCACCGCCGGTCGGGAGGGAGGCCCCGTGGAGCTCGCGCAGGAACGCCGGATCGTGACGGAGATCCCCGGACCGAAGTCCCGGGAGCTCTTCGAGCGCCGCAAGAACGCCGTCCCGAAGGCCGTCGCCTCGATGACGCCGGTGTTCACCCAGGCGGCGTCCGGCGCCATCGTTCAGGACGTCGACGGCAACAGCCTGATCGACCTCGGCGCCGGCCTGGCCGTGCTGAACGTCGGGAACTCCGCGCCCGCGGTCGTTGAAGCCGTTCGCGCGCAGCTGGATCGGTTCACGCACACGTGCATGCACGTGACGATGAGCGAGCCCTACGTCGAGCTCGCCGAGCGGCTGAACGCGATCGTCCCGGGGCCGAACCCGAAGCAGACGCTGTTCGTCAACTCGGGCGCCGAGGCGGTGGAGAACGCGGTCAAGGCGAGCCGCTATTTCACCAAGCGCCAAGCCGTCGCCGTCTTCGACCACGCCTTCCACGGGCGCACGCTGATGGCGATGACGCTCACGGCCAAGGCCATGCCCTACAAGCACGGCTTCGGACCGTTCGCGCCCGAGATCTACCGGCTGCCGATGTCGTACCCGTACCGCTGCCCGACCGGCGAGTCGTACGAGGAGTGCGGGCCGCGCTGCGCCGAGGCGGCGATCACCGCGATCGACAAGCAGATCGGCGCCGAGAACCTCGCGTGCGTGCTGATCGAGCCGCAGCAGGGGGAGGGCGGGTTCATCGTTCCCGGCGCGGGGTTCATCCCGGCGATCGCGGAGTACTGCAAGGCCAACGGGATCCTGTTCGTCGCCGACGAGGTGCAGACGGGCTTCGGGCGCACCGGCAAGATGTTCGGCATCGAATGGGAAGCGGGCGTGGAGCCCGACCTGGTGACGACGGCCAAGTCGCTCGCGGGCGGGCTGCCGCTGGCGGCCGTGACCGGCCGAGCCGACGTCATGGACTCGGTGCACCCGGGAGGACTCGGCGGGACGTACGGCGGGAACCCGCTGTCGACGTCGGCGGCGCTCGCGGTCCTGGACACGATCGAGCGCGACGGCCTCGTCGAGCGCGCCAACCACATCGGCGACCTGATGCGCGGGCGGCTGCGCGACATGGCGACGCGGTCGTCGCTGATCGGCGACGTGCGGGGTCGCGGCGCGATGGTCGCCATGGAACTCGTGGACGACGCCGACACCAAGCACCCGGCCAAGGACGCCACCAACCGCGTGATCGAGGAGAGCTACAAGCAGGGCGTGATCCTGCTGAAGGCGGGGACCTACGACAACGTCATCCGGTTCCTGCCGCCGCTCACCATCGACGACGCGCTGCTGCTCGAAGGGTTCGACGTCGTCGAGAAAGCGCTCGCGATGGCGGAGTCCGAGACGGGCAGCGGCGCGTAACCGAAAAGGCTTGCTCGCAGGCTGATTCCCGGCTCGGCCGGGACTCCTCACGCGTTGACTCCGGCGAACCACGCGTGGTACACCCCCGCAGACAATCCATTGGGTTCGCTTCTCGCTGGGGGAGACCATTGTGCGTAGAGCTATGAGTGTGCCGCTCGGACTGATGGTGTTCACGCTGCTGGTGGCCTCAGTTGTCCAATCGACCTCCGCAAGCGCGAGCGCTCGAACCACGGTACGGGTGAGCGTCGGGTCAATGGGTCAGGCCAACGGGGGGAGCGACGGCCCATCGCTGTCCGCCGACGGCCGGTATGTGGCCTTCTCCTCGGCCGCCAGCAACCTCGTCTCGGGCGACACCAACTCCGCCAGAGATATCTTCGTCCGGGACCGCAAGCTGCACAAGACCTATCGCGTGAGCGTGAGCACCACGGGGGTTCAGGCCAACGGGGACTCCGACCTCCCTTCGATCTCGGCCGACGGACGGTACGTGGCGTTCGTGTCCATCGCGAGCAACCTCGTCCCGAACGACACCAACGGCCTGTCCGACATCTTCGTCCGGGACCGCACGCTGCACACGACGACCCGGGTGAGCACCGGTGCGCTCGGGCAGAGCGACGGGGCGAGCTACGACCCCTCGATCTCGTCCGACGGTCGCTATATCGCGTTCGACTCCGGAGCCGACAACCTGGTCTCGGGCGACACGAACACATCGTCCGACGTCTTCGTCCGCGACCGAGTTCTTCACAAGACGTTTCGCTCGAGCATCAGCACTGCCGGCGTCCAGGGGAACGAAGGCAGCATCGACCCGTCGATCTCGGCCGACGGACGGTACGTCGCGTTCGATTCGGGCGCGACCACCCTCGTGGCCGGCGACACGAACGGGGCCGAAGACATCTTCGTCCGGGACCGCACGCTGCACACGACGACCCGGGTGAGCGCCGGTGCGCTCGGGCAAAGCGACGGGGCGAGCTACGACCCCTCGATCTCGTCCGACGGACGGTACGTGGCCTTCGCGTCGTCCGCCGACAATCTGGTCTCCGGAGACACGAACACTCATGAGGACGTCTTCGTCCGCGACCGGACCCTTCACAAGACGTTTCGCTCGAGCATCAGCAGCGCCGGCCTACAGGCGGACGCCGATTGCTTCGGCGCGTCGATCTCGGGCGGCGGGAGATTCGTGATCTTCACCTCGGCCGCCCTCAATCTGGTCCCTCCCGGGACGAACGGGTTCGACGATGTCTTCGTCCGGGATCGAACACTGCACAAGACGTTGCTCGTCAGCGTCGGGCCCGGTGGTCTTCAGGAAGACGCCGGCAGCGGCGCGGGCGTCGTGTCGTCGGGCGGGCGGTACGTGGGCTTTTGGTCGGACGCCGACAACCTGGTGTCGAGCGACACGAACGGGGTCGCGGACGTCTTCGCCAGGGGCCCGTACGACTGAGGCGCCACCGGGCGTTCGCGACGCGGGGCGGCTCGGCGGGCGGTTCGGGTCGCCGACCGCCGGTACGTCCGCCTCAGTGCTGGCGCGGGTTGGGCGGCGTGCCCTGCGGGTGAAGCACCAGACGGTCGTGCGGTTCCTCGACGTCGACGACCCCCGTGAGGCCCCGCTCGACGTAGACCGTCATCCCCGGGATGCTCACCGCCGTGTCGCCGTCCTCGGGCGCCTGCGCGAGGACCGCCTGCACGACGCCCTGCTGGTTCGCGAGCCGGATCACCACGTCGGGATTGAACCGCCGCGCCGCGGTGTCGGCTTTCGTGAGGATCTCCTTGGCCCACTCGGTGATCTCGACGACCATGCGCTGGACTATAGATCAGCGACGCGCGGAACGGCTCGGCACGGCCGAGTCACCCGAACGCGCCGCGCCGCGGCCGTCGAAACGGACGGCGACCCAGCTTCCCCTTCGTCGCCGACGACGCGTTCTTCGCGCGCTACCCGGAATCCTGCGCGGCCCCGACCACGCGACCGCCCTTCATCACGAGCGAGGGCTCGGTGGACGCCGACAGGTCGCCCAGGTCGTGCCCGCGGATGGCGACCAGGTCGGCGAACCGGCCCGGCTCGAGCGACCCGACGCGGTCGGCCCACCCCATCAGCTCGGCGGCCACGATCGTCGCCGACCGGATCGCGTCGACGGCCGTCATGCCGAACTTCACCATGTAGGGAAGCTGCAGGGCGTTGGTCCCGTGCGGGTATACGCCGCTGTCGGTGCCGAACGCGACCTTCACGCCGGCGGCGACCGCCTTCGAGAACCCCTCCCGCTGCGCGTCGGTCGTCTCGTCGTTCTTGCGAAGCGTGTCCGCGGGCCAGCCCTCGCGGCGCCCGACCTCGGCGATGTAGTCGCCGCAGTAGATGTCGGCGACCAGGTACACACCCGCGTCGCGCATCATCTCGATCGACTCGTCGTCCATCAGCGACCCGTGCTCGATCGAGCGAACGCCGGCGTGAACGGCACGCTTGATGCCTTCGGCGCCGTGCGCGTGGGCCGCGACGTAGGTGTCGTACAGGGCCGCCTCCTCGACCGCCGCGCGGAGCTCTCCTTCGGAGAACTCCGGCGCGCCCGGGACGCCGCCCCGCGTCAGGACCGCCCCGGTGGCGATGACCTTGATGAAGTCGGCCCCGCCGTGCAGGATGCGCCGAACGGCGCGGCGAACCTCGGGCGCCGAGTCGGCCACGCCGACGCGGAACCGGGGACCGACCGTGACGTCTTCGGACAGCCCAACGATCTCGCCCCCGCCCGACGTCGAGGTCACGTAGGCACCCGCGCACGCCATCCGGGGACCCTCGACGATCCCCTCGTCGATCGCCTCGCGCAGCGCCACGTCGACGAAGGCGCGGAACGTCCCGACGTCGCGGATCGTGGTGAACCCCGCCCGCAGCGTCGCCCGCGCGTTCGCGACCCCCAGGAGCGCCTCCTTCGCCTCCGAGTCCTGGATGGAGGGAACGCCCCTGAACTCCAAGCCCCCCACGAGGTGCGCGTGGCAGTCGATGAGGCCCGGCACCACCGTGTGTTCGCGGAGATCGACGACGTCGGCGCCCGGCGGCACGGACTCGCCGTCGTCGGCGACCACGGCCTCGACGACGTCGCCCCGGATCGCGACGACCCGGTCGGACAGCACCTCGCCGGCCGTCACGTCGACGAGACGGCCGCACCGAACGAGCGTCAACCGCGCGGGGTCGGACACGGCGCGAAGCCTACTCGCCGCCGGCCCCCGCCTGCACCGCCTCGGCGACCTCCCCCGTGTCCGCGCGCCCGCTGATCCCGCCGCCGCCCGTCAGCCGCGCCGCGACGGCGACGGGGATCAGCGTCAGGATCAGGACGCCGAAGACGACCACGTTCACCTCGGGAAGGTCCTGACCCAGACGGATCGCGCCGAGGATCCACAGTGGCAACGTGTTCTGCGCGCCGGCCGTGAAGATCGTGACGATGACCTCGTCGAACGACAGCGCGAACGCAAGCAGCGCGCCGGCCACGAGCGCGGTCGAGATCATCGGGAACGTGACGTAGCGGAACGTCTGCCAGCCCCGCGCCCCAAGATCCATCGACGCCTCGGTCAGCGATCCCGAGGTTCGCCGCAGCCGCGCGATGATGTTGTTGTAGACGACGACGATGCAGAAGGTGGCGTGCCCGACAACGATCGTCCAGAGCGAGAGGTCGATTCCTCCGAACGTGAAGAACGACGCCAGCGCGATCCCGGTGATGATGCCCGGCAGGGCGATCGGCAGCACGAGCAACAGGGTGATCGCCTCGCGGCCGAAGAAGCGCGTGCGGTGCAGGCCGAACGCCACGAGCGACCCCAGGACCAGGGCGACGGCGGTCGCCAGCAGCCCGCACTTGACCGACAGGAGGAGCGCGGACCGCACGTCGGGGTCGTGCCACGCGACCTTGAACCAGTTGAGCGAGTAGCCCGCGATCGGCCACGACTCGATCTTCGAGCTGTTGAACGCGTACAGGATGATCAGCGCGATGGGCACGTACAGGAAGACGAGCAGCAGCCCCGCCCACACCCGCAGCCCGATGCGCGTCCACCGCCCTTCCATGGCTCTACAGCGCCTCGAACGCGCCGAGGCGCTTGGCGATGAACAGGTAGACGGCCATGATCGCGATCGGGACCATCGCGAAGGCCGCCGCGAACGGCACGTTGTTCGCGATGCCCACGTTCCCCTCGATGACGTTGCCGATCAGGTTCGAGCCCGCGCCGCCGATCAGGATCGGCGTGATGAAGTCGCCGAGCGTCAGCGAGAACGTGAAGATCGACCCCGCCGCGAGGCCCGGCAGGGCGAGGGGAAGGATGACGCTGCGGAACGTGCGCCATCCCCTGGCCCCCAGGTCGCCGGAGGCCTCCAGGTACGAGGACGGGATCCGTTCCAGCGCCGCGTACACGGGGATGACCATGAACGGAAGCCAGATGTAGCAGAACACGACGAACACCGCGAAGTTCGTGTAGATGAGGTTGACGGACCCGAGACCAAGCTTGGCCAGGACCCAGTTGAGCAGCCCGTCGTGCGTGAAGATCAGCAGCCACGCGTAGACGCGGGCGAGGTAGCTCGCCCACAGCGGCAGGAGGGCGGCGACGAACAACGCCGTCCGCGTCCTGTTCGTGGCGACGCGCGCCATGTAGTAGGCGAACGGGAACGCGAGAACGGCGTCGACGATCGTGACGCCGGCCGCCATCGCGACGGTCCGCAGGATGATCTCGCGGTACGCAGCGTTCTCGAAGATCTGCTGGAAGTTGCTCAGGTTCCAGACGCGCTCGATGTTGGTGGTGAACGAGTTGATCTGCCAGAACGCCGTGATCAGCAGAACGCAGAGCGACGCCAGGTAGATCAGGACGAACCACGCGAGCGGCGGCGTGAGCAGGGCGGTCGCCCGCGCCCACGGGTGGCGCCAGAACGCCCCCGAGACGCGGGTGCCCGCCCTGCGCGGCGGAGCCCGGTCGACGGTCCCGACTGACATCGGTTCCGGCTAGCCGGTCACCTCCGTCGTCCACGCCGACTGCCACTCGGAGTACGGGACGCAGTCGTTCTGCCCATTGTCACAGGTGGCGATCGGGGTCTTCCAGAACTTGATCGAGTTGAAGTACGCGGCGTCGGCGTTCGCGTGGTAGAGGTCGCACGACCCCTTGGAGATCTGATCCATGATCGGGCACGCGAGCTTGTTCGCCGGCGTCTCGCCGTACCACGTCGCCTGCTGCGCCTGCGCCTTCGGCGTGCTGATGTACTTGAGCCACAGGTACGCGCAGTTGGGGTCCGGCGCCTTCGTCGCGAGCATCCACGTGTCGGCCCAGCCCGTCGCGCCCTGCGTCGGAATGGTCGACGCGATCGGATCGCCGTCGGACTTCAGCACGCTCTCCTGGTACGGCCACGACGCCCCCACGATCGCGTCGCCGTTCTTGAACATGTTGATCTCCTGCGACGCGAGCCCCCAGTACTTCTTGATCAGGGGACGCTGCTGCTTCAGCAGGTTGATGGCCGCGTTGAACTGCGTCTGCGTCAGCTCGTACGGATCCGTGATCCCCAGGCTCGTCTGCGTCTTCGACAGGTACAGCGCCGCGTCGGCGATCTGGATCGGGTTGTCCGGAACCGTGATCTTCCCGCTGTACTTCGAGTCGTAGATGGTGCTCCAACTCGTCGGGGGCGTGGGGAAGTCCTGCGTGTTGTACATGAGCGTGTTGGGCCCCCACTGCAGCGAGATCCCGTAGTGGATCCCGTTGATGGTGTTGTGCGGCGGGCTCTGCAGCTGCGGGAAGAAGTTGTTCCAGTCCGGGATCAGGCTGACGTTCACCGGCCGGACGTCGCCGCCGTAGATGAGGCGGAGCGACGCGTCGCCGGACGCCGAGACCAGGTCGTACTGGCCGCCTCCGCCGTCCTTCATCAGGGTCACCATCTGGTCGGACGATCCGGCGTACTTGGCGTTGACCTGGCATCCCGTCTGCTGTTCGAACGGCTTCACCCAGAGGGGCTGTGTGTAGCCCTCCCACGCGATCACGTTGAGCTTCCCCTCGCCGGGGCCGATGCTCGTCTGCGGCGCCATGTTCGCCGTGGGCGGGGTCCCGGCGCCGCTCGTGCCGCCACCACCGCCTCCCCCCCCGCCGCCACCGCCCGACGAGCCGTTGCTGCACGCCGCGGCGATCAGCATCACCCCGGCCGCGAGAACCGGGATCTGCCATCTCGTTCTCATGCTTCCTCCTCGCTCTCTCCCGCCGCCTCGGCGGCCCCCTGCTGCTCGTGCAACATCCTGTTGTGCTGCGGCTCCCACGCGAGCCGCACGGCCCTCCCCTGCACCTCGAGCGCCTGCATCGACGAGTGCCGCAGGTTCTGCCGCAGGACGATCAACTCCTGATCCCCGACGTCGAGCCGCACGCGGTACCGGGTGACCGCGCCAAGGTAGATCACGGCCTCGACGTGGCCGGTGATCGTGCACTCGCCGTCCGCGGCCGCGTCGGTCGCGTCGAGCATCCGGATCTTCTCCGGCCGGACGGTGATCGGGTTGGCCGATCCCGACACCTCCCGAGCGGCGTCGCCGGTGAGGACGTTCGAGGTCCCGACGAACCCCGCGACGAACGGCGACACCGGATCCTCGTACACCTCCGCCGGCGTGCCGAGCTGCTCGATGCGCCCGGCGTTCATCACCGCCAGGCGGTCGCTCATGGTGAGCGCCTCCTCCTGATCGTGCGTGACGTAGATGAACGTCAATCCGACGCGTTGCTGGATCGACTTCAACTCGACCTGCATCTCCTGCCGGAGCTTGAGGTCGAGCGCGCCGAGCGGCTCGTCGAGCAACAGGACCGAGGGCTGGTTGACGAGCGCCCGCGCGAGCGCCACCCGCTGCCGCTGGCCTCCGGACAGCTGCGACGGCTTTCGCTTCTCGAAGCCCTCGAGGCGCACCATCCGCAGCGCGTCCATCGCGCGCTCGCGCCGGTCGGTCTTTCCTACCTTCTTCACCATCAGCCCGTACTCGACGTTCTCGGCGACGGTCATGTGCGGGAAGAGCGCGTAGTCCTGGAACACGGTGTTGACGTCGCGGTCGTACGGAGGAACGCGTGTCACGTCCGTGCCGTGCAGCAGGACGCGACCCGACGTCGGGCGCTCGAACCCCGCGATCATCCGAAGGCACGTCGTCTTGCCCGAGCCCGACGGACCGAGCATCGAGAAGAACTCACCCGATCGGATGTCGAGGTCGACGCCGTCGACGGCGGCGACGTCGGCGAAGCGCTTCCGGACGCCCTCCAGGCGGACGGCCGGCGCGCTCCCGTCGCCAACCTGCTGGCCCTGCATCTGCGTTGTCGGGCGCGCCACCCCACTCCCAACCGAAGCCACCGAACGACCCCTCTGGTCCCGGCAGCCACGGTAGCCGTGGCCCGGTGGCTTCGCAAGGGAGCAAAAGGTCCAAACCGTTCGACGGCCGCCCTGGTCGGAGCCTTGGAGGCTCGTCGGACGGGGTCCGGCAGAGGGGCGGAATTCGGTTGTCTGGCCGGGATCCAGGGGGCATACTCGCTCGGGCCCTCGGCCCACCCGTGCCTTTCCCGGTCCCACGGCAACGACAGGAAGCGAGCCAGCGATGGGCGTGCCCTTATGGCCCTTGCTCCCCGGCGCCGCGCCAAGCGAGTCTTTCGCTACTGGCGTTCCGAGCGACGAACCCTCCGGCAGGGGTTCGTCGGCCTCGTCATGTCGTGTGCCACGGATCTGTTCGCGGGCCTCGTGCTCGCGTTCATGACCAGCAGCCTCAACCGGCTTCCCGGCCTGTTCGTCCTGATCCCCGCGGCGATCGGCATGCGCGGGAACATCTTCGGCGCGATGGGCTCGCGTCTGGGCACCGGGATCCACGCCGGTGTCTTCGAGCCGAAGGTCGAGCGCAGGGGCTTCCTGGGGCAGAACGTCTACTCCTCCGTGGTGTTGACGCTGTCGACTTCCCTCTTCCTGGCGGTGGCCGCGCGGGTCGTGGCCCCGCTCTTCAGCGCCCGGCCGGTGATCACCGTATGGGACTTCGTCATCATCTCGGTGGTCGGCGGCGCGCTCGGCTCGCTCGTGGTCGGCACGGCCTCGGTGATGCTGTCGATCATCTCCTTTCGGCGCGAGTGGGACCTCGACTCCGTGTCCGCCCCGGTGGCCACGGCGATCGGCGACATCGCGACCCTTCCGGCGCTGTGGGCCGCGTCCTTCCTGGTGACCTACCCGGCCACGCACGAGGTCCTGTCCGTCTCGACGGGCGCGTTCCTGATCGCGGTGTGCCTCGTCGTCACCGTCCGGGGCGCCATGACCGACCGTGAGATCGCCCGCAGGATCGTCCGGGAATCGATCCCGGTGCTCTGCCTCGCAGGCCTGCTCGACATCGTCGCGGGGAGCGTCCTCGACGCGCGTTTCCAGACGGTGTTCGCCTCGATCCCGGCCCTGCTCATCATGATCCCGCCGTTCCTCGAGGACACGAACGCGATGAACGGAATCCTGTCGGCCCGCCTTGCGTCGAAGCTGCACATCGGCCTGATCGAACCGAGGGCGTGGCCGCAGGCGCTGGCGTTCATGGACATGGCGATCCAGTTCGTGTTCGCGGTGACCGTCTGCACGCTCGTGGGGCTGACGAGCCAACTCATCGCGGTGCTGACGCACAAGGCCTCGCCCGGCCTGGTGGACATGCTCCTGATCAGCCTCTTCTCGGGCCTCCTGGCGACGGTGGCCGCCTGCGCCATCGCCTACTACGGCGCCATCGCCACGTTCCGGTTCGGCTTCGACCCCGACAACCACGGCATCCCCATCGGCTCGAGCCTCATGGACCTCGTCGGGTCGATCTGTCTTATCCTGGTGATCTCGGCGCTCGGAATCCACGGACCCCATGTCTGACGACGACGACCAACCAAGCAACGTCAAGGAACTCCTGGTCGAGGCGAAGGACGCCTCGGAGCTCATGGTCGACCTCGCGTACGCCGCGGTCTTCTTCAACGACGAGGACCTGGCCGAGGAGGTGGAGGCGCTCGAGCGCCGCCTGTACGGGTACCTGCGTCGGCTGCGGCAGTTCGCGATCCTCGCCGGCCGCTCGCCCGAGGACGCCGAGCAGATGAGCGACGTGCTCTGGATCGCCGGCGCGATCGAGAAGATCGGCGACGCCGCGTCGGACATCGCGCGCGTCGTCGCGGCGCGGCTCGGGATCCCCGACGCGCTGCGCAAGGACCTGCGCCACGCCGACGAGATCATCGGGCGCGTGCGCGTGCGCGAGGATGCCCCCTGCATCGGCCGCTCGCTCCGGGAGCTGCTGCTGCCCTCGGAGACCGGGATGTGGCTGATGGCCGTCCGGCGCGGCGACGAGTGGGTCTTCGGCCCCGACGCCGACACGGTCCTCTCCGCCGGCGATGTGCTCCTGTACCACGGACCGGAGGACGGCGTGAACCTGCTCCGGACGATCGTCGGCGCGCCGCCGCTCCCCGAGCCTCCCGAGGAGGAGATCCCGCCGCTCACGGAGCTCGACCGGGCCGTCGACGTGTTGGTCGAGATGAAGAACTCGGCGGAGGTCGCCGTGGGCCTTGCCTACTCGTCGCTGCTGCTGCAGAACCGATCGCTTGCCGCCGAGGTGGGCGCGCTCGAGGCCCGATCGGACATCCTGCACGACGAGCTCGAGTCGTGGGTGCTGAAGGCCGCCCCGGAGGCGCGCAACACCGACGTGTTGCGCGGGCTTCTCCGGCTCGCGTACGCGGGCGAGCAGATCTTCGACGCGGCCCGCGACATGACCTGGTCGGTCGAGCAGGGAGAGGAGCTGCACCCCGTCATCCAGCTCGCTCTCGAAGAGACCGACGAGGTGACGGCCGAGGCGTTGGTGGAGGAGGGCTCCCGCGCCGTCGGCAGGTCGCTCAAACAGCTGCAGGTCGAGACCGAGACGGGGATGTTCGTCCTGGCGGTGCAGCGCGGCCGCCGCTGGATCTACCGCCCCCGGCCGAGGTTCGAGTTCGAAGCCGGCGACCGCCTGATCGCCATCGGCCCGGAAGAAGGAGAGGCCGAGCTCGAGGCGCTCACGCGATCGCCCGCGCCGGTGGGCGGCGGGGGCTGACGGAGCCTTCCGGGAACGCCGGCCCGACCCGGGTCAGACGGTCGCGGCCGTCCGGGTGGCGACGGGCAACCCGAACGCGAGGTGCTCCTCCGTCACGCGAACCTCCTCGACGTCCACCGCCTCGCCCGGGAACAGGGACCGAAGCCCTGCCACTACGCGCTCGACGAGCCGCTCCGGAGCCGACGCCCCGGCCGTCACCCCGACGGCCGTCACGCCGCGGAGCCACGCGGGGTCGATCGCGGTCTCGTCCTCGATCAGGTGCGCACGCGCGCCGCACGCGCGCGCGACCTCGACGAGCCGGTTGGAGTTCGACGAGTTCTTCGACCCGATCACCAGCACGAGGCCGGCCCGCGAGGCGATCGCCTTGACGGCCTGCTGGCGGTTCTGCGTCGCGTAGCAGATGTCCTCGCTCGGCGGGCCTTCGATGCCCGGGAACCGGCGGCGGAGCACGGCCACGATCTCGGCGGTCTCGTCGACGGACAGCGTCGTCTGGGAGAGATACGCCACGCGGGAAGGGTCGGCCACGGATACCGTCTCGGCGTCACGGACGGTCTCGATCAGGGTCGTGTTGGCGGGAGCGTGGCCGGTCGTGCCGACGACCTCGTCGTGGCCGGCGTGCCCGATCAGCAGGATCGTGCGATCCCGGGCGGCGAACCGGCGCGCCTCCCTATGCACCTTGGTGACGAGCGGGCACGTGGCGTCGACGACGTCGAGACCACGCCGCGCGGCCTCGCGATGCACCGCCGGGGCGACCCCGTGGGCCGAGAAGACCACGAGGGACCCCTCCGGCACCCGGGACTCGTCCTCCACGAAGACCGCTCCTCGTCGCTCGAGCTCGGCGACGACGTGGGCGTTGTGGACGATCTGGCGGCGAACGTAGACCGGAGGGCCCGTTCGCTCCAGAAGGGTCTCGACAGTCTGAATTGCCCGTTCCACGCCCGCGCAGTACCCCCGGGGACGGGCGAGCAGGATCCGTTTCACCAGGTCAGGATAGCCTCGAGGATCCTGCTGGGGAGAGGGCGCAACCAAGTCTCCACGACCCCCTACGACCAAAGACCGAGTGTCATTGTCGGAGGCATTCGCTAGGATTCCCGGACCCAATCGGGTTCTCGTTTTTCCCCTCAATTCCTCCTCGAGATCGTTCGCGCTGTCGCGCGCACGCCTCGAGGCGGCGGGGCGAAGCGAGCAGGTCCACGGGAGGAGCAATGAGAAGGAGGTGAGGGCAACACCCAGGACCTACCGGGCCCACGTCGGGGGCAGATAACCCCGACCAAGCTCCGGGGGTGAACCCACTCATATGCTGGAAAAACTGCATCGCCCGTTGCGGCGTGCGGTCGTCGTTTCGCTCGTTTCGCTCTCGATACCGACGATGGCACACGCAGCGGCCGGAGGCTTCGACGCCGTCCGGCACACCGCACACCCGGCCCCCCCGAGGGCCGGTCTTCATGTGGAGCCCTTGACGCGAGGCAAGCTGTACGCGGGAAGGCTCCACTTCATGCGCCACACTCCGCCGAAGAAGCACCGGCTTCCGTGGCCGAGGCTCTGGCAGGTGGAGCACCTCGGCGGCGTGAACTGGATGGCGATCGCGCGCTGCGAGTCCGGCCTGCACTGGCACATCGCCGACTCGCCCTTCTACGGAGGTCTGCAGTTCATGACCTCGACGTGGATCGCGAACGGCGGGCGCCGCTACGCGCCGCGAGCCGATCTGGCTCGGCCGGCACAGCAGGTCGTCATCGCCCGGCACCTGCAGCAACGGGCGGGACTCGGTCCCTGGCCCGTCTGCGGGTCGCGCGGCTGACACTCACCCCGGGCGGGCCGGGCCAGCGACCCGGGCGCCCCCCCGGGGGGCTCCCAGGATCGCGTCGCGAATCGCCGTCAGGTCCGGCGCCTCCGCGTCCGCCCCTTGCAGGCGACCGAGCGCCAGCACCCGGGTTCTCGGTCGTACCCGCCGGATCTCGGTGACGTCGACGCCGGGCAAGCCGGCGTCCACGACCACGATGTCGGCGCCGAGCTCGCCGAGCTGTCGAAGCAGCTCGTCCGTCGACGACGCGCCGCCGACGAGCTCCCACGACGCCGACACCGCGGCTCGCTTCAACTCGTCGAGCGCGGTTCGGCCGGGGGCCGCGCACAGGACCGTCAGCGCGCGGCACATCCGGGGCCACCCCCCGCCCGCGCGCCCCTCACGCCGACGGCTCCGCCGAATCGGGCATCGGGTCGTGCTCCCCGCCGGCCGCCGGCGCGCCGCCGATCGCCGGCCATACCCACTCCACCAGGACGTACTGCACGACACCGGCGACGGGGATCGCGGCCAGGACTCCCCAGAACCCGAACAGCTCCGCGCCCGCGAGGACGGCCAGCAGGACCACCACGGGATGCAGCTTGGTCGTCTCCTTCAGCACGATGGGCGACAGGACGTAGCCGTCCACGACGTGGGCCACCGCCACGACGCCGAGGACGACGAACAGGAACTCCGGCGGCTTGGTGGCGAGCGAGACGAGAATCACCGGGATCGCGCCGAGCCAGGAGCCGAGCATCGGGACCAGGTTCGCGACGCCGACCACCAGCGCCAGCAGCAGCCAGTACGGCATCCCCACCGCCCAGAGCCCGATTCCCGCGATCACCCCCACGACGAAGGACACGAGCAGGCGCGCGCGCAGGTACCCCCCCGTGATCCGGCGGGCTTCGGCGAGCGACGGTTCGACGGCGACCCGGGCGGTGGGCGGCACCATGGCCATCGCCGCGCGCGACGTCGACGGCAGCGACAGCAGGAGCAGGAACCCGAGGAAGCCGCCGAGCAGCAGCACCAACCCCGCGTGCGCAAGCCGAAGCCCCGCGCCGAGCGCGGTGTCGACCTCGGCGCCCGCGGTCCCCGCGTGCGCGTCCACCCACGCCCTCACCGTCGTGCCGAGGCGGTGCAGGAGCGGGCTCGACGAGCGCGAGAGCCGGTCGACCAGGCCGCCGCCGTGGCGGACGAGCTCGGGTGAGCTCCGCACCAGCTCCTGCGTCTGGTGCACGACGACGGGCACCAGGAGCGCGAGGGTGACGCCGACCAAGACCACCGCGACCGCGAAGACGACCACGGTCGCGACGCCCCGGTGCACACCGCGCGCAACGAGCCACGCGACGAACGGGTTGAGGACGAACACCGCCAGGCCGGCGACCACGATGAAAGGGAACACCTCCGCGATGCGTGCCAGGACGGCGATCATCGCGAGCACGAGCAGGCCCAGTCCGATGCACGTCCAGCAGATGACGCCCCATCCCAGGACGCGGCGGGAACGCCCCCCGGGAGGCATCAGGAGCTCGAGGTTCTCGCGCAACGATACGGGTTCGGTCACGGCGGCAGGGAGCGTACCGCGAGCTTGTACCCTCGGACCCGCCATGCCCATCCCCGACGCGATTCGCGCGTTCTGGTACGAGGCCGAAGCCCTGGGCGAGACGTTCGTGCGCACCCCCTGGGGAGTGGTCGTCTCGGATTCCCGCTACCCGCTGATCTACGACGCGAACCACGCCGGGGTCTTCGAGGACGTCCCCGATGTCACCCTTGCGGAGATCCGTTCCGAATTGGAGCCCCGGCTGCGCGCGGTCCATGCGACGCACGAGCACATCGAGTTCATCGACGCCACGCGACCCACCCAGGCGCTCCGGGACCTCGTGCGAGAGGGCGTGCAACCCGCCGAGGACGTGCTGATGCTCTTCGAAGGTCCCGCGGGCGATCCGGTCACCGACGCGCGCGTGCAAGAGGTCGCCGAGCCGGACGGAGCCTTCTGGGACTTCTATCGGAGGTCGCGGGGCGAGTTCGGCGAGACGTTCAGTCCCGACGTCGTCGACCAGATGGTGGCCCGGGACCGGGAGGTGTACGCGCCGGCGGGCCTGCGGATCTTCGCGGGATATCGCGGGGACGAGATCGCCGGGTTCACGTCACTGATGCCGCTGGCCGGATCGGCGTACATCGACAACGTCGTGACACTCACCGAGCACCGCCGCAGGGGTGTGGCCAGCGCGACCGTGACTGCCGCGGTCGCGGCGGCAAGGCAAGAGGGTGCGCGTGCGGTGTTTCTCTTCGCTCAGGAAGGCGGCGCGCCGTCCCGTCTGTATCAGCGGCTCGGCTTTCGCGTGCTCACCCGCGCGATGGGGTTCACCCGTCCGCTGCCGCCTGACTGAGCGAGCCGCCCGGGCGGCGGGTCAGTGGCCGCCGCCCCAGCCGCCGCCGTCGCCGCGATGTCGGCCCCAGCCGCCGTCGCCGTGGTGGTGGCCCTTGTGCCCGTGGCCGCAACCGTGACCGTGTCCGTGGCCGCCCCACCCGTGGTGCCCGTGATGGTGGTCGCCGCCGTCGCCGTGTCCGCCCCACCCGTGGTGCCCGCGGTGATGGTGATGTCCTTCGCCTCCGTGACCGTCGCCCCAGCCGCCGTGGTGATGCTTGTGGTGGTGGTGGCCGCCGCCGCCTCCACCGCCGCCTCCACCGCCGGAACCGGTGCCGCCGCCACCACCACCACCGCCGCCGCCGCC
>Ga0335076_10002091_pt1 | contig 19708 bp, 18 predicted proteins | sample Lox_Sample_25_FD_206717 | JGI IMG/M metagenome (GOLD analysis project Ga0335076, IMG submission 206717) | Soil microbial communities from Loxahatchee National Wildlife Refuge, Florida, United States - Lox_Sample_2.5 | ecosystem: Environmental > Terrestrial > Soil > Wetlands | place: USA...
TCGCCGTTTTCGATGGCCTTCCACGACTCGCCCGGGCCGGTCAGCCCGATGTGGTCGATGGCCAGGTACTCGCTGGGCGTGAAGCAGTCGTGCACCTCGAACCCGTCGATGTCGTCTAGGACCAGCTGCGCGCGGCGCAACGCATCGAGGACCGCGGCTCGCACATGCGGTAGGACGTAGGGGGCCGACTCACCAGTGGCGGCCCGGTGCAGTTTTTGTTGTAGACCCAGCCCGACGGTGCGGTGTCCCCAGCCGTCGATGCGGCCGATCGGGCGCGCATCAGGGTGGTCGCGCAGATACGTGTCGTTGACCAAGACCAGTCCCGCGCCGCCGTCGGTCATCTGGCTGCAGTCGAATCGGCGCAACCGGCCTTCGGTGATCGGGTTGGTCGCGTCGTCGTCCGTGATGGGGTCGGGAACCGTCCACGCGCGAGTTTGGGCGTTGGGGTTACGCCGGGCGTTGGCGAAATTGAGCTGCGCGATGGCACGCAGATGCGTGTCGTCGAGGCCGTAGCGGCGGTCGTACTCGTCGGCGATCTGGGCGAACATCGACGGCCAGAGGTAGCGAGCGCCGGCCCCCTCGTGTCCGGTCCAGGCGGCGGCGCCGAGATGTTGGGCGGCGGTGTCGCCGGGCACCGTCTGCTCCAGCTCGATTCCCACCACCAGCGCCGTGTCGTAGGTGCCCGACCGCAAATCGGCCATCGCCGACAGCGCCGCCACGCTGCCCGACGCGCACGCGGCCTCGTGCCGCGAGGCCGGGGTATCCCAGAGCTCGTCGCAGACCGTGGCCGGCATCGCCCCGAGGTGACCTTGCCCCGCGAACATCTCGCCGAAGGCATTGCCGACGTGGACGACGTCGATATCGGCGGCGTCCACCTTGGCCGCGGCGAGCGTGCCCTCGACGACCTCGGCGGTCAGCGAGGCGAAGTCGCGGTCTTCCTTGGTGAGGTTGCGGGCGAAATCACTTTGGTAGCCGCCGAGTATCCATACGCCAGTCGAGCCATCCATAAGCGGCACGGTACTCCTGGATGACGTGCCCGTTCGGCCCTATCCACGACGTGGTCTGATCGCCAAGGGGCTCGAGAGAGAGGGCGGCCCCGTCGGCTCTCGGGCTGAACCGACGGGACCTAGACGGGCGCGAAGGCCGGCCGACGCACTCGCCTCTGTTGGAACATTGCCGCCGAGGGCGGTCGACAAACATGTTGAGTCAACCTCGTGGTCGGCGTTTGGAAATGAGCGCTGACGTGCGGCAATACGCAGCTCGCGCTATTTGACGCGCGTCCAAGGCTAGGCGGTGTCTTCGACAAGCTCCGTCGGCTCGGGCCCATCCGGGTGCCCGGCTGGGATGCTGGGATGCCGCCGCAGAGCCTGGGTGTCGGCGAGATCGACGGCCGCCAAGTCGATGCCCTTGGTCTCGCGTGCGGCCACGGCAGCGACTGCGCTCACCGCCGCCGTGACCGCCAGATACCAAGAAATGGGCACGGAGGATTTGTAAATCTCGAGCAGGCGAACGGCGATGATCGGTGCGAGCGAACCCGCCACGATGGAGGTGACCTGATAGCCGAACGACACCCCCGAATAACGCATCCGGGTCGGGAACATCTCCGCCATGGCGGCCGGCTGGACCGCGTACATCAGACCGTGGAACACCAAACCGATGACGACCGCCGCCAGGATGATCGCGTTGCGGCGGCTGTCCATCATCGGGAATGCGAAGAACCCCCAGGTACAGGCGCAGACGGCACCGACGAAATAGATTGGGCGCCTGCCAAACCGGTCGCTGAGACGTCCGGCCAGCGGGATGACCAGGAAGTGCACGGCATGCGCGGCCAACAGCCACCAGAGGATGACCTTGGTGTCGGCGTGCACCTGCACTTTGAGATAAGTGATCGAGAAGGTGACCACGAGGTAGTACATGGTGTTCTCGCCGAAACGCAAACCCATCGCGGTGAAAACGCCACGCGGATAACGCTTTAAAACCTCAACGGCACCCAACCGGCTCGCCTTGGACCGCTCGGTCTCTTGCTGTGCTTCAACGAAGATGGGTGCGTCTGTCACCTTGGTGCGTATGTAGTAGCCGATCAGGACGACGACCGCGGACAACCAGAACGCGACGCGCCACCCCCAGCTGAGGAACTCCGCATCCGAAAGCGTCGACGTCAGAACCAGCAACACGCCCGTGGCGAGCATGTTCCCGCCGGGCACGGCGGCCTGCGGCCAGCTCGCCCAGAATCCCCGGCTGGCTTTCGGGCTGTGCTCGGCGACGAGCAGGACGGCGCCGCCCCACTCGCCGCCGACCGCGAAGCCCTGGATGAAGCGCAGCACCACCAATAGCGCAGGGGCCCAGTATCCGATCTGGGCGAAAGTGGGCAGACAGCCCATGAGGACGGTGGCGGCGCCCACCAGCAGCAGGCTGAGCTGGAGGAGCTTCTTGCGGCCGTGCCGGTCTCCAAGGTGACCGAAGACGAGGCCGCCAAGCGGACGGGCGGCGAAGCCGACGGCGTAGGTGACGAAGGCGGCAAGGATTGCGTCGAGGTCGTTGGCGCCCCGCGCGAAAAACACCTTGCTGAAGACCAGCGTTGCGGCGGTGCCGTAGAGGAAGAACTCGTACCACTCGACGACGGTGCCGGCCATGGACGCGGCGACCACTCGGCGAAGAAATGTAGGGACTTGGAACGGGTCCGGCCGCAACTGATTACCCACGCTCACCGGAGGTCCTCCTTGGCGGACTGCCCATCCATCGGCGCCGACAGAGTGCTGGCGGATCGCAGAGTACCCGGACGGGTGACTAATTGCAGCGGTCACCCTCGTTGGGCTCGGAGTCCCAGAAGTCACGTGAGTCCGGGGCAGGGCATGCCAACGTGCCCGCCTAATGGCGACAACTTGGGGACTTCCCGCGGCGTAGACACAGCGGCGGAGCCGGGGGCGCCGACGTTAGCCGGGGGGCATTGAGGCAGCGGCTCGGGCCTTAGCAACTGGGGTGTTGTCGGGCGTCCGGCGACGTGCGATCAGCGCTGGTCGCGTGCACTTGGCGGGAAACCGATGCGTTGCGACACGGTCACGGATGCATACCTATCCGCAGATCACTGGTCACACAAGCCACGCAAATCACTATCGTCACATGAGCCAACTGCGGACGTCAATGTGACGGCCTGCCCCTCGAAAGGTGTGACATTGACGGCGATTTATCGAGTCTTGTCGCTCTCGGTGGCGTCGGTGACCGCCATGGGCTTCTTCGTTGCGGTAGGCCCCGCACCGTCGGCGAACGCCACGCCTTGCAGCGCGCCGGAAGCGAACGTCGATCCGCCGGCGGCGCCCCCGGCGATGCCGGCGCCCCAGCCGGTCGTCCAACCGCCGACGGGCCGCAGGCCCTCTCATGCAAATGACCAGGCGCCGCTGCCCAAGTTGGGTCCGCTGATCTCTTCGTTGCTCAAGCCGGGAGCGGGGGGCCAGCGATACTCAGCGCCGATACAACCTCAAGCGGGGGTCGTTCCGCCGCCGGGACCTAATCCGCCCGCACCGGGCATCCCGCAGCCGCCGAATGCTAACCAGCTACAGCCGAACGCGGCGCCGGTTCCACCGCAGCCGGCGCCACCGCCTCCCGCCTCAATCGCGGGGGCACCGACATCGCTGGTCGACTGGGTGACCGGAACGGACGGCCCAAATAAGACCCTGCAGCGTTTCGGCATCTCCGGGACCGACCTCGGAATCGCCTGGGACAATGGCGATCCCGCCAACCGACAGGTCCTCATGGCGTTTGGTGACACGTTCGGCTATTGCAAGGTGCACGGCCAGCAATGGCGATACAACGTGCTGTTCCGCAGTTCGGACCGCGATCTGTCCCACGGGATCCACATCGCCGAAGGCCTGCCCAACGACCGATACTCCGGCTCACCGGTGTGGACAACGGGCCTTTCCAAACAGGTTGTCAACACCATCCACAAGGCGCCGCATGAGACGGGCATCATTCCAACCGCCGCCATCTCCCTCGGGCGAACCCAGTACATGAGCTACATGTCCATCAGGCAGTGGGGCCGCGACGGGGAATGGCAAACGAACTACTCGGCGATCGCGAGATCGGTTGACAACGGCCAGAACTGGGGGATCTTCCCCAGCACCATCCGGACGGCGTCGGCGGACGCCATCCCGGGAATGGGGTTCACGCCCGGAAATGAGAATTTCCAAATGGGCGCGTTCATGAAGGGCACCGACGGCTACCTCTACCAGTTCGGGACACCGTCAGGGCGCAGCGGTGCAGCGTTTCTGTCGCGGGTGCCCCCGAACTATCTGCCGGACCTCAGCAAGTACCAGTACTGGAACGGCGATGAAGGCGGACGCTGGGTGCCGGCCAACCCGGGGGCGGCGACACCGCTCTTCCCGGGCCCCGTGGGTGAGATGTCGGCCCAATACAACAGCTATCTCAAGCAATACCTGGTGATGTACACCAACGGTGGCAGCAACGACGTCGTGGCGCGGACCGCGCCGACGCCGCAAGGACCGTGGAGCGGGGAGCAACCGCTCGTGTCGTCATTCCAGATGCCGGGTGGCATCTATGCGCCGATGATCCATCCCTGGTCGTCGGGCAGGGACCTGTACTTCAACCTGTCGCTGTGGTCGGCCTACGACGTGATGCTGATGCACACCGTGCTGCCATAGCCGCTGTGCGGACTCGGATCAGGGGGTATGCGGGGTCCTTCTTGCACTCGTGCATTCGCTCGCGCACGATTTCGACGTCGGCATCGCAGTCCCACAGTGCTAGTGACTCACCGCTGTTGTAGCCCGAGCGGTAGTGAATACCGGTGATCCCGGGTCCGGTGGGCCGAGCGCTCTTACCATCCTGCGGCGGTCAGGTTGTGTGCGACCTTGATGACCGATGCGCTGCCGTGGGCGATCATTTCCTCGCGCGGGGTGCGCCGTCGAATTCTGGGTTAGGTCGCATGATCCACCGCGATAGGCTCACCGGTCCGCCCGGAAATGCCGCCCGAAGACGTCCAGATCGGGCAGAGCACCCGTGGTGTTGTCTGGTTCGAATTGCCAACGAGGAAGCCGCCATTCGCGGCCCACCTTGATACCGACCAGCTTTCGTGACTCGAGTTTGCCGGTGACGCTCTGGGGGCTGATGCCCAGCAGTTCGGCGGCTGCTTCTCTACGAATGCTATTTGCGGCTAGTTCGCGGCGCTGCGCGAACTGATCGGTGAGGTCAGCGACCACTGCTTCGGCTGCGGTCACCGAGTCCGGCGCCGGTCCCCAGAGGCGTTCATCAAGGCCGTCGTCAGGCGATATCGTCACCGCCGCCTCTAGCCGCGCACGTTCGGACTCGTCGGCTTCGTTGACCAGCGCCTCCAACTCGGCACGCAACCGAGATTTGTCATCCGAGCCGGGAGCAGCCGGTGCCGGTGCTTCGACCTTCTCGACCGCGACAATGGCCAGTCCGGCCCGCTGCAGCGCCTGCTCGAGCTGATCGCGTCCGGGGATGTCCCACGGCAACTCCATCGGGAGTCGGCGAGCGCCACGGCGATCGACTGGCATGCGCTCAACTACCAAGATTCCGGGCATGTCCGCAGGACACGCAAGTCGTGCGGCTTATGCCAGAAACGGACACTGCAACTGCTTTAGGGTGGCGATGACCGCGGCCAATTCCTGGATCGCAACGGCAGCTGTAACAGCTTTGTAACTAGGAAGGCAACGACCTCGCCAAGCTTTTAGCAGCTGCGGGCGCCTATCCGACGGAGTGGGCGTTGCGCTTGTCGAAAAAATCCGTCCACGAAACGATCTCGGGGTGCTGCTTGAGCAGAGCCCTGCGCTGTCGCTCGGTCATGCCGCCCCAGATACCGAATTCGACCTTGTGGTCGAGCGCCTCCGCCCCGCACTCCTGCATCACCGGGCAGTGCCGGCAGATCACCGCAGCCTTGCGTTGGGCGGCCCCCCGCACAAACATTTCGTCGGGATCTGTTTCCCTACACAGCGCCTTCGAAACCCACGCGCGGTCGTCCGCGGTCACGGTACGCGGAGTGCTGTTTACGGGCACAAGACTTATTGGCCGCGCGGCCGCTCCTGATCCTGGCAACGAGCTGTCCTTTCGTCCCAGCCGGCCGCAAATTTTGCGACCGCCTCCCCTGATCATGCTGGGATGTGCGCCACATCGTGCCCGCCCGTGTGACCTGGATCCCCCAATGCATAAGTTAAGCGATTCGGTATCGGTTGCGCAACATTTTGTGGCACATGCGTACCTTTCTCGGTGACGCGGCGTGCAAGTACCTGCGACTTCGCATAGATGTCAGCCAATGTTGGCGCACCGTTAGAGACCGGCGCTTTCAAGCGGCTCGGCGCCCGAACGTGTCGTCCTCACAGGATGCGCTCGTCGTAGCGACCCGTGCAGAGACGAAGCCGAAGCGTCAGTTTGCAGACTGTCGGATGCAGGCCCGACAGCACGTCAACGAGCTGTGACTTCGTCGAGGAGTACCGCGCCGCGATCCAGGTGATTCGGTCACCGACACCGACGCCGAGCCCGAGCCGTGCGGTAACCGCCCTGGCGAACGCGGGCGAAGATCGGGATGCACCGCAGGTCAGCCATGAACTCGCACCTCAGCCGTGGCTGAGGTGCGCCCGGATGGCCGAGATGGTGGCCGCCGTCGCAGCGGCGCTGCCGCCTCCGAACGGGGCGATACTGGCAAAGCCGTGCGTAAGTGCATTGAATTGCCGGTGATCGACGCTGACACCGGCCGAGCGCAACGCCGCGGCGTAATCGTTGCCCTCGTCGCGCAGCGGATCGAATCCCGCGGTCAGCACCAGAGTCGGCGCCAGGCCCGATAGATCAGCGGCCTTCAGCGGCGATACCCGTGCATCGTCGGCCGCAAGGTCGGTGCCGCCCAGATACAGGTCCGTGAACCACTCCGAGTCGCGCTTCGACACGAACAACCCGTCCGAGAACAATTTGCGCGACCGGGTCGCCGCCGACAGGTCGAGGACCGCGTATAGCAGCACCTGCAGCGCCGGCTGCGGAATACCGTCCTCGCGGCTGCGCAGCGCGACCAGGGCCGCCAGGTTCCCGCCCGCGCTGTCGCCGCCTACGCCGATCCGGGACGGGTCTGCGCCCAAGTCGGCGGCGTGTCCAAGTGCCCATCGATAGGCGGCGACGCAGTCGTCGACCGCGGCCGGGGCCTTATGTTCGGGTGCGAGCCGGTAGTCCACCGACAACACATGTATCGCGGCGTCCCTGCAGATCATCCGGCACAGTCCGTCGTGGGATTCGATGTCGCCCACGACAAAACCGCCGCCGTGGAAGAAGAGAAGTAGCGGCGCGGCCTCCGCGACCGCAGGTTGGTAGTGCCGCATCCGCAGCGGGATGGCGGGTCCGGGAATCGTGAAGTCGGTCGTCGGGACCGCGACGTGGGTGGTCATCACCACGTGCGAGGTCCGCATCAGCGCGCGGGCAACTTCCGGATCGCCGCTAGCCGACAGGCCCCCGGTACGTGTGCGTCGTTGGGCGGTCAGGATCAGTTGAGCCGTGGCGTCAAGCGTGTTGCCGTCGATGGTGATCCTGCCGCCGGCGAGAAGACGTTTCAGCCAAGGCGGAATCCGTGGCACGACGTTGAGACCGACGCGGAGCGCCGCGGTGGTCACGGCGGGGGAGCGGGCTTTAGGCAAGCTGCGTGCCATCGCCTGCCCCTTTGTGACTGCAACTTTCCGGGCACTTTAATCTACTCGGAACACATATTTGGTTCAACCACAGGCGTTAGTTTCCATTCATTACCAGTTCTGGTGATATTTCGCCTCAGCCCAAAACCGCGTCGCACACAAATGTTTGGTCAACTGCTTACACGAGTGGAACCAATGCGAGGCCCAAGCCGATTCGGTGCAAGCACCGGAAGTAGGACAGCAGTCCGGAGCCTGGGAAGCTGATGGACGCCGTTGACCGTGAATATTGCCCACCCGGACGCAGGCGCTTGGATATACCAAGTGGCAATCGAATCGACCACATACTGCACGGTTGGCCCGGGGTAGTCAGCCCGAGCCAATTACGTCGTCTGGCTATACGGCTCGTAGCCGGAGCCATACCGGAGCCATCGCTCCTCGGTGTGGTCGCGGAAGGTGACCAGCGCGAAAGTGTCGTCGCGACGCCGCAGGGCCGAGTTACTCATCCTGGCCCATACGGGGTGGCCGTCTTTATGTGCTAGATCGACAAGCCGGTCGTGGTTGGCACGAACCAGCGCGACCGCGCAGTGATCAGCAGCCGGGCCGCAGAAGATGTCCCCGAACTTCATCGCCGAGAGCTCGTCGGGCGCGTGGCCCAGCATGTCGCAGAACGCACCATTGGCGAACAGGATGGTTCCCTCGCGGTCAACGGCCAGTGCCGGCTCCGGCAGCCGCTCCAAGACGACCAGCGCCAGCATCTGCTGCAGCACCTCTAGGGGCGATTGGTCAACTGGCCTCGGGCGTCGGCGCTCTTTCAGAGTTTTTGCACCCACGGATTTCCCTTGTTCATCGCGTCTTCGATTCGCTAACAGATGGTTTCAGGAAACACCGGGGCGGACACGAGTAGTGCACTACTCGCTTGGTACTCGAAAGATCCAACACATTCCGGCTGCCGCAGCCGCACGGTCGTCGGGAACGGCGGTGCACCGTCTATGAGGCTGGTGGATGAGCTCACTCACGGATCAGCGTGACGCAGGACAAGGGCCTGGCCCGAGGTCGCGTCCAGACTGCGGCAGTCGACCTGTTGGAGCGCACCGTTAGCGATGAATAAACGATAGATCTCACTAGATAGCATGACTAGATACCACCTTTGAACTGTGCTTGACCTGTGCCCCTGTGCTCCTGAGCTTTGCCCCCGGCAGTGTGCCCCTGGGAGTGTGCACCTGCCGAACGCGAAGAGTGCCTGACTCGGCGGCGGGCCATCGTGCGGCCGGACGGGCGAGGTACAGTTCCGCGGGACGACCGCCGATGAGATGCTGGCCGATCTGGGGCTGTGATCGACTTCAGTCCCGCCTCACCGGGCGGCGGTGATGGGCCACCGCCATTCTGACGGCGGGGTCAACGGTCGTCACGGTACTCATGTAATGCCGCTCGGTCACCTCGTCGCTGACGACCTTGGATCGTTGGCCGAAACTGCTCGGTCATCATCACCGAGATCGGTGATCGGCGCCGCCCGCATCGACGCCGCGGGTTATGTCACCCCCTTATTTCCGGGTACGCCGAGCAGCCCGCCCGTGCCGGGTTTGGCCGTCATCGCCGCCGACCCCGTCGTCGACCCGCCGCCGGTGTTAGTCAGTGCTAGCCGCCGTTGCCGCCCTTACCGCCAGTGCCGGCGCCGCCGCCGGTCACGACAGTAGCGCCGCCGCCGCCGCCACCGCCGCCGATGCCGGCGGCGCCGATGCTCGTGGAGACTACGCTTCCTGGTGCGACGCCCGGGCCAAAGAAAAGGCCACCGGTGGTGCCTGCGCCGCCGGCGGCGCCGCCGAGACCGCCCGGAATGCTGCCGGCGACTTGGCCGCCGGCACCACCGGTGCCGCCGATGCCGCCGGTGATACCGCCGCCGCCACCGCCGCCGCCACCGGCGGCGACGATGGGGGTGCCGGTGGTGCCGCTGGCGGAGGCGCCGGCACCGCCGCCGCCGCCGCCGACGACACCGTGGCCGTTACCGCCGGTGACCGTGGCGATACCGAAGCTGGCGGCGCCGCCTCCTCCGCCACCACCACCGGTACCGCCAGTGGTACCGGCCGCGCCGCCGCCTTGGCCGCCATCGCCGCCGCCGCCGGCACCGCCGGGGATTCCGCCCAGTGCGACCGAACCGCCGGCACCGCCGGCACCACCGACACCACCGACGCCGAGGCCGGTGCTGTTGCCGCCTGCGCCGCCGCTGCCACCACCACCACCACCGATGGCGGAAGCGGTGCCGGCGGTCAGGACGCCGCCACCGCCGGGGCCGCCGTTGCCGCCGGGGCCGCCGTTGGTGCCGGCCCCGCCGTTGCCGCCGTTGCCGCCGTTGCCGCCGGTAACGGTGACGTTGCCGGTGGTGTTGATGGTGCCGCCGCCGCCGTCGCCGCCGGCACCGCCGTTGCCCAGGATCAGCCCGCCGTTGCCGCCGGCCCCGCCGTTGCCGCCGTTGCCGCCCGTGGCGCCGCTGGTGCCAGCCCCCCCGGCCCCGCCGCGGCCGCCGCTGCCGAACAACCAGGCGTTACCGCCCCGGCCGCCAGGCTGTCCCGGTGCGCCGGACCCGCCATCACCACCGGGCCCGAACAACAGCCCGCCCGGCCCGCCGGCCTGCCCGGTCCCCGGCGCCCCATTGATCCCCTTGCCGATCAACGGGGTCCCCAACAACAGCTCGGTGGGCGCATTAATCACCCCCCGCACGTCTTGCCAGAGGGTCTCCAACGGTTGCGGGAGGGCCTGCAACGGCGAGACATTGGCCGCCTCGGCGGCCATATAGGCACCCCCGGCGGCGTTCAACGCCTGCACGAACTGGGCATGAAACACCGCCGCCTGCGCACCGAGTGCCTGAAAGCCCTGACCGTGGACGGAGAACAGCGCCGCAATGGCCGTCGACACCTCATCCTCCGCCGCGGCCAGCACCCCCGTCGTCTGGGCCGCCGCGGCTGACTTGGCCGCGTTGAGTGTCGAACCGACATTCGCCAGATCTGTTGCCGCCGAAGCTAGGAACTCTGGGGCTGCCACCAGATAAGACATCGCTGTCCTCCTACCGCGTCATCGCCCCCCGGGATAGCAAAAGAGAGTATCGCCAAACGACTACTTCTATACGCGTAATCCGCTACCTAATTTCTATTTCGACCTGCACCGAGACACGCTGTAGTTGCGACCACAGGAACCAGATCGAAACTAGTTGATCGGGCCCTGCTCTCCTCGGGCGCGGCCCGGTCATCATCACCGATCGGTGATCGGCGCCCGGTTTTTGCTTTTTCTGAAACAGCTTTTATTTTTTTCGCTGGTAGATAGATCGCCCCTGACCTTAAGGTCAGGGGCGAAGCGCTTACCAAAAGCCGCGAATCCGCTTGCACTGCAATTCTTTTCGAGCGTTGAGAGTTGTTGCACGGCAAGCACGTCATGTGGTACTCGTTGTGTCGAAGAACGCCAAAGCGGCTGCTCGCACGGGTTGGCTTTTGGCGGCGATGTTGCAGCGCGCGTGCGACGGCCCCAAATACCAGCCAAATCGGTGCCTCTGACGTGCCCCTGTTCAGAGTCGGTTGATGGTTGACGGGTTGTGTCCTCGGCGCAGCTGGCATCCGAAGCCATGGGCCTCATCGAGTCGATCGGCGATGCGACCTTCACCGTGGGGCACTCCAGCAGGGACTGTTCGACGCACCGGTCGAGAACATCGTCGAGGACTTGTTCACGACGGTTCTCGATTGGTCGCTCTCCGGCGTCAACCTTCAGGTCGGGCGTGCCGATGTGGTCTTGTCAGCGCTGGGAATCAAACGGCTCGTGGTCGAGGTCAAGCGACCTGTCGCGCTGGTGTGGCACCGGACGGCCGTCGAAGCCGCCTTGGATCAAGCGCGCCGTTACGCGGCAACCCAGCGAGTTGGCGCTGTGCCGATTAGCGACGGCCACATGCTGTATGCGGCGGACGTTGCGCACGGCGGTTTGCATGATCGAGTGCTCGTCGCGCTCGATGCAGAGGATGCGCCGGAGGATCTTTGGTGGATATCCGTGCACGGCATCTACCGACCAAGACTTGCCGGCCTGCATAAATACCACAACCACGACTGACGTGCTTGGCGGCGAGGCGTTGCTTCATCCGAAGTACCGGCTTCCTTCGCGTTGCTTTGCATACGTTGGTTGCGCGGCCAACGTTCACAGTTGGAAATTGCCTTATCTATTGGAGAACGGCGACCCAGATATCAAGCGTCTCCCCAAGGCGATCCAATCGATCCTAAGCAACTATCGCGGTGCCAAGGTCGACATCCCCCGCACCGCCGTCGGCGACGTGCTGGTCAGGCTAGGCATCGCGGCTGCGCGGTTGCGTAAGATGCCATGCCAGACGACTTCCGCGGCCGACGCTTACGTCGAAGCGCACCATGCGCTCGAACAGCTTGACCGCCTGAACGATGTCGGCTGTTGCCCCGAATAGGTAACCCTGCTCAAAACATTCGCTGCTTTTCGTTTCACCGCGCACTGTGCAAACCCACCTCACCCACGTCTACACCAAGCTCGGACTCACCTCGCGCGTGCAGCTCGTTCAGGAAGCGGCACGCCGCGCTTGGAGGCCGTTGCAAGTCGCGTCGAGCCCTTGGCGGAGAGGCTTCGCCCTGGCATTCGGCAGCCGCTCGCTCGGCGAGCAACCGGTCGATCAGCTCGGTACTAAGCATCTGGTCGCACACCACGCGGGCTGCGCGCCAGGCACGGGACAGCGGGCGAAGGGCAGCGTCGATGGACTCGATGTCGCGCATGGCGGTGACGGTAGGCGCGCGAGGGACGCAGCACACTGCACCTCGCATCGATCCGGTCGTCCGTTCGACAGTCCCGTCGCCGGCGCGAGCGTAGCAAGCTATGTAAAAAGAACGTTTCGTTCGGTGATCCGCCCAAACCAATAACAGTGAAATGGGTCACCATCACCCCGGATCGGGCAGCCCTCCCATCGCACAGGCGTTCCACTAAACGGCCCCCGGCATCCGACGGTGACCCCAACTCCTAGCGAGGCAGACATGCAGCACACCACCAGCAGCGGACACCATGTCGCCCACCAAATGGTCGCCGGCTTCTGGATCATCGCCGGCATCTTCGCGGTGATCGTCGTCGGGGATGCTTTCACGCTATTGGCGCTCGCGATCGTGACCGCGGCGTGGTGGATCTTCCGCGAAGCTGAGCATCGCTTGGAGAGGAAACACGCGGGGATGGCTCCCGTGACCCGTCTTCGCCCACCCTTGACCAGTCAACGCGACCCGAAAAAGGCTGCGGCACATGCGTCATGGCGTGGCCCTAGCGCCGCATAACCGGTCCTACAAGGGATTCCGGTTCTCGTTCCCTATTGAGTAAGACGGGCATTCCGCTGGTCGAGGAGCTGGTCTATCAGCGCAGTACTCGGCATCCGGTCGCACAGCACGTGGGCTACTCGCCGCGCGCGGGTGACTAGTCGAAGTTCGCCGTCGATGGTCTCGCTGTCACGCCATTTTCCCGCGGTGCTGCCGGAATTCGCCGTACGATCTGCTTCTAACTCACTGATGCGGTGGCGATCGGGCGTCGCTGTATTGGCTGGAGGTGCGGGATGTCGTATGTGATCGCGGCGCCGGAGATGATGACGGCGGCGGCAACAGATCTAGCGAATATCGGGTCGACGCTTAGCGCGGCCCAGGCGGCCGCGGCAACTCAGACTACGGGGGTGCTGGCCGCGGCGGAGGATGAGGTGTCGGCGGCCGTTGCGGCGGTGTTCTCCGCGCACGGTCAGGGCTTTCAGGCGCTCGGTGCGCGGGCGGCGGCGTTTCATGACGAGTTTGTGCAGGCGTTGACCGCGGGTGCGGGATCCTATGTCGGCGCGGAGGCCGCCAATGTTGCGGCGTTGACGGCCAATCCGGCGCAGACGTTAGGGCAGGATCTGCTCAACTTGATCAATGCGCCCTTCCTGACACTGACGGGGCGCCCGCTGATCGGCAACGGCGCGAACGGCGCGCCGTTGTCCGGGGCGAACGGCGCGCCAGGCGGGTGGCTGATCGGCGACGGCGGCGCCGGCGGGTCCGGCGGGTCTGGGTTCGCTCCAGGTACCGGCCCCGGCGGCCCCGGCGGCAACGGCGGGGCCGGCGGGCTGATCGGCAACGGCGGCGCCGGCGGCGCCGGCGGCCACGGCGTTGGGGACCAGGGCGGCGTTGGCGGTAACGGCGGGCCCGCAGGGCTGTTCGGCACCGGCGGAGCCGGTGGCACCGGCACGGGCGGCCACAACGGCGGGAACGGCGGGGCCGGCGGGTTGCTCTTCGGCGCCGGCGGTGCCGGTGGCACCGGCTCGGAGACAGAGTCGGCCATGACCGGGGCCGGCGGCGCTGGCGGGGCTGCCGGGCTGTTCGGCACCGGCGGTGTCGGTGGCTCCGGCGGGTTCGGCCAGGTCGGCGGCGGTGGTGGCATCGGCCTCGTCGGTGGCACCGGCGGCACCGGCGGCGCCGGCGGCATGCTGTTCGGCGCCGGTGGCACCGGCGGGGCCGGTGGGTTCGGCAACGGCGGCCACAGCGGCGACGGCGGCGCCGGCGGGGCTGCCGGGCTGCTCGGCGCCGGCGGCACCGGCGGCACCGGCGGAGCAAGTACTACCACCACCGGCGGCAACGGCGGGGCCGGCGGTCACGGCGGTTTCCTCCATGGCCACGGCGGCGCCGGCGGCGCCGGCGGAGCCGGCGTCATCGGCGGAGCCGGCGGGGCCGGCGGGTCTGGCGGCACGCTGTCCGGTTCCGGTGGCGCCGGCGGCATCGGCGGCATCGGCGGCTTAGGCGTCATCGGCATGGGCGGCGGAGCCGGCGGGGCTGGCGGCAACGCCGGCATCCTGTACGGCACCGGCGGCACCGGCGGCACCGGCGGCGACACCGGCGGCGGTGCCGGCGGCACCGGCGGCACCGGCGGCACCTCCGGGCTCATCGGCAACGGCGGCAACGGGGGCAACGGCGGGAACAGCGCCGCCCTCCTCATCGCCGCCGGCGGGGCCGGCGGCACAGCGCGGTTATTCGGCGCGAATGGGTTGCCTGGGTTGGAGGGTTGACCCCGAGTTGATGTAGCCGGCGCCCTTCGGTGCTGGCGGGCGTGTCAGCGGCAGCCGGCCGCGCGGGACCGGCGGCCGCGCCGGCGGTCGCGGCGGCAATGGTGGGCTGATCATCGGCAACGGCGGGAACGGCGGCAACGCTGGGAGTGGTGCGACGGTGGGCAAACTCGGTACCGGCGGCACCGGCAGCCTGCTCCTCCTCAGCACACCCGGGAATAACGGGATGACATAGCCCGTGGCGTCGATGGGAGTGGCGCCGATTACCGATCGGTGATGATGACCGGGCAGTGCCCCCGTGGAGAGCAGGGACGGCCCGATGGCCGATGTCTCCCGCAGCAGGCGTTCGGGCATAAGTTGGGGTCATGGATCAGCCAGAGATCGACAGGGCCGAATGGACCCGGCGCGGCATCGACGTAATGATGGCGTGGACCCAAAACGACGACGACCGCTCGTTTGCGATTGATCGCTTCAAGGATTACGCCAACAACCCTGAGGGGCTCGTGCCCCTCACGGTCGGCTTGATCAGCCTGACAGGCATCCTGCTGCTCAGGCTGACCAACGGCAACAGACAGAAGATGCGCGAGATTCTGCGCGAAATCGCCGCCCAAACGGTTTAGCAGGCGGCGCGACTCGCTATCGAGAACGCGCGGTCAAAGTGCTGGCTGCTCGTAGAGCGGCGAAAGTCACAAGGGCCCCCATCCGGTGTTGGTACCGAATGCGCGAAGAACGTTTTACCCGAATGACGAACACATGCACAGGCGACGAGCCGGGCAGCCAGAGGTCGGTGGCCAACGTGGAGGAGAACTTACTAGGTTCAGCGGCTCTGTGCCTCGCCCTGCCCGATCTGCCTCATCACCGCGTCCATATCGGCGTAGTCCCAGACCTCGGCGAACTTTTCGTCTTCGACGCGATAAAGCGTGAACTGCGAGACGGTCACCCGACGACCGGTCGCCTCTATTCCCTGGAAGGCCCCCCGCTGGGTACCGGTGACCCTGAAGTGCCCCGCGATATAGTCGCCGTCGACAACGAGGTGCCGTATCTCCCAATGCCAGTCAGAAAATGCGGAGATCAGAGGTGCGAATTGCGTCGCAACGGCGGCTGGATCCATAGGGACGTCGTTGACCTTGATGGTCGATGTGTAAAACGACGCCATTCGATCAAAATCGTGCTTATTACAGGCCTCAAGATAAGACAGGTACAGGGATCGGTGTTCGTCGCGCTGGGTCACCAATGTGTTCTCGCCGCCTCAGGTGGTCGACTCGCTTGCCTGCCCAAGCATCCATGATCCGCTGGCGTCTCGCCATCTTCGAGAGGTGTATCCCAGAAGAATTCCCGTGCCGTCGGGTAGCTATTGGTCGCGCCAGCCCCAGAACGCCCTCACCAGATGGTGGTAGCGAATCGCCGAAGTACACTTCAGGGCCGATGCTGCTGGCAGAGCACTGCTGGCCGGTGTTATCTGCGCGGCGCAAGAAGGCACGCGAGAATGGCGCTCGGTCACATCGGCTAAGCCGATGCGTGGGAGCGGATAGGCGTTTCTGCCAGTTGCCGCAACCGCTGAGCTATCTGGCGATCCTCTCGTGCGAACTCGCGGTGGCGAGCCGCGTGTTCTAGGTATACATCGTCGTGACGCTCGCCGCGTTGGGCTAATTGTTCGTATGACCTGGCGGCTCGGTCGTGACTGTCAGCCGATCTGTCGAAGCTTTCGGCCGCCGTTCGCTGGGCGTTCTTTGTCTGTCGCAGTACGCGCTGAACTTGCTGACCGGCGCGGAATACTTCTTCGGCGACCCGAAGATGCAGCTGGCCGCCGGCCTCGTGGCGGCCATCGGTACGGGCCATCAGCGATCTCCTTCCGTTGGCCGAAGGATTGACCCTGCTGACGCGGCCAAACCTTCTCAGTGAAACAAACTGGTTAACTCTTATTTTCTTCAATCTGTTTCGGAACGTCTAGGCGTGTAGGTGTTTGCGGCACAGGCACTTGAAGTTCGACGCGTGGGTCCGGCCCAGCGGACAGGGCACCGTGTCGTCGTGTCGGCGTATCTGGACACCAGCGGCGACACGGCGAGGTTGGCCCAGCGAATTTTGCGCGCACAGCGTCGAGGCCAGCGAACCTGAGACGTTAGGGTGCGGTCGGGCTGCGGACCCTCTCGAAAAGCCCATAAACACGATCTACCGTCTTGATCGCGTGCGGGTCGGGATCAGTGCGGGCGTGGGTCCGCTGGGTGGCATGAGGGTACCGCAACGATCCGAAGAGCCGTGGTAGCGGGGATCTGATATTCAGATTGTGATATTCTGATTGCATGCGCGAAGTCACAGCGTCCGAGGCGTCGAGGAACTTCTCGGCCGTGCTCGATTCCGTCGAGCGGGGTGAAATCATTGTGGTGACACGCGCAGGTCGCCGCGTCGCGTCAATCGCACCAACTCCTGCGGCGACCGGTGCGGCACTGAATGCGGTGCTGACACGTTGGCGTGGTGCCGCGGCTCTTGACGACGACTTTGCCGAGTCCATCGACACCGCACGAGCCGCCGCATCGACCGAGGACGACCGCGACCCGTGGACCGCCTGATCCTCGACACCGGCGTGCTCGTGGCTGCCGTGCGAGGACGAGCCACCGTTCCCGATGATGCTGACGTCGCCATCCCGGCAATTGTCATCGCCGAATATCTTGCCGGGGTGCACCTCGATCAGGACGCTGGGCGGCAGGCAGCTCAACGAGCTTTCCTCGATGAAGTCCTCGCCGTGATGCCGGTGCACGAATACGACAGGTCTGTCGCCGAGCACCATGCGGCCCTGCTGGCCTACACCGCCCGACAAGGCCAGCGCCGGGGGGCCCATGACCTCATCGTTGCCGCCACCGGCCGCGCCACCGGCCGCACCATCCTCACCACCGACCGGCACGCGCGGTTCAGCGAGCTGCCCGACGTCAACGCACGCACTATTACCTAACGTCCCCGGGCTTCGGCAGGCGGTTCAGCCAAACTCGGCTCACCGTCGACGACGCCGATACATTGGCGGTCATCCGCGAAGTTTGGCTCGTGTGATCGCGCCCGAACAGGGCGACCAGACCCAATCGCCAGCCCACTAAACATCCTGTCCTCCAACACTTCCCAATCAATCCTGTACACTCCCAACGCCACCCGCTCACCACTCCTAACTTCCCATCCTTACCCAAATCGCCTATACCACATACGATTACAGTAATAACGCTCTTAAAAGCGTCTGGCACATTGGCACAAGTGGTGCAATCCTGATTTGGAGCGCGCTGCACGCGCCCCAAATCCCAGCCGCTACAGCTAGTTTCTCCCTCTAAGGTCGTGAGGTGGTCACCGGTGTTGACGATCTCACGGCTATCGCGGTGGAGCATCAACTACTACAACGACACCGCACGCCAAGCTACGCAAGCCGGCCTGGATCGCCGGCGGGCCAACGGGGGGTTGGGGGAGTATTACTCCGAGGGCGATACCCGGGAGCCGACGTGGCTTGTTGTCGGCGACACCGGCCGTGCTGTGGAGTTGGTCGGCCTAGATGGGCGCGCCGCTGACGGCGGTACGGCCGATCCTGACCTAGCGCAGCACTGGCTCGATGACGGGATCGCCCCCAACGGACAGATCGGACGCGGCTTCACCAAGGGCAGCGTGCACGGGTTTGATCTGGCCTTCGCCGCGCCCAAAAGCGTGTCGTTGCTGCGGGCATTGACCGACGACATCGCAGAAAAAGTCATGCAGGCCGCGCATCAGCGGGCCATCACCGCAGCCATGACCTATCTGCACCAGCACGCCGGATATACCCGGGTGCACAACCCGCTCACCGGTGCCAAGGATCTGCAGCGGCTTCCTGGGCTGGTGGCGATCGCCTACCAGCATGAAACCTCGCGCTGCGAGCGCAGCCGGAGCGGCGCTCAGGCTGCTCTGCGGCAATGTCGCGGGAACCGTTTTGACCGCCGGAGCGGCTGACGCCCAGCCTTGCGGCACGGACAACCCGCGCACCAGGCCCGCGCGGCCAATGCCCGCCGATACCGGTGCGCTCAACAGATGCGGGCCCTCTACGAGCCCTCCGCCGGTCGCGGCTGGGATTTTGGCCACCATCTCGGCCGCGCTGGTCAGATTCGCCCCGACTTGGGGCAGCAGGCAATTCTGTATCCCTAGGAGAGCAGGGACCCCGGGAATGGTGAACAACGACGCCGGCGACAATGGCCCCGTGATGAAGCTGTCAATCGTCATGAGCGGCGACGGCGGATCAGCTGCCGCTGCGACGGGCACCGCAGACGAAGCGGGCGTTGCGAGGCTATGCAGCGACTGCGGCACCACGGACATCAGTTGCGGCAGCGCCGGCGTCTGAGTACCGGCCGCCGTGCCGGTGGCGTTGGCGACCGCGGCGGCTTGCTCGGTCGTGCCAGCCGGGTTGGCGATCTGCGGCGGCGGGCCGAACGGTGTCAGCTGCGAGGCGGTCGCGGAGGAGCCGGCATAGCCGTACATGGCAGCCGCATCCTGAGCCCACATTTCGATGTACTCGGCCTGGGTGGCCATGATCGCCGGGGTGTTCTGCCCGAAGAAGTTCGTCGCGACCAGCGCCATCAGCCGCGCACGATTGGCGGCGACGGCCGGCGGGGGCACCGTGGCCGCGAACGCGGCCTCGAAGGCGGCGGCCGCCGCCCTGGCCTGGTTCGCCGTCTGCTCGGCTTGCCCAGCGGTGGCACTGATCCATGTCGTGTACGGCGCGGCCGCAGCTGCCATCGTCGCCGACGCGGGACCCCGCCACGCCGTCGTCAATCCCGAGACAACCGAAGAGTAAGACGCCGCCGTGGAGTGCAACTCTGCGGCCATGAAGCGATGGGTGAGGGCTGGCAGTCGAGGCATTGTCCGAGAGCTCGAGGTCTGGCTGGAAATACCGTTGTCGTCAGCTGGAAATCTCCTGTACATCAGCCGTTTTGAGTTGTCGAGCGACCAGAATCCGGGTTGACTATTTAGCAGCTAGTGAAGTTGCGTTGTCAGGGGGTGCACCGCCGATTGTCAACGCACAATG
>Ga0335076_10002092_pt1 | contig 19702 bp, 17 predicted proteins | sample Lox_Sample_25_FD_206717 | JGI IMG/M metagenome (GOLD analysis project Ga0335076, IMG submission 206717) | Soil microbial communities from Loxahatchee National Wildlife Refuge, Florida, United States - Lox_Sample_2.5 | ecosystem: Environmental > Terrestrial > Soil > Wetlands | place: USA...
ATTCGGGAGAAGGCGCCGCATGGATATCGCGGCAAGGTGCCGTTGGTGGATGCGTGGTTGTTTGCGCAGCTGGCGGAGACGGTGAAGATTGTGGACGACGCGCTGGCGAATTACCGGTTCCATGAGGCGGCGCAGAGGGTGTATCAATTCTTCTGGGGGGATTTCTGCGACTGGTACATCGAGTGGGTGAAGCCGGAACTGCAGAATGCGGACCGCGAGCGAGCCACGGTGGCGTGGAAGAATCTGTTTGCGGGATTCGACGGGGCGTTGCGGTTGCTGCACCCGTTTATGCCGTTCTTGACAGAAGAACTGTGGCACCAGTTGCCGCAGAAGACGGGAGCCAAGTCGATTGCGCTGGAGAAGTATCCGGTTGCGAAGGAATCGTGGAGCAACGCGGTGGCATTGAAGGAGTTTGGCCTGGTGCAGGAGGTTGTGCAGGGACTGCGGACGATACGGGCGGAGATGAAGCTGGACCCGAAGAAGAGGGTGGCGGCGGAGTTTTCTAGCGTGGACGTCGGGACGCGCGAGGTGGTGGAGGCGAATCGGGACGGGATTATGCGGTTGGGGATATTGAGCGAGTTTTCCGTAATCGCGGAAAAGCTGGAGCAGGCTGGTGGCGGAACGCGGTCGACGGCAGGGTTTGACATAAGGGTGCCGTACGCGACGGAAACAATCGATGTGGGTGCCGAACGAGCTCGGTTGACGAGGGAGATGGAAGGATTGCAGAAAGCGATTGCGTCGAAAGGGGCGCAGTTGGGAAATGAGACGTTTCGGAGTAGGGCGCCGGAGAAGATTATTCGGCAGATGGAAGATGCGTTGGCGGAACAGAAGATTGAGTTGGAGAAGATGCGGGAGAGGTTGAAGGAGTTGGGGGAGGAGTGAGGCGCGAGAACAAGTGAGGGATTTGGTTGCGGTACGATGCGAGTCGAGATGCAAGGGTTGAGGCTGGTGGGACGACTGCGGACATGGGCAATCCTCCGCATCGCTTAGGAGAAACAGTGCCGCGCCTTTTCGACGAGCACTCGGGACGCGAGACGGTGGCTCCTTGTGAAGAGGGCGGGTTGAACGTAAGCTAGGGGCGGCGGAGTCACAGGATCAGGGTTGAATGCCCCCATCACCTTCGTTACCCGGAACAACTGACCGACGACTGGCAGCGTTGCTAACGCTGCTTTCCGAGAACGCGACAATTGTCATTAGCGGTGCGCGAATCGCGCGCGAGACGGGGATGTCTCGTTCGACGGTGTGGCGGTGGGTGGAGGAACTGAGGAAGTTGGGGGTACACGTAAAGGGGCAGCGCAGCACGGGATATTTTTTGGAGAAGGTTCCGGATGTGCTGACGCCGGATTTGTTGAAGAAGCGGCTGAAGGGAAACCTCTTCGGAAAGCGGGTGTTTCACTTTTTCAAGACGGATTCGACGAACCGTGTAGCGATGGAGTTGGGGTATGCGGGAGAGCCGGAAGGCACCGTGGTGATGGCGGAGGCGCAGACGGCGGGCAGAGGGCGTTCGGGGCGCAGTTGGCATTCGGAAAAAGGAGTGGGTTTGTATTTCACGGTGCTGCTGCGACCAAAATTGGCGCCGGCGCAGGCTCCGTTGCTGACAATGCTGGCTGGAGTTTCGGCGCATACGGCGATTGCAGCTCAGATGGGCGTGGTTCCGGAATTGAAGTGGCCCAATGATTTGCTGCTGAACGGGAAAAAACTGGGCGGAATTTTGACGGAGATGCACGCAGAACCAAATGTGGTGCGATTTGTGATCGTGGGGATCGGGATCAACGTGAACCAGGAAAAGTTTCCTCCGGAGCTGGCGGGAATTGCGACGTCCATTCGAAAAGAGACGGGGAGAACGAATTACCGGCTGGAATTGCTGGCGCGGTTGCTGGGGCAATTTGAGAACGATTACAATCGGTTCCTGCGAGAAGGACCTCCATATGTGATTGAGCGGTTTGAAAGCGTATCGTCGTTCGCGCATGGGAAGCGGGTGCGAGTCGATACAGGGATGGACAGTTATACAGGAACGACGGCGGGGTTAAGCCCGGAGGGATTGCTGCTGGTGACAAAGGACAATGGAACGATGGTGACGGTGATCGCGGGGGACGTGCATGAGGTACGGTAAGCGATGCTGCTGACGATTGACGTGGGGAACACGAATACGGTCCTGGGAGTGTTTCGCGACGAGGAATTGATCGCGAACTGGCGGTTGACCACCGCGCGGACACAGACGGTGGACGAGTATGGAGTGCTGGCGCGTAATCTGTTTTCGCTGGCCGGACTGAGTAAAGAGATGATCAGCGGGGTGATTATCAGTTCGGTGGTACCGCCGCTGAATTGGACGCTGGCGGAAATGTCGCGGATTTATCTGGGGAAGAAGGCACTGTTTGTGGAGATAGGCGTAAAGACGGGGATGTCGGTGCACGTGGATAACCCGCAGGAAGTTGGCGCGGACCGCATTGTGAATGGCGTGGCGGCGTTTCATCAATATGGGGGGCCGTGCGTGGTGGTGGATTTCGGAACGGCGATTACGTTCGACGTGATTTCGGCGAAGTGTGAATTTCTAGGCGGGGTAATCGCGCCGGGGCTTGGGATTGCGTCGGAAGCGCTGTTTTCGCGGACGGCGCGGCTGCCGCGCGTGGAGATCAAGGATCCCGGGAAAGTCATCGGAACGAATACGGTGACGAATATCCAAGCGGGGTTGTATTACGGCGCCGTGGATATGGTGGACGGGATGCTGGCGCGGATTAAAACGGAAATGAACGCAGAAGCCGCGGTGGTGGCTACGGGTGGCCAAGCAAGTCTGGTAGCAAAGGGGTCGAAGCATATTCAGCATGTAGATGAATTTTTGACGCTGGCGGGATTGCGTTACGTGTGGGAGAAGAATCAGACGGGAGAGACGCACCGCGAAAGTGAGCGAAAGTCGGCAGCAGCGGCGAAGCAGGAGAGCGCAAAACTGAAGAAAGCGCCCCGATAGGATTGGAAGGGGCGGCGGTCGGCATGGACGACTGGAACTACTTCAACTATTTCACGGAAATTGAAGAGCATTTCTGGAAGAAGCGGGGAGCGCATTTGCTGGTGTCTCCATTAGACTGGGCGATCATGGAGACGTGGCAGAAGGCCGGGGTGCCGTTGGAAGCGGCGCTGAAGGGGATTGACCGGGCGTTCGAGAGCTATGGCCGATCTCGACGGGGAGCGGGAAAACCTCTGAAGAGTCTGGCGTATTGCACGGATGCAGTGTTGGAGGCGGCGGAGGAGCAGCAGGAAGCCGCGGCGGGGGCGCAACCTGCGGTTCGAAAAGAAGCGAAAGAGGCATTTGGGCGCCAGGAGTTGCGGGCGTATTTGGGGCGGAATGCAGAGCTGGTAAGAAAGGCGGCGGAGCAGGCGGAGAGTAGCGTGCCTGTTCTGGCCGGGTTGCTGAAGGAGTGCGGAGAAAGATTGGCGGGGGCGGTAACGTTGTTGGATGACCCGGGGAAGCTGGACGTAGAAGACCTGGAGCGGCGACTGACGATATTGGACGAGAGGATTCATGCGGGTTTACTGACGCATGCGCCGGAAGAGTTGATGTTGAAGATCCGGCGGGAAGTGGATTCGCAATTGGTGAATTACCGGCGCAAGATGAAAGCGGAGCAATTGGCGTTGGTGGAAAAACAATATTTGCAGAAGCGGCTGCTGGACGAATACCGGCTGCCGCGACTGAGCTTGTACTACTTTTCATGAGGCGCGCAAGCAGGATACACGTGCACAAGACAAGGTTGAACGACTATGGCGGATGAGTTACAGTTATCGATTGAGAAACTAATTTACGGCGGTGAGGGATTGGCGCACGCGGAGGGCAATACCGTGTTCGTGCCGTTCGTGCTACCGGGGGAGCAGGTACGGGCGAGGGCACGGCTGCGGAAGAAGAAGCTGGTTCACGCGAATCTGGTGGAAGTGGAAAAGGCTTCGGCGTCGCGGATCGAGGCCAAATGCCCTCATTTTCGGGTGTGCGGGGGCTGCCACTATCAGCACATCGAGATTGGCGAACAGGTGCGGCTGAAGAAAGAGATTTTGCGGGAGACGCTGTCGCGACTTGGGGGAGTGGCGTGGGCCGGGGAGATTCGAGAGCATACTGCGGAGCCGTATGGGTATCGGAACCGGGCGCAGTGGGCGTTTCGAGATGCGCTGCCACGGGCATTTGGGTATTTCCTGCCGGAGAGCGCGCACATTATGCCGGTGGATGTCTGTCCGGTGCTTTCGCCGCGATTGGCGGAGGCGTTCGGGCAATTGCAACAACTGGCGCGCAGTAATTCCCTGCCCCCAGGAATATTGGAAATCGAAGCGTTTGTGGATAGCGCGGACGAGAAAGTGGCGTTAAATGTGGCGTTCGAGCGATTTTCAAAACCGGCGAAGGCGCTAGTGGCCGATTTTCGCGCGGGGGTGCCTGCGCTGGACAGTCTGTTGATGCTGGACCAGAGCAAGAACCGGTTTGAGTTGGACGGGCCGGGATATCTGACGCAGAACGCGGGTGGATTTACGTTTCGTGTGAATCATTTGTCGTTCTTCCAAGTGAACCGGTTTCTGGTGGAGGATTTGCTGCAGACGATGGTGGGAGAGGCGAAAGGCGAGACGGCGCTGGATCTGTATGCGGGGGTGGGGTTCTTTACGCTGCCGCTGACGAAGCGTTTTTCGAAAGTGGTGAGTGTGGACGCAAACTTGTCTGCGACGCGGGATCTGCGGGAAAACGCGGAGGCGGCTGGGGTGCCGGTGATTTCGGAGAATGAACATACCGAGGAGTTTTTGAGGAAGACGCAGGAGAAGCCGGAGTTCGTAGTGCTCGATCCACCACGAGTGGGACTGGGAGTGGAAGCGGCAGCGCGGCTGGCAAACCTGGGAGCGGAAAAGATTGCGTATTTGTCGTGCGACCCGTCCACGCTGGCGAGGGATTTGGCGGTGTTGACAAACTCGGAGCGGAAGCCGGAGACGCCGGTGGAGACGACGCAGAGGTACGAAATTGAGGAAGTGCATATGTTCGATTTGTTTCCGCAGACCTTTCATATCGAGACACTAGTGAGGTTGCGAAGAGCTTCATGAAACTGCCTGCCGTGGCGATCGCCGTTGCGTTTGGGGGCGGCGTGTTGCTCGGCGGGTTGCCGTTCTTTGCGTCGCACGCAGACCAACATTCGTTACTTGCTTCATTGATTGGGCTGGCCGTGGTGTGTCTGGTGGTGGTTGGCGTGCTGGTGTGGCGAGATTGGGTGGCGATGGCGGCGGCCGTGACGATCGCGAGTTTTGTGGTGCTGGGTACGTTGGCAGCTTGTGTGGCGGAACAGCCGCTCGCTGCGGATCACATTCTTTCCCGTTGGGCCGCCCATCAAATTCCCGAAAAAACGCCGTTGCCGTGGCATGGGGTGTTGCGGAGTGAACCTTCGCGGCTGCCGTGGGGATATAGCTTAGAGATGGAATTGCGCGGGGTGGAATTGGCGGACGGGTATATTCCGGTGCGAGGAGGAATGCGGTTGGGATTCACGCCGCGAGAAGACGATCCGGCACTGCCGGAATTGCATGCGGGAGATGAAGTGCGGGTGCTAACAGAGGCGCGGTTGCCGCTGGTGTATAAGGACCCGGGAGCGTTTGATCGACGGGCGTTTCTGGCGCGCGAAGGAGTACACGTGCAGGGGACGTTGCGCGCGAGTGTGTTGATGGAAAAGACGGGTACGGCGCCGCCGACATTGGGAATGCAGGTGGCTCGGGTGCGGGGGCGGTTGCGGAAGCGGCTGGATGCGATGTTTCCGGAGTCGCCGCAGACGGCGGCGATTTTGCGGGCGATGCTGCTAGGGGACCGCAGTTTCGTGGAGCGCCGTGAATCAGTGGATTTTCAGAAGACGGGCGTGTTTCACGTGCTGGTGGTAGCGGGACTACATGTGGGAGCGCTGGCGACGTTTTTGTTTTGGGTAACGAGGAAGTTGCGAGTGGCGCGATGGGCGAGAGTGGCGATGGTGCTTGGGGTACTTTTTGCGTATGTGGCGGTGGTGGAACAGCGTGCTCCGGTGTTGCGTGCGGCGTTGATGGCGGGGGTGGTGATTTTGGGGACATTTTTCTTCCGGCGGCTGGAGCTGCTGAACTCAGCGGGACTGGCGGCACTGGCGCTGCTGGTGGCAAAGCCGGATTACATGAGGGATGGCGGATTTGTGCTTTCGTTTGTGGCGATCGGGACGATTGCGGGCCTGGCAATTCCGGTGCTTGAGCGAACGGTGCAACCGCTGGTGCAGGCGCTGGACAGTTGGAGAGATGTGACGCGGGATGCGGGTCACGCGCCGAAACTAGCGCAATTGCGGTTGGATTTCCGGGATGTGGCGCTGGGATTGACGGCGGGAATGGAAGAAGAACGAGCGAAATGGCTGCAGGATTTTGGGGCGGGTGGCGTGCGGATGGGATTGCGGTTGGCGGAGCTGGCGGTGCTGACGTTTTTGCTGCAATTGGGGATGCTGCCGTTGATGGCCGGCGAGTTTCATCGCGTGTCGTTGTTGGGGCCGGTGGCGAATTTGTTTGTGGTGCCGTTGACAGGGATGATCGTGCCGTTTGGATTTGCAGCGCTGGGCGTGGCGAGTGTGTGGATGCGGGCTGGAGTGGTGATGGGGCACCCGCTGGCCTGGCTGGTGCTGGCGCAGCAAAAAATTGTTGCGTTGCTTGCGGAGGCGCCGCACGGAAGTTATCGAATACCTGGACCGCCGATGTGGCTGACGACGGGCTTTTTCGTTATTGGAATCGCGTTGGTGGTGTGGCTGAGACTAGGGCGAATTGGCAGGAACTGGGAGTGGAAGACGTTGGCGTTTTTACTGGGACTGGGGACGGTGGTCATTGCGGTATATCCGTTTCCGGCGCAGGTGGCGAGGGGCGAGTTGGAAGTGACGGTGCTGGACGTGGCGCAGGGGGACTCGATTCTGGTGGTGTCGCCCAAGGGGAGCACACTGTTGATTGATGGAGGAGGGGCGTTCGAAGGATTTCGCGGGAGGGAGGAGCACCTAGGGCCGGACCCTGGGGAGGAAGCGGTGTCGGCGTATTTGTGGTGGCGCGGATTTAAGAAGCTGGACGCAGTGGCGCTTACCCACGGGCATCAAGATCATGTGGGGGGATTGACGGCAGTGCTGGAGAATTTCCAAGTGGGAAGGCTCCTACTGGGGCGAGAGACGGAGGCTCCGGCATTCGTGCGGCTAAAGCATCTGGCAGGGGAACTGCATGTACCGGTGGAGCATGAGGAACGGCAGGGGAAATTCGACTGGGACGGAGTGGAAGTGGAGATTCTTTGGCCGGAGGATGTTGCCGATCCGGCAGGAACGCAAGCGAAGAACAATGATTCGTTGGTGGTCCGACTGAAGTATGGGGAGCGATCTTTTTTGTTGCCGGGGGACGCGGAGAAACAAGTGGAGTACCGGATTTTGGGCGAGGGGAATGTGGGGGAGCTACACGCGGATGTGTTGAAGGTGGCGCACCACGGAAGCAAGAACTCGACGATGCCGGAGTTTCTGGGTGCGGTGAATCCGCAGGTTTCGATCATTTCGGCGGGCAGTGAGAATCCGTATGGGCATCCGGCGCCGGAATTGCTGGAACGACTGGGAGAGAATGGTTCGAAGATCTTTCGGACGGACCGGAATGGGGCAGTGCAGGTGCGGACAGATGGGCACGTGTTGAAGGTTGATTGTACTGTGGGATGCCGGCCGGAGACGTTGACACTAGCGAAGACGCAGCCACCAAATGACAAGCAGGGCGAGGAGCAGTAAAAGGAAGCCGATAGCGGCCTGGTGCTCGTGATTTTTTTTGTATTGTGACCAGGCGAAACTTGCGGAGAGTGGAGTGGCTTGCGCGGACGACCATCTGGGGAAGAAGAGTGGGACGGAAGAAGCATAGGCGTCGAAGGCGGCACCGTGTTTTTGACGGAGTTCCATTTCTTCACGACGCATCACGAAACTGTAAACCAGTGAAAAGTAGATGAGCAGGAGCGCGGCGGCCCACCAGGAGTGCATCGCGATAGCGGCACCGAGAGTGAGGATGCTACTGCCCAGATAGAGGGGATTACGGGTGTGGGCGTAGGGGCCGGTAGTAGTGAGGACGTCTTGCTTGTGAAGGTAGCCGGCAGCATAAGCGCGGAGGGCAAGGCCGACCAGACCCACGAGAGCGCCGACGAAAATAGCACGCGGTGTGGGGCGGGCGAGGCAGAGAACGACAATGGCCAAGAAATACCCAAGACGGACGCGCCAACGGGCAAAGAAGTCCAGGGCGGTCATGCGGAGGCACCGATACGCTGCCTGACAGCTTGGAAAACGGCGTCGACGGAAAGATCGAGGAGCGACGGATCGGTAGTGTTTGAACGCGCGTAGGAGGTAACGGCATTGGGACTGCGTAGGACTGTGCCGGGAGGCGGATAAGGACCGTTACGCGTGGGATCGGTGGGACCGAATAGGGCGACGGCGGGGGTGCCAAGAGCGATGGCGAGATGAAGCGGTCCGGTGTCGCCGCCCACGATGCAGAGAGCTCTGCGAAGAAGGGCGCGGAGTGTACCCATTTCGCCATCATACGCGACGGGGGCGGGGTTGCCTGCGGCGGCGCGCACTTGAGCGGCGAGAGCCTCTTCACCCGGGCCATAGTTGATGACACAGGGAATGCCAAGTTCGGCATGGATTTTGCGGCTTAGCGCGCCGAAGCGTTCAGCGGGCCAACATTTCGAACGCCAACCACCGCCGGGGCTGAGGACCACGTACCGGGTAATGTTCTGGCGGGCGAGGTCGTTGCGGACGCGTTCGGCGTCCGCGTCGGAAACTTGCAGGGAGACGGAAGCCACGGGAGTGACGGCACCGGCACGAGCGGATAGTTCCCCGTTCTGATCGGCGATATGGGTGGTGCGACAGCGGACGCTGTCGGTATAGAGAATCGGGACGCCGAATTCGCGAATGGTGGCGGACGAGAAACCGATGCGTTTGGAGACACCACCGAGAAATGGCAGGAAGGCGGATTTCCAGAGGCCCTGATAATCAATGGCGGAGTGCCATTTTTGTTGGCGGATTTGCTTGAGAATTGGGCGGACCGAGGAGAGGTCGCGGGAATCGACGGACCAGATGTGGGTAGCGAGTGCGCTGCAGGAGACGAGATCGACCCAACGCGGGTGAGTGAGCCAGATAATTTCGGACGACGGAAACGAAGCGCGGAGTCCGGCGACGGCGGGGAAGGTGTGGACGATATCACCGAGGGAGCCGAGGCGCACGACGAGGAAGCGCTCAGGCATGAGGACCTTTACGAATACCATCGAGGAAGGCGCGGGTGGAGTGGTCTTTCGGGTCACCGACGATGGCTACGCGGATGCCGAGGCGCTGGGAGACGGCACGCTCGGGGACGTTTTCGGCGGTGTAATCGGTGCCTTTCGCGTGGACGTCTGGGCGAAGGTCTTCGAGGAGAGATTCGACGTTAGGCTCGGAGAAGAGGAGAACGAAATCGACATCGCGGAGGGCGGCAACGAGTTGCGCACGAGCGTGCTCGTCGAGGATGGGGCGGCCGGGACCTTTGAGGCTGCGGACGCTGGAATCAGCATTGACGGCGACGACAAGGATGTCGCCCTGTTGTTTTGCTCCGGCGAGATAACGGACGTGGCCGACGTGCAAAGTGTCGAAGCAACCGTTGGCGAGGACGACGCGCTTGCCCTGGCGCTGGAGTTTTGCGAGCGCAGCGCGGACCGATTCTTGCGACTGAATTTTGGATTGGGCGGACCGCATAAGGCAGTTTACGTCGACACCTCCGAAGCGGACTTGTGGATGGCGTCGAGGAGCTCGGCGCGGGAAACGGTGGCGGTGCCGCGCTTCATGACGACGAGACCGCCGGCGATGTTGGCGATATGGGCAGCTTCCAGGGGAGAAGCAGATGAGGCCAGAGCCAGAGTGTAGACGGCAAGAACGGTGTCACCAGCTCCGGTGACATCGACAGCTTGATCGCTGCCGTGGACGGGAATGTGGACAGTAGGAAGTTTCGGTTGGAAGAGAGCCATACCATGTTTGCCCCGGGTGATAAGCAGAGAGCGGAGTTTCATGAGGGAGAGGATGCGGCGGCCGGAGCGTTCGAGAGCGGAGAGATTCTGGCCGATGGCGGTGTTCTGGAGGGCTTCGATTTCCGGCTCGTTGGGAGTGGCGGTGGTGACACCGGAATTTGCGTAGGCGGTAAGTTGATACCGGGAGTCGAGACTGACAGGGATCGAGCGCTTTGATTTGGAGAGAGCGGTTTTGACGAGTTGGGGGGAAACGACCCCTAGCCCGTAGTCGGAGATGGCCAAGGCGTCGGCAGATTTGAGCTTGGCGGATAACAGCGAGGCGATTTTGGAACTCTCGGAGTCGGCGATGGGGGTTTGCGGTTCGTAATCGACGCGGAGAACCTGGTGGCCGACGGTGTGGGTCCAACCCGCAAGGAAACGGGTTTTGGTGGGAGTGGTAGCGGCTTTGCTGCGAAGGATGCCGGAGACATCGAGGCGCTTTTCGCGGAAGGTGCGAAGGAGCCAGTTGCCGGCCTGGTCGTGGCCCACGACGGTTATGGGAAAGGCGTGGGCGCCGAGAGCAGCGAAATTGTTGGTGGCGTTGGCGGCGCCGCCGGGGAGAAGACGGGTTTCGCGGTGACGAAGGATCAAGACGGGGGCTTCACGGGAGACGCGGGTAATGTCGCCATACTGGAAGGAATCGGCAACGAAATCACCGAGGACGACGACGCGCTTGCCTTCGAAGCGCTCGACGATATCGGCGAGGGCGCGCAGGTCCACGGGGTTGGTGGAGGAATTCGGCGGTGCAGGTTTATGTTTCATCGGGAGTGTCCCAGGATCCAATCGACGGCTTGTGCGAGATTGTCGACGAGGGCGTCGGGTTGGCGCGGCCATTGGTGGGCGTGCCAGTTTTCTTCGCCCAGACCATAACCGGTACGAACGAAAATACTTTTGCAGCCTGCGCGGAAAGCGAGTTCCATGTCGTTATAGCGATCACCGACAACGAAGGAACGGGCGATATCGAGGTGATGTTCTCTTGCAGCTTGGTGCATCATGCCGATTTTAGGTTTGCGACAGTCACACGCGTCCGCCGAACTGTGCGGGCAATAGTAGATACCGTCCAGATGGGCGCCTTGGGACTGCAATTCCCGACGCATGCGCGCATGAACTTCCGAAACGAGCGATTCCGGGAAGTAACCGCGAGCGACTCCGGACTGATTGGTGATAACAATTACGGCCAAGCCCGCGTCGTTTAAGCCGCGGATGGCCGTCCCCGCAAAGGAAAACATACGAAATCTGTCGAGATGATTCAAGTAACCGACCTCGTCGGCGATGGTGCCATCGCGGTCGAGAAAGACGGCGGGGCGAAGGGGTGCGGGATTAGGCAGAAGGCACCTCTGGAAGACGGGCGAGGAGCGCGGAATCGACTAACTGGGGAGTGACGGCAGTCATGCAACGGTGATCGGTGGGGCAGCGGCGGAGGAAGCACGGACTACAGTAGGGCTTTTGCTGAACGATGGTGGCGCGCGGTGTGACAGGAGCAGTGCCTTGCGGGTCTGTGGGGCCGAACACAGCGACAACGGGGAGTCCGACAGCGGAGGCGACGTGCATCGCGCCGGAATCGTTGCCGAGGAAGACGTGGCATTGGGAGAGCAGGGCGGGAAGATCGGCGATGGTGGTTTTTCCGGTGAGGTCGATGGGCGGACGGCGAAGGGATGCGGAAATCGCCGTGGAGACTGGGGCTTCGGCGGGAGTGCCGAAGAGGACGACGTCGGAATCGGAATGAGAGGCGATGGAATTCAGTGCCTGGGCAAAACGATCGGGTGGCCAGCACTTGGCGGAACCGTAGGAAGCGCCAGCACCGACAGCGATGCGGCGGGCGGTGGGCCGGGAACCGGATTCGAGGAGAGTGAGGTTGGCGCGCTGGCGTGCAGAAGGAGAGACGTGCAGGGCGATGAGCGGTTCGTCGGGGAGCGTATCCAGCCAGCCCGCGCGACGAAGGAGTTCGAGGTAGTAGAACTTCTCGTGTGCAGGAATTTCGCCGGACTTGGGGACGGGGATGGCCTTGGTCAGGAGGAGGCTTCGGCCATCGCTAGCATAGCCGATGCGTTGAGGGATGTTGGCGCGCCAGGCGAGCCAGGCGGCGTCAAATGCGTTCTGCAAGAGCAGCGCGGCGTCGAATTTGCGGGAACGGAGATCATGGGCTAGCCGTTCCCTGCCCTTCCAGCCGCGATGAGTGGCGCGGAAGTCGTAGGGGATGAGTTCGTCGGCAATGGATTGATCGCGATAAATGTCAGCTACGTAGGGTCGAGCGACTACGGAGATGCGCGCTTGGGGAAATTTTGCGCGGACGGCACGAAGAGCGGGCAGGGCGAGGATGGCGTCACCGACCCAATTCGTAGCTCGGATCATAAGGTTCATGCCACGGAAGCTCCGGCGAAGAGTTTTTCGTGAAGGAGATGGAGGAGGAGCGCAGATTTGGAGATTTCGAGATCGATGACAACGAGATACAGGGGAAGGCCGTCGAACGAAAGATGGGCGAGGTTTTGCGCGTCTTTTTCTGTGGTGAGCAGCGCGCTGGCGCCGACAGCGCGGGCGGCGTTTTGGAGTTCGCGGAGATCGCGAGCGTCGTAGTGATGATGGTCTGGGAATTCGCAGTGATCGGCGATCGAGAGATTCCAGTTCTTGAGGTCCTGGAAGAAGGCGCGAGGATTGCCGATGCCACAGAAGGCGTAGAAGGGGCCAGGGGGCAATTGGTCGCGGGTCAGCAGTTGGGATTGCGCCTGGAATTGGCGAAAGCCGAGAAGCTTTGTGGACGCAGAGAAGACGGGATAGTTCTGAAATTTTTCGACGGCGGCGCCGGTGCCAGGGACGGTTTCTGCGCGAGTAAAGATGAGGAGATCGGCGCGGGTCATGGCGGAGAGGGGCTCGCGAAGACGGCCAGTGGGGAGCATGGTTTGCTTGCCGAGGGGCTGAGAGGCGTCGATGAGGAGGATGTTGAGGTCGCGCGCGAGTTGGAGGTGCTGGAAGCCGTCGTCGAGGAGGAAGACATCGACGGAGGACTGCAGCTTTGTGCCTTGTTCGTAGCGATCGGGGCCGACCCCGAAGGAAACGCGATTTTGGAGGCGGGATTTCATCAGCTCGATTTCATCGCTGGTGCCGGCTTGGCCTTTATAGCCGCGGGTAAGGATGGCTACGCGCTTGCCATCGGCGAGAAGACGCTCGGCAAGCCAGATGACCATGGGAGTTTTGCCGGTACCGCCGACAGTGAGATTGCCGACACTGATCACAGGGCGGGGGAGCTTCTTTTGCTTGAGTGTTCCATTGGCATAGAACACGGCACGCCAGCGGGTGGCGGCGCCGTAGAGAGAAGAGAAAGGCCAGAGGAGCAGCCGCAGGAAGAGCGGCAGGTTCATGGGTTGGCGCCACCGAATTGTTTGGAGACTTCGGCCATCGTGCGGTCGAGGGAGCCGCGGCTGGATTCAATGAGCTGCTTGGCGGCATCTCCCATGCGCTTCATTTTTTCGGGCTGTTTGAGGAGGTGAATCCACTCGACACCGGCATCTTCGGGACTTTCGACCTGGATGGCGGCGCCAGCCTGCAGGAAGCGGGCAGCGATCTCCGCGAAATTTTCCATGGAGGGACCGAAGACAGGAACTTTGCCGAAGGCCGCGGGCTCGAGGATATTGTGGCCGCCGGCTTCGACGAGGGAGCCGCCGACGAAAGCGCCGTCGGCAAGGGGATACAGGGAGGCGAGTTCGCCGATGCTGTCGAGGAGGAGAACGGAAACGTCATCGGGAATGCCGTTGCTGTTTGCGGTGGACGCGGGCGTGATGCCGGGACCGGGGACAGGCAATTGGGAGCGGCGAACGAATTTGCGATGCGACTCTTCGATGAAATCGGCGGCGGGGCCAAAACGTTCGGGCTTGCGAGGGGCGAGAATAAGGAGCGCGTTGCGGAAATCGCCTTGGACGACGCCGAAGGCGATCAGGGCGAGCGGTTCCTCCGTGGCGACGACGCTGCCAGCGACGATGACAGGGGCGCGCTGGCGGCGTTTGCATTCTTCGGCCAGCCAAGAGGAAAGCGGCGTGGCAGCGGGCAGGGCCATGTCGTACTTGAGGTTGCCGACGACCTTGACGCGTTCGGCGGGAGCGCCGAGAGAATGGATGCGGTCGGCATCAGTGGAGGTCTGCATCAGGAACGAGGAGGGATTGCGCAGAACGGAAGTGAGGAACGGGCGGAGGAACGAACCAAACAGGCGAAGGTATCTTTGATACCGAGCGAAGGAGCGATCGGAAATGCGCCCGCTGGCGAAGATGACGGGAATGTTCCTGCGACGGGATTCGCGAAGGAAATTGGGCCAAATTTCGGTTTCGAGAATGATAATGAGGGAGGGCTTCAGAGCAGAAAGATAACGACGAACGGAGAAAGCCCAGTCAAAGGGAAAAAAGATCACGGCATCGGCGACGGGCATGCGCTGCCTGGCGAGGGCGTGGCCGGTAAGAGTTGTGGTAGAAACGACAAGTGGGCGTTTTGGATAGGTTTGTTTCAAGCGTTGCGCGAGAGGGACGCCGGACAAAACCTCGCCGACGGAGACTGCGTGAATCCAGATGAGTCCCGAACGATCGGGAGGAAGTTGTGCGAGTCCGGAAATGGAAAAGCCGAGGCGTTCGCCAAGATTGGAGAGATACTTTTTGTGGCGCAAACCCTGGATGAGCCAGTAGGGCGAAGTGAGCAGGACAGCGAGCGCCATCAAGATGCTGTAGAAAAGGTACACGCGCGTTAGAACTCCGCCCAAAGGTGGGCAACCCAACTTATTTCAGTCGAATCGAAGGCCTCAGGATGCAAACGCATTATTATAGCCTTATGCGAATCCTAGTTGCGTGCCTGCTGGTAACAGCAGGGCTTTTTTCGGTTTGCGGGCAAGAAAAATCACCGGTACAGCAGGGGGCAGATTCCGGAGCCAGCCTGCATCGTGGGGCGAGCGATTCTCACGAAGGCGTGACAATCGCGGTCGATCCCTGGACGGAGGCGAGCCGATATAAAGCGAAGTTCGCGAAGAAGTCGCCGTTCACGAAAGGAATCGTAGCGATTCACGTGAGCTTTCGAAATGACAACGACGAGGGGCTGAAAGTAAGCCTGAAAAGCATCCGATTACTGGTGCAGTTGGACGAGGATAACCGGCAACAACTGTCGCCCTTGAGTGCGGAAGATGTCGCGGACGCGGTGATGTTGAAGAACAACGGGCGGGATCCTACCGCGAAACGGGTGCCGATTCCGATTCCATTACCGGGAAGCGGGGCGAAACCTGAACGAGATTCGAATTGGACGGCGCTGCGGGACGCGTGCCAAAGCGCGGGAGTGCCAACCAGCGTGATTGGCGGACACAGCACGGTGGAAGGGTTACTGTATTTCGATTTGCGGGGGGAGTTTGACCTGCTGCAGAATGCGCACTTGTATTTTCCTAATATCGTTTCGATGAGCGACAACAACCCGGTGTCCTATTTCGACATTGCGCTGGGGCAGGATTCGTCGAGTTAAAGAAATTCTTCGCGCAGGAAATCCACAGGGAGTGCTGGAGAGATTTGCCGGTCTTCGTTGGGTCGGCTAACATTGTGTGTCGACAATTTCACCCTCATTCAATTCCAATGCAAAATTTGCTAGAACAACTGAATCCTGAGCAACGTCTTGCCGCCGAAACCACGGAAGGGCCGGTATTAATCCTGGCTGGAGCAGGTACGGGCAAGACGCGGGCGATTACCTTTCGCATGGCCAATCTGATTTCGAAAGGGGTGCCGGGAGAGAAGATTCTGGCGGTGACGTTCACGAATAAAGCCGCGGAAGAGATGCAGAATCGCGTGACGGATCTGTTGCTGAAGGCGGGAGTGCCGCCGACGCGCCCGTGGATTTCAACGTTTCATTCGCTGTGCGCGAGGCTGCTGAGGAGGGAGGCGGTTCACGCGGGGCTGCCGAAGGATTTCGCGATTTACGATGACGACGACCAGTTGTCGGCGGTGAAACTGGTAATGGCGCGACTGCGGATCGAGGATGATGCGCTGACGCCGCGGAACGTGCTGAGCCGGATCAGCTACGCAAAGAATCATGCGCAAAGCCCTGAGCAGGTGCGAGGCGAGGCGTTCGGGCCGGACACGAAGAAAGTTGCGGACATTTATAAGGGATATGAAGAGCTGCTGAGGTTGAGCAAGGCGGTGGATTTCGACGATTTGCTGTTGCGGTCAGCGCGATTGCTGCGGGAGTCGACGGAAGTGCGGGAGCGGTGGCGGGCACGGTTCGGGTATATCCACGTGGATGAATACCAGGACACGAACCGAGTGCAGTATGACTTGCTGCGATTGCTGACGAATGAAAGCCGCAACGTGTGCGTGGTGGGCGACGAAGACCAGTCCATTTACCGCTGGCGCGGGGCGGACGTTTCGATCCTGTTGAGCTTTTCGCAGGATTTTCCGGCGGCGAAAGTGATTCGTTTAGAGAGGAATTACCGGTCGACGCAGGCGATCCTGGATGCCGCAGCGGCGGTGGTGTCGAATAATCCGGATCGGTTGGGAAAGAACCTGCGTGCGGAAAAAGAGAAAGGGATCAACCTGCGGTATTACGAAGCGCGAGACGCGCAAGCAGAGGCGGAGTTTATTGCAGGCGAGTTAGACCGACTTTTGACGGACGAACCCGATCAGACGTGTGCGGTGGAGTATCGAACGAATTTTCAGTCACGATCGTTCGAAGAAGTGTTCCGACGGCGGGGGATACGTTACAAGTTGGTGGGTGGATTTAGTTTTTATAATCGGGCGGAAGTGAAAGACACCTTGGCGTACGTGCGGCTGGCGCTGCATCCGGAAGACGACGTTTCGCTGTTGCGAGTGCTGAACGTGCCGGCGCGGGGGATTGGCAAGACTACGGTGGACGCGTTGCGGGACATCGCAGATCGCGAGGGGCTTCCGCTGTGGGATGCGATCGAATCGATGTTGACGAGCCCTGGGTCGACGCGGGCGGTGGCGCCGTTGCGGGCGTTTCGCGAACTGATTACGCGTCTACAGGAAGGATACAGCTCGAAGGAACCTGCGGATTTCTTGCGGTACTTGCTGGAAGAGACCGGCTACATGCCGATGCTGCGAGACCGGAATACACCGGACGACGTAGCGCGGATGGAGAACCTGGAAGAACTGACGCGAGCGGTGGCGGAAAGCATGGAAGCGGGAGAATCGTTCAGCGATTTTCTGGACGCGGCGGCACTGGTGAGCGATGCGGACTCGTTCGAAGACAAGCCGGGTGTGACGTTGATTACGCTGCACAGCACGAAAGGGCTGGAATTTGATCATGTGTTTCTGAGCGGGATGGAGGAAGGAATTTGCCCGCACAGCCGGTCGCTGAACGAGGATAAAGGAATCGAAGAAGAGCGACGGTTGATGTATGTGGGCATGACGCGAGCGCGGAACACATTGACGCTGACGCGGGCGGTGTACCGGCGGATTTTCGGAAACGAACAGCAGATGCGGGCGTCGTTGCCCAGTCGATTTCTGGCGGAGATCCCTACGGAGTTGGTGGACACGGTGCGGGGGTCGATGGCGGAGATTGGTTCGACGCGAAGATACGAGCCGGATCCGGAGTATTCGTATTCCGCGGAGGAGTTTGTGCGGCGGGCACGAGGGATTGCGGCGCCGGCGCAACGGACACCACCGAGGCGCGCGCCAGCGAGCAGTCCGTCGTTTGGGAGTTCGTCGTTCAAGCGGGGGAGGAACGCGGATCCGCTGCTAGGACAGAAGGTGCGGCACCCGGAGTATGGCGTGGGAACGGTGGTGGGCGTGGAAGGCGAGGACGACGACCGGCGGTTGAGCGTGAGTTTTCCGGGGCGAGGGACGAAGAAGTTCGTCGAACGGTACGCACAGTTGCAACAAGTTTAGGGGTCTGGGTATTTCGGTAGGCCGAAGCGCTGCGCGATGCGCGCGTCCACCTCTCCCCCCAGCCAAGCGGCCATCTCCTTCCGCCTCTTATCGCTCAAACATTCCAGCTCCGCCCAGAGGATACGATGTGACAGGGCTCCAGTTTGTTTGGGTAAGTTGCGCGGGGCGGGGGTTCGCGATAGAGTGAACGCGGTCAATCCTGCCTAGATTCCGCGGCTGACGTTGGGGAATGTGTGCGGCCGAATGCGATCGGAGCGTGTGAGTGGATCCACAACTCTTTCGATGTAAGAACATCGATCAGCTCATTTCGGATTCCGAACACCCTGAAAAACGACTGAAGAAGACGCTGGGCTGGCTAAGTCTGACGGCGCTGGGAATTGGCGCAATCATCGGAACGGGGATATTCGTTCTGACCGGGACAGCGGCAGCGGGCGAAGAGGTGCTGTACCCGTCAATCTTTAAGGCGCCGGTGCTGGATGTGCTGTTGCACGGGTCACACGCGCTGGGTGCGGGAGGAAGGCCTGGGGCCGGTCCAGCAATCGCGGTATCGTTTTTGATGGTGGCGATCGTGTGCGGGTTTGCGGGATTGTGCTACGCCGAGCTGGCGTCGATGATCCCGATCGCGGGAAGTGCGTACACGTACACGTATGCGACGATGGGCGAGTTGGTGGCGTGGATTATCGGGTGGGATTTGATTCTGGAGTATGCCGTTTCGAACATGGCAGTGGCGGTAGGATTTTCCGCGTATGTAAACAGTTTGTTGGGCTCGTTTGGAGTGCACCTGCCGGATTCCTTGAGCACACCGGCATACCAACCGGGAGTGGGCTGGCTGACGCATTTTAATCTAGTGGGCTTCCTGATTGTGATGCTGCTGACGGTGCTGCTGGTGACAGGGATCAAGGAATCGGCGACGTCGAACAGCATCATGGTCGGAATCAAGCTGGTGGCGATTTTTGTTTTCATCGTGTTCGCGTCGAAATACATACAGCCGGTGAATTGGAAACCGTTTGCGCCGAATGGATTTCAGGGGATTCTGACGGGCGGCGCGATTGTGTTTTTCAGCTATATCGGATTTGATTCGGTGTCGACGGCGGCGGAGGAGTGCCGAAATCCGAAACGGGATTTGCCGTTAGGAATTATGGCATCGCTGTTGGTGTGCGCGGCATTATATGTGGGTGTGGCGGTGGTGCTGACGGGGATCCAGCCGTACCAGATTTTTAAGGGCGATGCGGCACCGGTGGCGACGGCGCTGCACAACATTGGACTGGACCGCTTACAGCGGTGGGTGACGATCGGCGCGTTGATGGGGATGATTTCGTCGTTGTTGGTGTACCAGTATGGGCAGGCGCGGGTGTGGTTTGCGATGTCGCGCGACGGGCTATTGCCATCGGCGTTTTCGAAGGTGCACAAACGGTTCCGCACACCGCACTTTGCCACGTGGATTGCAGGGATCGTGGTGGGGATCCCGGCAGGGATTTTCGACATCGGAACTTTGGCGGACCTTTCGAATATCGGAACGTTGTTTGCGTTTGTACTAGTAGCGGGGGCGGTGCTGGTGCTGCGGAAGACGCAACCCGAGCGGGCGCGGGGATTTCGGGTACCGCTGGTTCCGTTTTTGCCGATCTTATCGATTGTGACGTGCGTACTGCTGATGGCCAGCCTGACACTGGAGAATTGGATTCGTTTTTTTGTGTGGCTGGTCATTGGACTTGTGATTTACTTTGCATATAGCCGTCACCGGAGCACACTGAATACGGCTTCTAAGGTTTGAACGCAGAGCGATGAGCGTGGCACGTCAAGTGAAGCG
>Ga0335076_10002093_pt1 | contig 19699 bp, 18 predicted proteins | sample Lox_Sample_25_FD_206717 | JGI IMG/M metagenome (GOLD analysis project Ga0335076, IMG submission 206717) | Soil microbial communities from Loxahatchee National Wildlife Refuge, Florida, United States - Lox_Sample_2.5 | ecosystem: Environmental > Terrestrial > Soil > Wetlands | place: USA...
TCACCGGGCTTAGAAACGTCGTGCGCGTAATTCAGCAGAATGTTCTGGCGTGATGTGACGCCGGGGGCGAGCAACTGGTTGGTGACGATGCATTCGTTGGAGCGCCACGCGCGGCAGGTGCGCTTCTCCGCAGGAGCGCCGCCCAAGACCTCAATGGAATAACCGGCACAGGAGGGGTCATAGGCATCGCCGGCCATGTATTCGACCGCGTCGGTTCCGGTGTTGGTCACTTCGAAGTGGACGTAGATGGGCTCTCCAGCGAGGTAGATTTCTTTGGCCATGGAGATATGGCCTGCCAACTGGGCGCGAGCCGACCCGGGCGCGACAGAGAGGGTTAGGAGCAAAGACGCAAAGAGCCCAAGAATGTGTGAGACAGAACGCACTGTTTTGCGATTATATGGCGCGCTCACCGCAGATTCTCGCTGACGTAAAACTGGCCCAACTGCACCCAATAATCGAAAATCATCCAACGGCCATCCACGGTGATGCCGGACTGGTGAGAGACCAGCAGCGCACCATCCTGATTTTTAGGCTTAAATTCGTACCAAGTCTCGCGGCGGTCGCTGGCCAAATCCACATTGTCGATGCGAATCGCTGTGGGCTGATTGTTGATGGTGAACAAATGGCCGCGCTCTTTGGCCCACTCCACCGGCACTTCCCCGGGCTCGAGCATGCGCAGTTTTTTCTGGCTGCCATCCGGAATCGAGTGCTGCACCAAGTCGCCGTTGACCAAGAGCAACAAGGATTGGCCATCGGGCATGACATCGGCCCAGGCCGGGGCGGATTTCACCAGCAACTTGGGAGCGCTGCCATGGCGGTCAGTCTGATACAAAGCCGCGAGGGACCGGCCTGAGGGATTGCCGAAGAGCAAGATGTGCTGACCATCCGGAAACCAGTTTGCGGAGCTGACCTGGAATGAGTCCCAGTGGAGGGTTTGCGTTTCGCCGGCTCCCACCGGCACGATTTGGACTTTGCCTAGCCCTGGCATCACGACGAGCACAAACTTTCCGTCATCGCTAATGTCTGAAGCGTAGCCGCCTCCGCCGATTTGCACGGAGCCACTGCCGTCCATCTTGCGAAGAAACACACCATAATCTTTTCCGCCACGTTCGGAGGCGTCCGTGTACACCAGTTCATTTCCAGATGGTGTCAGCCGTGGTTCGAGTCCTGAACCTACACCGGCCAAAATTTTCTCCTCCTTGGACTGGTGATCCACGAGGACCATGGTGGTACGCCGTATTTCTGACGAGACCAGCGCACGACCCGACGCGTTGATGTCGTGCAGGCGCGTTCCTCCGGTGCCGCAATAGACGGTGCGCTCTCGCCCTTGCAAAGAGCTTGCGCGAATGCAGTAGGAATCCCCGGACTCCGCGGCCGAATACCAGACCTCCTTGCCATCTGGCGTCCAAGCCATGCCTTGCAGAGCTTCCCACTCGGGCGAAACCACGCGCTGTTTGCCATCGCGATCCATGAGCAAGACATCGCCTCGATCGTCCAACGAACCTGGGGGATGACGAAAGACCGCTACATACTTTCCGTCAGGGGAGACGCGCAGGTCTGTGATCCAGTTACCGGTTTCGAGGAGGACCTTGCCAATGGGATATTCGACACGCCATTTATCGTTTTGGTAGTCAATAACGGCGAGCGAGTTGCCGTCAGGAGACCAGTCGGCGTCGCAAACGTTGTCGAGCAACTCGCGGGGAGTCGTACCGCCGACGGGGACGGTGGCCAGGGTTCCCTGCCACTGGTATTGGCCGACGTAATGCGGGCGAACCAGCACGGCCATCTGATCCTGTTTGGAAATCGCCAGAAGCAAGGCGCCATTCAAGCCAGCGGGAACGGAGGTGGGATAATCCTGGCGGATGACGTAGGTATCGGGAATTCCGGCGGTCATGACGCCACTGTACGCCACAGTTTTTCCATCCGAGGCGAAGCGACCGTGCAGCAAGGTGGCGCGTTCGAAAGAGAGTCGCTGGAAGGTGGGTACCGGATGCGGAGCAGGGCGCAGCGTCCAAGCGATGGCCGCGCCGAGCGCAGCGCAGGCGAGTCCCCCAGCGGCAAGCCAAAGCCAGCGCGGGATTTTCGTGGTGGGAGCGGCTTTAACCACCTCGAGTGGCAGACTGTGAGTCGCGCCGGTGCCGCTTAAGGCTTCGATGGCGAAGGCGAGATCGCTGGCAGATTGAAAGCGGCGAGCGGGATCTTTCTCGAGGCAACGCGAGAGGATGCGTTGCAGGCCGATTGGACCCTGCCAGCCGGTGTCGGTCAATTCCGGCGGGTCCTCGCGCAAAATGGCGGTCATGGTCTCAACGGTGGTATCGCGCTTAAAGGCCCGCTTGCCGGTAAGCATTTCATAGAGCACAGTGCCAAAACTGAAAATGTCGGAGCGCGCGCCGCTGGGCTCGCCGCGCACCTGCTCTGGGGACATGTAGCCGACGGTTCCCATAACGACGCCGGGCATGGTGGTGGGACTGGTCAGGGTGATGGCGGTTTCCAGGGTGTGTTCTTCGCGGACCAGTTTGGCCAGACCAAAATCGAGGATTTTGACGTGGCCGTCGCGGGTGATGAAGATGTTGTCGGGCTTTAGATCGCGGTGAACGATGCCCTTGTCGTGAGCGGCAGCGAGGCCGTGAGCAATGCCGAGGGCACACTCGACGGCGCGTCGAACTGGGATGGGCCCTGCGTCGATTTTCTGGCGAAGGGTTTCGCCTTCGAGTAATTCGCTGACCAGGAAGGGTGCGCCTTCGTGGGTGCCGATGTCGTGGAGGCCGAGGATATTGGGATGGTTGAGGGTGGCGATGGTTTTGGCTTCCTGCTCGAAGCGGCGCAGGCGGTCGCCATCATTCGCGAGGGAAGTAGGCAAAACTTTGATGGCGACATCGCGAGAGAGCCGCGTATCGGTGGCGCGATAGACCTCGCCCATTCCGCCGGCACCCAGCGGTCCAGTAATTTCATACGGGCCGAGTTTGGTTCCCGAACCAAGTGGCATGTTCTCTCGCGATTATACTTGCAGCGCGGGAAGGGTGCGCAAGGGGAGGGGGTGGGGGTGTTGAGATGTGGAGGAGCGTGCCAAAGCCACACTAACTCTTCCGTCAACCACGTACTTTGGTACAGGTGCTGTGCTGCGGTTCTGCGTGATAGAAAAGCTTCAAAGGGGATTGACCTCTATGAAGCGACTCTTTCTCGCTCTCGGGGCGGCATGCCTATTCACGGCGTTTGGGCCCGTTTCGGTGGTGTCTGCGAACTGGTGGTGGCATCACTCGAAAACCGCAGCCGCCAAGGCCGAAGCCAGCCCGAAACCTAAGAAGGCCAAGCCCCAAAAGACCCACAAAGAAAAGCACCAGCGCATGAATAAGCCTGAGCACCTGTATAACTCGCCGAAGTCGGTGGGGTGGTTCCACAAGAGCCCCGGGCCGATGGGCGCGGGGTCCAATCAGAAATAGGACGCGGTGGCAGGAGTGCTTGGACCACGGACCCGTGCTGTCCAAGGTGCAAAGAACGAAGAGAGATTCATCGCGCGAAAACCGCGCAATGCAAAACCGTACCTCACTGCGCAGACTCCGTTCGGAATGACAACTTTTGGGCGGGTAGGATGCGGTCTGAAGACCCCACCATTGCGAAGACGAAGAAAGAAGAGCACAGGCAAGAGTACCCGTGCCACGAGGAAAGGCGAAGAGGGATCGCTCGCTGCGAAGACTCCGCTCGGGATGACGAGTTTTTTCTGGACATTACATCGCGCGCAGACCGGGCAGGGCGTGCTGCGCCACTACGAAGAGAATGCTGACGCACAGGCGCGGAGAATCGCGCCAAGACGCGACGATCGTGCGGACATGGGGCGCAGCATGCTGCGCCCCTACGAAGAAGAAGCGCGCACTGGCACAAGGAATGATGCGCGTTGAACTGTGTTCCCTTCCCTTGCCTCGGCTGAGGCAAAGTGCTACGAGTTAGGGGACGGCTGAGTTCGCTCCCTTCCTGAAACGAAGACCTTTGCCGCAACAAAGGTTTGCCATGAATACACAACCGAATCGCGCGCATTGGCTGCAAGGCCCGGGTGCGCAATGCACCCCGCAACCGCACAAACCGGAAACCGCATGGCGGCTGGTGCTGCTCGGCGCGCCCGGGGTAGGCAAGGGCACGCAGGCGCAATTGCTGCACGAACGGCTTGGGGCGTGCCATCTTTCCACGGGAGATGTGTTTCGAAGCGCAGCGTCGCGCAAGGATTGCGAGCCTTCCCGCGCGATGGCCGCTGCGTTACAGCACATGCGGCGCGGCGAACTGGTGCCGGATGCGACCGTGTGGGAGATGGTGCGCGAACGTGCCGGTTGTCTGCGGTGCTGCGGCGGGTTTCTGCTGGACGGGTTTCCGCGGACGCTGTCGCAGGCGCGGTCTCTGCAGGAGTTACTGGAAAAAGAAAATCTGCCACTGCATGCGGTGATCAACTACGAGTTGCCCACCCCGGAAATCATCGCGCGTTTGAGCGGACGGCGTACGTGTTGCAAATGCAAAGCGGTGTTCCACGTGAGCAGCCAACCCCCCGCGCGGGCAGGCATCTGCGATCAGTGCGGGTCGGGGTTGTTTCGCCGGGAAGACGATCACCCGGACGCCATCCAGGTGCGCCTCGCGGTGTATCAGGAAAGTACCGCGCCTTTGATCGAGTTCTATTCCCAACGCGGACTGCTGCTGCCGGTGCACGCGACCGGGTCGCCCGATGAGATTTGCCACCGGACGGTGATTGCGCTGAACCTGCAGGCACAATTTTCGATTTCCGGGTGACGTGGAAGAGGCAAGAGCGCCGAGAATGAGCAGAGCGCTGAGAAGAGGGATTCATTGCGCGAAAACCGCGCAATGCAAAACCGTACCTCGCTACGCGGACTGCGCTCGGGATGACAGATTCTTTTTTGGCTCAATTGTGCCGGCCCTACGAGGGAATTGCTGACGCAGAGGCGCACGCGAAGGGTTGCATGGCCGGCGCCATTTTTCGTTGATTTTTAACATTGAATTGCAATTGTTAGTGTGACTCTCGGCGGTTGCGTAAATTTTTCGCGTCACCAACGAGCCATCTGCCGCGTCCAAGGAATTGTGCTCAGCCAATCCTTCCTTTCGAGAGGCCCACATGGCATCATCCGCAGTTGCTCCCGCGCTCGATCCCATCACCGGATTTGAAGATCTTCGCGACTTAACTCACCCGCGGCACACGCTCACGCAGTTTTATCGCGCTTTCAACACACGAGACATTCTGCTGATGCGGCAGAATTGGTCGCCGTTCGACGACATTTCCATGAACAATCCGATGGGCGGCACGAAACGCGGTTGGCCAGAAATCCGCAACGCGTACGAACGGATTTTTTTTGGACCGGTGCAAGTCAACGTGGAATTCTTCAACTATTCACTGCACGTTTCAGGGGAATTGTTTTACGCGGTGGGCCGTGAACGCGGGCGTTGCGAATCGCCGCTAGCTAATTTTGATCTGTTCTTCCGCACCACGCGTATTTTCCGGTTTCTGGACCGGCGGTGGCGGCAGGTGCACCACCACGGGTCGACGGACGATCCGGCGTTGCTGAGGTGCTACCAGGCCGCGACCGCCGGCAGTTTCGACGGACACAAATCTGGCGATGTGGCGCTGATTTCGTCGGGCCCGTATTGCCCGCGGTAGGGGCAGTCGAGAGTTAACGGTTCACGGTCGAGAGTTAAGAGTCAAAACAGAACCTAAGACCCACCCTCAAACACCGAGGGTAGGACCCGCGGTCGAGAGTTCACAGTTCACAGTTGAGAGTTAAGAGTCGAAAGAAAACCTGAGCAGTCAGGACGCGGAGATCGAAAAGAGATTCATTGCGCGAAAACCGCGCGATGGAAAATCGTGCCTCCTGCGCAGACTCCGCTCGGGATGACGACATTTTTTTCTGGTCGATTCCATTGTGCGGACATGGGTCCAGCATTCTGGATCCCTACGAAGAGATCAGTGCACGGTCTAACGGGAGTGCGGGGGCGAGCATCCAACGGGCCGCAAGCTACTCTCTTGGCAGGAGCCACAACGATGAATTCCATTACTCCCGAGCAGGCCAGTTTCCTTGGGCAATTTTATCTTCCCAGCGTAAAGAATGAGCACCGGTCCACACGTTCGGTAATCGAGGCGATTCCGCAATCGAATGGGGAGTATCGCCCGGACCCGAATTCGAAGACGGCGATGGAACTGGCGTGGCACATTGTGGCGGCAGAACAGCGTTTTTATTCCGGGATTGTGGCGGGCGCATTCGACTTTACTCCGATTCATCGACCGGAGGAGGTGCGCACACCCGCGCAGGTCGGAGAGTGGTATGGAGCTTCGTTCGCGCAGAATTTTGAGGAGTTGTCGAAGGCGACGGGGGAACAGTTGGCAAAGATTTTGGATTTTCGCGGGGCGTTCCAGCTCCCGGCGGTAGCGTATCTGCGGTTCTCCCTGCATCACTCGATTCATCATCGGGGGCAGTTGTCGACGTATTTGCGGGCGATGGGCGGGCGAGTGCCGGCAATTTACGGGGAGAGTTACGATTCGGCGGCGGCGAAGGCGGCGCAGGCGTAAGGAAGTGAAGAGAAAGGCTAAGAGTTACGCAGAGGGAGCTGAGGTGCGCAAAGGACGCAGAGAAGGCATAGAGAGATGAAACCAAAGACCCACCCTCAAAATTCGAGGGTGGGGCACCCGCAAAAAGGACCCCGAGACCTAGGTTCAGACAATGAACCTGGGGCACCACAGGCGTAAGGAAGCGAAGAGAGAGGCTAAGAGTTACGCAGAGGGCGCTGAGGTGCGCAAAGGACGCAGAGAAGAGGGATTCATTGCGCGAAAACCGCGCAATGCAAAAACCGTACCTCGCTCCGCAGACTCCGTTCGGAATGACGGGTTCTCTTTTTGGACGATTCACAAAGGCGATCATGGAAGACACAGGCGGGAGCGCCTGTGCCACTGGTGTGGTGCACAAGACGCTGGCATCGAAGAGGGATCCCTGCTGCGCTCGGGATGACAGATTTGCTGCCTGTAGTACGGGCGATTCGTCTGTGCCAACGGATTATTCGGCGCGGCGGGAGACGCGGTAAAGGGTCTCGCCAGCGCGGGGGATCATAAGGATGCCTTCGTGTTCCCGGCCTAGCCAATCCTTAAAATCGATGGAGGCGGGATCCAGGTAGCCCAGGTTCATGTTCAGGCAGCGCTGCTCGGAAATGCCGGTGGCCAGAGTGACGCGAATGCGATCGCGCTCGAAACCTGTCGCGGGATCGTAAGCGCCTTGGCCGCGCAAATGCGTGGAATGCGCCAGGACGCCGCGCGGCACGTCGGTGAACAAGTGCCACTGCTTGAGAAAATAATCACGGCAGTGATAGCCGATGCGGTCGAGCCAGGTTCCGTGCGTATAACTGAACTCGGTGATATGCGGGGCGTAGATGACCACTTCGCCCTCGTCCATGACCGCGGGCTCAGCCTTGTACATGCCTTTGGCGGCGGTCCACATATCCGCATACATTTCGGGCATCACGGCGAGAATCCGGCGAAACGGTTTCTTGACCCATTCGATTTGCGTCTTGGCGGAAAGCGCGGCCGCGGCTCTCCAAGCTTCGCGAGCGCTGCCGAAATAAAATCCATTGACACCTTCGGGGGAAACGACGAGGGCGATGCAGGCGACGGGAGTGGCGATTTTGGACGCGGCGCGGTCGATGAGTTGGCGCACGGGCGTGGACTCTGTGCCGATGACGTGATAGCTGCCGAGAAGCGCGCCGAGCCAGTGGGTCTGGTCGATCATTTCTTTGCCGCTGATGCCAGGGAATAAATACTTGTTGCCGCCGGAGAAGCCGACGACTTCGTGAGGAAGGACGGGCCCGCAGATGAGAATTTGGTCGTAGTCGCAGACCAGGCGATTGACTTTGACGACGATATTTTCGGAGAGCAGGCCGCCGGAGATTTGCGCGACGTCGGTGGCGGGAATGGTGCCGATCTCGGTGAAGGTATCGGGGAGATCCCAGCGATGATTGAAGATGCGCGAACCTTCGCATTGGCCGTTCTGGACGGGACGGCCGAACATGCGGGTGAGCTGCTCGTCGGTCATAAGAGGGTGGGTACCGAGGGCAACGAGGTAATCGCAGGCTGCGGCATGTGCGGAGATGTACTGCTCCAGGAGCGGGAACAATTGGGCCATGGGCATGGTGCGGGTGGCGTCGGGAATGATGATGAGGACGCGCTTGCCGTCGATGGAGAGTTCGCGAGCGGAGGCGGCGATGAGGGCGAGGAGTTCGTCTTCGGTCAGGGTGCGTTCGCGAAAACCTTTGCCTAGGGTCATGGGCGATGTTTAAGAGTAGCAGAGTTACGAAGAGGAAGAGAAAGGCTCGGAGTCACGCAGAGGATCGCAGAGGGCGCAGAGTAGAGACTGGCGTGGAACCCAAGACCCACCCTCAAACTGCGAGGGTGGAGCACCCGCGCAAGCGAAGAGGGATCCCTCACTTCGCTCGGGATGACAGACATTTTTTCTGGTCGATTCCATTGTGCGGACATGGGGCGTAGCATGGTGCGCCCCTACGAAGAGAAAGGCTCGGAGTTACGCAGAGGACGCAGAGGATCGCAGAGTGCGCAGAGAAGAGGTTGACAGCCAAGGCGGAATGATCGTGCGGACATGAGGTCCAGCAGTGCTGGACCCCTACAAGGAAAAGCGAAGAGCAGCGGGATAAACCCGCTGCTACATCGAAGATGGGGTTATTTGCCGATGGAGTCGGGCAAGCCGGTGTAATAGCGGAAACCCTCGATGCGCTTGCCATCGCGGGTACGAATGGTGTCGAGGACGCGGGCCTTCATGTCCTTGACTTGTTGTTCCGTGGGGTTCGGGTTGTAGTTCTTCCAGCCGGGGCCATACTGGCTGATGTAGTGGGAACCGGCGTTCACGCGCTGCTCGACGAAGCCGGTGATGTCGACCCAAGTATTTTCATCCTGATAGTCAGTGTCGTTGTAGAACATATAGGCGGGAATCATCCATTCTTTTAGGCCTTCCTGAGTGATCTGGCCTTCAAAAAGCAGGCGCCACATGGCGGCACGAGCGGCATCCGCGGCTAAATATGCGGCGGCACGATGATCGGACTTGTGCCAGCGCTGGTAGACTTTGCCGGGATCCCAAGCAAACAACACGTCGGGATGCAATTTGCGAATCCAGCGCACGAGATTCTCGACGACCGCTTTGCGATCTTCGAACTCGAGAAGACCATCGTCATAGCCCAAGTTGATGTAGTGATCGCCGGGAATGCCGAGGTCTTTGAGGGCAGCTAATTCTTCCTGGCGGCGGATGTCGGCAAGTTGCCTGCGGGAGAGCTTGGGATCTTGCGTGCCGACGTTGCCGGTGGTCAGCGTGAGGACGTAAACCTGATTGCCATGGGCCTGCAACATCGCGAGCGTGCCGTGGGAGAGCGCGTCGTCATCGGCATGGGCGCCGATGAGCAGGATGGTTTTGCCGGTCCACTTCTCGACGGGCACTTCGGGTTTTTGCGATGCCATTTGTGGGGCAGCGGCGCAGGGGAATGCGCAAAGCAGAGCTGCGCTCAGTAGTGAGGCGAGTCTCATCGGTCCTCCTGTAGATTTGTGGCGGTTGCGGGTGCGCGTACGTTTCCATCGTACTCTCGTTTGGGGGCGATGGATCGGTTTTGGTGAAGAGGAGTGGAGGCAAGACGCCGGGAACGAAGAGGGATTCATTGCGCAAAAAAGCGCGCAATGCAAAACCGTACCTCACTCCGCAGACTCCGTTCGGAATGACGGAATTTTATGGAGGTGTAGGAATCCTGCGGACATGGGGCGCAGCATGCTGCGCCCCTACGAGGAAGAAGCGAAGAGCAGCAGGATAAACCCGCTGCTACGTGGACACGGGCAAAAACGGCCCGTGGGGCACCCGGCTGGGGAGGCGAAAAAGAGGTTGAGGAGTAAGAGAACGGCTAGGAGTTACGCAGAGGATGCTGAGAATCGCAGAGGGCGCAGAGAATAGGTAGGCGGGGCAAGACGCGGGGTCTGGTCCTTGGTCGCAAACCGCGCTGCTCAGGATGACAGTTTGCCCTGCTATTCTGGTTGAGGCGTTGAACGAGTAAGCGAAGTAAAACCAAAGAGAAAGAGCGGGTCTGAAGATCCGCTGCTGCGAGGAAGATTTTTCAGGTGGCACCGATTATCAGCGCGCAATCGCTTGCGAAACGATTTGGGGTGGCGCCGTTGTTTCGGAACTTGTCGTTCAAGGTTTCGGAAGGCGAACGCATTGGGGTAATTGGGCCGAACGGGTCGGGAAAATCCACGTTGCTGGAAATTCTAGCCGGGCGAGTGCAGGCGGATTCCGGGGAGCTGGCGATCCGCAAAGGAACGCGCCTGGCGCTGGTGCGGCAGGTGTCGGAGTATGCGCCGGAAGAAACCGTGCGATCGGTGCTGAGCCAGTCGCTGGATGCAGCGCAGGTGGCGGAGGCGGACCGTCCGGCACGCACCGCGGCGATTGTGGGACGCGCCGGGTTCACGGACCTGGATGTGGCCGCGAGCACGCTATCGGGAGGCTGGCGAAAACGGCTGGCGATTGTCGACGCGCTGGTGCGCCATCCGGATGTGCTGCTACTGGACGAACCGACGAATCACCTCGATCTCGCGGGCATTGAATGGCTGGAAGAGGTGTTGCAGGACGCGCCGTTTGCCTGCGTGGTGGTGAGCCACGACCGGTATTTTTTGGAAAATGTGGCCAACGAAATCGTGGAAATCAATGCTGCGTACGAGGATGGGTCGCTGCGCGTGTCGGGAAATTACAGCACGTTTCTGGAAGCGAAGGAAGAATACCTGCACGCCCAGCGGAACCAGCAGGCTGCGCTGGAAAATCGCGTGAGGACGGAAATTGAGTGGCTGCGGCGAGGGCCGAAAGCGCGGACGACGAAGTCGAAGTCGCGCATCGACAAGGCCCACGAGCTGATCGGCAAGCTGGCGGACTTGAACGCGCGGACGCGAGTGCCGACGGCGCAAATCGACTTTTCGTCATCGGATCGCAAAACGAAGCAGCTGCTTACGCTGGATGATGTCAGCTATTCGATTGGCGAACGGACGCTGTTCGAACGCATTCATTTTGTGATGACTTCGGGAATGCGCGTGGGTCTGGTGGGGCCGAACGGCAGCGGAAAAACGACGCTGCTGCGGCTGATGAAAGGCGAACTGAAGCCGGCGCACGGGAAGATTCGTCAGGCAGAATCGCTGCGGATTGTGTACTTCGATCAGAATCGCGTGTTGGATCCAGAGGTAACATTGCGGCGGGCGCTGGCGCCGGATTCGGATTCGGTGATTTATCAGGACCGCGTGATCCATGTGGCGGGGTGGGCGGCGCGATTTCTGTTTACCGGAGAACAGCTGAACCAGCCGGTTGGGCGGCTGTCCGGAGGCGAACGCGCGCGAGTGTTGATTGCGCAGTTGATGCTGCAGCCGGCGGATGTGTTGCTGCTCGACGAGCCCACGAATGATTTGGATATTCCCACGCTGGAAATTCTGGAAGAAAGCTTGCTGGAGTACCGGGGAGCGCTGGTGCTGGTGACGCACGACCGGTACATGCTGGACCGCGTGTCGACGGTGATTTTGGGGCTGGATGGATTGGGCCATGCGGAGCGGTTCGCGGATTATCCGCAGTGGGAAGCTTGGCAGGAGGCGCAAGAGGCGGCGGCGAAGGAACGGGCGTCCGCAAAAATCGCGAGCGCGGATAGGGGGCGAGGCGCGGGTGGGGATGGCGCTGGCGCTGCGGTGCGTGCGAAGAAGAAATTGTCGTACAAAGAAGCGCGGGAACTGGAAACGATGGAACAGCGGATTGCGGACGCGGAGAAACAATTGCAGGCGCACCATGATTCCCTGCTGGAACCGGCGGTTCGCAATGATCCTGTGCGATTGCGAGATGCGTCGTTGGAGATGGAATCGTCGCAACGGGCGATTGATGCGCTTTATGCGCGGTGGGCGGAGTTGGAGGAGAAGTTGGGGTAGAGGTGGAAAGGCTAGGAGTTACGCAGAGGACGCTGAGGGGCGCAGAGAAGAAAACCGAAAGCGCGGAGAGAGTGAGGCAAGACGCGGGGATCGAAGAGAGATCCCTCGCTGCGTGGACTGCGCTCGGGATGACAGTTTTTGAGTGGGCGCACAGCAGGTTAGGCTGCGCGGGGAGAGTTGGTAGGTTTGCGCGGTGCGTGCGGCGCTGGACGAGAGCTGGTCGGGTTTGGCGCGAAGTATAGAGGATCCTGGCGGGTGGTGTTGAGGCGGGTGACGACTTCGCCGGTGTCGTAGCAAATCACGAAATAAGGGCCGGGGGCAGTTGCGGCAAAGCGGGTCATGCGATGGCAAGCGGCGTCGAGACTATGCGCGGTTTCGAGCCAGACTGCGTCGTATTCGCAGCTCCCTGAAAAAATGTCGTACACGGGAACGCTCATGGCGTCACCTCTGCCTCGACAGCTTTTCTAGGACCGGGTTCTGAGTGGCGGTGATGATACTCCGGTGAGTAGCGGTGTCAACTAGTAAAACGTGCTAGTACCCGGGGGGATCGAAGAGGGATCCCTCGCTGCGCGGACTGCGCTCGGGCCGACGGATTCTCTCCTGGACGATTACATTGTGCGGACATGGGGCGCAGCATGCTGCGCCCCTACAAAGAGAAACCCAAGACCCAGGTTCAAACAACGAACCTGGGGCACCCGGCAGCGATCGAAGAGGGATTCATTGCGCAAAAAGCGCGCAATGCAAAACCGTACCTCACTCCGCGGACTGGTTCGGAATGACAATTTATTTTCCTGGCGTCCGAGAACGGCACCGATCCGAAGATCGGCCAGTACTCCGGCAAGAAGGAAATGACGCTACAGGAGGGCGGATAAGTGGTCGAGGAAGGGGAGTTGGCCTTTGAGGAGGCGGGAGCGAGCCTCGTCGAGAGAGAACCAGGCGGCGCGATCGACTTCTGGAAATTGTTGCTGGCGGCCGGACTTGGGAGGCCATTCGAGAAAAAATGTGTTGCTGCGAAGGTCGGCGGGCGAGCAGTCGCCTTCGACGGCCCAGGCGGTGATGAGCTTGCCTGCGGGCTGTTTGAGTTGGCCGAGGGGGTGGAAGGTGCCGTGGAGCTGGAAACCAGTTTCCTCCGTAAATTCGCGTTTGGCGGCGGTGAGAGGGTCTTCGGTTTCGGCGTATTCGCCTTTGGGAATGGACCAGGCGCCCGCGTCTTTTTTCGCCCAGAAGGGGCCACCGGGATGGACGAGGAAGACTTGCAGGACGGAATCGCGTTTTCGGAATAGTAGAATGCCGGCGCTGAGTTTCGGCATGTAGGTCTCCCAAAGCATTATGCAGGAAGAGAAAGGCTAAGAGTTACGCAGAGGACGCTGAGAACCGCAGAGGACGCTGAGAAGAGAGCGAGGCAAGGCGCGGGGATCGAAGAGAGATTCATTGCGCAAAAAACGCGCAATGCAAAACCGTACCTCACTGCGCGGACTCCGTTCGGGATGACGGATTTCCGTTTTTGGATGGATCGTGCGGACATAGGGCGCAGCATGCTGCGCCCCTACGAGGAGAACGGCGCCGATCTGAAGATCGGCCACTACACAGGCGAGGGGAGACGCGAGAGCCAGGTTCAAACTGCGAAGCCGGGGGATCCAGCTTATTGGCAGCAGAGCTGCCTGGAGTGGGATGAGATAAAGTTGCGAAAAGCGGGAGCAGAGCTCCCGCACTCCAAAAGGGCTGAGGAATGGAAAATCTGAGGGTGGTGTTGGTGGCGACGCGGAATCCGCTGAATATCGGGGCAGTGGCGCGAGCGATGAGCAATTTCGGGGCGGAACGGTTGCGGGTGGTGCACCCGTACGAAAGGGCGTTTCGGGAAGCGGTGTCGGCGGTGGGAGCAGCGGCGGTGCTGCGGGAGGCGGAGGAATGCGCGTCGGTGAAAGAGGCGGTGGAAGATTGCGCGTTGATTGTGGGTACGACGGCGATTGGGAATCGCGAGATTAAGCACCCGCTGCGGAGTCTGGATAAGGCGGGGCCGGTGATTCGGAAACGGTTGGCGCGGGAACGCGTAGCCCTTTTGTTTGGGTCCGAGAAAAAAGGATTGTCGAATGAAGATTTGAGTTATTGCCACTGGCTTTTGCATATTCCGACGCGGGAGGGGCACGCGTCGATGAACCTAGGGCAAGCCGCGGCGGTGTGTTTGTGGGAAATCGCGCGGGGAGGACGGAGCATCGAGGAGGGAGTGCGGCGGAAGGCGGCGAATATGGAAACGGTGGAACGGATCAACGTGGCGTTGCTGGAGTGTTTAGTGAAAAGCGGGTACGTGGCGGCACGCAGTGAACGGCTGGCGGAAGAGAAATTGCGGCGAATGCTGCGGCGGTTTGCGTTGGATGAGGCGGATGCGGAAGTGTTTTTGGGGATGGTGAGGAAGATTTGGGAGTCGATGAGGAAGTGAAGAGTGAACGAAGGGACAGAAGGATTAAGGAAAGAAAAAGATGAGGCAGAGGCGCAGAGGGCGCGGAGGATCGCAGAGAAAAGAGCTAAGAGTTACGCAGAGGACGCAGAGGAGACGCAGAGGTCGCTGAGAAGAGAAGATGCGAAGAAACCCCAAGACCCAGGTTCGGACAACGAACCTGGGGCACCCGACTAAGAGGATCCCTCGCTGCGCGGACTTCGCGTCGGGATGACGGATTTTGATTTTGGTTTCGTTGGTGACAAGACGCTGGGATTGTCAAGACTCGATGGCTGAGGTCCTTCGTCGCGAAAGGCGCTCCTCAGGATGACAGGTTTTGGCTAGCACGCGGGATGGTGCGGACATGGGGCGCAGCATGCTGCGCCCTACGAAGAGCAGCGGGGTAAACCCGCTGCTCCAAGCTTGAGTGCACAGGCAGGAGTGCCTGTGCCACGGGGTCCAGCAGGCTGGACCCGCGTGCGGCGTTGGGCGGAGACTATTTGGTGTAGACGAGGAGGACGAAGGTGTCGGGGAGGATGGCTGGCCTTGGATGAGGATGGTCGGCGGTGGCAGCGGGAGGCGGGCCGAAGTCGGCGGTGACGGTGTAAATGGTGTGAGTGGCGTAGTCGAGAGCCATGGTGCGCGCACCACGCTGAGTCTGCAGAGTTTCCACCAACGAAAATTGCGTGGGGGAATCTTCATGCGCGATGGTGATGGTGCCGTCGCCGCAGGAGGCGAAGGCATAGCCGGTGGCCGGATCGAAGCGGTTGGCGTCGACACCTTGGCCGATGGGAACGGTGCCGATGACTTTGCCGGTGTTGCCATCGACGAAGGTCATGAGTTTGTTGTGGCAGCCGACCACAAGGATTTCGTGAGCGGCATCGATGGCGAGGCCGGAAGGAGATTCGCAGGGAGCGAGAGGCCAGGTGCTTTCGATTTTGAGAGTTTTTGCGTCGAACTTAACGAGGGAACTTTTGTCTTCGAGGTTGACGAAGATGTGGCCTTTGCCATCAGTGGCGCCAAATTCGGGCTTGCCGCCGAGGGGAATGGTGGAGACGAGTTTTCCGGCAGCGGCGTCGATAGCGGAAGAGGTACCGGCGTCGCCATTGAACGTGAAGACGCGTTTGGAATAAGGATCGTAGATGACGCCGTCGGTATCTTCGTCGGTTTTGATATTGCCGAGAGGCTTGAGGGAGGTGAGATCGAACATGGTGGAATCGGACGTGCGGCCGTTGGTGGTGTACCCTTTGTTGAATTCAACGGCCAAGGCCGCACCGTGGGCGCCCTGGGTGTCTGGAATGTCGCCGATGACTTTGCCTTGGTCAGGGTCCACAACAATGAAGTGCGTGGAGCGGGAGATGAAGAGGCGATGGGTGGCGGGATCGACTTCAAGGTAGTCCCAACCCCCAGAACCGCCGAGTTTTACCTTTTTGGCGAGATGATAGCCGGAAGGACCAGGCGTTTGCGGTAGGGCGGCGGGGGCGAAGAGAAGAGGCGCCACGAAAAAGGCGAGCGTGGTTCGTTTTAACATGAAACCTCCAAAGACGACGGGCACGGAAATGCGGAGCGGGGCGAGGATGTCATGAAGGAGATAAACGGGGGATAAATGAGGAGGTCGGCAGTGAACAGTAGGCAGTAAGCAGTTTCGGAGGAGGAGCGGAAGAGAAAGGCTGAGAGTTACGCAGAAGACGCAGAGGCGCGCAGAGGGCGCAGAGAAGAGGATTGCGGCAAGACGCGGAGATGGTGCGGACATGGGGCGCAATGCGGCGCCCCTACGAGGAAAGAGGAATGAGTGTGGGAACTGGGATCTGGCGTGTGATGGCGGTGAGTTGGTTGGCGTGGAGTGTGACGGGGGCCGTGTGTTGGGGGCAGGCTTCGGGGGCAGCGCGAGATGGCGGGAGTCCGGTGGCAGTGGGGACGGGAAGCGTGAGTGGGCACGTGGTTGTGGATGTAGGTGGGGCGGGGATTCGCAAAGTGGTGGTGACGCTGAGCGCGGATGCAGGTGGGGAGAAGCGAGAGTACACGACGTCGACGGACGCGTTTGGACAATTTCGGTTTGAAGGCGTGGCGGCGGGGACGTATAGCCTGTCGCTAACGCACGCGGGTTATGTAGTGGGGCAGGAAAAGTCGAAGGACGCGACGATCACGGTGACGGCTGGGCAAGAGGTGCAGGGTCTGGTTTACAAAATGCAGGCTACCGGAGTGATTGCGGGAAAAATCACGGAGCCGGATGGTGATCCCTTGGCGGGTGTCACGGTGTGGGTGACGCGAATGGGGCGGAATGGACCTGAGGTGAAGGCGAACGGTCCGAGTGAAGGCGAAGCGGGCGAAGAGACGACCAACGATTTGGGAGAGTTTCGAATCGCGAATTTGCGCGCAGGACAATATATTGTGCAGGCGCAAGCGCGGGGGATGGGTCCGGCACCAGATCCGGCGTTGAGAGGAAGACAGAAGGATCGGGCGATCTATGCGTTGACGTTTTATCCCGGGACCGTGGATGTGAAGCAGGCGAGCGCACTGCAAGTGCCTTCCGGGGGAACGATCAATGCGAATTTCAGCGTGATGACCAGCGGGACGTACCGGGTGAGCGGGACGGTGGCGGTAGCGGGAAATCCGTTAAACATGCAGATTTTTCTGGTGTCGACCACGGCGCAGACGGAAGCGCGCGCGCTCACAGAAGGGGGAAAGTTTGCGTTTGAGAATGTGTTGCCGGGAACGTACATGGCGCAGATTGTGGACATGAGTCCCGCGGGTGACGGAAACCCTTCGACAGCGCATGCGCGGATCGTGGCTTCGCCGATTGTGGTGAGCGATGGAGACGTGACCGGATTGCGATTGCAGGTGGAAGCGGGAGGATCGGTGAAAGGCACGGTGCGGGCGGAGGGTGGAGAGACATTGGATTGGGCCAACTTGAATTTGAGCCTGGTGCGGGTGCCGGAAGGAGGAAGCGAGTTGCCGCAGATGGAGAGTCTGGGGGCGCTGGGCGGGACGGCGGCGTTGAAAGAAGATGGGTCGTTCGTGTTGGGAGATGTGACTGGGGCGACGTATCAAGTGGTGCTGGAAGGCCAGTCAGAACAGTTTCGGGATTATTACTTGAAATCGGTGCTGGTGGATGGACGGGAGGCAGTAGACAGCGGGTTTGCGGTGAATGGGGACACGAACCTGGATGTGTTGGTGAGTGCGAAGGCGGCGAGGATTGAAGGCACGGTCGTGGATGGAAACGGCAATGCGGTGCCGGGAGCGACGGTAGTGAGTTTGCCAAGCGCGAGCAAGGCGGAGCGTCCCGATGCGTACCAGACAGAAAAGGCCGACGGCGACGGACATTTTGTGATGCGGGGAATGAGCCCTGGCGCGTACCAACTGGTGGGGTTGAGGGGAACGCCGCACGACGTGCGGAAACCGGAGTTCGCAGCGAAGTACGGGGGTAAGGCACAAACGGTGGATTTGGTAGAAGGGGATACGAAGAGCGTGACGTTGGCGGTGGAGGATGAGGAGTAGACCCCTGTGGCTCGGAAGATCGCGACGAGACGCTGGGTGAGGACAGGCTAAGAGTTACGCAGAGTACGCAGAGGAGCGCAGAGGGAGCTGGGAAGAAAAGAGGAAGACCCAAGACCCAAGTTCAAAGTGCGAACCTGGGGCACGCGGCGCTGAGAGATTGAGACAAGAGGCGGAAAGTGAAGAGAGAAGATAGATTCATTGCGCGAAAAGCGCGCAATGCAAAATCGTACCTCACTCCGCGGACTCCGTTCGGAATGACGGGTTACTTTTTGGGATGGATTGTGCGGACATGGGGCGCAGCATGCAGCGCCCCTACGAAGAGAGGCGGTGAGAGTGTGAGGAACTGGCGGGCGTGGATTGTGGCGGTGACGATTGCGGCAGCAGTGCAAGGCATGGGTGCGCCGGCGCGAGTTGATGCTGCGCCAGTGCTAGCCATCTTTGCACCCGTGCGAGCTGTGGCCGCGCCCGGACTGGTGGTTGGTGCGTTGGTGCAAGCTGTTCCTCCCGCAGTAGGGGCTGGCGATGAGAAGGCGAGCACGGCGACAACTACCAGCGAGGCGAGGATTACGAAGTATACGCTGACGCCGGAGCGGGATAAGGAAGCGCGGGCGTTGGCGGCGGTGCACCTGCGGATGATTGTGGTGAACCTGATTTATGGGTTGGCGGTGCTGCTGCTGATTTTTTGGTGGAAGTGGGGAGCGACGTATCGGGACTGGGCGGAGCGAGCGAGCAGAAATTGGATGGTGCAAAAACTGGTGTTCGCGCCGCTGATCGCGTTGACGATCGATGTGCTGACCTTGCCGACGGGGATTTATGAGAACTGGATCGAGCGGAAGTACGGACTATCGGTGCAGGGTTGGGGGTCGTGGTTTTGGGATTGGACCAAAGGCGAACTGCTGTCGGTCATCTTTACGGTGATTGTGGTGTGGATCTTGTATGCGGTGATTCGGAATTCGCCGCGACGGTGGTGGTTCTATTTCTGGCTGGCGACGTTGCCGCTGATTGTAGGACTGGTGTTCCTGCAACCGGTGGTGATCGATCCGATGTTCCACAAATTTGAGCCGCTGCAGGTGAAGGATCCAGCGTTGACGACGCAATTGGTAAAGTTGGCTCAGCGGGCGGGGGAGAATATTCCGCCGGAACGCATGTTCTGGATGGGCGCGGGAGAAAAGACCACGGAGTTGAATGCGTATGTGACGGGATTTGGAGCGTCGAAGCGAATTGTGGTGTGGGATACAACCATCGCAAAAATGAACACGCCGCAAATAGTGTTTGTGGCGGGGCATGAAATGGGACATTACGTGCTGCACCACATTCCGAAGGGATTGGCGGTGGGTGCGCTGGGATTGTTTGTGGTGTTTTATCTGGGATACCACTTGATCGGGTGGATGCTGAAGCGCTGGGGCGCGGCGTGGGGCATTCGGGACGTCGGAGATTTGGCGTCGTTCCCTGCCCTGCTGCTGGTGATTTCGATCTTGTCGGCGTTGACGCAGCCGGTGGGAAACGCGTTTTCGCGATACTTGGAACATCAGGCGGATCAGTACGGATTGGAAGTGACGCATGGATTGACGGCGGATTCGGGGGAAGTGGCGGCGCAGTCGTTCAATATTTTAGGGGATGTGGATTTGGCGGATCCGGATCCGAGCCCGTTGCGGGTGGCGCTGTTTTATACGCACCCGGCGATCCCGGAGAGGATTTGGTTTGCGCTGCATTATGACCCGTGGGCGAATGGCGGGCATGGGGAGTTTGTGAAGTAGGGACGGCACAGGCTGTGCCACGGGATGTATTTCTAT
>Ga0335076_10002094_pt1 | contig 19698 bp, 16 predicted proteins | sample Lox_Sample_25_FD_206717 | JGI IMG/M metagenome (GOLD analysis project Ga0335076, IMG submission 206717) | Soil microbial communities from Loxahatchee National Wildlife Refuge, Florida, United States - Lox_Sample_2.5 | ecosystem: Environmental > Terrestrial > Soil > Wetlands | place: USA...
CCTGCAGCCCAGCGACGCCGGCACCGAGCACGAGCACGGTCGCCGGGCGGATCGTCCCGGCGGCGGTCATCAGCATCGGGTAATACCGGCCGAGCTCCATCGCGCCCATCAGCGCGGCGCGGTAGCCGCCGATGTTCGCCTGCGAAGACAGCGCGTCCATCGACTGCGCACGGCTGATGCGCGGAATCGCCTCCATGGCGAAACTCGTCGCGCCCGTCTGCGCGATCGCCCGGATCGACTCCCCCGCCGTCAGCGGCTGCAGAAAACCGATCAACACGCTCTCCGAACGCAGGCGAGCTATCTCCTCCGCATTCGGCGCGGCCACTTTGACGACCACGTCGGCTTCGTACGCGCCCGCGGGGTCCTCGACCATCCGGGCGCCCGCCTCCTCGTACTGGCTGTCGGGGATCAGCGCGCCCGCGCCGGCGCCCCGCTCGATCACGACCTCGACGCCGTTCTCGCCACCGCCGAGCTTGCCCGCCACCTCGGGTACGAGCGCCACTCGGCGCTCGCCCTCGGCCGTCTCCTTGGGGACTCCGATCTGCATCTGGGGGGCCGGAGGGTACCGACTTTCTCCTGAAACGCGTTCAGTTCGCCGCAGCGAAGGCCAGGCTCACCGCGGTGAGGACTCCGGCGTCGGCCGCAAGCCAGTCGACGTCCGCCGTCGCCTCGGGCGACACCGGGACGATCCGGCCCCGCCGCGGTTGCCGGACCGGCGAACGACTTGTACGGCGATGTGGCCGCGGGGCCGTGGGCTTTGTGCGCGGGCCGGCGGGATGCGCGGCTGCGGTGGTCCGAGCGGGCGTGACCCGCCGCGCCACCGTCGCGATCGGGAGCGACTTTCCATCAAGCGCCATCAGCGCCTCGGCCGTGACCCACACCGGCGATTCGTCGGTCGAGCGTGCATACCGGACGTGGCCGTCGGCGGCGATCAGCGAGCGCAGATAGTCGAGCGGGGATGGCGCGCCCCGACGGTGCAGCGAGTCCGGATTGACCCCCGCCGCGAGCAGCCCCTGGACGCCGAACGCCGTCGACTGTGCGTTCGAGCCGGCATCGGGCATGCTCGGGAAGCCCCCGTCGTGGTCCTGCTGGCCGCGGATGTAGGCGACGGCCCGGCCCCGGGCGCGCGACGCCGCCGAGCCACCGACGCCCGCGAGGGCCTCGAGCGCGGAGCCGGTGTCGTCGACGTCGCTGAGACCGCCGCGACTCGCGAAATTGAACCCGCCGTCGCCGTCCTGCTGGCGCACGAGCCATGCCAGCGCCGCCGGCGGGGGCGCAATGCCGGCGGCGCGCAGCGCGAGCACGGCGAACGACGTCCAGTTCGTCTGGTTATTGACCGATCCGTTCGGCCGGAAGTCGCCGCGCAGCTCCGCGACCAGATCGCGTCCGCCGAAGCTCGTGGCGGGCACCCCCGCGGCGGCGGCGACCAGGATGTTCCGCTCAACGTCGCCGGGATTGGATGAGCCGGCGCCGCTCTCGACGTAACCGATCAGGCTGTGGCCGTCGCGCGTGACGTCCTGGGGGTTCTCGCCGGCCGCGGCCAGTCCGAGTGCCGTCCAGCCCGCATAGAGCGTCGAGGAGCCCGAGCCCGGCGACGCGCCGAACCCGCCGTCGGCGTTCTGGGCCGCGAGGAGATAGCCGGCCGGCGTGCTCGCCGCGGTCGCCCGCGCGGGCCCCACTCCCGCGACGCCCACTCCCACCCCCAGAAGCAACCCGAGGAGAGGGGCCGCCGCCTGCCATGTCACTCCGAGGCGCATCGTGAACCGGCTGAGCGACCTGATCAGCGCCGGTCCGAACGCGAGCGCGAACACCAGGCACCCGGCGGCGTGGACGAAGTCGAAGCCAACTCCCTTGCCCACATATACGCCGAGCTGGGCCAGGCTGTGGTCGCTATAGGTGACCCAGTCCCCGACGTCCTGGAGCGCCGTGAACGCGAACCCGACGACCGCGCACACCAGCGCCAGCGGCCAGCGGCCGATCCGCCGCGCGGTCACGATCGCCAGGCCGGCGCCGATCACGCCGGTCGCGCCCCACCCGGCCATCTGCCATGGGGTCCAGGGTCCCTGTCCGAAGAAGAAGTTCGAGGCGAGGCCGGCGAGCGCGCCGACGGCGAAGCCGGGGCCGCCGCCGAGCGCGTACCCGGACACGAGCACGATGTCGGTCGTTGGCTTGACGTTCGGGAAGGCGGCGAACGCGATCCGCCCGAGCGCGGCGAACGCGGCCAGCGTGCCTACGAGTGCGATGACCCGAGCGTCCGGACGGACGCGTTCGTACCAGGCAAAGCCGCCCGCGAGCGCGAGCGCGAGGATCGCGAACGCGCCGAGCTGCCAGCTCACGCGCCCACCTCGGCCCCCGGCGTGATCGAGCCACCGACTAGCGCGACCCCTTCGTCGGGGAGCAGCACGCCCCCCGCGCCGCCGAGGATGCGCGCGGTCTCGGTGGCGAAGTACGTGCCGCCGGCGAGGATCTCGTGCGGTGAGCCGTCGGCGATCGGGGCACCATCGGCGAGCAGGATCACTCGATTCGCGAACGCGGCCACGAACTCGGGATCGTGGGTCGCGACCACCACCGCGGCGTCGAGCTCGCACAGGAGCGCGGCCAGCTCGTCCTTGCGGCGGCGGTCCATGCCGCGGGTTGGCTCATCCAGGCACACCACCGCGGTCTTGTAACTGGGCCCACCCGCCCCATCGAGCACGATCGCGAGCGCGAGGCGCTGCTTCTCGCCCCCCGAGAGGTCTCGCGGGTGTCGCTCGCGCAGCGCGGGATCGCCCAGTCCCACCGTGGCGAGCGCGCTGGCCGAGGCCTCCTGACGCACGTGCTCTCCGACCAGGTAGTCGGCGGGGTTCTGGAGCAGCAGCGCCACCCTGCCGGCACTCCGCACCTTCCCTCGCGTGGGCCGCATCAGCCCGGCGGCGTGCCGCAGGAGAGTCGACTTGCCGGCGCCGTTCCGGCCCATCAGCGCGACCCGCTCACCTGGGCCGATTTCGAGTGAGACACCGCGCAGAACGACCGGTCCGCGATCGATCTCGTGCCACACGCGGTCGAATCGGAGCGCCGGCTCCGGGCGGCGGCTCCGCGGCCCGGGGTCCCGGACGTCAGGCTCGCCGGCGTCCGGGAGCAGCCCGTGCGACCGCAACGCCGCGCGGGCCGCTTTCACGCCCGCCGCCGGCTCGAGCCCGAGGCCGGCCAGAAGCCGCCCGCCCGGGGTCGCGAGCTCCGGCGCCGACGCGCACGCCCAGGCGAGGAACTCGGCCGGGGCCGCGTCGCACACCACGCGCCCGCCACGCATCGCGATCGTGCGATCGGCGAACGCGAGGCAGCGCTCGAGCCGGTGCTCGGCGATCACGATCGCCGCGTCGAAGTCCTCGTTGAGCCGCCGGAGCAGCGCGATCAGCTCGTCGCCGGCGACCGGGTCGAGCTGCGAGGTGGGCTCGTCGAGCAGGATCAGCTTCGGCTGGCCCGCGAGCGCCGCACCGAGGGCCACGCGCTGCAGCTCTCCGCCCGACAACTCGGCGGTCGGGCGGTCGAGGAGGTGCGCGATCCCGAGCGCGAGCGCCGCCTCTTCGACGGCACGCGCCACCGCCGTCGGCGCCTCCCCCTGGTTCTCGAGCGGGAGCGCGAGCTCGGCGCGGACGGTGCCCATGACGACCTGCGTCTCCGGATCCTGGAACAGCGTGCCGACCGCGGCGGCCAGTGCGCCCGGGCCGTGATCGCGTGTGTCCATCCCCGCCACCGTCGCCCGTCCCGCGAACACGCCGCCGTAGAAATGTGGTGCGAGCCCGTTCGCGGCGCGCAGGAGCGTCGACTTGCCCGAGCCGGAAGCGCCGGCGAGCACGACGAGCTCGCCGGGCCCGATCTCGAGCGTCACGTCCGCAATCGCCGGCGCGACGGCGCCGGGATAGGTGTACGTCACGTTGTCGAGCGAGAGGACGCTCACCGCTCGATTCCCCTGCGGTCGGCGAACGGAAGCAGCGCGGACAGCACGATCGCGACCGCCACGGCGGCGCCGCCGGCGCGGACCGGCGCGTACAGCGACGGGTCGGAGCTGAATGGGGCCAGGCCGGCGACGCGGGCCCCGATCGCGAGCCCGACCAGCGCCACCGCCGAGGCCGCGAACGCGAGATCGTGGCGCGAGTAGGGCCTGCGGACGCGCGAGCCGCGTCGCGCCGGCCGGCGGGCCGCTCCGTACCCCCGTACCTCAAGCGCGGCTGCCACATCAAGCGCGCGGTCGAGGACGCCCGCGGTGGTGGCGCGCATCAGTCGCGCCCGGGACGGCGGGGGCCCCGGGCGGCAGCGTTGCGCCTCGGCGAGCCGCCGCGCGTCCCGCGCGAGCACCGGGACCATGCGAGTAGCCAGCGTCGCGGTCAGCGCCGAGTGAAACGAGAAGCGGCGGAACAGCGCGAGTACCTCGTCGGGGTCGACCGCGGCGGTATAGAGCGCGCCGCAGAGGATCAGTGCGACAGCCCGTACCCCGAGCACTGCGCCGTAGACGGTCGCCTCGAGCGTCACGTCGGTCTGCCCGAACACAGGCAGATCCCCGAGCCGGGCGATTACGGTCAGCCCGCTCTGGGCCACGAGCATGTTGACGGCCATCACGAGCAGCCCGAGCGGGAGCGCGAACAGCGCCGCGCGTCGGATCTCGCGTCCGACCCCGGCGAACACCGCCGCGCCGGCGATCGAGATCACGAGCGCGCCGAGGAGGATGGGTGCCGAGAGCAGAAGCACGGCGAGCGCGAGCGCCGCGCAGTACGCGCAGCCGACGCCGGCGCGGGCGGCGTGTAGCGGGCTAGCGCGGCGGCGGTAGATCACGACGATCCCTCGAGCGGCACGGGCAGGTCGGTGGAGCCCTGGACGGCGAGTGCGAAGTGGTCGCGTAACCGCGCGGGCGTGAGCGCGTCGGCGGCGGCCGACACGCCCGCCAGGTCGGTGCCGGTGATCAGCCAGAAGGGCCCGGTCGAGGGCTGGGCAGTCGCCGCGATCAGGCCGGCACCGGCGCCGAGCGTGCGGACGACCTTGCCGGCCGGGTCGAGCAACTGGAGCGAGGACCCACTCGAGCCCGCGAAGCGCGCATAGACACCGCTCGACGCCGGGCCGTGCGCGATCAGCTGGGCCAGCAGCTCGCCGTGGACGTCGTTCCAGGTGCCGACGACCACGCCGATCGAGTCCGTTCCCGATCCCCCGCCGATCGCCTGGCTCGAGACCGGGACCCCGATCGAGTTGAGCTCGGACGTGACGCGCTTGCACGCCTTGGTGGCATCGGTGCCGCACTCGATCGTGACCGGATAGCGTCGTCCGTTGATCCCGTGGATGAACGGCTCGGGGAAGGATCCGACGACCGCCGGGATCGAGTCCGTGGCGGTCCAGTCGTGTAGGTCCCACCAGACCCGGTCGCCCTTGTGGACCGATGTGCCGGCCGCGCCGAGCGTCGCCTGGATGCCGTTGACGTAGTAGAACCAGTCGAGGCGGGAGGAGCTCCCGGCGTGCCCGTCGATCGACTCGACGAACCCGCCGCTGTAGCGCGTCGTGACCTTGAACGACCCTTCGAGCAGCCGCATCACCGTCTGGGACCCGGGGATGCTCTTCTCGCTCGCCGCTCCCACCGGGGCGCTCCCGAATCCGCGCGTGACCGTGAGCGTGACCGCGCCCGAGGTGGACTTGCCCGCGCCCAGGCCGCATCCGGCGATCGCAATCGCAGACGCGATCGCGATCGCCGTTACCGCAGCCCTACTGGTCATGGCTCACTTCGCGATCTTGAACAGCAACTTCTGTCCTGCGTGCAGCTTGACCTCGCACACGCCCGTGCTCGCGGGCTTGCCGTTGACGAAGAGCTCCCAAAAGTCTTTGCCGGGCGGCTTCACTCCGAAGATCGAGGTCACCTCGATGTCGCCCAAGCTCGAGAAGTATTTGCCGGTCCACTTACCGTGAGTGGCAGCGTCGAGCGCGCCGGCGGCGCTGTTGCCCGAGCACTTTCCCTTGGGCGTTCCTCCCTTGGTGATCCAGCCTCTCTCGCCGTGCACGGTCGTCGGCTTGAGCAGGGTCTTGGTCAGGCTCTTGACTTGCCAGCTAACGGCCGGGCCAGAGCTTGCCGCCAGCGCGGCGCTCGAGGCCGCGAGGGCCATGACGATCGCTCCCACGAGAGCGATAACGGTCTTGCGATGCATGAGGGCCACCCCTTTCCACGAGGGCATATCGGCTTGGCGGTCGGCAGCTGGTCTCCTGGCTGACGGGCCTACCGGCCGCGCCTTCCCGGCGACTCGACGTCGCCAGTGGCACCTCGTGCGACCGGCGTCCCCGATCACAGTGGCGGGTCCGCGCCGGATTTCCACCGGCTTCCCATCACCACCGACCTTGAACGCGTGAGATGGTACCGCCGCCGCGTCTAGACTCGACGCCACCATGACGGTGAACCTCACACGGATCTATACGCGCCTCGGCGATTCGGGCGAGACGCACCTCGGGGACATGAGCCGCGTGCCCAAGACCCACCCCCGTATCGAGGCCTACGGGACGGTCGACGAGCTGAACGCACACGTCGGGGTCGCGCTCGCCGTCGAGGACCTGCCGACTGCCTATGTCGACTGGCTCCAGCGGATCCAGAACGACCTGTTCGACGTCGGCGCAGACATCTCCGCACCCCACGACCCCGAGCGAGAGCGCCTGCGGGTCATTCCCGAGCAGACGGCGTGGCTCGAGGAGCGCTGCGACGAGGTCAACGCCACGCTCGAACCGCTCAAATCGTTCGTGCTACCCGGAGGCACGAAGGCCGCCGCCCAGCTCCACGTGTGCCGGACGGTGTGCCGGCGCGCCGAACGGCTCGCGATCGCGTGCGGCGACGAGCTCAATGCCGAGGTCGTGCGCTACCTCAACCGGCTGTCGGACCTGCTGTTCATCTTGAGCCGGGGGGCCAACGGCGGCGAGGAGCCGCTGTGGGAGCCGGGTAAGTACCGCTAGCGGCGGACGCTTAGAACCAGAGCGGTGGACAGCGCGACCCCCAGGGCTGCGATTCCCGCCGCCGCGATCACGAACGCCTCGTGGCCGCGGGCATAGGTGAAGGCCTGGTGCAGCCGGCTGATTACCACAATCCCGGCGAGGAGGACCGCGGTCGCCAGGATCGCACCCGGCGCACCCAACGTCGCTCGCATCGACATCGGTCCGGCCCCGGCGCGGGCCGCCCATGGGCGCCATCGCTCGGAAGCCCGGAGCGCGGACACCGCCAGCAACGCCCACATCCCGGCGACCAGGAACCCGCCGACGACGTCACTCGGGTAGTGCATGCCCCTCGCGATGACCGAATAACCGACGGCGATCGCCAGCAGCGCGCCGAGTGCGGCCACTGCCGGTCGCAGCCGCGCCGGCGCCGCGAGCACTGACGCGAGGGCCAGCGACATCGCCGCAGTCGTGTGCCCGCTCGGCCAGGACGACGGGCGCGGAGCGGTCAGAACGTGCTTGAGGAGCTCGGTCGTGACGTTCGCTCCGAGGATGATCCCGACGATGGCGACGGCCGACCAGGGACGCCGCCGGAGCAGCGACACGCCGAGCGGCACGAGCGCGAGATAGACGTACGGATTCGGGTTGAACGGGGCCACGATGTGCGCCGCGACCGAGTTGATGCGATCGTGGGCCTGGAGGTCCATGAACTGCAGGAAAATCGTCTGGTCGGCGCGCTCAGCGAATCCGACGTGGAACGCGGCAAACCACACGAGTGCGAGCATGGCCAAACAGGCTCCGGCACCCAGCGCCGCCGTCCTCGGGCGAAGTTCCATGGGGCCAGCTTAGTGGCCCTCAACACCCGGCTTAGGGCTAAATCTCGACGTGGTGCACGCCGCGCGTGATCCGAAGCTCCGGCGAGGCGCCGGTCCGGCGGACGTGCGCGAAATGCTCGATGTCCTCAGGCGAGGCCACGTCTACGTTCAGCCCGGCGGCGAGCTCGAACCGCCCGGCCTCGTACAGCAACTCCTGGTAGCCCGGAGTCTGGCCCGTGCGTCCCTCGACATCGAGGAAATGGATGCCGGTGCGGAACTCCCAGCGCTGACCGCCCGCGACCTTGTCCGCGGCCGCCCTGGCTCGGGCGGCCTCGGCGCCGGCGCCCAAGCGAGGCCTGGCGCCGGAGGCGTCGAGCGCGCGCGACAGCCGCTCGAAGTTGCGCCGGTACGGCGCGGGTACGATCGCGACCGGGCCGGCGCTGTCGCCGCCTCCGCGGATCGTCTCCGCCACCGGTCCGACAAGCACGAATTCGACCTGATTGGCCTGGAGCCACGCGAGCACGGCGATCGACTCGCCGGCGAGGTGCTCGAAGCCTTGGGCGGGCTGCGGGGGCCGCATTTCGATCTGCGGGTGACGTTGTTTGCGAAGCATGGCGTTGCGTTTCGCCGCCCGGGGGCGGACTCCTTCAGGTAACGTCCTCGCGAGGTGAGCCGGGAAGACTGGTCGGCGCGTCCGTTGCCGATCCCGGAGGCGCATGTCCCCCGCTTTCGCAGTCCCGCTATTCGCCGTCTCGCTTGGCGTCACGCTCGCCGCGGCGCGTCTGTTCGCGCGCCGGCTCGACCGGCTCGGCGTCCGGTTCGGGTTCCCCGAGGCCCTGATCGGGCTCCTGACCGCGCTGGCAGCGGATGGTCCGGAGATCTCCGCGGCGCTGATCTCGCTGATCAAGGGCGCCCACGACGTCGGCGTCGGCGTGCTCGTCGGCTCGAACGGATTCAACCTCGCCGCGATGATCGGGCTGAGCGCGCTGATCGCCGGGTCGGTTCGCCTGCCTCGCAACACGCTGGTGCTTGAAGGCGTCGTCGGCCTGATCATCACGCTGCTCGCGGCGGGACTGCTGTTGGGCTGGGTGTCGGCCGCCGTGGCCGCGGTCTGCTCGGCGATCGTGCTCGTTCCCTACCTGTTCGCGGTGATCGCCCGCGGGCGCCCCGGCGAGGAGCCCTACCCGGCCGAACCGGCGCCCGACACGGCGGAGAGCCCCACGCATCACCTGCTCGGGCTGATCGTGCTGGACGTCATCGTGATCGTGGCCGGCAGCTTGGGCATGGTGCAGGCCGCGCTCAGCCTGGCCGGGTCCTGGCACATCTCCCACACGGTCCTCGGCGTGCTGATCCTGGGCCCGCTCACGAGCATCCCGAACGCGCTCACCGCCACGCGGCTCGGGCGAGCGGGTCGCGGCGCCGCCCTCGTCGGGGAGACGTTCAACAGCAACACGATCAACCTCGCGTTCGGCGTGATCGTCCCGTCGCTGTTCGTGACGCTCGCCGCGGCCACCACGACCGGGAAGGTCCAGCTCGCCTGGCTCGTGGGCGTCACGCTCGTGACGATGGCCGCGCTCGCCCGGCCCGGCGGAATGCGCCGCGCCGGTGCCGCGGTGCTGATAGGCCTGTATTTCGCCTTCGCGGTGGGTACGCTCGTGGGCTGATGAACGAGCAGGAGCTTCGCGCCAGGCGCCTCGCCCGCCAGCGTGCGCGGCAGGCCAGGAAACGGCGAAATCGACTGATCGCCGTCGGCGGCCTGCTCGTCGTAGCGCTCGCCGCGATTCTGATCGGCCTGGCCGCGACCGGCGGCGGCAAGACGTCACCTCCGACCACCGCGGCGAACGCCGCCCACACCGGCAGTCAGAGCGTCCGCGCGCCACACCACGCCCACGCCAAGGCGTCGGCGTCGACGAGCCTGCCGAAAACCACGGTGACCGGCACCGGCACGGGGAAGCCGGGGACCGCGACGGTTCCGGTGCTCATGTACCACGTGATCAATCCGCCGCCGGCGGGCGCTCCGTTCCCGGGGCTGTATGTGCCCTCCGACGAGTTCGCGGCGCAGATGCAAGCGCTCAAGTCCGCCGGCTGGCACGCCGTGACGATGGACCAGCTCAAGGCGTACTGGACTCGCGGCGTCCCGCTTGGACCGGGGAAGCCGATCGTGCTGACGTTCGACAACGGCTACGCCTCCCAGTACGTGAACGCTCTTCCAATCTTGAAGCGGATGGGCTGGGTCGGCAACGAGAACATCCAGCTGACCGGGCTCCCGCCGTCGCAGGGTGGCCTGACCGACTCGCAGGTGCGCGGGCTGATCGCCGCCGGCTGGGAGCTCGACACCCAGGGGATCAGCCACGCCGACCTGATAACGCTCGACGCCTCGGAGCTCAAGTACCAGGTCGCGACCGCGCGCCAGACCCTCCAAAAGCGCTACGGCGTTCCCGTGAACTGGTTCTGCTACCCGTCCGGCCACTACGACGCGACCGTGATCGAGGCGGTGAAGGCCGCGGGATTCGTGGGCTCGACCACGGTGATTCCCGGCTGGGCCACCCCGAGCGAGGACCCCTACCGGCTGCCGCGGCTGCGCGTCCTCGGCGGCACCAGCCCTGCGGCCCTCCTACAGCAGATCGCAACGTATGAGTCGGCTGGAACGCCGCCGGCCTCCTACGGGGGTGCGGGGACGGCGTGACCGCGGAGCCGCGCGTCCGTCCCGGCGAGCGGCCTGCGACGTTGCGCGCCTCAAAACCGAATCTACTGATCGGCATCGCAGTCGCGCTGGTGTCGGTTGCCGCGGCCACGGGGGCGATCTACCCGCTCAAGAGCCTCGCGCCGGTGGTCTCTCTGAGCGTCGTGTACCTGCCGGCGGTGTTGCTCGTGTCGGCGTACTGGGGGCTGGCCCTGGGCCTCGCGACGTCGCTCCTGAGCGCGGCCGCGTTCAACTTCTTCCACCTCCCGCCCACCGGCCGGTTCACGATCGCCGACAGCCGCAACTGGGTCGCGCTCGGGGCGTTCATCGTGGTCGCGGTCGTGGTCAGCACCGTTGCCGAGCTCGCTCGCAGCCGCGCGCTCGAGGCCGACCGCCGCCGCGCCGAAGCCGACCTGGCGGCCGCGATCGCGCGGGATCTACTCGGCGGCTCCGAGACCGAGAGCGCCCTCGCATCCGCCGCGCGTCGGGTCGCCACGGCGCTCGGGATCGCGTCGGTCTCGATCGAGCTGGGCGCGGTCGAAGGGGACCGCCGGCACCAGGCCCTCGCGCTGAGCGGCGCCGACGGCCTGCAGCTCGCGACCCTGCTCGTTCCGCGCCGCCTGTCCGCCGAGACCGAGCAGCGGCTTGGCGGCTCGGTGGTCCCCGCGCTCGGGGCGCTCGTCGCGATCGCGCTGCGACGGGATGCGCTCCAGGCCGAGGCCGTCGAGACCGCAGCCCTCCGGCGCAGCGACGACATCAAGACCGCCCTGTTGCGCGCCGTCTCGCACGACCTGCGTACGCCGGTGACCGCGATCCTGGCCGCCGGCCACGCGCTCGGAAGCGACTCGCTGACCGCGGGTGAGCGCGCCGAGCTGAGCGCGGCGGTGATCGAGGAGAGCGAGCAGCTCGCTGGGCTCGTCGACAAGTTGCTCGATCTGTCGAGGCTCCAGGCCGGACGCGCCGACCCACGCCGCGACTGGGTCTCGCTCGAGGACGTGCTCCACGCCGCCCGTGAAGGCCTGTCGGAGTCCGCGGCCGACGTGCGCATCACGATCGACCCGGAGGTGCCGGCGATCAGGGCCGACGCCGCCCACCTCGAGCGGGCGTTCGCCAACCTGCTCGAGAACGCCGTCCGCTACTCCGGCGGCCTGCCGGTGTCGGTTCACATCCGCCAGAACGGACCGCGGGTCGTGGTGCGCGTGGTCGACCAGGGGCCCGGCATCGGTGAGCGCGAGCGCGAACGGATCTTCGAACCGTTCTACCGAGGGTCCGCGAGCGGTGACGCCGGGGCCGGATCCGGCCTCGGGCTTTCGATCGCGAAGGGCTTCGTCGAAGCCAACGGGGGGACGATCGCTCTCGAGTCGCTCCCCGGCCAAGGATCGAGCTTCGTCGTCTCGCTGCCGATCGAGCAACCGATGCAGCCGCAACCCGAGACCGAGCCCGCGCTTCCGACGTGAGCTCTGAACCCCGCCCTCGCGTTCTCGTCGTCGACTCCGCGTCATCGACGACATGAGCTCTGAACCCCGCCCGCGCGTTCTCGTCGTCGATGACGAGCAGCAGATCCTGCGGGCGCTCCGGGTCATCCTGCGCGACGCCGGCTTCGAGGCGATCCCAGCCAGCACGGCCGAGGAGGCGCTCGATCTCGCCGCTGTCCGGCACCCCGACGCGGCGATCATCGACCTGCTGCTCCCCGACTTCGACGGCGTCGAGCTGTCGCGGCGCCTGCGCGAATGGACCGACATGCCGTTGATCGTGCTCTCGGCCGTCGGCGAGGAGGACGCCAAGGTCCGCGCGCTCGCTGCCGGCGCCGACGATTACGTCACGAAGCCGTTCGGCCCGCGCGAGCTGATCGCGCGCCTGGAGGCCAACCTCCGCCGGATCGCGCCCGAACCCGAGGAGGCGGTCATCCGCGTCGATGGGCTCGAAGTCGACCTGGCGCGCCGCACGGTGACGGTCGACAGCGACGAGGTCCACCTCACCCCCACTGAGTTCGATCTGCTGCGACTGCTCGTCCGCAACCGCGGACGGCTGATGACCCACCGCGACCTGCTCGTATCGGTCTGGGGCCCGGGGTATGGCGAGGACACGCAGGTGCTGCGCGCACATATCGCGAACCTCCGGCGCAAGATCGAGCCGGCAGACGGCCGGCGCTACATCCGCACCGACCCCGGGGTCGGCTACCGGTTCGCTGTTTGAGGGGGCCGCTTCGCGGCGTCCCTGGGGCCAGGTACCCCGTCCGGACGGGCCTGCATGACGCTCGTGGCCGCGACCCGGCCGTTCGCCGGGGGGGTCTCGATCACCACGCGGCACGGCCGGTGGGCGAGCAGGTACGCGGCGGTAGGGCCGAGCGCGCGCTCGGACGGCGGCGCGTGTGCGGTGCCGAGATAGATGATCTCGGCGTGCCGCCGCTCCGCTTCCTCGACGATCGCGGCCCCCGGGCTGCGGGTGCGAATCAGGCGGGTCTCGACCTTCAGGCCCGCCTTCCGGCCGGCCAGCTTGGCGGTCTCGAGAACGCTCACCCCGAGTTGCTCCTCCTCGTGCAGGCCGGCGTCGAGCGAGAGCTGGTTCGGAACGCGCAGGATGTACACGGCCTCGACCGTGGCGTGCTCGCCGACGAGCTTGGCGGCGGAACGAAGCGCCGAGGCGTCGACGTCGGTGCCGAAGATCGGGACGATCGCCGAGTGGTACTCGAGCTCGATGAAGCCCACGGGGCGCTCGCGCCGTTCGATCTTGTGGTGGCTTGTCAGGTCGAACCCCTGGCTTCGCCGGTAGATCACGTAGCCGATCAGCCCGAACACCATCCAGCCCGTCCCGACGTAGCGCGCGTCGACGTGCAGCGCGAGCACGGACACCCAGGCGGCGAACGTGCCGATTCCGCCGATCACCGCGCTGATCGGGATCTCCGCGCCGCGGACGCGGATGTTCACGCCGATCCGGTAGGGTCGCTCGCGGCCTGGGTCCTTGATCCGCAGCGCGATGATCGCGGCGTGCGCGGTCGTGAACGACAGCATCGCGCCGTACGAGTAGAGGTTGCCGAGGAAGTCCGTTTTGCCCGGGATCAGCAGGATGCCGGCGAACACCGAGAACACCACGATCGTGAACCACGGCGTCCGGTGGCGCGGGTGCAGGCGCGCGAAGATCGCGGGCAGCTGGCGGTGCTCGGCCAGCGACCACGACAGGCGCGAGATCCCGATCAGCCCCGCGTTCGTGGCGATGAACAGGATCGTCGCCGCGAGCACGCCGACGTAGTAGCGGAGCACGTGGGTCGCCCCGGTTGCGAGCCCGAGATGGGAGATGATTCCAAGCACGGGGTCGTTCTGGTAGCCATGCGGCGGCGCCTCCCCGAGCAGGGTGTAGGCATGGGTCCCGTGGCCGATCACGGGCAGCGCCGACAGCGCCACCACCGTCATGCCCGCGTATACGCCGAGCACCGCGATCAGGATGTAGTTGACGGCTTTCGGCACGTCCCGGCCGGGGTCGCGCGCCTCCTCGGCCATGTTCGAGACGGTCTCGATCCCTGTGTAGGCGAGCATCGCCAGCGACAGCGCGAAGATCAGGTGCGAGTACGTCGGCGTCGAGCCGAGCTCGACCTGATGGACGAGCAGCGACGGGTTGAGCACGAGCACCGCGCCGATGCAGATGATCAGGACCTGGGTGGCGAGGTCGAGGCACGCCAGGATGAGGTTGAGGTTGGCCGACTCGCCGATCCCGCGGATGTTCAGCCAGGCGAGCAGCGCGATCACGATCAGTCCCCCGATCACGTCGCCCGGCGGGTGGGTCAGCGCCGGCCAGAACGCCCCGAGGTAGTGCGGCACGAAGAACGCCGAGATCGCGATCGTGAGGATGTAGTCGAGGCTGAGCGCCCACCCGGCGATGAACGACACGAGCTCGTTGAAGGCGTGGCGCGCAAACGACGAGGACCCGCCGGCCTCGGGGAACATCGCCGCTCCCTCGGCGTACGTCTTGGCGGTGAGCGCGAACAGCCCGCCGGCGAGCATGAACACGACCGGGGTGAGCCCGAGCGCGTAGGCCGCGACCAGGCCGAGCGCGTAATAGATCGAGGAGCCCACGTTGCCGTAGGCGGTCGCGAACAGACCGCCGACGCCTACGCTCCGGCGCAACCCGTGAGTCTCAATCCGAGCCATCGGCCCTCATCGACGGTAGGTGGTACATCGTCAAGAGGCCGCTAAGCATCCGTGTTCGGCCGTAGAGAATCCGTTAAGAACCGCTGCTAGCGGCGAGATCGCGCGACCGGCGGGCACGTGGAGCAACGCGGCGGCGGCCCGGTGTCAAATACCGGTTAACCTCTCACTCGGCCCACCTCCGGCGGTGAATGCGGGTTCATCCACCTCTGGTGTGGTCAGCGGCTCACTCGCGGTCGGGAGTGGCGCGAGTGTCGGGTTAGACCGGAACCGGGCGACGGTCGACGCGGCGTGCCCGTCCGTCTATGCAGCCGGATCGCGCAGCCGGTACCCCACTCCCGGCTCGGTGATCAGGTACCGCGGCCGCGACGGATCAGGTTCGAGCTTGGCGCGGATGTGCGCAACATGGACGCGCAGGTAGTGGGTCTCGTCGCCGTACTCCGGTCCCCACACCTCGCGCAGGAGCTGGCGGTGGGTCACGAGCCGGCCTTGGTGCTGGGCGAGCACGCGCAGCAGGTCGAACTCGATCGGGGTGAGGTGCACGGCCTTGCCGTCGCGCGTGACCAGCCGGTCGGACAGGTCGATCACGAGCTCGCCGATCTCCAGCTGCGGGCTCCCGCCGATGTCGACCGACCGGCGCAGGAGCGCGCGCAGACGGGCCAGCAGCTCGTCGGTCCCGAACGGCTTGGTCACGTAGTCGTCGGCGCCGGCGTCAAGGGCTCGCACCTTTTCGCGCTCGTCCCCGACCGCGGATAACACCAGGATCGGCAGGCGGCTCCAGCGCCTGACCTCCTCGCAGATCTCGACGCCGCCCCCGTCCGGAAGGACCAGGTCAAGGACCAGCGCGTCCGGCGGCCGCGACACGAGCTCGACGAGCGCGTCCGCCTTCGTCTCGGCCGCCTCGACCGCGTAACCCGCGCTGCGCAGCAGGATCTTCAGCCCCCTGACGATCTGCGGCTCGTCATCTACGACGAGCACGCGAGGCGCGGTGGCACTCATCGCCCGACCGTCACCGCCTCGTCGGCGTCCGCCGGCTGGCGAGCGACCGGGAAGCTGACGGTGAACGAGGTTCCGGTGTCGCGGCCGGTCTGGAGCACGATCCGTCCGCCGTTGGCCTCGACGAACCCGCGGCAGATCGCCAGTCCGAGGCCGGAGCCGGCGCCGGCCTGGCCGCGGCCGCGGAAGAACGGGTCGAACACCTGCGAGCGGTAACGCCGCGGGATGCCGCTGCCGCGGTCGGCCACGCGCACGGCCACGCGTCCTGAGCTGGAACCGCCGCTGATCCGCACCGGTGCTCCCGGTGGCGAGAACTTGACCGCGTTCTCGATCAGGTTCGAGAACACCCGCTCGAGCTGAGCCGCATCGGCCCGCACCAGCGGCAGATTGCCAGGTAGTTCGAACTCGATTGGGTGCTCGCCGGAGGCGTGGGCCGCGGCCGACGCCACGACGTCGTGCAGGTCGCACCAGTCCGCCTGCGGCGCCACCGCCCCGGACTCGATCCGGGACAGGTCGAGCAGATCGTCGACGAGCTTGGCCAGGCGGGCGCTCTCGCTCTCGATCACTTCGATCAGCTCGGCGCGCTCGGCGTCGGTGACGGCTCCGATCGCGAGCGCCGACCCGGCGGTCGTGATCGCGGTCAACGGCGAGCGCAGGTCATGGGAGATCGCGTGCAGGATCGCGGTCTTGGCCACCTCTGCGCGGCGCGAGGCTTCGGACTCGGCGGCCCGCTCCGACACCCGTTCGCGCTCGACGGCGACGTCGATCAGGCGGCCGAGCGACTCGGCCACGCGTTCGAGCGCCTCCTGGTCCCAGGCCACGTCGCCGGAGAGGTAAAGCCACGCGTTCCCGCTGCGCGCGTGCAGCCGCACAGTGACCTCGTTAGGCGTCGCGGCCGGGACGGAGGCGATCACCACGCGAGCGTGACCGGCGGCGGTGGCGACCGCGACCCGGTTCCCGATCGACTCGAGCTGGGCGCCGATGCTCTCGCCGGCGAGGATCGCCGAGGCGACCTCGGCCACGAGCTTGGCCTCGCGCTCGCGGTCGGCGGCGACGTGTGCGCGGCTCTCGGCCTCGGCCGCGCGCTCGCGTGCGACGGCGGCCAAGCGACCGACCACGACCGCGGCGATCAGCAGCACGATCAGCTCGACGAGGTCCTGGGAGTGTGCGATCGCCAGCCGATGGCGCGGCGCGATGAAGAAGAAGTTCAGCGCGAGCACGCCCAGGACGGCGGTCACGAGCGCAGCCAGCTGTCCGCGCCGGATCGCGATGAACAGCACCGCCAGCAGGTACAGGCTTCCGAGGCCGGCGTCGTCGGAGGAGGTCGACTGAAGCGCGGCGACCGCGGCGGTGGCGAGCCCGACGGCGACCAGGATCTCGCCGCCGGCGGCCGCGCCGGCTCGAAGCGAGGCGCGGTCAAGCGGCCTGACGTCGTGCACGGTGCCAACCCGGCCGGGGTGTAGCCCCAGAGCACCGAGCAGGTCCCGCCAATCTCTCATGAACGCTAAGGCTACGCCGCCACGAAGGTCTTCTTGCGCTCGGGCGATGGGATCGACTCGACGATCACGCGGCACGGCCGCTCGCGGAGCACGGTCGCGAGTGCGCGTCCGAAGCCGCTGCCGTCCGACGGCATCGGCATCACGATCGCCGCGGCGTGCATGGCCTTGGCCTCATCGACGATCCGCCGCCCGGTCTGCCCAGCCCTGACCTTCTCCCAGTGGCCCGATACGCGCCGTCCTTCCTGGACCTTGGCTTCCTCGATGATCGACTGCGCGGCCGACTCCTTCAGCGGCAGCGAAGCGTCGATCGGGCTCGTCGCTGGGACCGGGATCGTCACCAGCACATGGATCCCCCGACGCCGTCGAGCGGCCAGCCGCGCCGCGGTCGCCATCACTTCGGGCACGTAGTTGGTGTCGTCGAACGCGACCAGCACCGACTCGTACTCGGCCTCGGTCTCGGTCGCGGGTCGCGGGATCGCCACCTTGGTCGTGGTGGTCAGGTCCAGTCCCTGGCTGTGGCGGTAAATCGGGTAGATGATCATTCCGATGATCAGCCAGCCGATTCCGGCGAGCGCGACGCTCGTGTGGAGCGCGGCCAGGACTAACAACGACGCGAACGTGCAGGTGCCGCCGACGAGCGCGAACAGGGGCAGGTCACGTCCGGCGATTCGGATGTTGCCGGGTGGGCGATACGGACGCTTGACGTTCGGCAACGTGATCCGCATGCGCGTGACCGAGAGGTGCGCGATCGTGAACGAGAGCATCGCGCCGAACGCGTACAGGTTCCCCAGGAACGTGGCCTGGCCCGGGATCAGCGTGATCGCGGCGATCGTTGAGAAGATGATGATTCCAACCCACGGCGTCCCGTAGCGCGGGTGCAGCCGGCGGAGCCGGTCGGGGACCTGCCGGTGGATCCCCATCGAGTAGGTCAACCGCGAGACTCCGAGGATGCCCGCGTTGGTGGCGATGAAAAGGATCGTCGCCGCGAGCAGCCCCACGTAGATCTCGGCGGCGTGCTGGAGCGGCCCGAGGCCGAGTGCGCGGACTACGCCGAGCACCGGGTCGCCGGCATACCCGCCGTGCTGATCGTCGACCCCGAGCAGCGTCTGGCAGTGGCTGCCGATGCAGTGCACGGGCAGCGCCGACAGCGCAATCGCCGGCAGCAGCGCATAGATCGCGAACACCGCGATCACGACGCGGTTGATCGCCTTCGGCACCGTCAGGCCCGGGTTCTTGGCCTCTTCGGACATGTTCGAGATCGTCTCGATCCCGGTGTAGGCGAGCATGCACAGCGGAATCGCCACAAGGAAGTTGCTCCATGTCGGCGCGACGCCGAGATGGACGTTGTCGACGAGGGTCTTGGGCGAGAACACGAGCACGAGCCCGACGATCACGATCAGCACCTGGGTGCAGAAGTCGATCACGGCAAGCACCAGGTTGACGCCGATCGATTCCTGGACTCCGCGGATGTTGATCATCGCCAGCACAAAGATCGTCACGATCCCCGCAACGACGTCGCCCGGCGGGTGCTGGAGCGCCGGCCAGAACAGACCCCCGATGTAATGCGGGACGAAGAACGCCGACGTCGCGATGGTCAGCATGTAGTTGAGCATCTGGCCCCAGGCCGCGAAGAACGACCAGAACTCGTTAAAGGCATGGCGCGCGAACGATGAAGACCCGCCCGCCTCGGGGAACATCGCGGTCGCCTCGGCGTACGTCGAGGCGGTCAGGAAGAAGATGAAGCCCGAGATGATGAAGACGATCGGCGTCAGGCCGAGCGCGAGCGCCGCCACGAGGCCCAGCGCGTAGTAGATCGATGACCCGACGTTGCCGTACGCGCTCGAGGCGAGCGGATACACGCCGAGAACGCGCTGGAGGCCTTCGAGTCGCCGCTCAGCCATCGGCCAACCCCGCGCTCGGCCGCGCCGGCTCGTTGTCGGCCGGGGCGGTGCGCTGGTGTTGGTCTGTCGGGGCGGTCTGCTGCTCTTCGTCGGCGGGGACCGGCGTCGGCTCGACCGTCGGGACGGGTGTCCGGGCGCGCCAGTCCGCGGGCGGCGCGGTCAGGATCACACGGCAGGGTGCCTTCGCGATCACATAGCGTGAGACGTCGCCGACGTAGTTCTCGAGCGGCCCGCCGACGCCGCCGAACAGCGAGCCGCCGCGGACGCGCGAAGACTCCTCCGCCGCGAGCACGATCGCCTCGACGCCGCGGCGCCGCGCCTCGCGGACGATGGCCTCTCCTGCGCGCCGGGCGCGGACGATCGCGGTCGCCACCTCGACGCCCTCGTATTCCTCGCCCACGAGCTTGGCCCGGGCCAGCGCCTCGCGCGCCCGCTTGACCTGGGCGTCGGGAAGCGGCGCGTCCATTGGCAGCGCCAAGGGGATCTCGAACACCCAGATCGCCTCGATTACCGCCCCCTCGGACTCGAGATCGTCGCGGGTCTCCCCCGCGAGGCGTCCGGCGGTCTGGATGATGTCGTCGTCGAGCGGGGTCCCAAGGATCGGGACCAGGATCGAGCCGAATTCCGGCTCAAGCGCCTCGTAGCGGAGCGCCCGCTCGGGAATCGTCACGCGCCGCAGCAGCGGCTTCTGCTGCGACTTGCGATATCCGACATACAGCATCAACCCACCGGCCA
>Ga0335076_10002097_pt1 | contig 19686 bp, 10 predicted proteins | sample Lox_Sample_25_FD_206717 | JGI IMG/M metagenome (GOLD analysis project Ga0335076, IMG submission 206717) | Soil microbial communities from Loxahatchee National Wildlife Refuge, Florida, United States - Lox_Sample_2.5 | ecosystem: Environmental > Terrestrial > Soil > Wetlands | place: USA...
CGAACTCGGTCACCTACCGCCCGCACGGCGTGTACTTCGACGACATGAGCGTGACGCCCGATGCCGGCACGGGCTTCATCACGAGCTTCGACTTCGACCGCTACGTCGCGACGACCGGCACCGACACCGGTGACTGCACCGATCCGGCGCATCCCTGCCAGACGATCACCTACGCCACGGCGCAGTCGAACGACTACGACACGATCCACGCGGCGGCAGGCATGTACGCCGAGAACAGCGCGTCCGGACAGAACCTCGTCGTCGCGCGGCCGGTGGCGATCGAGGGCGCGCAGGCAGGCGTCGATGCGCGCACGCGCAACGTCGGTGATGCAAACGAAACCATCCTCGTTCCGGCACTGATCGACGCAGGCCTGACGCTGGACTCGCTCGGCGACGTCGCCGTCGTGCAGATCAATTCGTCGGGCGTGTCCCTGGACGGACTGATCATCGACGGCGACAACCCGCTGCTGACATCGCCGGTGACGCTGAACGGCACGAATCCGGACGCCGATTCCGCTGTGTTCGCGGCGGGCAGCGGCATCACCGTGCAGAACGTGACCATCCGCAACGTCGGCGGCGCCGGAATTTTCGCCTACATGGACACGGGCGCGGGCGGCGACAATCTGATCGCGCACGACCGCTTCACCAACATCACCAATCCGTCGACCTGGGGTCTCGGTATCTACGCCGGCTACAACTTCTACGCCCAGATCCAGGACAACCTGATGGACCCGGTGCGCGTCGGCATCCAGACCGAGAACAACAGCTCGCCGAACCCGGGCACGCAGGCGCCGGCCGTGCAGCGCAACGAGATCCATCCCACGCGGACGGGCCTGTTCCACAACCTCTACTATCAGGGTGCAACAACCTACACGCTGGCCGACAACGTGATTGACGCCAGCGTCAATGCCGCGCAGGTCGGCCAGTGGAACGGCATCCAGATCGAATCCATGCAGGATGCGCAGACGGTCATCGTCGAGGGCAACGTGATCGACGGCGGCGCCCTGGCGGGCAGTGGCCGGCCGCGCGCCGGCTACGTGCTCAACAACTGGACGAGCAGTCTTGCCGCAACCACCGCGATCGACGCTGGCAGCGTGAGCAATGTCGACGCCGGCGTGCTGGTGACCGACGCGACGAACTACACCGGTCCGGTCAACGGCGCGCTGGTGACGAATGTCGCTTTCACCAACGTCGCACTCGGCGCGATCTATGTCGAGGATACGAACGAGGTGGGCGGTTCGCCGACGGTCACGATCGGGACCGGGAACTCCTACAGCGGCGTGCCGCATCAGCTGGCACTGGCCGGCGCAGCGCCGAACGTCGGCTTCAGTGGCAGCGCGGGCGTGGACAGCGTGCTCGTGCGTGCGGCGGGAAACTATCTGTTCGGACGGCTGAACAGCGGTCCCTGCAAGGTCACCCTGTGCACGGTATCCAACGCCTCGATCAACGCGGGCATCGCCGCGGCGAAAACGGGCGGCACGGTGTTCATCGAGCAGGGCACGTTCGACGAGATGGGCGTGGTCGGCAGCGGCAAGGACGGTGTGCGCGTGACAGCGGCCGACGCGGCCAATCCGCCGACGTTGACGCGCCTGAGCGGCGGACCGAACCAGCCGGTGCTGGTCGTCGCCGGCACGCCGTTCGGCAGTCCGGGCGCGGCGCCGAGGAACGTGCAGGTCGATCACCTGAACTTCGTGGTCGACAAACACTTCGCCGGCGAAGGCCTGCTGGTCAACGGTTTCGTCGACGGCCTGTCCGTCCACGACAACACGTTCACGCAGGTCGCCTCGGTGACGTCGGGCAATGCATCGTACAAATTCACGAATGCGATCTCGATCAACATTGACCCGCAGCACAACTCGCTCGGCCTGCCGCGCGTCGATGGTTCGGACGTGACCATCCAGAACAACACGATCAGCGGCAGCACGACGCCGAACGCGACCAAGTTCCGCGCCGGCATCGCCATGGATGCCGGCGTCGGCACGATTTCGGGCAACGACTCGGTGGCGCTGAACCACGACGCCATCGTGCGCTTCGCCACGGTCGTCGCTGGCGGCGGTAACGGCGTGACGATCAGCGGCAACACGTTCAATGGGGGTGGTCTCGAGTTCGACGCGCCGAACGCCGGCGTGACGCCGATCGCGATCACCGGCAACACGATCACCGCGGCCGGCGGCACGCTCACCGCGGCGTTTCCGACCCAGGACGCCGTGGAGGCCGACCTGTCGGTGCTGCGCCTGATCGACAACTTCCAGAATCTCGCGGTCAGCGTGAGCGGCAACACGTTTGCGGGCTACGTCAACGGCTATCGCGGCGCCCTGGTCGAGAATTTCCCGAACACGACGTTCGCCAACAACGTGTTCGCGCCTCTGGGCGGCGCCCCGGATTTCGCCAGCCTCGTGGTGAGCAACAAGGAGATCAATACCGACAATCCGCCGGAGAAGCCCTATCCGATGACGTTCACGGCGCTGCACAACACGTTCAACGGCAGCGGCATCGCCGGCGCCGGCCGCGCGGTCGAGTTCATCGACGACAACGACAGCAACGGCACGGCGAGCTTCGGCGCGATCCAGTTCGGCGACAGCACTGCGGCGAACGCAAACAGCTTCGACGCGAATCATCAGTACTACTTCAACCTCGTCGACCAGCATTGCGACACGAATGCGAACGCGGTCGGAGCGTGGCCTGGCGGCAGCGCTCCGTTCTGCTCCTTCCTCGACTATAACGACGACAACCCGCCGGGCGGCCTGCCGAACACGCAAGTGCGGCCGTTCCGCGGCAACGTCTATGCGGTCAACAACCTGTTCGGCGGCGTCATGCCGGGCGCGATGTCGCCGCCGCAGCAGGCCGCGCTGAACGCGCAGACGTTCGACATCAGCGACGACAGTGCGCTCGGCTATGTCGACTACGGCCTCTATCACGTGGTGCTGGCGCTGAACGGTCCGGTCGCGAACGTACAGGCCACGGTGCCCGCCGACTACAGCGCCGAGCTGACCAACACCGGGTCTGCGCTGACCGAAAACGTACTCGTGCAGTTCTCCGTGTCGCGCACCGGCGGCATCCAGCCGGGCGATCTCTCACTGCAGTATTTCGACGGCAGCCAGTATCAGGCGATCGCGTTGTCGCCGTGCGCATCGGGACTGTGCGGCACGTTCGGTCCGCCCGGTGGCTTTGCGGTCCCGGCGGGTTACGATGCGACCACGGCGTTGCAGGCGACGTTTGCACTGGCGGATGCCTTCACCGTACAGGCGCTCGTGCAGGGCGTGACGAGCAATGTCATCTATGCGCAAGACACGCACACGACGCAGGTCGTGCAGACCGCGGCGGCGATCAGCCTCAACCTGATGGGTCCGCAGACGGGCCTCGTCGCGGGCGCGGCGACTCCCGGCTATAGCGCGCAGATCACCAACACCGGCGGAGCGACCACCGAGAACGTCCTGGTCGACTTCACCCTTTCACGCAACGGCGGGTTGAATCCGGGCGACATCACGCTGGAGTACGACACCGGCAGCGGCTACGCGGCGATTCCCCTGAGTGCGTGCGGCAGCAGCCTGTGCGGCAGCTTCGGGCCGCCCGGCACCGGCTTCCCGGTGGGCGTCGGTTACAACGCGACGACGGCGCTGCGCTTCACCTCGCGCCGCGCCGGGACGATCACGGTCAGCGCGAGCGTCGACGGCGTCAGCACCCAAGCCAGCTACGCCGGATCGATGCTGACCGTGCAGGTCAGCGCCGCCGCCGCCGCGAACATCGCCGCGAACAGCGCGACCAGCCTTGCCGGCACGGCCGGAACCGGCGCGACGCCGCTGCCGTCGGTGCTGGTCAGCGATCAGTTCGGCAATCCGGTGCCCGGATACGTCGTGAATTTCGTTGCCGGCGCGAACTCGGGCACGCTGTCCGGCGCCACGCAGGCGACCGCGGCAAACGGCGTCGCCACGGTCGGCGGCTGGACCCTCGGCACTGCCGCAAGTGAAACGGCCACGGTGACCGCGGCGCTCGCGGGCAGCCCGGTGACGTTCACGGCGAGCGTGACCGCCCAGTTCGATCTCGCGGTCAGCATCACTGACAACCGCGACTATGTCCAGTACGGCCACACGCTCGACTACGCCATCGTCATATCGAACGCGGGTCCGTCGACGGCCAGCAACATGGTCACCGACAACCTGCCGCCGGAACTCGACGTTTCCGGTGCCACCTGGACCTGCCTGGCACACAGCGCGGGTGCCACCTGCACGGCGAGCGGCAACGGCAATCTCTCCGACACGCCGAGCATTCCGTCCGGCGGCAGCGTGACCTACGTGCTGTCGGCGACGGTGCCGAACACCGCGAGTAGCGAGTCCATCGTGAATCAGGTCAGTGTCGGCACGGCCGGTGACGCCAATCCCGCCGACAACTCCGCGACGTCCACGACACAGGTCGTCATCTTCCGCGACGGCTTCGAAGCCGGCGGCGACGGAGCGCAGTAGTCTGCGTCGATGCCTCCCCGCCCGCGGGCGGGGAGGCAGGCAGGTCAGAGCGTCGACAGGCTGAACGTGACCGGCACCAGTGCCCAGGCCTCGTGCGCGACGCCGTTGCGCCGCGCCGGGTTGAACAGCCAGCGCCTGACCGCGTCGCGTGCGGCGCGATCGAGGCGGGCATAGCCGCTGGAGCTCTGGATCTCCAGGGCCTGCACGACGCCGTCGGCACCGACCAGCACGCGCAGCACGACGGTACCCTGCTCGCGGGCGAGCAGCGAGTCGCGCGGATAAGCCACGCGACGCGGCTGTGCACCGTAGGTGACCGCGCTCGGGGCGACCTCGCTTCCGGCGTCGGTGCCGGGATTCGCCGCGGGTGACTCGGTCACGCCGCTGCCCTCGGTCGGCGCCGGCGCCGTGTATTCGGTCGGCTTGGTGATGCTGGGCGGTGTTTCGTGACGAACGACCGGCTCCGCCTTCTGCCGGTGGACCGGCGCCGGCGGCTCCGGTTCGGCCGGCAGCGGTTTGGCCGGCGCAATGATGTCCACCACCGGCACGACCATCTCGGCGTGGCGGACGACGAGTATCGCCGCCGATGGTGCCAGGAACAGGGCGAGGATGACGAGGTGCAGGGACAGCGTTCCGGACCAGGCGCCTACGCGCGGCCAGTCCAGGTGCGGGTAGCGGGGAACGCGAACAGCCAGTGCGGTCATGACAGCATCTCCTTTCCTGTTGAAAATGCGCCACGCGATTACGCTAGCATTTCCGCGCCGTGCGTCAATCGCACAGACGGGCAGATTCGTGCCGGGCGTCGGCCCAAAACCGCCGCTCGCTCGCGCTCCCATGGCGCAAGCAGGTACGTGCGGGCGGTTCGCGGACACCGCCGCGCGCGACGGGTTATGCTTGTCTCAAGAGGTTGTCCGTCGCGACGGGAGAGGTAGTCAGCGCAGTGTTTGCAACCGGGTTTTGGCCGCCGTTGGCGGCGCCGCTGCTCAACGGCATGGCATTGCTGCTCGCGCTCGGTTTCCGCCGCAACCGCGCGGTCCTGGTGCTCATTGTTCTCACCGTGGCTTCGCTTGCGGTGACCGGCGCGGTCGCATTGGAGCAGGCCGAGCGCGGCCTTGATTCCGTGCGCATGTTCACGCCGTGGCTGCTGCTCGCCGCGGCGGCGCTGCCGGAACGCGGCCTGCTGACGCGGCGCAACCTGTTGCTCCTGCTGCTGCTGGTGACCGCCATGTGGCTGACCGTCAGCGCCCCGGATCACGTCTGGCCGGGTCTGCGCGGCGCGTTGCCGCTGGGCCTGCTGCCGTGGAGTTCCGCGGCCGTTGCCGCCGCGCTGACGCTTCTGGCCGCTGCCCTGTGCGTGCTGCGCTGGGTGCTGGTGGGCACGCCGATGGAAGCGGGTCTCGGCGTCGTGCTGACGGTCTGCGGACTCGCCCTCATGCCCATGGTGCGCCTGGACAACGTGCGCGCCGCCTATGCCGTGGCCGGCGCGGGCGCGCTGTTCGCCGTGCTCTACGCGTCGTATCGCATGGCGTTCGTCGATGCGCTGTCCAGTCTGCCGAATCGGCGTGCGCTGGATGAAACGCTGGCGCGACTCGGTGGCGCGTTCGCGATCGCCATGGTCGACATCGACCACTTCAAGCAGTTCAACGACACGCACGGACACGACGCCGGCGACCGCGTGCTGCACGCGGTCGCGCAGCAATTGCGGCGCACCCACGGCGCGCAGGCGTTCCGCTACGGCGGCGAGGAATTCTGCCTGCTGTTCACCGGCGCGCGCAGCCGCGACGCCGCCAAGGCCTGCGAGGATGCGCGCGCGCGCGTCGAGGCGATGCAGGTCCGCGTCCGTTCGACCCCGGTGCGCAACCGGCAGGGCGCGAACGCGCGCCGCACGGATGTCAGCGAGGTCCACGTCACCGTGAGCATCGGCCTGGCGGTGCGTGATTCCGCCGCGCGCGCGGTCAGTGAAGTCCTGAAGGCGGCGGATCAGGCCCTGTACCGTGCCAAGGCCAAGGGACGCAACAAGGTCGTAACGCGCTAGCATGGCTCCCCCCAAGAGGACCACGGTCATGGCGAACGAACGAAAGATCGGTGTCATCGTCGGCAGCTTGCGCAAGGGGTCGTTCAACCGGCTCACCGCGCGCGCGTTGATCGGCCTCGCGCCGGAACAGCTGAAATTCGAGGTGATCGAGATCGGCCAGCTGCCCCTGTACAACCAGGACGAGGATGCCGACCCGCCCGCGGCGTGGACGGCGTTCCGCGACACCGTCCGCGCCCAGGACGCGATCCTGTTCGTCACGCCCGAGTACAACCGTTCGGTGCCGGGGGTGCTCAAGAACGCGATCGACGTCGGTTCCAGGCCCTACGGCAAGAGCGCCTGGCAGGGCAAGCCGTGCGCGATCGTCAGCGTGTCGCCCGGCGCATTGGGAGCGTTCGGTGCAAACCATCACCTGCGCCAGGCGCTGGTGTTTCTCGACATGCCGTGCATGGCGCAGCCGGAAGCCTATGTCGGCAACGCGGCGCATCTGTTCGCGCCCGACGGCAGCCTGGGCAACGACGGTACGCGTGACTTTCTGCGCAAGTTCATGCAGGCGTTCTCGGCCTGGGTCGAGCGCAATCGTTAGAGCGTCGGCCTGGCACGACGTAAGATGCCGGCATGACCAGGCTCCGGCGTACGTGCCACCCGCGTCGCGCTCCACGCATGGCCGCCACGTTCGCGGCGGCAATCTGCACGGTCGCCGTTGCCGCGCCGGATCGCGAGCAGGGGATGCCGATCATCAGCACGTTCCTGCCGAGCCGTTACAACACGCCGGAGTCGCCCGTCGGGCCGCAGGCGTTCGCGCTCACCGCGCTGAGCGACCGCTCCATCCTTGCGGCCAACAACAGCGGCCTGCTGCGTCTCAGCGGCACGGGAGCCGCGACGTGGAATCCCATCAACGGCAATGTGCTGTCGGTTGCAGGCTCCGCCGGTGGCCGGGTTTTCATCGGCGGCATTGGCCAGATCGGTTACTTCGACACGTTCGGCGCCCGCTTCGATTCGCTGTCCGCGTGGGGCCAGCGCCTGGGTGTGGAGTTCGGTGATTTCTGGGTCACGGTGGCGGCGCGCGACGGGGCGGCCTACTTCGCCGACTCGACGCATGTGTTCCACTGGAACGGGCACGAACTGCATCTGGTCTACACGGGGCAGCCCGAGCTGCTCCAGGGCGTCGCGTTCGGCAACGGCGCCGTGATCCTTGATCCCGGCGCCGGCTTGGTCGCCATCGACGGCGACAGCGCGCGAACGTTGCGTGGCAGCGCGCGCCTGCGCAGCGGCCTGCCGTGCGCGCTCGCCGGCGCAGATGACGGGGTGGTGACAGTGTGCAGCGACGGCAGCGTCCTGCGCTGGCGCGGCGACGAGGCGCCGGTGGAATTTTCCGTCGACGCCCGCGTACGCGCGGAACTTGCCGATGCCGGCATAACCACGGCGGGCGTGCGCGAGGATGGCAGCGTGCTGGTCGGCACGCGCCGAGCAGGCGTGCTCTGGCTGGACCGTGACGCGGCGCTGGGCGGACGGCTGTCGGATGTCCCGGACTGGGGTGACAGCCGCGTGTTCAGCCTGCTCATGCGCCGCGACGAAGGATTCTGGGTGGGACTCGACTACGGGGTCGCGCACGTCGAATGGCCCGGCCAGGTTACCCGCTACGATGCCTTGCTCGGCCTGCCGCGCGCCGTGCTCGCGACGCTGCGAGTCGCCGGCCAGCTCGTCGCGGTGACCACGCGCGGAGTCTACCGGCTGGTGCCGGCATCAGCCGATCAAGCCTTCGCGCACTTCGAACCCTACGTGCCGACGCGCACGACCGCCTTTGCCGCCGCGCAGGCCGGCGGAGACCTGTTCGTCGCGAGCGGCGAGGGCGTATATGCCGTTTCCCAGGGGCATGTAACGCAAGTCGACACGCAGCTGGCCTATGCGGTGTTTCCGCTGGATGCGGGCGGCAGAGTGTTGCTGGCCGGCGGCCTCAAGGGCGCCCGCGTGCTGCGCCGCGCGGGCGAGCACTGGGACAGTCGCGATCTCGTTGGCGTGGACACCGAGATCCGCCACGTGCTGGCCGACAGCGATGGCTCGATCTGGCTGTCCGGAAATTATGGAGGTGCGTTTCGATTGCCGCCGGCCACCTCTGCCACCGCCGCCCCCGATGTCGAGCGCTTCGGCACGGGCGACGGCCTCCCGCCGGGCCGCGTGATCGCACTGCGCTTGCCGGACGGCATCGCCTTCAATACCAGCGAAGGGCTGATGCGCTTCGATCGGCGGACCAGGCGCTTCGTCGCCGACGACTGGCTGCGCGCGATGCTGCCGGCCGCGCAGGGAGAAACACGCGTCGCCACGCCGCTCGACGACCGGCGCGCGCTCGTCGTGCAACACGATCGTGTGCGCCTCATCGAGCATCAGGCCGACGGCACGTGGCGCGAACGGTTCACGCCGCTGGCGCGCCTGCCACGCGGCCTCGATTTTCGCGACGTGCGCTGCGACGAGGATGGTGCGATCTGGATCGCCGGCAACGAAGCCGTGTTTCGCCACCGGCCGGAACTTCAATCGACCCTGCCGGCGCTGCCGCGCCCGCGCATCATTCCCGAGGGCAGCGATGGGGTCGCCTCTGCCGATGGCGCAGTCGATCTCGGCACGGCGCCGCGCAACCTGCGCGCGCGCTTCGACGAGGCATTCTTCGTCGGCGTGGAACAATTGCGTTTCCGCACGCGCCTGGAGCCGCTGGAGGCGGCGTGGTCGGACTGGCAGCAGTCGCCGCAGCGCGAAATCACCCGGCTGCCCGGCGGCAGCTACCGGCTGGCAGTGCAGGTGCGCGACATATTCGGGCGCGAGAGCGATACGGCGAGCATCGGATTTTCCGTGCAGCCGCCGTGGTACCTGCGCTGGTGGGCCTACGCGCTCGCCGGCGTGGCCCTGCTGGCACTCCTGGACGTGCTCATGCGCCGGCGCGAACGGCGCCTGCGCCTGCGCGCGGAAGAACTCGCCGGCCTCGTGCGCGAACGCACGCGCGAACTCGAGCATGCCAGCATCACCGATGCTCTCACCGGGCTGCGCAACCGCCACTACGTGCAGCTGGCCGGGACACCGTGGCAGCAGCGCACGGACGGTGTATGCCTGCTTGCGCTGGCCGACATCGATCACTTCAAGCGCATCAACGACGAGCGCGGACACGCCGCCGGCGACGAAGTCCTGCGCGCGATCGGACGGGCACTGGTGACGTCATTGCCGGCGGACGCGATGACGGTGCGCTGGGGCGGCGAGGAGTTCCTGGTCATCGTGCCGCTCGCCGACGCGCGCCGCGCGGGGCCGCTCGTGCGCCACCTGCTGCAGGTGGTCGCCGATTGCCGCGTGACCATTCCCGGAGCACCGGCCGTCGCGGTGACATGCTCGATCGGCTGGGAACTGGCGCGCGCGGGCGCGGCCGATTCGCTCGACACGGTCCTGAGTCACGCCGACCGCAGGCTGTATGCGGCGAAGCACGCGGGCCGCGACCGCGCGCATGGCCCCCCCGACGCGGCGGTGATCCGGCGGCAGGTGTCGTCCGCCGACACCTAGGCTTGCCTTACACGCGGCCTCCGGCCTGGCGCAGCATCGGCGCGGCGCGCGCTCCGCCCTGCGGGTAATCGTTCAGCGGCGGCTTCAGGCGCGCGATCATCTCGGCGACGACGCGGGTGCGGCGGTCGGCCTCCGCCACGCCGCAGGCGAGCACGTCGGTCGCGCCCAGACGTACTGCCCACGGCCATTTTTCGTCGCTGCGGATGCGTTCGCGCAGGTTTTCGGCGGCGCAGATGTACAGGGGGTTCCAGTCGCCGCTGGCAAAGCGCGCGGCGAAAATGAAGACGCCGCCGACGTCGGCCCAGTCGCTCGCGTACGCATGTTCGCTGAATTCGTAGAGCGTGCCGTCGACGCCCTTCCACCGGATGCCCATGCCAGCCCTGTGACCGCCGCAACTACGACACCAGACGTAGCAGGGACGGGAAGCGTCGCGGGGTCAGCGCGCCCACGTGTGCGAGGTGTGGGTCGAGGGCCGGTACTCCTCGACGCGGTGGTTGCCGGTGTCGACCAGCAGCACGCGGTCGGTGCCGGCGACGGCGATTCCCGCCGGCTCGCGCAGCGGATAGCAGACCGGGTCGGTACAAGTATACTTTCCGCCGTCGAACTCGCTCACGGTCTTGCGGCCGAGATCGAGGCGGCGGATGCGGCTGTTGTACGTGTCCGCGACCAGGAGCGCGCCGCTCGCGACGGCCACGCCGAGGGGATGCTGCAGGCGGGCGTCGGCAAAGGCGCCGTCGACGCGGCCGAAGTCGAACAGCCCGGCGCCGACCAGCGTCTGCGTGTCTGCGTCGTGCAGCGAGATCGCGCGCACGGCCGAACTCTCGGCATCGGCGACATAGAGGGTCGCACGGTCGGCACTGAGTGCGAGGCCGCTCGGCTGGGCAAAGGCCGCGGCGTCCGCCGCGCCGGCGATCAGGTCCTCCGCACCGGTGCCGGCGAAACGCGCCAGCGTGCCGGCAGCGAGGTCGAGCACGCCGATCTGGTGCGTGCCCGCGTTCGCAATGTACAGGCGCTCGCCGTCCTGCTCCAGATCCCACGGTGAAGCCAGCGCCGCAGTCGATGCGGGCTGCGGCGTACCGGACAGGCGGCCGCCGCGCCTGCCCGTGCCCGCCAGCGTCGTCACGGCTCCCGTTCCGAGATCGATGCGACGCAGCTTGTGGTTGCCGGTATCGGCGACGAAGATCGCCTCGCGGCTGGCGATGAGTCCCTGCGGATGATCGAAGCTCGCCCTGGCGCCCGCACCGTCGTCGGCGCCTGCCTTGCCGGTGCCGAAGCGGCGCACGTCGTTGCCGGAGTCGTCGAGGATCACGATCTGGTTGTGGCCGGCATCTGCGAGAACCCATCGCGGGCTCGCGCCGGGCAGCGGCTTGAGCTTGCCCGGAAACAGGAACCGCCCGTTCGGCTCCTCGGCGGTCTTGAGATCGAGGCGCGCCGGTTTCAATTCACCGGCGGCAGACGCTGTCTCAACCAGGTCGCCGATCGTCTTCTGGAAGCGCTCCGGATCGGGCTCGCCCGCGAGTTGGCCGAGCACGTTTCCGTCCGGCCCGATGATGACGAGCGTCGGCCAGGCGCGCACGCCGTACGCTTCCCAGATGGACATCTGCGGATCGTGCACGACCGGGTGGCGCAGCCCGTAGCGGGCGATGGCGTCCTGCACGCTCGCCGCGTTCCTTTCCTCGGCGAACTTCGGCGAGTGGACCCCGATCACGACGACGCGTTCGGGATATTTCTCCTCGATGCCGCGCAGGATCGGAATGATGTGGATGCAGTTGATGCAGCCCTCGGTCCAGAAGTCGAGGATGACGAGGCGACCGCGCAGGGACGCGATCGGCAGCGGTGCGGCAACGTTGAACCACTGCAGGCCCGGCCGTGCGATCTCCGCAGCAGGCGTCGCAGCCGCAAAGGATGTCTGCCGACCGAGGATTGCTCCGAGCAGGAGCGCGAGCAGCAGCGCGCCGCCGCGCCCGGCGAGATATCTCGTCATGATCGTCCTCGTTGCGGTTCTAGGCAGGCCTGAACGTGAGCGCCGCGCCGTTCATACAGTAGCGCAATCCGGTCGGCGGCGGGCCGTCGTCGAAGACATGGCCGAGATGGCCGCCGCAACGCCGGCAATGGACTTCCTGGCGCACGATGCCGAGCGAGTAGTCGCGGCGTTCGCCGACGGCGTGCGGCAGCGGCCGGAAAAAACTCGGCCAGCCGGTACCGCTGTCGAACTTCGTCTCCGAGGAAAACAGGTCGAGCCCGCAACCGGCGCAGGCGAACGTGCCCGCGCGCGTCTCGTGATCGAGCGGGCTGCTGAACGCGTGCTCGGTCGCCTCCTGGCGCAGCACGGCATACTGCACCGGCGTGAGCAACGCGCGCCATTCGGCGTCGCTGTGCGTGACCTCGAAAACTTCATCGGCGGCGTTCACGTCGCCCACGCCGAACAGGCGCAGCTTGATGAGCAGCGCGCCCGCGACGGCCGCGCCCCCTGCGGCTGCCAGCCACTCGCGCCGGCGCGATCCGGCGGAGGTCAGTGACCCGTCGTTTACATCCTGATGCGTCGTCATGCCCCACATGACCGGGCACGGTGCTGCGAGCTTTCATCCCCGCGGAGCGGAACGGCTGCGTCAGACGGCGAAACGCACCACGCGATTGCGGCCCAGATCCTTGGCCTTGTACAGCGCCTTGTCGGCGGCGCGGAACATGTCGTCGACGTCGTCGAAGTCGCGATCGCGGGTGCTGGCGACGCCGATGCTGATGGTGATCGGCGCGTCGGCAGAAATCGTGCCTTCCACGGTCCGGCGCAGGGACTCGGCGACCTTGGCCGCCTCTTCGCCGCTGGCGCCCGGCAGGATCAGGGCGAATTCCTCGCCGCCGTAGCGGCACACGCTGTCGCCACGGCGCACGCCGCGGCACAAGTGGTCGGCAACCTGCTTCAGCACTTCGTCGCCGCGCGAGTGGCCGTAGCGATCGTTGAACTGCTTGAAATGATCGATGTCGACGACGAGCAGCGCCACGGCACCCTGCGTGCGCCGCGCGCGTTCGAATTCGGACGCGGCCTGTTCGTCGAAGAAGCGTCGGTTGGGCACCTGGGTGAGCATGTCGGTACGACTCTGATGGCGCAGATCGCGCAGGCGGCTGGCGAGGGCGAGCGAGAGCAGCACCATCTCCATCAGCGATCCGACCTGGAAGCCGTTCTGGGTGAGCAGGTTGTGCGGCAGCAGGCCGAACACCTTGAGCATGTAGGCGAGCACGCCGACGAGCAGCATTCCCCAGGCGGTCATGAACAGGCGGGCGGGCTGATAGCCCTTGATCACGCCGAGCGTGCCCAGCGCCATGATCAGCATCGTCACCACGACCGTGAGCAGGGCGAGCGGCAGGATGAGCATCGCGTAGGACGCGAAGAACGAGGCCACCAGCCCGGTGCCGGCAAGGCCCTGCAGGAACACCGCCAGACGGTCGAGTTTCGGCGCGAATCCGGACGTATCGAGAAACGCACGCGTGAACTGCAGGCCGAACACGAGCGTCAGCGCGAGCATCACCAGCAGCGACTGGTTGCCCCACGCCGGGTCGTTCGGCCACAGGAATTCGAATGCAAGCCCGTTGTGGATGGCGAAATAGAGCCCGTAGCTCGTCGCGTACAGCAGGTAATAGAAGAAGGCGCGGTCGCGGACGATCAGGAAGATGAAGAAGTTGTACAGCACGAGCACCAGGAAGCCGCCGTAGTAGACGCCGTAGGCGATCTGCTCGCGGCTGATCGATGCGATGAGAGCGTGGCTGTCGTACAGCGTGAAGTCGAGATCGACCGGGCCGTCGGATGCGCCGCGAGCGTAGAAGGTGCGCTCCGATCTGGCCGGCACGACGAGATCGAAGACGAAATCGCGGTGCGCGTACTCGCGCGTGGCGAACACCGTGCGGTCGCCGGTGGCGGTGTCGTGCCAGTCGCCGTTGCGGTCCTGCGCCCAGACGTCGAGGTAGTCGATCAGCGGGTAGTCCTGGCGCAGCAGCACGTGACGGTCGCTGTCGTCGGGATTGGCAAGCGTGAACCGCACCCACCAAGCCGAGTGCGAGAAGCCGAAATTCGTGCCCATTTCCGGTGCGGGCTTGAAAGCCTCGGAGGCGCGCACGGCGGCGAAGTCCAGACGGCCGGTCGGGTCCTCGAGGACCTGCATGCTGGGCGCGAGCGGCGCGCTCGCAAAACCCGCGTCGACGCGCGTCGCCGCCGCCCGCACGCTGGCGTACAGCACGAGGGTCACGACCAGCAGGGTGAGGACGACGCGAAATCGGGACATGCGCCGGATTCTATCGACTGCATGCCGCCGGGTCACGAAAAATGCGCCGCGGTTAGAATGACGGACGGCGAGCGCTAGGAACCGATCGATGCGGAATGCATGCAGAGTCGTACCGTGGGTCATGGGATTGCTGATTGGCGCGTGCGGCCAGCAGGGACGGCCGATTGCCGACGGTGACCCGGTTGCCGGTGGCGGCGGCGCCATCAATCTGGAACAGGGCTGGACCGTGGAGGTTCAGGACCGGGCCTGGTTCGACTCCTTCGGCTCGCGGCTGATACCGACGCCATGGCTCAAGGCCCTGGAGCGGGCCGACGGCGAGGAACGCTTCATGAATCCCGCGCATCTGGATGCGCTCGGGTTCCTCGTGCAGGCGAGTACGCCGCACAACCCCGATGCATTTCCGGTCGGGTTCACGCGCGAGGTCGATGCGCAGGGCCGCGACTGGACGGGCCTCGGCTGCGCCGCGTGCCACACTGGCGAGGTGCGTTACCAGGGCCATCGAATCCGCATCGACGGCGGCGCCGCGATGCTCGACTTCGACGGTTTCGAGGGGCAGCTGATCGACAGCCTCCGGGCGACGCTGGCCGACGCGGCGAAGTTCGAACGCTTCGCGAACGCGCTCGGCGTCGGCGGCGAGCAGCGCAAGGGGCTGCAAGGCGACGTCAGCGCGCTCGCCGCTGCGCTGGCCGAGCGCCACGCCGTCAATCACGTGGACGTGCCGTACGGGCACGGCCGTCTCGATGCCTTCGGCCAGATCTTCAACGCCGTCGCCGTACAATTCCTCGGCGTCGCGGAGAACCGGCGTGCACCCGACGCGCCCGTGAGTTATCCGGTCCTGTGGGACGCGCCGCATCTGGACCTCGTGCAGTGGAACGGATCGGCGCCGAATGCCGGTCCGGGTCCGCTGCTGCAGAACATCACGACCGCGCTCGCCGTGTACGGCTCGCTGGACGTGTCCCGGCGCGAGGGACTAGACGGCTATCCGTCGACGATCGATTTCGCCCACCTCGCGCAGATCCAGGATGACTTCTACGCACTGAAGTCGCCGCAGTGGCCGGCGTCGGTGTTCGGTGCGCTCGACGGCGCGCGCGTCTCCCGCGGCGCGAAGATCTACGCGCAGCAATGCGTGGCCTGCCATCAGCTATCCGATCGCAACGACGCGCAGCGCGAACTCAAGGCCGCGCTGACGCCGCTCGCCGAGATCGGTACCGATCCGCGCATGGTGCGCAATTTCCTGGATTCGAACTCGAGCGCCGGCGCGTTCGCTGGTCGCAAGGAAGGCGTGCTCGGCGGCGACCCGATCGGCGACCGGGAGCCGACGATCGATCTCGTCGCGCATGCCGCGATCGGCGCCGCGCTGCGGCATCCGCTGGCGGCCGTGCGCGACGCGGTCGCCTCTTACCACCGCGTGATCAGGGCCGAACTCGACAAGCACCCCGACTACTACAAGGGACGTCCGCTCAACGGCATCTGGTCATCGGCACCGTATCTGCACAATGGCTCGGTGCCGACTCTCGCCGAGCTGCTCAAGCCGCCCGCCGAGCGCATGACGCGTTTCTACGTCGGCAGCCGCGAATTCGATCCGGCCGCGGTCGGGCTCGCCGTGGATGCGCGCGCGCACGCGTCGGAGTTCGATACTTCGCTTCCCGGCAATTCGAATGCGGGGCACCGTTACGGAACGACGCTCGGCGATGACGACAAGCGCGATCTGCTCGAATACCTGAAGAGCCTGTAGCGCTCGTCACGCCGGGCGCTGCGTGGGCGCGAGCTGCGCAAACCAGTCGTGCACGCTCGCCGGCCGCGCCGCGCCTCCGAGCAGGCGGTCGACGATCTGCTGGCCGAGCGCACGATACGCCTCGAACTGTGCTTCGCCGAAGAACTGGTCGGAGGTGGGCTCGTCCGGAAACGCCGGGTGGTCGCGCCAGTAGGCGTAGATGTCGGCGGTGAGGTCGGTGCACAGGACGGGCTTGATGTACAGGATCTGTCCGCGCCGGCCGTCGGCGTAACGGATGCTGCCGAGCGCGCATGGCTGCCGCATCAGGCTCTCGTCGCGCTGGTGATAAAGGCGATCCGCGGACAGGTCGATCTCCGCGCCGAAGTCCACGCGCACCCGCTCGATCGCGCGGCCGAGGTCGGCGAGCGTGGTCTGCGGATCGGCACCGGCGTCGGTCACGATCACGTAACGCACGCGGCGCCGGATGAGTTCGTAGAGGCCGAGGTTCTCGAAGCCGCCGCCGTCGGAGAGGTGTACGTGACGCGTGTTCTCGTCGAGACCGGTACCGAGCATCTCGCGCGCGATGAACACCCACCACCACGGCCGCCACGGATCGCGCTCGTGGCCACAGCGCGGATTGCGTCCCCAGTAGCCGAGGCGGACGTTGAGCAGAGCCATCAGGAACGACACGGCGCGCGCGCGGGTCGCGACCATGTCCGGATCGATCGCAGCGCCGGATATCGTGAACGCGTTCGACAGCGTCATCGAACCTCCCGCATAGTTGCCGGCGCGCCGGTAGCCGGTCGCGGACGAGCCGGTATACAGCGGCGAGAAGGTGAAGCTCGCGCCCTGCCGGCTGCGCAGGAGTTCGTCGCGCGAACTCGTCGTGTTGAGCGTGGTGTTGATCAGCGGCAGCGGCGCGCCTTTTTCCGGTCCGACGTCGCTGAGCGGAAATTCGCCCGGGTCGGGCTGGTCATCCGCGCCCACCTCGGGCAGGAACGCATCGCTCAGCCGCGCGCGGTAATACGCGTGAATCGACACGCGATTGATGTCGCAGACGAAAGCGAGCAGCACCGACAGGGCCATCAGGCCGATGTACACCGGCGCGTGCAGATGGTGATCGACGTGGGCGGCGATGTGATAACAAAGGATCAGCAATCCGTAGACGACCAGGCTCAAGCCGATCATCGTGAGGCGGCCGTTGTTGGCGCCGCTCTTGCGCCGGTCGAGCAGCATCGACGCGAAGCCGCTGATCATCGGCGCCAGATACGACAAGTGCTTGCCGATCTCGAACGCGCGGCGGCCGGTGAAGAAGTGCTCCGCGGTCTCGCCGAGCGTGGCCGCGACCGGGATCAGGCCGATGGCGATCAGCGCCGGTCCGAAGGCAAGCAGCCGGCCCATGAGCGCGCGCAGCCGGTCGATGCGGCGCACATCGCTGAGCCGGGGGATGCCTGCGAGCAGGGCGAACACGGTCGCGACCGGCGGCAGGGCAAGGAGGCACGACGCCCCTGCCGCGAGCAGCAGCCAGTAGCCGTGGTGCCCGCGTGGGACGTGGCCGCCCGGCAGCATCAGCCAGTCCGGCCACGTCACCGGCAGCCAGTCGAGCGTCATGGCGTAGATCGTGAAGACGAGGGGCGGCCCGAGCACGAGCACGTTGGCGAACGTCGCCGCGAAAATGGAAGCCACGAGGGTCCACAGCGAGAAGCCACGATGGCTGATCAGGAACTTGCCGTGACCGCGCAGCCAGTCGAGCACGCGGCCGGTGCCGGCGACGAGAGGGGCGTCGAACACGCCGCCGGGCGGGATCGCCGCGAGACGTGCACGCAGCCACGTGTAGCACGAGGCGATGTAGCCGCCGCCGGAGACCGACGACAGATAGTCCACCTCGCGCATGAGACCTGCGGCCTGCAGCGCCTGCAGGACGCCGAGGTTGAACGTTGCCGAGCGGATGCCGCCGCCGGAAAACGCGAGCCCCACGACGTCGTCTCCGGGCGGCGGCAGATCCGCTGCCTGGCGCCGGCGCGCGAGCCACTCGTGCTCGTCGCGCTGCACGGCAGAAAAGTCCTTCGTGTACGCGGAGTCGTCCGTGGGCGCCTCGATCATGGCGGCGAGTTCGTCCAAAGACCGCAGTTCGGCGGCGCGAAATCCGCCGGCGTCGCCGGCAGATCGCGATGCACCTTCAGGTACTCGATGATCGCCCAGCGCTCGTCGTCGCCGAGCAGCGGACCGATCACGCCGGAAGGCAGCGGATGGGCTTTCGAATCCGCGCGCCACGCCGCGAGCTGCTCTGGCGTGGCGACGAATCCATGTCCGCTGTTGTGGTTGCCGTCCTTGGTCGTGTCGAGCCAGAAGCCGTCCGCTTCGCTTGCGTCCGCGGGTTCGCTGACGTAGCCGACGCGCTTCGCATCGAAATCGCGCCGGCCGACGAAGAAGCGCTTGCTGCGCTGATCCGGCGGCAGCAGCATCTCGTAAAGGTTTGGCACCGCGCCGTTGTGCAGGAATGGCGGTGTCGCCCACACGCCTTCGAGCGGTCGCGGCTTGTAGCCCGCGATCTGCTGCGGCAGGTCGAGGATCCCGAATCCCTCCAGGCACTGCTGGCGCTCGTAGGGCACGTGATGGTCGGCGAAATACTTCGCCTTGATGAGCAGGCCGAGCACGTTCAGTCCCTCGCCTTCGGTGAGACGCGAGATGTCGAGCGCGGCAAGCTGGGCGTCGATCTGCTTCTCGCCCAGCGTCACGTCGCTGAGCAGCGCCTGGGTCTGGCAATCGAGCCCGCACGGGAACAACGGCGCTTGGAACGGCGCGGACAGGCTGCCGCCGAGTTCCGCGGCGATCGCGGCGAAGCTGTCGTGCGGGATCGATGGCGTCGCCTCCGCGTTCGGATCCGGATACGCCGCTAGCAGCGCCAACAGGCGTCCCGCATCGGTGCCGGCGGATTTGCGCGCGGCCACGACTTCGTCCAGGCGCCAGCGTGCATCGCGGGCGAGGTTGCGCACCAGTTGCGGCCGCAGCACGCGGCCGATTTCCTCGCGCGTGAGTCCGGCGCGGGACAGGTCGTAGCGACGTTCGAGGAATCCCTTTGCCTCGGTGGGATCGGTGCCGATGTGCTCGATCGGAATCACCTCGATCATCCATTCGGTGTCGGGCGAAGGTTTGCCCGGCGCATTGGAGAGCTGGCGCGCGCGATCGGCCGGATGCGGACCGTGGCAGCCCTGGCAGTGCGATTCGAACAGCACCTTGCCGCGTGCGGCGAGATTCGGGTCGACCGGTCCGAGCAACTGCTCCGGCCAGTGCGGTGGTTTCAGCTTCTGCAGCGTGTGCTCGATGAGGTCGAGACTGGGCAGATCCACCGAGGTGACGTAGCGCTGGTCGGATGGCACCGGATTGCCGTAGTCGTCGGTCATGCGCATGACCGCACCGACGCCGAGCGCCTCGCCGATGTTGCGCGCGAGCGGCTGCATCACCGAGCCGTTGTACTGTACCCAGTCGAATTTCCAGATGTTCCACACGTACGGATAGCTCACCGGCGCCGTGGCCGGCCGGTAGTTGGCGGCGGTCAGGTGATCCCCGAAGACGGTGTTGGCGATGCGGCCGAGCGCGTCGGTGCGGCCGAAGCCTTCCTGCACCGGATACAGATGCCGTAGCGGATTGTTCTGGCCCTGCGTCGCG
>Ga0335076_10002099_pt1 | contig 19663 bp, 15 predicted proteins | sample Lox_Sample_25_FD_206717 | JGI IMG/M metagenome (GOLD analysis project Ga0335076, IMG submission 206717) | Soil microbial communities from Loxahatchee National Wildlife Refuge, Florida, United States - Lox_Sample_2.5 | ecosystem: Environmental > Terrestrial > Soil > Wetlands | place: USA...
CGGCTCGGGCTGGCGTATTTTCTACACCCTGTTCAACCAGCAGGGCGGTGAATTCCTGAAGGACGGCAAGTTTCTGGACGGCGACAACCTGGCCAAGGCGGAAACCGCGCTGGCCGAGATGCAGAGCTGGACCAAGAACAAATGGGCGCCGACGAACACCGAATATCCCGCCTCGATCGCCCTCTTCACTTCAGGCAAGGCGGCGATGCACATCAACGGCGTCTGGGAAGTCCCGACCATGGTCGACCTGGCCAAGAAGGGGCAATTGTTCGACTGGGGCGCGATCCAGATCCCGGTGCTTTATTCCCAGCCGGCGACCTGGGCGGATTCCCATTCGTTCGCCATTCCCGACCGCAAGGGCAACCCGCTGACCCCGGAAAAGCGCAAGCTCGTGCTCGACACCATCCACTGGTTCAACACCCACTCGCTTGAATGGGCGGGCGGCGGCCATATCCCGGCCTACCTGCCGGTGCAGGAGAGCGCCGCATTCAAGGCGCTGAAGCCGAACTCCGACTATGTCTCGCTCGCCAAGACCGCCGTGTTCGATCCGGTGTCGGTCTACGCCGGCGTTGCTTCGCCGGTCTATGACGCCGCGGGCAACTACATGATCCCGGCCTTGAACGGCGAGATTGCCCCGGCCGACGCCGCGAAGAAGATCCGCGACGATCTGCAAGCCCTGACCAAATGAGGTAAGAATCGCTTCCGCGCCTCGCTCCGGCCCGCTTTTGCGGCTAGCCGGAGCGGGTCGTGGAACGCGAGGCTTGCCGCCGCGATGATCAAAAGCTCGCGCAGCGAATATCTGACGGCCGCCGTCCTGATGGCGCCGTTCTTTATCATCTACGCGGTCTTCTTTGTCTATCCGACCGTCAAGATGGTGGAGCTCAGCTTCACCAACGCGCCGCTGATCGGACCGGGCAAATGGGTCGGGCTCGACAATTATTTCCGGCTCGCCTCGGATCGGCTGTTTTCGATTGCGGTCTGGAATACGATCTATTTTGTGGTCCTGTCCGTCCCTTCCGGCGTCCTGCTCGCGCTGGTTATCGCGCTCGGAGTCAATCGCCTCAAGGGCTGGCTGCAGAGCATCGTGCTCGCGGCTTTCTTCCTGCCCTATATTCTTCCAGTATCCGTCGTCTACCGGATCTGGGGCTGGATGTTCGACAAGGACTTCGGCGTCGCCCAATATCTCCTTGCGCCCTTGAATGGCGGCCAGCATCTTTCAGTCTTCAGGACGGTCCCGCTGTTCATGCCGGCCGTCGCCTTCATCACGGTCTGGTGGTGCCTGGGGTTTAGCCTGCTCCTGTTCATCGCCGGATTGCGAAACATCTCGAGCGAGATTTACGAAGCCGCCGAGCTTGACGGCGCCGGCCGCTGGCTGCAGTTCCGGCGCATCACGTGGCCGTTGATCTGGCCGGTGACGGTCCTCGTGTTCACGATCCAGCTCATCCTGCAGCTCAAGATTTTCGACCAGGTCTACCTGTTCACCCAGGGCAGCCGGGTCGACGTCAATATGGTCATGGTGTTCTACATCCTGAGGCAAGCCTTCCAGCTCAACAAGGGCGGCCTCGGAGCCGCGTCGGCGGTGGTGCTGTTCCTGGTGATCGTGGTGCTGTCGGTGCTGCAATTTCAGTTGCTGCGCGCGCGGGGACAGCGATGAGCGCGTCGGTTCAGAGGCTCGAAATCGCCGCGTCACCGGCCGCGGCGCGGCTGGCGAAACTCAACCGGCTGGACGCCGTGGGGCTCCTCATCACGCTGGTCACGCTCGCCGGCGCGATCATCTGGGCGTTCCCGCTCTACTGGGGCGTCGTCACCACCTTCAAGCATGAATATGAGATCGTGCGGCCCGGCTTCCAGCTATGGCCCGAGCATTTCACGTTCGAGAACTATGTTCATGTGCTGCTGCAGACGAAAATCGGCTACTGGTACATCAACTCCCTCATCACCTCCGTCGCGGTAACCATCCTCGTCGTGATGATGGCGGCAAGCGCCGGCTACGCGATCTCGCAGCTCAACTTCCCTGGCCGCCGCCTGTTCTGGTGGATGATCCTCGGAAGCTTCATGGTGCCGATTCCGGCGCTGATCGTCACTCATTTCATCGTGATCAGCCAGCTCGGCCTCATCAACACGCTCGCGGGCGTTGTTGGGCCGCAGCTCATCGCGCCCGTCACCGTCATAATCTACAAGCAGTTCTTCGATTCGGTGCCCAAGGATTTCCGCGAAGCGGCGGTGATGGACGGCGCCAACGACTTCCAGCTGCTGTTCCGCATCTATCTGCCGATGAACTGGGGCGTCACGACTGCGCTCGCCATTATCACCTTCATCGGCGCCTGGAACCTGTTCCTCTGGCCGTTTCTGGCTGTGAGCTCGGAGGACAAGATGAATATCACTGTCGGGATCACCCAGGTCCACGACAATTTTGGCGTCTCCTATGGCCGGGATCTCGCGGTCGCCATGCTCGCCGCGCTTCCGGTCGCCCTCGTTTACCTGATCTTTCAGCGCCGCGTGACCCAGGCCATTATGCTATCGGCGGGAATCAAGGGATGAGCGCGACGCTCGACCAGACCGCGGACGCCGCCGCGCCCCATGTCGAGCTCAGGCGGGTCACAAAGCGCTATGGTTCCGTCACTGCGATCAGCGACCTCAGTCTCAAGGTCGACAAGGGATCGTTCACCGCGCTGCTCGGACCGTCGGGATGCGGCAAGTCGACATTGCTCCGGATGATCGCCGGCCTCGAGGCCATCACCGCCGGCCAGTGCTTTATCGACGGCCTCGACGTGACCGAAACGCCGCCCGCCAAGCGCCGAATTGCGATGGTGTTCCAGTCCTATGCGCTCTACCCGCACATGACGGTGAGGCAGAACATCGCCTTTTCGCTATCGGTCGCCGGCGAATCGAAGAAAGTCCAAAACGAGCGGGCGCTCGAGGTCGCCCGCGTCCTTCAGCTTGAGTCTTATCTCGACCGCCGTCCGGCGGAGCTCTCCGGCGGACAGCGTCAGCGGGTGGCGATCGGACGTGCGCTGGTGCGCAAGCCCGAAGCGTTCCTGTTCGACGAGCCATTGTCCAATCTCGACGCCAAGCTCCGCGTCCAGATGCGCTTCGAGCTGGCTAAGCTTCATGCCGATCTCGGCACGACGATGATTTATGTAACTCACGATCAGACCGAGGCGATGACGCTCGCAGACAAGATCGTCGTGCTCGAGGGGGGCGTGATCTCGCAGGTCGGGTCGCCGCTCGAGCTTTACAACCGTCCGGCAAACAAGTTTGTCGCCGCCTTCATCGGCTCGCCAAGCATGAATTTTTTTGGCGTCGACGTCGCCGGCGTGAACGGTCGCACCGCGAGCGTCGTCCTTCCGGGAGGACGAAAGGCCGAGGCCCCGCTTAAGACAGGCGCGTCCGGCTTGCGCTCGGCCGAGCTCGGGGTCCGCCCCGAGGATCTCCTTTTCGTCGACCCGGGCGACGCCGCGGCCGCTTTTGGCGGCTCAGTCAGGATTGTCGAGCATCTCGGCAATTCCACCCTCGTCTATGTCGACACCCCAGCTGGGCAACTGATCGTCGAGGGCGAAGGGGACCTCAAGGTAGAGCCCGGCGAGGCCGTAGGTCTCAGACTCAACGAAGCCCATGCGCATCTGTTCGGCGCGGACGGGGCGACGCTCTGATCCCCGCGACTGCCACGACCTCCCGGGCGCACTCAGGCCTCTGTCGTGAGCCTCAACACGATGTCCTGGTCGTAGTTGCCGAACCCGCGGCCGAAGATGTTGACCCCGCCCGGATGGCGTGCGTCGGGTTTGACCTCAATCCGGAGCCTGATCGAATGGTGGGCCGAAACATCGAGGTCCTTTGGCGTCAGCGGCGAGATCCTGACGCCGTCGACGAACGAGCCGTCCGGGGTCACCCGGAAGCTCTTCAGCATGCCGTATTGGCTGCCCTTGAGCTTCCACCAGTCGGGTGTGTAAAGGCCGCGCTGATCGCCGAAGTCGCCGGGACTCGTCCAGACGCCGAGCTCGTGGCCGTTGACGGCAATTGTGATGTCGGACGGCCAGTCGGCCGCGGTTCCGGGAACCTCAGACGAAAGCTCGAGCGAGAATTCGAGCGCGGTCGCCGCCTTGCCGACATGGCGCGCATTGTTGGGGAACTGATATTCGACGAAGCCGCGGGTGAACCACATCAGGCCCGCATTCATCCGGTCCGGATCGAGGAAGGTTCCGGGCACGTCGAGGAGACCGATGATTCCCAGCGGCGAGCAGAGGCCGCAGGGGGCGCTGACCTCGCAACTGGTATAGAGCCCGATCGGCATCGCGACCTCGATTGCGTTGGCGTCGGGGCCGCCGATGTCGTCGCGCAACATCACCAGCACCTCGTCGAAAGCGGAAAAGCAGAGCTTCTGACTGCCTTTGCGGCCCTTCTGGATCTCCGCCCGGATCAGGCCGGCGCTTTCGAGAATTTGCAGATTGGAGGAAACAGTCGATTGCGGGAGGCTCAGCGCCGCGGCGATGTCGTTCACGTTAACGCCCGGGCGCCGGTGCAGCAGCCGCAAAATACGCGCCCGCGCGGGCGACGCCAGCCCGCGCACCACGTCCGGCCGCTCGGCGGGATCGATCACCAGGAAATTGCGCGACATCCTTTGCCCTGCCCGGCCTCGCGGCTTTTATATCAGGGTTTTGGATATTTGGATAATCCGCCCCATCGCCGCGCCGGCCGCTTTGCGGCCCTCGCCGGAGCCTCGCATGTACGCTGATCCCAGCGGTCGCCGCTCGACGCTTTCGCTGGACGGACTCTGGGACTTCGAATTCGAAGGCCCGACGGCGCGACTTAGCGGCGGGGGCCATACGATCCGCTCGCCCGGCATCTGGCAGGCTCAGTTTCCGGCGCTGCGCAACGCTCACGGTACTGGGCGATACCGGCGCGGCGTTCAAATTCCGCCGAATTGGGCGGGCAAGCGCGTCTTTCTTGTCATGGAAGGCGTGTTCCATGAATCGGTGATCCTGGTCGACGAGGTCGCGCTCGGGGTCCACGGCGAAGGCTGGACGCCGATCGAAATCGACCTGACCGAGGCGCTCGCCGGCAAGGCCTCGTTCGTGCTCGGCGTCGACGCGCGGGTTGCCGACGACCGCAGCGGCGGTCGGTTCAGCCTGTCGCTGGCCGCCAAGCAGGACTGGTATGGGGTCCACGGCGGGATCTGGAAGAGCGCCGCGCTCGAGGCGCGCGATCCGCTCCACATGAGCGAGCTTGCGGTTCGCACGGGCTTCGACCTGACGCGCGGGACCGTCACCGCGACGGGAGCTGTCTCCAGACCGGCCGCGGCGGTCGCGCGAATGACGCTCTCCCGTTCCGGGCGGGCGGTCGCGCAGCGCGACTTCGCGCTCGGTTCGACCGCATTCGAGGCGACGCTTGGCGTCTCCAGTCCCGAACCGTGGTCGCCGGACCGGCCAGCGCTCTATGACCTCGCGGTCGAGCTCGTGCATGAGGGCCGGATCGCCGACCGCGTCGAGCGCACAATCGGGTTCCGCCGGTTCGAGGCCAGCGCGGGGCGGCTCCTGCTCAACGGCAAGCCCTTCTATATGTTCGGCGCGCTCGATCAGGACTGGCATCTCGAGGAGGAATGCCGTCCGCCGAGCGCCGAATTTCTCGAGCAGCGATTCGCCCGCGCCAAGGCGATGGGGCTCAACACGCTGCGCTGCCACGTCAAGATTCCGGACCGGCTCTATTTCGATCTCGCCGACAGGCTCGGGCTGATCGTCTGGCTCGACATGCCTTACATGCAGTTCCTCGCGCCTGCGACGCGCGAGGCGCTGAAGCGCGTGTTCCAGACTTCTGTTGCGACTCACGCCCATCATCCCTCGATCGCCATCTGGACGCTGTTCAACGAGGGCTGGGGGATCGAGCTCGACGACAATCCGGACGACCGGCGCTGGCTGATCGAGACCTTCGACGCGATGAAGCCGCTCGTCCCCGGGAGCCTGCTTGTCGACAATTCCCCCTGCTTCCCGCGCAATTATCACCTCAAGACCGATATCGAGGATTTCCACTGGTACAACGGCTTCCCGCACCAGAACGCGGCCTTCGCCGCGACGACGCGCGCCTTCGCCGCCCGCGCGCCATGGACCTTCTCGCCGCATGGCGACGCCGAGCGGCGCGGCGACGAGCCGCTGATCTGCTCGGAGTTCGGCGTCTGGGGCCTGCCGCATCCGCGCGAGATTGTGGACGCCGACGGCGGCGAGCCATGGTGGTTCGAGAGCGGGCACGACTGGAACCTGGGCAGCGCCTATCCGCATGGAATCGAGACCCGCTTCCGCGACGCCGGGCTCGCGCCGATCTTCGGCGACCTCGACGGATGGGCGAGCGCGGCGCAGGAGCTGCAGTATCGCGCGCTCAAAACACAGATCGAGACGCTGCGCTGGGAGCGTCCGATCTCCGGCTATGTCATCACCGAGCTCAACGACACCCAGTGGGAGTCGAACGGGCTCATGGATGTGCTCAACCGCCCGCGCGCCTTCGCCGAGCGGCTCGCCAATCTTCAGCGGCCCCGGCTCGTCATCGCGCGCACGGACCGCACCGCAGTTCGCGCGGGCGAGCGGTTCGAAGCCTCGGCAAGGCTCGCCCGCGCGGCCGATCCGCCGGAGGGCGCGAGGCTCGTCTGGCGCTTCGCGGGCGAGAGCGGCGAGGCCGCGCTCGGCGCCGAGCCGGCCACGATTGCGCTCGCCGCTGGGCGGGTCGACGCGATCACGATCGCGCCGCTCGAACTCGAAGCGTTCGCCGCCGACGGCCACCTGCTCTCGCGCAGCGAGCGCGAGCTGTGCATCGTCCCGGCGCTCGGCCCGCACGCGCCGGCGCTGTTCGCCATCGACGGCGCCGCCGCCGATGCGCTCGCCGCGCTCGGCTGGCCGAACCGCGCCGCGACCGCAGACGAGGCCGAGGCGCTGCTGGCGACGCGGCTGACCTCGGCGGTTCGCGACGCGCTGATCGACGGCCGTAAGGTCCTGCTGCTCGCCAATTCCGCCGAGGCGCTCATCGATCCCGAGCGCCGGCTGCCCGCCAACGACCGCCACAACTTCCCCTCGATGCTGCTCCGGGCGCGGGCCGGGACGCCGTGGGACGGCCAGTGGATGGGCGCCTTCGCCTGGCGGCGCGCCGACGGGCCGTGGGCGGGCCTGCCGGGCGGGGCGATGCTCGACGAGCACTGGAGCGGCCTTCTTCCCGCCTATGTGCTGACCGGCTTTCCCTCGACCGCCTTCAATGGGCTGGTCGACGCAGGGGTCGCGGTGGGGTGGCTGCATCACGCCGCCGCGTTCGCCAAGCGCAGCTTCCTCGGCAGGGGCTGGCTGACGGTCGCGACCTTCGACCTGACCTCGGCCGAAGCGGCGGCCAATCCGCTCGCCCCGCATCTGCTCAAGGCGCTGGCCGAGAGCTGAGGCGCGGGGAAATTGGATTTCCAAATTTGCCGCAACAAGAACCAAATTAATAACTTAGACCGTGGGCGCCAAGTTTCGCCTTCAAGCGGGGCCTCGCGCGGGGGCCCTTTTCATGTTGGGCCTCGGCCAGAAGACGCCCCCCGTCATCGGCTTTGGAACCCCGGTCGTGGTCGGCAGCGAAAGCGGCAGGCCCCGGCGCGAGCGCAAACCCAGATAGGCGAAGCATTGCGCTTCGATGCTGTCGCCGTCGAAGCCGATCGCCTCGACCGGCTCGACCCGCACCTGAAGCCGGTCGCTGAGCCGGCGTATCAGGTCGGGGTTCCGCCGACCGCCGCCGCCAACCAGCCAGCGTTCCGGCGCCTGAGGGACGTGCTTGAGCGCGGCTGCGGTCGATTCGACCGTGAACGCGCTCAAGGTCGCTGCGCCGTCGGCGTCGCTCAGGCGCCCGACGCAGGCCGCGCGGGCGCTGAAATGATTGCGGTCGAGCGATTTGGGAGCCGGCCGGTCGAAATACGGGTCGTCCATCAGGATCGCGAGCGCCGCGGGGTCGACGCGCCCGCCCGCCGCGAGCGTCCCGTTCTCGTCAAATGGCAGTCCTCGCCTCGCGCTTAGAAAATCATCGATCAGCGCATTGGCCGGGCCGGTGTCGAAGGCGACGATCTCGCCCTTGGCGCCGAGATAGGTGACGTTGCCGACCCCGCCCCAGTTCAGGATCATCAGCGGACGTTCTAGGCTCGCCGCCATTGCGGCGTGGTAGAGCGGCGCGAGCGGCGCGCCCTCGCCGCCCGCCTTGACGTCGGACGAACGGAAGTCGCAGACGACGTCGAAGCCGAGCGCCGCCGCGGCGCGCGCGCCATCGCAGAGCTGCCGCGTCAGGCCGGAGCGGGGCCGGTGCAGGATGGTCTGGCCGTGCAGGCCGACGAGCGTGACACGCTCGCGTGCGACCGCGAACCGGCGCAGAAACGCCTCGACCGCAGCGACGTGGGCGTCGGTCACGTCGCGCTCAAGCTGGAGCTGGGGCGCCTGAGCTTCATTCAAGTCGGCGACCACCGCGCGCAAACGGCCCGCAACGTCTCGGGGGTAGGGGAAGGTCGCGGCGGGCCCGGTCATAAGCTGCGCTTCGCCGTCGCTTTCGATCAGCGCGACGTCGATCCCGTCCATCGACGTGCCGCTGATGACGCCGATCGCGCTGGAAACCCCCTCTCGCCGCTCGCGGGGAGAAGGGACGCTCGATCGCCGCTCGCTCACTCGCTTTCGCCCTGGTTTGCGCCCGGCGCCCAGAGCACGTCGGCCATGCCGAAATCATTGGCCGCGCGCGCCGCGACGAACAGGTAGTCGCTGAGGCGATTGACATAGGCGAGCGCAGCCTCGCCGACATCCTCGCCCTCGATCGCCGCTAGGGCGACCATGGCTCGCTCAGCCCGGCGGCAAACCGCGCGCGCCTGGTGCAGGGCGGCGGCGGCCGCCGTCCCGCCCGGCAGCACGAACGAGCGCAGCGGATGCAGCCTGACGTTGAGGGCGTCGATCGCCCGCTCGAGCGCCTCGACTTGCGACGGCGCGACCCTAAGCGCCGCGCCCGGCTTTTCGTCGGCCTGGCGGGGCAGGGAGAGATCTGCGCCGAGATCGAACAGGTCGTTCTGGATCCGCTTCAGCATCGGCTCGATCGCCACATCGGCGGCGTCGTTCCAGTCGCTGACGGCGATGAGGGCAAGCCCGATGGCGCAATTCGCTTCGTCGACGTCGCCCATCGCGGTAACGCGCGCGTCGCTCTTCGGCCGCCGCGAGCCGTCGCCAAGGCCGGTCTCGCCCTTGTCTCCGGTGCGAGTGTAGATGACGTTCAGCTTGACCATCGGTCTCCCGCCTGTCGCGCTTATGGGCCTGCGCGGCTATCGCGTAGCGCGGCGAGCGGGGGGCGTCTACCGAGGCCTTCGCCGGGGCGTGGCGCGTCTCCGCCTCAGTCTCGCTTCATCAGCCGCTCGAGATAGTCGCGCTCGTCGACCGGTCGGGTGGGGTCGGCGAGGCGGCGGCGGAGCTCCTCCATGACCCGGCGCGCGCGCTCGGCGGCGCCCGCCGACTCCTTGAGCGGCCCGTCCTCGCGGCCCTTGTCGCCCTCGGGGCCGCGGCCGAGCGGATCGTCGCCGGACCGCTCGCCCGGCCGGGTCTGGCGCGCGACATAACTGCCCTTGCCGTTGCGTCCTTTGCCCTGGCCGCCCTGCCCCTGCATCTGCTTTTCGAGCCCCTGCGCGCCTTCTCTCAGCGCCTCGAGCGCGCGCCCCTGCGCGTCCACCGCGGCGCCCTTGCCGGTCTTGCCGTTCTGCCCCCCTTTGCCCGGCTTGCCCTGATCGCCGGAAAGGTCGCCTTCCGCCTCCTTCATGTCGCCCTGGGCGTCGTCGAAGCCCTTCTCGCTCTTCATCCCCAGGTTCTTGAGTTTGCGTTGCAGCTCAGCGAGCCGGTCGCGCAGCGTGCGCTGACGCTCATCGAGCGGCAGAGCGTCCTGGTCGGCCTGGTCCTGGTCGGGCTTCGCCGACGTGTCGGCGTCGCTGTCGCCCTCATCGGGGGAATTCTGAGCGCCATCCTCGCTCGGCTGCGCCTGCTGGTCGCCCTGCCCCGGCGCCGCGCGGTTATGCGAGCGCCGGCGCGCGCGGTCGCGTTGGTCGCTGCGGAAAGTGTCGTCGCGCAGCGTCTGCTGATCGCGCAGCAGCTTTTCGAGTTCGCCGATCTGCTTGCGCATCTCGCGTTCGCCCGGGCTCTCCTCGCCGTCGCGGGCGCTGCGCATGTTCTCGAACATCTCCTGCATCTGGTCGAGCATCGCCTGGGCGTCCTCGCGCGAACCGCTGCGGGCGGTGTCCTCCATCTGGTCGAGCAGCTTGTCGAGATCCTGAGCCTGAAGGTTCTGGTCCTCGGCGCTGCTGTCGGGCTGCGAGTTGCGCGCCATCTCGCTCATGAAGCGCTTGGCCGCCTCGCGCAATTGCTCCATGAGCTTGCGGATTTCCGCGTCGCTCGCGCCGCGCTGGAGCGCTTCGCGCAGCGCCTGCTCGGCGGCGCGCAGGTCGCGTTCAGCCTGGGTGGCGTCGCCGTCCTCGATCTGCAGCGCCATCGCCCACAGCATGGCGGCGACATCCAGCAGATCGGCGTCGCTCCTGGCGCCGTGCAGCGAGACGTTGGCCTGCTTCAGGCCAAGATAGATGTTGGCCGGCGTATCGAACAGCTCCGGCGCGATCGCCAGCGCGACCAGCGCCGTCTCAACCTGGTTGGGCGCATGGTCGGGGTCGAAGATGAGGTTGCGCCGTTGTTCGACCAGCGCTCGCGCCAGCGGATTGTGGAAAGCGCGCTCAGGCAGCGTCATTTCGATCGGCCCGGTCTGGCCGGTCTTGCCTGAAACGCTGACCGCGCTGAGCTGCATCGTCACTTTGGCGCCCGCCCATGGGTGTTCGGAGAGGTCGACGGTCGTGCGCGCGTCGCCGACGCCATTGGCGGTCGGCGGCAGCACCAGCGCGGCCTGCGGCGGCGGCGCCAGCGTGCGCGGGGCGGGACCCGCGCCGTCATGCGAAGGGGCGAAGTCCGCTCGGGCGCTCGCGAGCCCGAATCGATCCTCGACGTGGTAGGCGAGCGTCAGCGAACCGCTGACGTTGGCGCGCGGCTCCTCGGTCGAGACGATGGTCGGCGCGCCGGCCGACGTGACGGCGAGAACGGCGACCGCCGCAGGCGCGCCGCCGCGCAGGATCGTCGCCTTACCGCCGCCGTGAATGGTCCATCGCCTTTCAGTCAGGGTCTTGTCGCCGCCTTCGCCCTTTTGATCCGACGGGCTGATCGCTCCCTCGATCCGCGTCTCGACGAGGCTCGGATCGGCGCGCACCACCAGGATCGAATCCTCAGGCACATTGAGCGTCTGCGGATCCGCCGTCTTGAAGTCGATCACCGCCGGCGGCCGGCCAGCATAGGGCGGCGGGTCGATCCAGGCGTCGATGCGGCTCGACGCCGCGGCGGCGATCGCTTGGTCGCTGCGCCAGTCGAAGGCGGCGGCCAGGCGCCCGTACATCTCCGGGCCTGCAACGACCGCCGCCGCGAACGCGAGCAGCGCCACGCCGAAGCGGATCGCGTAGGGGTCGCGCTCGGCCATTCGCGGCGAGGGCGGGGCCACGCGGATCGCGTCGACCGCCCGCTCGAGGCGAGCCCGATGCGCCGTCCACATCGCCCGCGTGCCGGGATCTCCGCGATCGTTGGCGAGGCTGTCGGCGAGCGAGGAGGCCGGGCGGTGGTTTGCTCCCGCGTCACGGTCGAGCCGGGCGAGGACGTCACGCGCCGCCGGACGGCGCATCCGCGCGAGCGGGGCGAGCGCAATCCCGCAGGCAATCGCAAACAGTACGACTCCGGCGATGCGGAACGACCGAGGCGCGAACTGCCACAGTCCGAGCCAGGAAGCGGCGAGGAAGAAAACGGCGACCGCGACCGCGAAGACGAGCGGCGGCCAGAGTCTCTCGACGACGAGCACGCGCCGCGCCAGTGTCGCCAGCGCAGCGAGGCGGCCGCCCTGTTCGGGGCTGATTGACGGGTCAGAATCCTTCACCGCGACACCATCGTCCGCTTCGCCGATTCGATTGTAGAGCAATTTCCGGGCCAATGCACAAAATCACTGGCTGGCCGTCCAGGCTCCCTAGCAGGGCAAAACTCACCGCAACCACGGCGGAAGTGTGTCGAGGCCGATCAATTCCTCGTAGCTGGGCCGTGGCCGCACGACCGCATATTCGGAGCCCCTGACCAGCACTTCGGGGATCAGGAGACGGGTGTTGTAGGTCCCGGCCTGCACCGCACCGTAAGCGCCGGCGCTCATCACCGCCATCAGATCGCCGGCGGCGACTTCCGGCAGGTCGCGGTCGAGCGCCAGATAGTCGCCGCTTTCGCAGACCGGTCCGACCACGTCGCTTCGGATCAGACGCCCCGCCCGCGGCGCAGGCGCCTTGAGGGGCAGAATGTCGTGATGCGCGTCGTACAGCGTCGGCCGCACGAGATCGTTCATCGCCGCATCGACAATGACGAAGCGCTTGTTTTCGCCCTTCTTGATGTAAAGGACCGAGGCGACCAGAACCCCGGCGTTCCCGACAATGACCCGGCCGGGCTCCAGCATGATCTTGCAGTCGAGGGCGGCGGTGTGGCGGGCGACGATCTTGGCGTATTCGGCTGGGAACGGCGGGGAACTATTGTCCGTGCGGTAGGGAATGCCTAACCCTCCGCCAAGATCGACATGCTCGATTGCGTGGCCGTCGCCTCTCAGCGCGCGGACGAAGTCGGCGAGCAGCACGAAGGCGCCGTCGAACGGCTCAAGATCGGTGATCTGGGAGCCAATATGCATGTCGACGCCCCGAACGCGCAAGCCCGGCAGGGTCGCCGCGTAGGCGTAGACGTCGCGGGCGCGCGAGATCGGCACGCCGAACTTGTTCTCCGATTTTCCGGTCGCGATCTTGGCGTGGGTGCGGGCGTCGATATCCGGATTGACGCGGATGGCGATCGGCGCGACCGCCCCACGGCTTGTCGCGGCGCGCGACAGCGCCTCCAGCTCCGGCTCCGATTCGACATTGAAGCAGAAGATGTTTTCTTCGAGCCCGAGGTTCATTTCGGCGAGCGTCTTGCCGACGCCGGAAAAAATGATCCTTTCTCCCGGCACGTCCGCCGCCCGCGCCCGCCGCAATTCCCCCTCGCTGACGACGTCCATCCCGGCGCCAAGCTTCGCCAGCGTCGCCAGCACCGCCTGGTTCGAATTGGCCTTCATCGCATAGAAGACATGCGCGTTCTGGCCGGCGAAAGCGCCCCGGAACGCCTGGAAATGCTGTTCGATCGCCGCGCTCGAATAGCAATAGAACGGCGTTCCGACCGCCTCCGCAATCGTCGCCAGCGCGACGTCCTCGGCATGGAGAGCGCCGTTGCGATAGGAGAATTGACGCATGCGGTTGGTGGGCTATTTCAGCAGGAAATCGAGGAAAAACGGCTGGTCCGGCGCCTTGATCGGCGGGATCGACGGCTTGGCGAATACGCCCGCTGGGCTCGCCGGGTTCGAGTCCGCCGGTTTCGGCGGCGCATTGGGGTCGGGCGGGGGCTCGAGCGGACCGTACCGGCCGCACGCCGCGACAAGAAGCGCGAGCGCGGCGGCAAGCCCCAGCAGGCGCCCACGCAGGGGGAAACGATACGACAGTGCGACGGCCACGAACGACTCCGGCTGATCGCCGGCACTATACAGAAACCGTGGGCGGAGGCGAGGCCGCGACTTGCGGCCGATCTTGCGGCTGCGCCTCCCACTTAAGTCGTGGCCGCCCCCGAACTGTGATCCGGAGGCGTTGGCGCCGGCAGGAGGCTGAGTCGGGATTGCTATCGCGCATGAACCTGTAAGACGTCGGCGCGATCAGCGTCGAGCCGCAGAGCGTCGCCTCGCGGCGCGACGACCTGTCGCAGCATACACTTGCGACCGCGACCAAGCGTCGCATATTCAGAAAAAGCGCAGTGCGTAATCTCCCCGGCCAAACGCTTAACGGGAGAAACGCGATGAGAGAAACTCCGATGCGTTCGAGCGTCGACAGCGCCCTCCTCGTCTTCTTCCGCGTCGCCATCGGATGGACCTTTCTCTGGGCGGCGATCCATCATTTCGGCGACGACAAGTTCGTCGCGGGCTTCTTAAGCCACACACAGACATTTCACGACATCTACGCGCCGCTCACCGCGCCGGCGATCGCGGCGCCGCTCACTTTCCTGGTGGAATACGGCCACTTGCTGATCGGCCTGTCGCTCGTATCCGGCCTCCTTGTGCGCGCGAGCGGACCGTTCGCGATCCTGCTTCTACTCCTCTATTGGACCGCGCACATGGATTTCCCGTACATCGAGAACGCGAATAGCTTCCTGATCGACTATCACCTCGTCTATGCGGCGCTGGTGATCGAGTTGATGCGCAAGCAGGCCGGCCATGTGTTCGGCCTCGACGCCTGGGCGGAAAACCTCCCGGCCGTACAGCACAGCGCCTTCCTGCGCTGGCTCGTCGGCGAAGGCGCGCCCGCGGCGGCCTAAACAAAAGCGCCTGCGCAAGCCTCGACGATGCGGCCGTCGAGCGTGTACGGCGCCGCGCCCCTTGCGCCCTGCCGCGCCATGGTCCACATAGGCCGCGGGAGGTTGGCGAAGGACGTACCGCTCGCCAACCGGGTCAGGTCCGGAAGGAAGCAGCCCTAACGAGACAGGGCGGGTCTTTGTCCAACCTCCCACTCGTGTGCGCGCGCCGTCCGGCGCACGCGGCGGCGTGAGCCCGAAGCGGCTCAACTTCGCGCGCAAGACGGCCTTCGAACGAAAGTGAAGATGGTCAAAGATCGACCCTTTCCCGGCGAGAGAGGCGGCCGTTGAGCGATTCGCTGTTCCCGCTCGCCGATGCGGCGCCAGCCGTCCCCTATCGGGTGCTGGCGCGAAAATATCGGCCGATCCGGTTCGAGGATCTCGTCGGCCAGGAGCCGATGGTGCGCACGCTCGCCAATTCTTTCGCCGCCGGCCGAATCCACCAAGCCTATATCCTGACCGGCGTGCGGGGCGTCGGCAAAACGTCGACCGCGCGCATCCTGGCTCGCGCGTTCAACTATTCCCTCCCCGGCAAGATCGACCGGCCAAGCGTCGACATGCCCGAGCTTGGGCTTCACTGCCAGGCGATCATGGAGTCGCGCCACGTCGACGTGATCGAGATGGACGCAGCCTCGCATACCGGCATCGACGACGTGCGCGAGATCATCGAGAACGCGCGGTATCGTCCGGTTTCCGCGCGGACCAAGGTCTACATCATTGACGAAGTGCACATGCTGTCGAAGCAGGCGTTCAACGGCCTCCTGAAGACGCTCGAAGAGCCGCCTGAGCACGTCAAGTTCCTATTCGCGACGACCGAGATCGACAAGGTGCCGATCACCGTCCGGTCGCGCTGCATCCGTTTCGATTTGCGACGCATCGAGTCCGGGCCGATGATCGCGCACTTGCGCAAGATCTGCGCGGCGGAAGGGGTCGCCGCGGAGCCCGAAGCGCTGGCGCTAATCGCCCGCGTCGCCGAAGGCTCGGTGCGCGACGCGCTGTCGCTGCTCGACCAGGCCATCGCGCATAGCGGTCATGCTGGCGTCGCCGCGGCCGCCGTTCGCGACATGCTCGGGCTGTCGGACAAGGGCGAGGTCATCGTGCTGTTCGAGCGGGTGATGAAGGGAGAGATCGCCGAAGCGCTTGAGCTCGCGCGCGCCCTCCATCAAGCCGGCGCTGACGCCGCCGACATCCTGATCGAGCTGGCCGAGTTCTGCCATTTCGTCACCCGCGCCAAGATCGCGGGCGCCGCGGCCGACGATCCGACGGCGAGCGAGATCGAGCGGGAGCGCGCCCGCGAATTTGCCGATCGGCTCACGTTGGGCGTTATGACGCGCGCTTGGCAAATCTTGCTCAAGGGCGTGGAGGATGTGAGGGATTCGCCCCGCCCCCTAGCTTCGGCCGAGATGGCGCTTATTCGTCTCGCCTATGCTTCCGACTTGCCTGCGCCCGAAGAGGCGCTTCGCAGGCTGAGCCAAGCGTCCGACGGTCCCCGGCATGCGCCGCCGCTTACGCCTGTCGGCGGAGGTCCGCGCGGGTCGATGCGGCTCGCCGCGGACGAGCCCGCGGCGGACGAGGCCGCGCCCTCCCCTTCGCCGCTCGCTGCCAGGCTGCGACTCGCGTCTTTCGAGGACGTCGTTGCGCTGGCGCGCGCCAAGCGGGACATTCAGCTCGTCGATTCGCTTGAGCGCGACGTGCGGCTCGCACGTTTTGAAGCGGGCAGCATCTCCTTCACCCCCGTCGAAGGCGCCGCGCCCGGACTGGCGCAGACACTGGCTCGACGGCTGCAGGAATGGACCGGCGAGCGCTGGATGGTGGCGCTGGTCGCCGGATCGACTGCCCCGACGCAGCGCGAGGCCGCCCAGGCGCGTGACACCGAGCGGGCGAGCGGGGCGGCCGCGCATCCGCTAGTGCGCAAGGTGCTTGACCGATTCAAGGGCGCGCGCATTGTCGACGTTCGGCGTCCCGAGCCTGAGGGGGCGCCGCCGCTGCCGGCGCGTCAAGCGGACGAAGACGTCGGCTACGCCGATTCCGCCGTCAACGTCGCTGACGACGGCTGAGAAGGAGATCGCACGCCGTGGATATCATGGGCATGATGAAGAAAGCGCAGGCGGTCCAGGCCAAGCTTCAGGAGGCGCAGGAGGAACTGGGGCGCCTCGAAGTCGAAGGCCGGGCCGGCGGCGGCATGGTCAGCCTCACTCTCAACGCCAAGGGCGAACTGCGCGGCGTTCGCATCGACGCCTCGCTGCTGACGCCCGCGGACAAGGAGATGCTCGAAGATCTGATCGTGGCCGCGTTCGCCGACGGCAAGACGAAGGCCGATCGAGCGGCCGCCGAGAAGATGCAGTCATTGACGGCCGGCCTACCCTTGCCGCCTGGCATGAAGCTGCCATTCTAGAGGTCGGATGCCGACCAACGTCGCCGGACCCGAAATCGAACGTCTCGTCCAGCTTCTGGCGCGCCTGCCGGGATTGGGGCCGCGTTCGGCCCGCCGCGCGGCCCTCCACCTCATCCGCAAACGCGAGACGCTGCTCGCGCCGCTCGCCGAGGCGTTGCGCATCGCGCAGGAGCGGATCGTGACCTGCTCGATCTGCGGCAATGTCGATACGCGCGATCCCTGCACGATCTGCGCCGACGAGCGCCGCGACGCGACGACGCTGGTCGTCGTCGAATCGGTCGGCGATCTTTGGGCGCTGGAGCGGGCCTCCGCCACCCGGGCGCGCTATCACGTGCTTGGCGGGGCGCTGTCGCCCCTCGACGGCGTCGGGCCTGCCGATCTCAACCTGACGGCGCTGGTCGCCCGCGTCGCCAAGGGCGAGGTGGGTGAATTGGTCCTTGCGGTAAACGCAACGGTCGAGGGCCAGACGACGGCGCATTACATCATCGATCTTCTGTCCAATCACCCGGTCAAGGTGACGCGGCTCGCCCACGGCGTGCCGGTCGGCGGCGAGCTTGACTATCTCGACGACGGCACGCTGGCGGCGGCAATGCGGCAGCGCACAGCGTTTTGACGGTCGGCGTCGGAAAACCGGCCCCCTATCGAAGCCCAGGCCGAGCGCTTAGATTTACCGAGAAGCGCCGTCTCCCCGCGAAAGGCCATCATCCGATGCCGTCCGCCGCAACCGCCTCGCGATTGTTCGTCCCGCCTTTTCCGCCCCGCGCAGACCGGCCGCGCGGCGCGTTGTCGACGATCCTCACATTGCGACGCAATCCGCTGGAAATCTGGGGCAAGGGCGCTTTCGAGCAGCCGTTCTGGGTCGGCCGCTCGGCGTTCGGGCCGCGCGCCATGGCGCACGATCCCGTTTCGGTGCGTCACGTCCTGCTCGACAACGCCGCCAACTATCGCAAGGACCAGCTGCAGCTGCGGATCCTGAGCCCCGGGCTCGGCGACGGCCTTCTGACCGCTGACGGAGAGGCGTGGCGGATTCAGCGGCGGGCGCTCGCGCCCTTGTTCTCGCCGCGCGAGGTCGCCGGCTTCGCCAGCGCGATGCAGAAGGTTGCGGCCGAAGCGGTTGCTCGCCTCGAGCGCCGGCGCGAAGGGGCGGTGACCGATATCGGCGAACTGATGGCCCGCATCACTCTTGAAGTGCTGGAGCAGACGCTGTTTTCGCACGGCTTCGGAAGAGAACCGACCGATTTCGCGCGCGCCGTGACTCGCTATATCAACACTTTCGGCCGCATCGATCCGCTCGATCTTTTGGGCGCGCCCGAGTTTTTGCCGCGCATCGGCCGATTGCGCGGGCGCGCGACGCTCAAATTCTTCGACGAGGCGGTCGACGCCATCGTCAAGCGCCGGCGGGCGCTCATCGCAGAGAGCGCCGAGCCGCCGCGCGACCTCCTCACTCTGCTGCTTGCCGCGCGCGATCCCGAGACCGGGCGCGGGCTCGCCGAAAGCAGCATCCGCGCCAATATCGCGACGTTCATCAACGCGGGCCACGAAACGACGGCGAACGCGCTGACCTGGACGCTCTACCTGCTCTCGCAGTCCCCCGGCTGGCGGGAGCGTGCGGAAGCCGAGGCCGACCGGGCCTTCGATCCCGACCGTCCCGCGTCGCTCGAGGCTTGTTCCGAGCTCCGCGCCGTCCTGGAGGAGGCGATGCGCCTCTATCCGCCGGTCGCTCTTCTCAGCCGGGAAGCGATCGCCGACGACCAAATCGCCGGCCAGCGCGTGCCGGCCGGCACGATTGTGCTGATCTCGCCTTATGTGCTGCATCGGCATCGCGGCCTTTGGGACAATCCCGACGCCTTCGATCCGTCCCGATTTCTCGGCGAGCGGCGGGAAAAGATCGACCGGTTCGCCTATATTCCGTTCGGCGCCGGACCCAGGGTGTGCATCGGCATGGCCTTCGCCATGCAGGAGGGGATCATCCTGCTCGCCAATCTTCTCCGCGCCCATCGCTTCGATCTGGTCGAGGGCCAGGTCGTGACGCCGCTGCAGCGGCTGACCCTGCGCCCGCGGGGGGGCATGAAAATGCACGTGAATCGGCGGGGAAGCGGGTAGAAATCCACAACTGAGAATTTCTTTGTGAATGTCCGTTGACAGAGATGGCGCAGCGGCCTATATGCGCCTCTCCCAACGGTTTGGCGCTCCTTCAGAGCGGCCGAGCGGCGGGTTTCGGGACTTTCCGAGCGCACTCCTCCCTGCTGAGAGGCGGGGGCGGAGGATTTTCGGTCGTTCCGGTCGCGCGCAATCGCGACGAGATTGGAATTCAGGCTCAGGCCGAGCTTTGACGGCGGTCCGCCGGAAGATCGGTTTGGGTTTGTGGGGCTTCGGCTCCTCGCTGTTTGACAATTGCATCGGAAGGAAGAGAGACGTGGGCGGCGGGGTCCTTGCGGGACCTTGATCGTTCGGCCGGCTCCTTGGGCGTGAGCTTCAAGGAGTCCGTCTTGGCGGTTTTGGTCCGAAGAGACAACTGACGGTCACGTTTCAAAAATTCATCGCGCTTGGAGCAGGGCGCGCTGGAACGTCGTGAGACGGTCTGGCGAGTCTGGGCTTTGAGCGGATGTGTTTGGAACTCGTCAAGAGTACAATGTCCGTGACGGACATTGAAGTGACCAGTCAGGACCAGATCTCAGTTCAACTTGAGAGTTTGATCCTGGCTCAGAACGAACGCTGGCGGCAGGCTTAACACATGCAAGTCGAACGCTCGTAGCAATACGGGAGTGGCAGACGG